>WNFM01216204.1_pt1 | contig 10964 bp, 9 predicted proteins | sample 5400271 | NCBI WGS metagenome assembly WNFM01 (sample SAMN13153352, study PRJNA577476) | soil metagenome | isolation source: 60 cm saprolite on Douglas fir-dominated hillslope | place: USA:California | collected 2013-09-17 | reverse complement strand
CGCCGTTCCGCGCCATTCTCGTGGTCCTGTATCCCTTCTCCCTTCACGGAATGCAGACGTTCGACGCGGAAGTTTCTGCAGCGCGACCTTGTTGGCTTCGAGCCGCACAAAAAAGCCCCGGCCGTATTCGCAGGCGGCCGGGGCGTCCTCGAGAGCCAGTTCTGCAAGCCCAGGTCCTTACTCGATAGATCGTGTCATCCGGCACCGAGAGCCCAAATTCCTCGTGAAGCCGCATGATTAGATCGCACGCCCGCAAGCGCCACGCCGTTGATCGCCGGAATCGGGCCCTCCTCCACGATCCGGGCGAGAAATGCCTTGTGCGTGGCGTCGAGCTTGGGCGGCACACCCGGGGAAGAATCTTGATGAGACCGTCCGGCCGCTGTTCGTTAAACCGGATCACCCAGTCCCGCAGCGTCTGGCGATCCATCCCACCGATCTCCGCCGCATTTCCCGCGACGCCCCGTCGAGTACCGCCGCGATCGCTAACAGCCGCCGAGCCTGCGCGGCATCCTTCGCACGCTTGGCAAAGTGGAAAACCTCGCCCTCCATGGCGGCGAGCGCACGGACGACAGGGCCTATGCCTGATCTCCGCTTGGGGCTACGATCGAATGGCACCGCGCACGCCGCAATACCTTACCTGTTAAAGCTTGACGTCAGCGCCCAAACTAAGCCAATTGTTAGGTAGAAATCGGATGTCACGTCAGCATGTCGTTGAGCGTTGAGCGTAGCAATGCTTTGCGTCGGGGGATGAATCCGATCGCCCGCTTGGTCTCGGTGATTGTTCCCGTCTACAACGCATCGGCCACGATCGAACGCACGCTGCGTTCGGTCATGATGCAGACTTACGCCCACCTCGAGATTATCGTCGTCGATGACGGGTCCAACGACAACACCGCAGCCATAATCGAGCGAATTGGCCGCGAGGATCCACGAATCATCCTTTTGCGACAGTCAAATGAGGGCGTGGCGAGAGCCCGCAATCTAGGCATCGCACACGCGCATGGCGAGTTCATCGCGCCGATCGATGCCGATGATATCTGGTATCCACACAAGATAGAGAAGCAGATCGCCTTCATAGAGGACGGAGGTGATCGGATCGGACTGATCTACTGCTATTCCAGACAGATCGATGAGCATGACGTCATTACTGCGCAAGAGTGGCAACAAGACGAAGCGCGCGGCGATGTGTACGCGCTCCTCATCTTGTCGAACTTCGTAGGTAATGCGAGTTCGCCGCTCATCCGACGAGCATACTTGCAAGAAGTTGGTGGCTACGATCCTTCCCTGCTAGCTCGGGGCGCGCAGGGATGCGAAGATTTGGGAGTATACCTCGCAATTGCAGAACGATGGGAATTTGATCTGGTTCCTGAATACCTTTTGGGATACCGCGTCGGGGACGGGAGGATGTCTCGAAATCACGTTGCAATGGCGCGGTCCTGGGAAATCATCATGGCTGACGCCCGGCGCCGCCATCCAGAGCTGCCGCCCAAACTCTTCCGCTGGGGGCGTGGCAACTACTACCGGTGGCTTGGCTTGGGCTGTCTCTGTTACGGACAAATCTGCTGGAGCCTATACTATTTGGCGATTGCCCTTGTCTATGATCCGTCTGACACCATCAGCTTGCAGGTGTTTCGCAGCTACCTCACGCATCTGCTCAGCCCGCGAATAGACGAACGGTGGATCGCGCGCTTCGTTTACAGGTTACGCGACCTGCTGTGGCTTAGGTACCCAATCAGCAGTATCTGGGGTATGAAGTATCTTGAGGCGGATCCTGGACTGAATGACGCAGTCCACGTGCGCCCGCGCGAGATACGCCGCCAAGCTATTGCCCGTTCGCTCACCGTCCTGCCGGACACAGCCGTCGTTGGGGGACCATGATCGCGAAAGCTTGAGAGGCGACGGCCATCGGAAGTGCTGATATCTCGGCTTAAGAGCAACCTGGCGCATTACTGCCGCACCTCACGCACCGCGGACCCCTGCTGCCATGACACCGCAAGCGTCTACCGTCGAGAGCGAAAGCGTTGCACGCAGCAGCCTCCAGGGCATATCGCCCCGCGAGGCGTGGGCGACCGCGCGCGATTTGCTCTCATTGCTCGACGGGCGCCGCTGGATACTCGGGCTGGGCATTGGATTGGCGCTGCTGGCCGCGGCACTTGAGGGGCTCGGGCTCTCATTGCTGATCCCCTTCATACAATCGATCACTGCTCTCGGGCACGAAGTCGAGGGTATGTTGCCTCGACTGCTTGCGCTGCCATTTCGGCATCTGGGCGACTCCCAACGACCGTTCGGGATTGGTGCCGTGCTGGCCGTCAGCCTGGTGTTGAAAGCCGGCGTTGGGTATGCCGCGAGTGTCCTATTTGCTTGGCTGTCGAACACGGTGGGGCATGAGCTTCGCGTACGCTGCTTTGAGCAGCTGCTGTATTTGCATTTTGACTATTTGGAGCGCTCCACTTGGGGGCGGGTGATCAACACGATTGCAAGCGACACTTGGCGCACAGCGGACGCCCTCGGTTTACTCTGCGGACTGATACGCGGGGCCTGTGTGGTGCTGGTATTTGGGGCGCTGCTCGTGGCCTTGTCGTGGCAGCTGACCCTTATCGTGGTATTCGCTCTCTCGGTCATCGGCATGATCGCGATCGCGATCACAAGAAAGAGCGAGCGGCTCGGAAGAGCGGCCCTAATCTCCAATAACCGTTTCGCCGACCGCATGTACGACGCCATCGGAGGTCTGAAAATCATTCGCAGCTTTGGCACCGAGCGACCGGAAAGCGAGGCCTTCGCTGTCGCGTCAGAGCGTGTCGCCCGCGACTTCTTGCGTGTGAACATGATTTCAAATCTCGGTGGCCCGGTTTTCGAGGTCCTTTCGGGTTTCGTCCTCATTGGCCTTCTCGTCGTGGTCGTCGTCGAGAATCCGGGCTCGCTGGCTACGACGACCGTCTTCGTGCTTCTATTGTTTCGTATGCAGCCGAATGTTCGACAGGTTATCGGCGACCTGGCCGCGCTGCGCGCGAGCAGGAGCTTCGTCGAGAATGTGTTTTCGTTTGTTGACGACTCGGACAAGCCGTATCCGCTCAACGGAAGCGAGCCTTTTTCAGGTTTGCGCCGCGAGATTGTCTTCGACAGTGTGCGGCTTACCTATGCCGAACCCGGCGCTACCCCCATACTTGCCGGAGTGTCGTTCTCGCTTCCGCGCGGAACGACGACCGCGCTTATCGGCCCGTCCGGCGCCGGCAAGACCACCATCATCGCGCTGCTCTGCCGCCTTTACGATCCATCGGGCGGGACAATTCTGGTGGACGGAGTTCCCCTTGGCCAGATTGACATGGATCAGTGGCGATCGCATTTGGCAGTCGTCAGCCAGGATGCACACCTGTTTGATCGAAGCGTGCTGGAGAACATCACCTATGCGAAGGCTGATGCCACGCCCGAAGAGGTTATCGCCGCGGCAAGGCGCGCTGCTGCCCACGATTTCATTGAGGCGCTTCCCCGGGGGTATCAGACACGCCTCGGCGAACGCGGAACTCGACTATCAGGGGGACAGCGGCAACGGATTGCGCTCGCTCGCGCCATCTTGCGCGATCCCGACATCCTGATCTTGGACGAGGCGACCAACGCTCTGGATGCAATCACAGAGCAGACGATTACTCAGGCTTTGCATGATTTCTCCACCCGGAAGACGTTACTGGTGGTGGCGCACCGGCTTTCAACCATCGAGAACGCCACCAATGTCGTGGTTCTCGATAATGGACGCATCGTCCAGTGCGGTCCTCCGTCCGAGCTTGCGGCGCAGCCTGGCCTGTTTGCCGAATATCACCGGCTGCAGAGAGCGGCTCAGTTCACGGAAACTGCGAGCTAAGATCGTGCGTTACCAAATGCTCGACGTTGAGCTGACAGCGCCCGCCCCAACGGCAGCGTTGAACGAGGCAGCCGGGCTCGGTCTGATTTTACGTCTCGATAGGGTTGTGCAGGCCTTTGCAATGGGCGCCATCAAGCCGGGGGAGACTGCCGCTGGTCTCCTCGATCGCCTCGTCGTCGAAACCTCCGAGACGTTGCTTTCCGCTGCCGTGCGACGGCAACTTGCGCCTGCTTTGCAACCACTGCCTCGACGTTCCCTCACAGTGGTGATCTGCACTAGAGATCGCCCTGATCTTCTCAAGCGGTGTCTCGATGCCGTCGTCGCGGTCCGGCCGTCGTGGGCAGAGATTGTAGTCGTGGATAACGCCTCCAAGACGGCTGCGACCCGGGATGTTGTCGCTGCTTGCGGAGACGTGCGCCATGTCTTTGAAGGCCGGCCAGGACTTGACTTTGCTCGCAACCGGGCACTTGCCGAAGCGACTTCGGATTGGATTGCCTATATCGACGACGACGTGGTCGTCGACCGTGGATATTTCGACGGCGTCGCGGCCGCTTGGGCCGAGCATCCTGATGCGACTGCTGTAACGGGGCTCGTGCTGCCCCTGGAGCTCGAAACGGAGGCGCAGATCATATTCGAGCGGAACGGCGGGTTCGGTCGCGGGTTCATTCCTCGACGCTATGGCTTTGCGCTCACGGAGAATATTTTCTATCCCTGCGGATCGGGTATTTTCGGGGCGGGCTGTAACATGGCGTTCGACCGCTGTGCACTGCTTGCGCTCGGGGGATTCGACGAGGCGCTCGATACCGGCGCGCCGCTGCCGGGCGGCGGGGATCTCGATATCTTCTATCGGGCTGTCCGGGCTTCGCAGCCGTTCGTTTACGACCCCCGCGTGGTCGTCTTCCATCAGCATCGCAGGGAACTGGAGAAGCTGCGGCGTCAATATTGGTCGTGGGGTCTTGGCTTCATGGCTTTCGTGGTCAAGTCCTATCGAGCGGATAAGGAAATGCGAAAACGACTCAGGGGGCTCGTATACTGGTGGTTTCGATTTCAGTTTCGAAACCTGGCCAAGGCTTCGCTCGGTCGCGGGAAAATGCCTATGCGCTTTGTCGTAGCTGAGATTGTTGGCGGGCTCCAAGGGCTCTTTGGTGAATACGATCGATCGTGCCGCCGGATTGCGATGGATCTCAGGAAGCACACGGCATGATCGCGGCACCCTGCCAAGTTATTCATGTTGACCTCCTCCAACATCTACAAGGATTGGAAATAGCGCCAGGCTATCGGTCTGCCCTTGTCATTTTTTGGTTGCGAGGACGGCCGCTGGGCCGCGCCCAGCTTGTGGCCGGCGAATTCCCGCTGCCGCCCGCTAGTGTTGCATCGCTGGCAGCGAAAACGATCGCTCCGGCACTCGGAGTCCTGATTGCACCGGGTTCGTTCGCAGCCATGTTGCCTGACTGCGATAATGACACTGCCAATCTAAAAGCGGTTGACGTCGCACTCCTGGATCGTCCCCTCGACAGGGTGGCGCCAGTGAGCGAGGCTGCGGCGGGCGCCTGCGCTCAAGCATCGGTCATTGTTTGTACACGTGAACGGCCCGAACTTCTTGAGAAATGCCTTGCTGCTCTGGTTGGGCTTGCACCCTCCCCCCTCGAGATCATCGTCGTCGACAACGCTCCCCCGGGAGGCATCTCGTCGCTTCAGGTCGCAGAAAAATTCCGGGGAGTTTCGTACCTGCGGCATTCTTCTGGTGGACTAAGCTCCGCGCGTAATGCCGGGCTCGCTTTGGCGCGCGGGGACTATGTGGCCTTCACTGACGATGACTCGGTCGCCCACCCGAGATGGCTGGTGTCGCTGCTTGCCGGCTTTGCTGAGGATAGCGTGGGCTGTGTCACCGGCTTGGTTCTTCCTCGCGAGCTCGAGACCGATGCTCAGATCGCCTTCGAATTCGTGCTCGGCGGATTCTCCGCCGGTTTTGTGCCGCTCGTTTTCGGACAGGACTTCTTCACCAAAACCCGGCCGTTTGGCGTTCCTGTATGGCGTATCGGTGCTGGCGCCTCCATGGCATTCCGGCGCGCGGTGTTTACCGCGATCGGTACGTTCGATGAGCGTTTGGGGGCAGGGGCGAGTGGCTGCAGTGAAGATTCGGAATTATGGTATCGGCTTCTGGCAGGGGGCTGGGAATGCCGTTATGAACCTTCCGCCGTTGTATTTCATTGCCACCGATCATCCTGGAAGGCTCTCGAGCGGCAGATCGTTGCCTATATGAGGGGTCATGTGGCAGCACTGCTTGTCCAGTTCGTTCGCACAAGAGACTTAGGAAATATACGTCGGATCTTCCTTACTCTACCCCACGTCTACACCGCTGGCGTAATAAAGGCCCTTTTTGCCAGAAATTGGCGACGCTTCAGGATGGAGCTGTGCGCGATCCGTGGATGTTTGGGCGGCCTGCGTCCACGTTATTTGTCCCGCGATCGATCGTGCGCGCCTCGGCAGACGGCACCGGCATGAAGATGTTTGACCTCGACTCTGAAAGGGTAAACGAGAAGGCGCCAGTGCGGCGGTTCTTGCAGCGCAACCCATTCCCACGGCCTTTGACACTTGGCTTTTTCTACCGCGAGAAGATGCGTGCGATTCATAGGATCGCCCCCAAGAAGGTGGTAGGCCCGATACTAGAGGTGGGAGGGGGCAGGGGAGGATTGACCAGCTTGCTTTATCCGCTCGGCGCTATTGTAAACATCGACCTAGACAGAGACTTGGCGACGGCGCCGCCCAATCAGCAGCCGACGTTGCGTTTTGTTTGTGGCGATGCGTCGAAGCTTCCGTTCCCGGACGCAAGCTTCGGCGCCGTGACCATGTTTGATCTACTCGAGCACGTGCCAGACCATAAGGCGGCGAGCCAGGAGGCACTACGGGTGCTGAAACCTGGAGGGTTCTTGCTGGTGAGTACGCCAAGCGAGCATTGGCGCTACCCATACCACAGTGCATTCGCCCGGTTCTGTCCGCCTGAGACAGATATCATTGCACGTTGGGGTCATGTGCGTCGCGGTTACAGTCGGGACGAATTGGCCGCACTGTTCAAGATGGCTCCGCTTGCTTCGGCCCCTTTTATCAACGCACTCAGCGTGGTGAGCCACGACCTTTCGCTCAACAGCTGGAGCGAAAGGCGGCGCGTTGCAGCCTGCATGGCACTTTGGCCTGTCACCCTCATGGGCTACGCTTTGAGAGATCTCCCGGGAACCGAATGGGCCGTGATGTGGCGGAAGACATAGCGTCAAGTGTCGTAATCCTTCCCTGGGGGAACGAGATCGAGGACTACCTCGACCCAATTGGATTGAGCTTGGAGCAGTTCTGTGAGGAAATGACGGGCGGATGGCTCTTCGGATTCACAGAGGCGCTGAAGCTCTACGGTTGGCGAGTGAGCATTCTCTGCGTGTCACGCGACGTTCGGAAGGTCTCCTCGCGCATCCACGCGCCCACTGGCGCTGAGATCGTGCTCTTGCCGAGCCCGCGGCTCTATCGCGCGGCCCGCTCGTGTCTGAACGATGTCTACACGTTTTCTTCAGGAACTGGCGGAAATGGGTTCGGAACGATTGGTCGATGGGCCAAGGCGTCGCTACGAGCGCTCGCGCCGTACATCGCCAATCCGCTATTCGTCACGGCTTTTACGTTGGAGCGCCTGAAGCCAGACGTGGTGATTTGCCAAGAATACGAATATGCCCGCTTCGATGTGATTGCGGCGCTGTCTTTCCTTTTGCGATATCGTTACGCAGCAACATTTCAGGGTGGCCAGTGCACGTTCTCGCGACTTGAAGCGCTGGTGCGTCCGTGGTCCATACGATCCTGTAGCGTCTTTGTGATCGCAAGCGCAGAGGAGTCCGAACGGGTCCGAAAAGCGTATCGAGTTGACAGCCGGCGCGTGGCAAGTATCCCCAATCCAATGGACCTGCGTCGCTGGCCTACAATGGATCGCAATGCCGCGCGCGAGGAACTCGGTTGGTCGGCGCTCGCGCGTGTTGCAATCTGCCACGGGAGGATCGACATTCGGCGGAAGGGATTGGACATTCTGGTCGACGCTTGGCGGCGTGTCGTTGCCGAGCAGCCTGCCGCAAATGTGCGACTGATCCTGGTCGGCGATGGAGCCGACGCCGCAGCCCTGCAGCGTATGCTGGACGCCGACCCCGTTTTGGGCCTGGAGTGGCATCGCGCCTACATTGTCGATCGCTCCTTGATGAGCCGATTTCTCCACGCCGCTGACGTATACGTTATGGCGTCGCGGCAGGAAGGCTTCCCGGTCGCGCCACTTGAGGCCATGGCGTCGGGGCTGCCAGTCGTTGCTACCGATGCACCTGGCCTCGCTGAAATCGTCGTCGATGCTGCGAAGCCGGTTGGTTTTCTCGTGCCCCGCGAAGAACCGGCGGCGCTCGCGAACGCTCTTAGCCGACTCTTGTTGGATCCGGAACTAAGTGTCGCGTGGGGTGCAAATGCACGAACTCACGTCCGCGAGCGATTTTCGCTTAAGGCCGTGGGCCATCGCCTCACGGAATGCCTTAGAGTCCCTCCGGGAAGTTTAGATTCATGACGACGTGTTTGCTTCCTTGGCAAGGTCGCCGCGATAATCCCGACGATCCGGGCGAGGCGTTGGCGCGAGAGGCCGCCGAACTGGAAGACGCCGGGGAATGCTGATATCGATAGCGCGGCGAGGACCGGTCAAAGTCATCAGAAAAGTGTGGCGGCAGATTCGCCGGAGGGTCTCGACCATTGCTAATCGATATTGTCATTTGCACATATAACAACGCTGCGATGCTCGATCGCGTGCTGCAGCGTCTGGTGGCACAGGATGCGTCGGCCATCCCATGGTCAGTATTGGTTGTTGAAAACAACTGCACGGATGACACGCACCACGTTATCGATCAGTACCTTGCCGCTGGCGATATCCCGGGCCTAAGGGTCGTCACCGAAACTACACAGGGACTCACGCCGGCCCGCCTGCGTGGCGTGCGCGAGACTACAGCTCCTTGGATCGCTTTTGTCGACGATGACTGCCTGTTGGATCGTGGCTGGATTCGCGCGGCCACTGACTTTGCCATTCGGCATTCAGATGCCGCCGCATTCGGTGGACGTGTAGTGCCAGATTGGGGTGTATCCTCCACTCCTTTTCTGGTTCGATACAACTGGTGCTATGCTGCACAAGACTATGAGTCTGGGCCGCGCCAGGTTGAGTTCCTTGTTGGAGCTGGTGTTGTGATTAATCGCAGTGCGTTGATTGAGACCGGCTGGACGTTAAAGCAGCATTTGGACGACCGAGTTGGGCGGCGACTGATATCGGGCGGAGACGTGGAAATAGCATTGCGTCTTCTAGGCACGGGACGCCCCCTGTGGTTTGCGCCGGATTGCGTCATACACCATGCCATACCGCGCCACCGGACCACCGTACGCTATCTCGCTGCTATGAACCGCCGGCTTGGCGTCTCTTATATCTTTGCCGAGGCGATGAAAGCGACAGCTCAGACCGGGTTTGGAATGCTAGTGCGTGAGACCGCGGCAGAGGCTGCTCGCCTACCCTGGCAAGTGGTCCGAGTGCTCCGAGGCCATCGGAGCGAACTCAACTTTCTCCATGGCCCAACGGCGTCTGACTTCCTGCTTTGCGCGTGCTTTTTCGTAGGCAAGCTCGAAGGGTTGGCACAATTGTGCTATCTGCGCCTCACAGGAAAGACGTCGTTCGTGGGCTGTGCAGCCTTGGAGCCGGAGCGTCACTCGTAATAAGTGAGATGCCCATGTATCCGTGCTCAAGACGTTACTGGCTCATGTGTCCGCGCGAAAGAAACTCCATCGCCTGCAAATGCGCGAAGGACGGCAAGACTGCACTCACAAATCCGCAGTCACAGAACAGCTATGGATACGCAAATGACAATCCCATTACAGGGAAGCGTTACCGATTCAAGGTGAGCTATGAATCCCCCGCATCCGACTCAACTGTTCCGCGACTAGATTCTCCGCGTCGAAGAGTTGATCGGATTGACAAAATGATGCTTCAGCGTTGTACGCCATGATCTCCAGCGGGCTTTCGCGATAGCCAAAAGTTTCCAAACCAGCTGCGTAGGCTGCGAGAAAAGTTTCCGGGCCGAGTAACCGCCACTGTACGACGTGGATCAGTTCATGGAAGTGGAGCCGCTCAGCCGCAGCGGAACGGCGCTTTACGAAGAATGTGTCCAGGTAGGTGATGCCCTCGTAATCGCCGTGCTCGAATTCGGCGAACCGGCTTAGCCCCATAGACGATAGTGGCGGCATCGGCACCCGGTCGATTACGACAACCTTAGTCGACGTTAAACGCTCCTCACTGAAGTACCGCGACAGTCGAGGAAATCCCAGCGAGCCTACGGCTTTGGCTACCTTCGAATGTGCGTCCAACGTTTGGTAAATCCAACCGATCACGTGAGGGTATAGTGTTTGAAATTCTTCCGGCGTCATGCGACCCCTCCTGGTCCATGGAATGCTCATTAGGTCTACGAGATCGCGTCCGTTGTTGCGAACCGCACTGCTCTAAGCTGCGACGCTCAGCGCTTTGGCGCGCGCGATCAGCTCCTGCGGATTGGAAATGTCGGCCGGCGTGATCTTGTTCATCACCTATTGCACCTTTTGCATATTCTCCGCTCAGCCAGCCGAAGCCGCCTTATGCCTCGGTCGTAACCACGACTGAATCACAAGTGACTGAAATCACTGAAACTCAAATTCGGGCGGTCTCTATGGAGAACGAAGATACAAAACTTTATTTATTTTGCGGCCTTGGTCACTGCGAGGACTGGTCCTACATGCCGTACGTAGTTTGAATGATGAACATTAAGCGGACCGCCATGCTGCCGTAGCCGGCGAGGACCCCGACGAGTAGTATCTGGCCGAGAACGTGTTCTGGGTGCCGAAGGAGGCGCGCTGGTCGCACCTTCAGGCCAACGCCAAGCGTGCTCTACGATGCAGAGGGGGACTTCGACCGAAATTTTGATTGGTGGAAGGAATTTGGCAAGCATCGTCTTGTGGAGCCCCAACTGCCATTCGAAAACGGCCGCAGCGATCTGCTCACGGGCAGCGGCAGCAGGTTGGACATCGAGAACATCAA
>WNFM01287284.1_pt4 | contig 10967 bp, 8 predicted proteins | sample 5400271 | NCBI WGS metagenome assembly WNFM01 (sample SAMN13153352, study PRJNA577476) | soil metagenome | isolation source: 60 cm saprolite on Douglas fir-dominated hillslope | place: USA:California | collected 2013-09-17 | reverse complement strand
TGTGTGTCCCGCCTCGACGTGGAAGCTACGGCCCACCAGATATTGCGCTGTCAAACCCTTCAGCATCATCGCCGCGGCGGTCTCGAAGTCGATGGCGTCGGGCAGGTGAACCAGGTAGTGCACCGGCACGATGCACTCTTCGGCATAGGCCCCGAGTGTCTCGACATAGGCCACGCGATCGCCCGGCGCGAAGCCGGCGACGCCCTCGCCGACCGCGAGGATCTCCCCAGCGCCCTCCTTGCCCGGAGTGAACGGTAAGCATGGCGGCGCAAAGGCACCGGTTCGCAGGTAGATATCGACGAAGTTGACTCCAATCGCGCAATTTTGCACGCGCACTTCCCCCGGTCCGGGCCGGCCGATCTCGACGTCCTCGTAGGAGAGCACCTCTGGCCCGCCATGGCGGTGAACCCGGATTGCTTTCATGGGTTTTCCCGAAGGTCGAAGGCGCGTGTGCGCCTTAGCGAGGCGCAAAACCGCCATGCACCGCTGCGAGCGTCACCGCTGCGAGCGTGGCGTTGTCGATGACGAAGCGGTACTTGACGTCGCTCCGTCGCATGCGGTCGTAGGCCTCGTCGATCTGCTGGATACGGATCATTTCGATATCCGCGACGATCCCGTTGCGGGCACAGAAATCGAGCATCTCCTGCGTCTCGGCGATGCCCCCGATGAGCGAACCGGCAATGGAACGGCGCTTGAAGATCATCGCGCCGACATCAGGACTGGGATGCGCGTGCTCCGGCACTCCGATCAGCGTCATGGTGCCATCTCGCTTGAGAAGCGCCGTGTAGGCATCGAGGTCGTGAGAGGCGGCGACCGTGTTCAAGATGAAGTCGAAGCTGTTGGCGTGTTTCGCCATCTCAACGGCATTCCTGGACGTGATGACTTCGTCCGCGCCGAGCGCTCGCGCATCCTCACGCTTGCGGTCGGTCGAGGTGAATGCGACGACCTCAGCGCCCATGGCGTGTGCGATCTTCACGCCCACGTGTCCCAGGCCGCCGATGCCGACGATGCCCACCTTCTTGCCCGGGCCCGCGTTCCAGTGCCGCAGCGGCGAGTAGGTGGTGATCCCAGCGCATAGTAACGGCGCAACGGAGGCGAGTTGCTCTTCGGAATGCGTGATCTTCAGGACGAATGTGTCGTCGACCACAATGCGCTGGGAGTAGCCACCCAGCGTATGTCCCGGCGGATCTTGGGTCAGCCCGTTGTAGGTGCCGACAAATCCATTTTCACAATATTGCTCCAAACCTTCGTCACAAGCGGCGCAATGCTGACAACTGTCGACTATGCAGCCGACGCCCACGACGTCGCCGACTTTGAATCTTGTAACGGCTCCGCCAATCGCGGTGACGTAGCCGACGATTTCGTGGCCGGGCACGCAGGGATACAGGGTGCCTTCCCACTCACTGCGGACCTGGTGAAGATCGGAGTGGCAGACGCCACAGAACGCAATGTCGATCTGCACGTCGTGCGGGCCGGGCTCGCGCCGCTCGATGTTCAATGGCTTCAGCGGTTTGTCGCCTGCGAGAGCCCCATAAGCCTTGGTTTCCATGCCTCTTCCTCGTTGATTGAAAAATGCGCTTCGCGGGCAAGGCCGCTAACGGGCACGAGGAAAGATAGAGGTTGTCTCGGGCGATGGGCAGGCGGCTCGCGTCTCATGAGGCGATGCATTTCGCTCATCATGGGTCTGGCTGACCTGGCCAGCCAGGGTACTGTCAGAGCCCGAGGGGACGCATTTCCCGGATCAGATCGATCAGCAACCGAAGCCCGGTTGGCACCTGTCGACGACTAGAGTAATAGATATGGAATCCCGGCCCAGGAGAGGCCCAGTCTTCCAGCACCAAGCGTGCGGCGCCAGTTTTTACGAGCGGTGCCAGCAAGGGTTCCGGGCCATACATCAGGCCCGCGCCGCCCGTCAGGAGCGTCACGATGATGCGGCTATCGTCGAGCGTGAGGGATCCGGGAACGTCAACGTCTATCTTCTCTCCGTCGCGCTCGAACTCCCAACGGTAGAGGCGATCGTCGCCGAGGCGAAAACGCAAGCAGCGGTGCTGCTGGAGATCGCCCGGATGCTGCGGCGTGCCGAAACGGTCCAGATAGTCGGTCGATCCAGCGACCACCCACCGGATGTCTGCCGATAGGCGCTGTGCGACCATGTCCTCGGGTACCGTCCCACCATAGCGGATGCCCGCGTCGAAGCCGCTGTGGATCACATCGATCATTTGATTGCTGACGGCTACGTCGATCTGCACCTCTGGGTAGCGGTCGATGAACGCAGGAAGAACGGGGCCGAGCAACAAGCTGGCGGCGTCGCTCGGAACGTTGAGCCTGATCCGGCCGGCGGGCGCATCCCGAAAGCGGTTGAGATTTTCGACCGCCTCGCCGATGGCTTCGAACGGCGTGGTGATCGCGGTCTGCAACTCCTCGCCGGCCGCGGTCAGCGTGACGCTCCGGTTGGTGCGATTGAGCAACCGAACGCCCGTACGGTCTTCGAGGCCCCTGATTGCGTGACTGAGGGCAGATGCGCTGATCCCGAGTTCCAGCGACGCACGCCGGAAGCTGCGATGCTTCGCGACGGCGAGAAAGTAGGCGAAGTCCGCCAAGTCGGAGCGTCCGAGTTGCATCCCTGAACTATGACCCGCTCTCGGGCGGGAGGCAACGCACAGATGCTCTGGCAGATCCTACCCCGTAGATTGAAATTGCGGCGAAGAGGATGCTTCCCGCGGCGCTTGCCCCCGACGCGCGTAGCACTGGCGTATTCGAGAGCATGTCGCCGAAACAGACAGTGCGCACGGCCTACAAAATAGTTGATCCGAATAGCTGCTTGATCTACGCCAAAATCAACCGGCTTCTTGATGTCAAACCACCTGGCATCGTGCCGCATAATTATTTGGATTGCACCGGCGGAGCGGTTTGCTGCACGTCGTAAGCACGGATGCGCTAGAACGCCCCTCCGAAATGCGTTGGCATGCCGCTTGCTGCGAGGCTAGCTAGTCGTGGTGGCCGAAGCCGACCGCAGAACCAACTTTTCGATTCGAGAAGACAAGGCACGAATGAGGTTTGTTTACGCGAGAGCAAAAACTTGGCCAGCCTACCCGCTGAACTTTCGGAAGCGATATGACTCTTCGAAACCGCGCCGTTATCGTGGGTGTCGGCGAAAGCGACATTGGCAATCTTCCACACATGACCGGACTTGGACTGAACGCCCAAGCAGCCAGACGTGCGGTCGCCGATGCCGGCCTTAAACCCAACGAGATTGATGGCCTCCTGACGGCCTACTCGTTTACGGAGCCCTACTTCATGCTGGGTTCCGTGTTGGCCGAATATCTAGGGCTAAAGCCGACTTTCTGCAGTTCTCTGATCGTAGGCGGCGCGTCACCCACGGTCATGCTGCATCATGCCGCCCAAGCGGTCAGTACTGGGGCGGCGGGGGTCATCTTGGTCTGTGCCGGCGAGAACCGGGCTAGCGGCATGTCGCGAGACGATGCCCTTACGGCCCTGACGGCCGTGGGACACCCCTATTTCGAGGCCCCCTACGGCGTCGGCATTCCATCGCTCTACGCGCTGGTAGCGAGGGCTTACATGAATAAATATGGCACCAAGCGTGAAGAAATGGCGTCTGTTGCAGTTAACACGCGCGCGCATGCCTGCCTACACCCCAACGCGCACATGAAGACACCAATTACCGTGGACGATGTCCTTCAGTCGAAGCCGATTTCCGATCCCCTCAACATGCTCGACTGTTGCCTGATCTCGGACGCTGGAGGCTCGTTCATCGTGACTACGCCGGAGCGGGCGCGGGATCTTACCGGCAAGCCGGTCTATCTTGCCGGCATAGGAGAATCTCACACTCACGAGCACCTCATTTCAGCACCCAGCCTGACCGACTTTGGCGCGCGGCATTCGGGCAAAACCGCGTATACCATGGCTGGGCTGGGCCCAAAGGACATGAATCTGGCCATGCTCTACGACTGCTTCAGTATCGTGCCCATCATCGAGATGGAAGAGCTTGGCCTCGCCGCGTACGGCGAGGGAGGTGCATTCTTCGCCGACGGAAAAGCGGCGATCGGCGGAGAACTGCCCGTTAACACGCATGGTGGCATGCTCAGTCACGCCCACGCTGGCGCGGTTGGCGGCCTCATGGCGGTGATCGAGGCGGTGCGTCAGTTACGCGGCGAAGCATGGGGCCGCCAAGTGAAGAACGCGAGCGCCGCGATCGTTCACGGTGAGGGCGGCGTCATGTCATCCCACTGCACGGCGATCCTGACCGCAGAGCGCCGATAATTCTGTCCGATAACATCTGGAGGCAAGCGGGTGACAGCAAACAGAGGAATGTTCTACGAAAGCTTTTCGGTCGGCCAGGTGCTCGAAACCCCCCGACGCACGATTACCAGCACGGACATCGTGAATTTCGCCTGCCTTTCGGGCGACTTCAACGGCGTCCACGCGGACTTTGAGTACTGCAAGAGCACCCCCTTTAGCGAACCCATCGCGCATGCGCCGCTGGTCTACGCCGTGATGGGCGGCCTTCAGTATGCCAGCGGTGTGAATGAAGGTACGCTTCTGGCGGTGCTGGGGATAGACGAATGGCGAATGCATAAGCCGGTCAAACACGGCGATACCCTGCATATGCGCTCAATTGTCTTGAGCAAACGAGAAACGTCCAAACCGGATCGGGGCATCGTCGCCTTCAAGCGAGAATTCATCAATCAGCGCGGCGAGACCGTTCAAAGCATGACCGCAACCTTTATGTACAAGCGCCAGGATCAAGCATCTCCATCCACTGAAGGGCATTGACGATGCATGCATTCATTTGCGACGCGATACGAACGCCGATCGGGCGCTACGGCGGAAGCTTATCCTCCATCCGAGCCGACGATTTGGCAGCCATACCAATTTCCGCACTGATGTCACGCAATCCCGGCGTGGACTGGGGATGCGTCGATGAGGTGATCTATGGGTCGGCCAACCAGGCTGGCGAAGATAATCGCAATGTCGCCCGCATGGCGGCCCTCTTGGCCGGCCTGCCGGCCGGCGTACCGGGCGTTACCGTCAATAGACTTTGTGCGTCCGGCATGGACGCCATCGGAATCGCTGCGCGCGGTATCAGGGCTGGGGACTACGAACTTACGATTGCGGGCGGGGTCGAAAGCATGAGTCGAGCACCCTTCGTGATTCCAAAGGCTACGACCGCGTTCAGCCGCAGTATTGCGGCTTATGACACCACCATCGGCTGGCGCTTCGTGAATCCAAGGATGGAAGAACTCTACGGGACGGATTCGATGCCCCAAACAGCCGACAATGTCGCGGCAGACTACAACATTTCCCGCGCGGACCAGGACAGCTTTGCAGCGCGATCACAGGCACGTTGGGCTCATGCCCAGCAGCGCGGAATCTTTTCGAACGAGATCATTCCCGTCAAGATCCCCCAAAGCAAGGGCGCCCCGATCGCGGTCGACACAGATGAACACCCGCGACCCGATATCACCGTGGAAAAACTTCTCGCGCTCAAAGGTGTAAACGGCCCTCGTCTCAGTGTCACCGCAGGTAATTCATCGGGTGTGAATGACGGCGCCGCAGCCTTGTTGCTTGCGACGGAAGCTGCAGCGATTAGGCATGGCTTGGCTCCGATAGCGCGGGTTGTAGCAATGGCATCGGCTGGCGTCGAACCGCGCATTATGGGAATAGGGCCGGTTCCGGCAGTGCGAAAAATTCTGACCCGGACTGGGTTCGCCCTAGCCGATATGGATCTGATCGAGCTCAACGAGGCATTCGCCTCGCAGGCCCTTGCAACGCTCCGCGCGCTCGGGCTTCCAGACGATGCTGAACATGTAAACCCCAATGGAGGCGCCATCGCGCTTGGACACCCGCTCGGCATGTCGGGCGCACGCCTTGTACTAAGCGCCGCCTACCAACTGAAACGCACCGGCGGTCGTCGCGCTCTTTGCACAATGTGCGTGGGCGTCGGTCAGGGAACTGCCGTCGTGCTGGAGGCGGTCTGACATCCGCTGCTTTATTGGGCGCCGCTGCCACCGCCCATCGAGAGGCGGAATTGGGGAAGGACTGTACCGGAATCATCAGCAAGGAATTCCACTGTCACCCGGTCACCCGTTGATGCCGTCAACGAACCCTCGCCGACTAGGTTCGTAATCATTCGCGGCCCTTCCTCGACGAGGATGGCAGCGACCGCGTACGGTACTTTCGAGCGAAATGCCGGAGTCGGTGCGCGACGCACGATGGTAATGCTCTCCACCGTACCGCGCCCGCTGCTTTCCACCCAGTCGAGTACGCCCTCCCAGCAAGTCGCGCAGTGGTGCCTGGGCGGAAATTGCACCGCACCGCAAGCCCGGCATTTTTGGAATACCAGACGTCCTTCCCTCGCGCCTAGCCAAAACTCGTGAGAATCGCTATTCGCAAACCGATTGATTCCAGTCATTTCTTTTATTGATCCGCTCGCCGCCAAAATGTCACAAAGCCGCCTACGCCCGCTTTCGCCGTCGGCGCAGCTGGGAGGACGGAATGTGCAACTCGTTACGATACTTCGCGACGGTACGTCGCGCGATGTTCACACCTTTGCTCCTCAGCGCAGCTACCAACGCGTCGTCGGAAAACGTCGTATCGGCCGTCTCGACGTCAACCAGCTTCTTAATCATATGATGGATACTTTCAGCCGAGAAACCCTCACTTCCATCGAACGAAGCGACCGAGGTCGTGAAGAAAAACTTGAGTTCGAACATCCCTCGGTTGGTCATCATGAACTTGTTCGACGTCGCTCGGCTGACGGTCGACTCATGCATTCCAATCGCTTCAGCGACGTCGTTCAAGGTCAGAGGCTTGAGGTGCGCCACCCCGTGCAGGAGGAATTCCCTCTGTCTCGCCACGATTTCAGTCGCGACCCTTAGAATTGTACGCGCCCGTCTATCGAGGTTTTTCGTAAGCCAATTCGCACTGTTCAAACAGTCTGTTACAAATTTCTTCTCGTCCTGACCGACGCAATTGGCGGAGACCTCCGAATAATAGTCCCGATCGACCAAAATTCGGGGTAAACAATCTGGGTTCAGCTCAATCGCGAATGTACCATCTCGGCGCGTCACAACGAGAACGTCCGGTTGCACAGGCAACATCGGCTCGCTATCAAACTGACCGCCGGGCCGAGGATTCAACTTACGGATCTCCCTAGCCATTTCCAGAATCTTGTTTTTGTCTACGCCGCATAATTTCTCAAGCTTCGGAAAGTCGTAGGCGGCGAGCAGGGAGAGGTTTTCCAGTATTGCATTCATTGCGGGATTCAAACGCCCACTCTCCCGAAGTTGTATCCGTAAACACTCTGCAAGATTTCGCGCCCCGACTCCGGTCGGTGAGAATGACTGAATCACTCTGACAATGGCCTCGACCTCAGCCATGGTTACGCTGAGCTTGTCTGCAACCTCCGACAAGTCTCGGCGTAGGTAGCCATCGTCATCCACAGACCCCACGATCTCCGCCGCTATCATCAATTGGACCTTGTCGCGCAACGCGAGCGTCATCTGTGATCGCAGATGCTCCAGAAGCGAGACACTGGAGGCGCAATAGTCTTCAAGATTGTGGGATTCATGATCCGATGAGACAGCACCTGAACCCGAGCTTCGACCGGATGGTCGTTCCAATAAATGTTTGCTAGATAGCAAATGGTGATCGTTCGAACGCCTCTCATCGAGGCCAGGCACGGCGTTTTGCTCTGTAGCGCTGTCGCGGGCGTGGCTTGCCGTTCGAGTCGGATCAGCCATTGATGGCTCCGAGCTATCGCTAGCGATGTCGATCAGCGGGTTCTTCTCAATCTGTTCGCTCAAAAAAATTTGAAGTTCTTCCTGACTGTACTGGAGCAGTTTGATCGACTGGATGACTTGGGCAGTAATTGCAAGCGATTGGACCTGGCCGTGCTGAACTTGAATAGCTAAATTCATGGACCTCCCTCTTCACGATTTCTTTCTCCCGGTCAGCGCCCCGTCTGCGAAACGAGTTTTCTGAACCGTAACCAAAGCAGCCAACGGATCGATGAGGCCTTATTTGGTTGCTCCTGCCTACGTGCAAAAAAAATGCCAAACGCTGAATGGATTTGGGCCCGAAGGCGCGCGAAAATTGACACGCATGTTGCGAATAACTACACTCTCACCAGCTTAGTGGCGGCGCTGAGGACACATCAGCCCCCGGGGAGACCTAACGTGGCAAGTGATAATCGTGCACGCGATGCTATGCGGCGACGCAGCAAGCGTCACCCCGCGGGAAATTTCGCAATCCAACCGCACCGAGCTCCAACGACGTTGGTTGCGTGCGGTGCGCCTTGCAGCCCTATGGGCCGCTCAATCACTTCTATTCCCGTCATTGGTAGGCCGGAACTGGCCCTATCGACACCACGGCAGCCCGTGTTTCTCAAAGAATTTATCCACTAGCAGCGCTAACGCCGCTCCGAAGGATCTCTTATGCAACAGCCGCAGAGTCGATTGACAGAGAAAGAGCACTTAAGGGGGCTATCCGTATCCGAGCCCGCGCCAGGGATCAAGGGAATTGTCCTCACCAACGAGTCGGGCCAAGTTGTCACGACCCTCGGAATCGGGGCAAACGCGCGCATACAGGCCATGGTGAGCGATCCGGATTGGATCGCGGAGGCTATTGCAAAGCGCATCGTGCCCGTCTTGCTCGCGGATCAGACTATGGTTGCGTTTGTTTCGAACATTGATGGCGGGCATCTCGTCCTCTTATCGGAAACCCCAAGCAATACCGTGCTGCGTTTTTTGATGAACGTTGATTTCGCCTATGACATCATCGATCATGTTCTCACTGACCCTTACGATGCCATGGTGGTCATCAATTCCGACGAGAAACTGGCTTTCATCTCGCCGGTGCACGAAAAATTCTTCGGTCTGCAGCCCGGCGAAGGCATCGGAAAAAACGTGCGTGAAGTGATTGAGAACACACGGCTTTCTCATGTAGTGCGAACCGGCGTTGCGGAAGTCGGGCAGATATTACGAATCAAAGGCGGCGAACGGATCGTATCGCGCCATCCTATTCGACATCAGGGGAACATCGTAGGCGCCATCGGGCGCATCATGTTCAAAGGACCTCAGCAGGTCGAGGAGCTTGCCCGTCGCGTGAACGCTCTGGAACAAAAAATAGCCATTTACAAAATGGAATCGAGCGAGGAACGGCGTGGAGAAAAGTTTCTCGATGCGATTATTGGGAAAAGCTTGGCAATACAGTCAATCCGCCAGCAGATTCGCAAGGTAGCACCGCTGGACGTACCCGTTTTGATTCAAGGCGAGAGCGGCACGGGAAAAGAGCTTGTGGCGGCGGCACTTCACATGTTGAGCCCTCGTCATGCGGCGCGGCTCGTAACCGTAAACGCCGCGGCCCTGCCTGCAAATCTGGTGGAAAGTGAGCTCTTTGGTTACGAGGCCGGCTCGTTCACCGGGGCTGACCGTAAAGGCCGCCCAGGCAAGTTCGAACTTGCAGACAAGGGAACGATTTTCCTCGACGAGATAGGCGACATGCCGCTCGAGGTGCAGTCGAAGTTGCTACGGGTGCTACAGGATCGCGTGGTCGAACGCGTCGGCGGCGACAAGCCCAAGCGCGTTGACTTCCGACTGTGTAGCGCAACCAACCACGACCTGGAATTGTTCGTCGAACAGAACAAGTTTCGCTTGGATCTATTCTACCGGATTAGCCCCATTCGCATTGTCCTCCCGACGCTCGAAGAGCGCATTGAGGATATCCCGCTACTGCTGCACCATTTCATTCACGAATTTTCCATTAGACTCGGCCGCCAGATCCCGGAGATTGACCAGGATGTGCCGGAGTATTTGATGGCGCGAACATGGCCGGGCAACATCCGACAATTACAGCACGAGGTGGAACGTGCGTTTGTGTTTTCAGACAATGGCCGCCTGAGCGTGGCCAATTTCACGCAGGACTCCATACCCAAGGCGCTGCATCCGCTGCCGGGCCATCCAAAAGGCGCCAGTTCCTCATCCCCAAATGGTGGTACGTTGAAGGAAGCCATCGATGGACTGGAACGCGACTTGATCCTCGACGCGATGGTTCGGTTCAAAGGAAATAAGAAACGGGTAGCCTCGCATCTTGGTATTTCGCGATCCTATCTATACAAGAAACTTGAGGAATGAACTGAACAACGCTAGGGACTCTAGGAACTCTCTCTGAAAATCGGCGGATTGCCCGATCTGGCGTCTGATAAATCCTCGGAATTCTTTGGCTCTGCAACTGTACTTGGTTCGGGATTGAACGCCCCGACTTGGCACAAAAGTTGCTGACTTCTGGCAGCGTAGATTGCCTATGGTGCAAAACACTCTGCGCACACCAACCAGCGAGTCAAAGAGTCTGAAATAAAGGAATGAATTCATGCGTTACCGGTTTGCCACTGTGGTAAGGCTCGCGTTCGCGGTCGTCACGTTGTACCTGACCGCCCACGCGGTCCAGGCTGCCGATTGTCAGCGCTTGGTGGGCAAGGACTTCGGTCGTGCCCATATCTACGAGACCGACGAGGTGAAGGGGCCCATCACCCTGGCGAGTTCGGATTCGTTCACTCCAGGCGACGGCGTCACGACGAAGGCGCCCTTCTGCCGCGTGCGGGCGTTCATGAAGCCCACTCCTGATTCCGATATCCGCATCGAAGTATGGCTCCCGCCGGCGTCGACCTGGAACGGCAAGTACCAGAGCGTGGGCAATGGCGGCTTCGCCGGCATCATCGTCTATCGCCCGATGGTGTGGGCGTTGGAGGCGGGCTATGCGGTGTCGAGCACCGATACCGGCCACGTCGGCGAAATGAACGACTCGCAATGGGCGTACGGGCACCCCGAGAAAATCGTCGACCTTGGCTGGCGCTCAGTACACGAGACGGCGGTGGCTTCCAAGGCCCTCGTCGCCGAGTACTACGGGCATGCACCGGCGCACTCCTACTTCACCGGGGGCTCCACGGG
>WNFM01279078.1_pt13 | contig 10967 bp, 9 predicted proteins | sample 5400271 | NCBI WGS metagenome assembly WNFM01 (sample SAMN13153352, study PRJNA577476) | soil metagenome | isolation source: 60 cm saprolite on Douglas fir-dominated hillslope | place: USA:California | collected 2013-09-17 | reverse complement strand
AGTCGCCGCGCCCTCTGGGCCCGCGCGAGCTGCATCGCGAGTTGCGGGGGTCGGGCGTGCGCATCGACCGCGTCTCCGTCGACCGGAACGTCTCCGCGTTGCTGGAGCTGGGCCTGCTCCACCGCGTGCTCGGCTCCACCGCCGTGCGCCCCTGCAAGCAGCGCGAAGTCCGCTGCCATCACGCCATCGTCTGCACCGCCTGTGGCAGCGCCCGCGAGTTCCACTCGGAGGCGCTCGAGCGCGCGCTCCACGACGTGCGCCGCAGCACGCGCTACCGGGTCTCGGGCCACCTGCTCGAACTGCGCGGCCTCTGCCGGAGCTGCCAGGCATGATCCGCGCAGCAGGGCTCGCCGCCCTCTCGGCCCTCCTGGGCGGGGCCATCGCTCTCCTCGCGCGCAAGCAGCCCGCGGTGCTCGAGCGCACGCGCACGTTCGCCTTCGCGGCCGCGGCCGGGGTGGTCGCGTTTCATCTCTTGCCCGAGGTGCTCCCCAGGCAGGGGCTCGCGGCGCTTCTCTGGCTGGGCCTCGGGTTTGCGCTGCCCTGGGTGCTGGAGGCGGGCGCGCGCCGGCTGGGTCCGGGCTTCCTGACCGCGCGTGGTTTCACGGGCCTGCGCGTGGCGGCGGAGGTGGGCTTCGCGGCCCTCGTCTTTCACTCCGTCGCAGAGGGGCTCGCGCTGGTGGCGGCGCTCTCGCAGCCGGGCGGACAGCTCGATCTGGAGATCGCGCTGGTGGCCCATCACGCGCCGCTCACGGCTGCTGTGGTGCTGCCCTTTCTCGATCTGCGCGGACCGCGTTCGGCCGCGATGCGGGCGGCGGTGATCGGCGTCGCGGGCATTCTCGGCGCCCTCTCGAGCTCGCTGTTGCCTGGCTTCACCGAGGGCAGCTTTCTCCTGACGGCGACGGCCGTCACCGCTGGCGCGCTGCTGCACGTGGTCGCCGACGAGATCCGCACACAGAGCTTCGCCTCGGCGTGGGAGCGCGCGGCTGATCTCTCGGCTTGCGGCGCGGGCCTGTTGGTCGCGGGACTGGGAGCGATGCTGCAGCACCGCGAGTCGTCAGGGCCGGTGCTCGATTTCTTGCGCGCGTTCAGCGGCGTGGCAATGGCTTCCGCGCCGGCGCTGCTCCTCGGAGTCATCGCGGGAGCTCTCCTGGCGAGGCGCGTGCGCGCCTTTCGCTTCGACGCGGTCCTGCTCGCGCTCGCGCTCCTTGGGCCGCTGCCCGCGGTCCTCCTGGGAGTGCTCTTGCTCCTCTTCTCGCCGGCGGTGCCGCGCGCCGAACCGCCTTCCGAGGGACCGGGCGTCATCCGCGAGCTGCTCGCCGAGATTCGCCAGCGCGCCCCGCCTCTGCTCGCGCTTCTGGCGGCCGCGGCGGCGCTGGAGATGAGCGCGCCGTCGCTGCCAGCGAGCTTCCTGCCGTCGGCCACGCTGGCGGTCGCGCTCCTTCTTTGCGCGCGCCTCGACGAAGCGGGCGCCGTCGCCGTGGCGGCCGTGCTGGTGCACAAAGGATTCGATCCGGGTCTCGCCATGGCGCTGGTCGCGCTCGGACCAGCGACGCGCGCCGCGGCGATGCGCGCGCTCGCGGCCCGCATTCCCTTCGGAGGAGTTGCGGCGAGCGCGATTCTGGCCGCAGCCGCTCTCGGCGCAGCGCGGCTGATGGCGATCTCGGGTGCGCTCTCGCGAGCGAAGCCGGCAGCCGACGCAGCCTTCGCGGTGCTGCACGACTCGCAGGCTGCGCAGGCGGCCGCCGCTCCACTGGGCGCCCTTTCAGCGGCGGTGCTCATCGTCATCGCGCTCGCGACGCTCTGGGCTGCCGGCGTGCGCGGCTGGTTCGCACCGCTGCGCCACGGGCCGAAATCGGCCTAGCCAGCGAATTCGTCTGTGCTCAAATCAATTCAGCCGGCGATCAGGCGCAGCTCGTGCGCCAGCCACTGCGCCTGCCACGCGCGCTCGGCCGCGAAGGCGCGCTCGTCTCCGCCCGCCGCGGCAACGGCCGCCACCGCCGCGATGTACGACGCGTTTCCGGCGGCGCCCGATTCCGCGCGGCGCTGGGCGTCGCGGGCATAGCCCTCCAATTCCTCCGCGGCCGGCCCGCGCACCAGCGCCGCGACCCGCGCTGCGCAGGCGTCCGCGTAGACGCGCGGATCCCAGCGCTCGATGCGCTCGAGGATTCTCCCGCGCGGCGCTTCGATCTGCGTCGCGCGCTCGACGACGGGCCCTTCCAGCTCCACGCGCCAGAGCTCTTCGCTCACCCACCAGGGCAGATCCGCGATCCTGCAGGAGTGGATGCCCGCGCCGGGTCCGGCTGTCGGCGGTGCGTCCACCCAGGCTCGCGGCGCCCAGCGGAATCCGGTGAAGGGCGACACCGCATTCTTGAGCAGCCATTTGAACGCGATCACGACTTCTTCTCCCACTTCCTGAAGAGCTTCAGCAGCTCTCTCTCCACTTGCGGACTCGGCGGCTCGGGGGGCAGGCGAGCCGCGGCGATGGTCGACCGCACCTGGCGGAGGTACTCGGTGCAGCCCGTGCAATAGGCGAGGTGCTGCTCGAAGTGCGTCTGCTGCTCGAGCGGCAGCCGTCCCTCGAGGTAGTCGGTGACGATCTCGACGACCTGGCGGCAGGTGAGCTCTCTGGGAAGGCGGGCCGTCATCGAGGGCTCTCTTTCAGATGATCTTCGAGCGCCGCGCGCACCCGGGAGCGGGCGCGATGCAGCAGCACGCGCTGGTTGGCCTCGGAGAGTCCCAGCGTCTCGCAGGTCTCGGCGGCGTCGAGGCCTTCCACGTCGCGCAGCGTAATCACCTGTCGCTGGACCGCCGGCAATTTCTCGATGGCCGCGCGGATCAGCCCCGCGGTCTCGTGGGCGAGCAGGCGCTCTTCTGCCCACGGCTGGGGAGCCGCCGCCCAGTGGCCGGGCCATCGCGCATGGTCTGCGGGGAGGAAGCGCGATGAGTCGACCGCCGGATCGCCCTCGTCTTCGGAGGCGCTGAAGGGCGTCGAGCGCGCCTCCTTTGCTCCGCGGGTTCGGGCGCGGTTGGCGAGAATACGAAAGATCCAGGCGCGCAACGGTGCCCGCCCCTCGAAAGAACCGATCCCTTCGAGCACGGCGAGCCAGGTCTCCTGCACCACTTCTTCCGCCACCGCCTGGCTGGAGACGAAAAGCGAGGCGACGCGCAACAGCGAATTCTGATGACTCCGCACCAGCGTCAGGAAAGCGGCCTCGTCGCCCGCGCGCAGCGCCTCGATCAGCGCCTGCTCGCCCGAACCGCCGGGATGATGAGCGGGGACCACGGCGGCGACTACACGCCTGCGCGGAATCCTTGTCCACCCTCGCACGGGCGGAACCGGCCGTTCGATGGCGAGCGCGCAAGCGGGCACGGCCGACAAGTCCAGCTTGGCGCCGAGGCGTTACAGATCCTGAGCGAGAAGGGCGTGGACCCTCGCACGCAGCTCCTGCCGTGCGAAGGGCTTTTCCAGTTGCGGGAGCGACGCGATCATCCGCGCGGTCAGATCGGGGCGCACGGACCGCAGCCGCTCGTGGAGATCCATCCCCGTCATCTCCGGCATCATCAGGTCGCAGACGATCGCGTCGTAGGTCGCTCCCTGCTCGACGCGGTCGAGCGCCTCGCGCCCGCTGCCGACCACGGCCACCTCGTGCTCGGGCAGCATCCCCCGCACGACCGCGCCGACGCCCGGGTCGTCGTCGACGATGAGGATGCGCCCGCGTCGCGGAGCGGCGCTCGCCCGGCGCGACTCCGGCTCGCTCCCGATCGCGGCCGGCGCGGGCATCAGGAGGACGCGGAAGAGGCTCCCGCGCCCGGGCTGGCTCTCCATGGTGATTTCGCCGCCGAGGCTGGTGACGATGCCGTGGCAGATGGAGAGGCCGAGGCCGGTTCCCACGCCGACCGGCTTGGTGGTGAAGAAGGGATCGAAGATGCGGCCGCTCAGCTCCGCGGGGATCCCGCTGCCGGTGTCGAGAACTTCGATCACCACGCGCCCGCCTGCGTCGCAGCGCGTGGTGAGGCGGATCTCGTGCTGGTCCGCTTCTCCCTCCGGGATGGCCTGGGCGGCGTTGACGAGGAGATTGACGAAGACCTGGCAGAGCCTCGCCTCGTCGGCGTCGACTTTGGGCACCCGGCCCAGCTGCTTCACCAGCCGCGCGCGGTGACGGATTTCGTTGAACGACATGTTGATCGCGACCTCGAGCACTTCGTTGACGTCGAGCGGGACGCGCCGCTCCTCGTCGGCGCGGGAGAAGGTCTTGAGCCCGCGCACGATGCGCAGGATCCGCTCGGCACCTCCGCGGGCGAGGCTGAGACTCGCGTCGAGTTCGCGGAGGCGCTGGCTGGGCGAGGCGCCGGCGATGGCGCGGATCTCGTCGAGGGCCACCTCGAGGTTGCCCAGCAGGTACGCAAGCGGGTTGTTGATCTCGTGGGCGATGCCGGCGGCGAGCGTTCCGATCGAGGCCATCCGGTCGGAGACCATCAGACGCGACTGCAGCCGCTTCCGTTCGGTGATGTCGCGCGCCATCACCAGCGTGGCCGGCTCGCCTTCGAACTCGATGGGGGCGGCGATCGTCTCCGCCATCCGCACGCTGCCGTCGCGCCGCCGGACGCGCACCTCGATCGGCGGCAGCGGCTGGGCGCTGATCGCCGCCTCCTCGACGCGCCGCTGCACCAGCGCGCGATCCTCCGGATGCACGAGCGCTTCGACGATCGAGCGGCCCAGGATCTCCTCGCGCGAGTAGTCGGAGAGGGCGAGCATCGCCGGATTCACGTAGACGAGAACGCCGTGGCGGTGGACGAAGATCGGCTCGGGGCAGCGCTCGACCAGGGCCTGGAAGGCCGCCTCGGATCGCTCGAGCGCCTGCCGCGCGCGCCGTTGCGGGCGGAGGTCCTCGATCACGGTGGCGATGATGGTCCCCGGCCGGCCCGGCATCGGGGCGATGGTGCTGATCACCGGAATGGCGATTCCGTCCTTGCCCAGCCGCTCGCTCTCGAAGTGCTCGATCCTCTCTCCGCGGCGGACCCGGGCCAGCACTTCTCGCGCCCGCGATTCGCCGGCCGGGGGGATCAGCCTCCAGACGGGCGTGCCCAGGATCTCGGAGCGCGTGTAGCCGAAGAGCCTCTCCGCGCCTCGGCTCCAGATGGCGATGGTCGCTTCCGGAGAGACGCCGACGATGGCCGCCGGCAGCGTCTCGAGGACTGCCTCCGCGCCCGCCGAGTCGCGCTCGCTGTGGGCGCTGTCGCGCAGCGCGCCGTTGGTGTGGCCCACTCCGTTCGCAAAAAGCCTGCTCGCCTCGATCTGCATGCTTGCTGAATCGCCCGGCGGCGCCGGCAATTTCACTCTGCAAGGGGAGAAACCTCCTTACGGCGCGCGTAACGATTCCGATCGTCGCAGGACTTCCAGGTGCATGGACCTGCTCACCCAGATGAATACTTTCGTCCGCGTCGTCGAGGCGGGCAGCCTGACGGCGGCGGCGCGGCAGCTGCGGCTCTCCACCGCCTCGGTGAGCCGGCAGTTGGCGGCGCTGGAGGTGCGGGTGGGCAAGCCGCTCGCGGTGCGGACCACGCGCAGCCTCGTCGTCACCGAGGAAGGGGAGCGCTACTACCAGAGCTGCCTGCGCGTCCTGCGCGAGATCGACCAGGCGCACGAGCGCGTGCGCGAAGGCCCGCACGGCCTCCTGACTGTTAGCGCACCGGTCACGTTCGGTCTCGCGCGCGTGGTTCCGCTCATGCCGTCGCTGCTCGCGCGGCACAAGGGGCTGCGCATCGATCTGCGCATCGAGGACCGGCTGGTCGATCTGCCGGCCGAAGCGGTGGACGTCGCCGTCCGCGTCGGGATCGATCCGCCCGACAGCACGTCGCTCGCGGCGCGCCCGCTCCTCTCGTACGAGCGCGTGGTGGTGGCGGCTCCGGCCTATCTCGAGGAGCGCGGCGCGCCGGACCATCCGCGGGACCTCGCGCGCCACGACCTCCTCGTCCATCTCTGCGCTCACGGAGGGAGCCCCCGCTGGCGGCTCTCGCGGGCCGGCGAGTCCGTCGATGTCGAAGGTTCAGGATTTCTGCGCAGCAACGCGCTCTACGCCGTTCGCGACGCTGCCATGCGCGGCGCCGGAATCGCGCTCCTGCCCGAGTGGCTGGTGCACGACGACATCGCGCGCGGCGCTCTGCGCGTCCTGCTGCCGGCCTGGAGCGCGCCGAGGGTCCAGGTCCTCGCGGTCCACCGCGCCCAGGCCCGGCGTGCGCCGGCGGTGCGGGCCTTCATCGATCATCTCGCACGCGCACTCCCTCGGGGCCGCCGACCACGATGGTCGGCTGCAGATCGAGGAAGAGCCCGTGATCGACCACGCCCGCGATCCCCTTGAGCGCGCGATCGATCGCCCGCAGATCCGCTCCCGCCGCGAGCGGCGCGTCGATGAGCACGCCTCCGTTGTCGGAGAGCGCCCCCTCGCGCCGCTGCGCTCCCGGCAGGAGCTTCTCGATGCGCGCAAGCGTCGACCGCCATCCGAACTCCACCACCTCGACGGGCAACCCGCGCGTCACGCCGAGCCGCGGCACCAGCTTGGCCGCCTCCATGACGATGATGCGCCGCCGCGCCGCGAGCGCCACCAGCTTCTCGCGCACGTGCGCGCCTCCGCCGCCCTTGAGGATCTGCAGCGCGGGATCGACTTCGTCGGCGCCGTCGATGACGAGATCGAGGCGCGGATCGTCCTCGAGCGTGGTGAGCTCGAGTCCGAGCTGACGGCAGGTCTCTGCCGTGCGCGCGGAAGTCGGAACGCCGCGCACGCGCGCTCCCCGCGCTTGGAGCGCCTTCAACGCCGCGGTCGCGCCGCGGCCGGTGCCGTAGCCGATCACCATTCCATCCTCGACGAAGGAGGCCGCCTTTTCGCCTGCCGCCTGCCGCTGCGCTTCCGGATCGCTGAAGTTCAAAGGGGCCTCCTGCTCGAGGAAGAGATCAGAAACCTGCGAATCGGAACGCGAACCGCGCCGCTCCGCCGATAGCCAGCATCACCACCGGATTGATCTCGAAGCGGCTCAAGGTCAGCGCGACCGCGACGGCGATGGCGATGTCCCCTTCGCCGTTGAGCGTGTCGCCCAGCGTGATCATCGCCGCCGCCATCAGACCCAGCACGGCTGGCGTCAGCCCGCGCAGCGCCGCGCGCACCGGACGCCGCGAGCGGACGCGATCGAGCCAGGTCCCCGCCAGCGTCACCAGCGCGAACGGCGCGATGAAGATTCCGATCGTCGCCACCACCGCGCCCAGCCAGCCGTGCCGCAGATAACCGATGAAGGTGGCGAGCAGCAGCACCGGCCCCGGAGTCAGCTTGCCGATGGCGACCGCGTCGGCGAACTGGCGGTCGGTGATCCAGCCCTGTCGCGCCACCACCTGTTTCAAGTGGGGCACGATGGCGAAGCCGCCACCGTACGCGCCCAGGCCCGTGCGGAAGAAGGCGGTGAAGATGTGCAGGAGCTCGCGATCGAAGCCGGTCGCGTGGATGGAAATGCCGAGCATCAGCGCCAGCACCGTCCAGGCCGCCATCTGCAACTCGCCCGAGTCCCGCGGCGGCAGAGGCGGAAGCTTGCTCGAGGTGGCCAGCGTCGCGCCCTCTTCCGGCAGCACCACCGGCGGCTCAGCCGGCGGCTTGCGTTTGCGCTCGATGGCGAAGAGGCGCGCACGTTTGGTGCCGAGGTCGACCGCGATCCCCACCACCGAGAAGAGCAGCGCGCCCGCCGCGAGGCCCATCTGCCAGAGGCGCGAGACGGCCGACTTCGCCATCTTCAAAGTGATGGCGCCGATGATGCCCACCACCGCCGCGTTGAAGCCGCCGAGCACCGTCTCGGCGTCGGGCGTCGCGCCGTAGTGAACGTAGAGGAAAGCGAGCGCCATCACCGCCAGCCATCCCGGCAGCAAGAAGCCGAGATAACCGAGGAGCGCGCCGGCGAGCCCGCTGAAACGCAGGCCGATGTACGCGAGCGCGTTGGCCGCCGCGCCTCCCGGCAGCATCTGCGAGACGGTGACGGTGTTGGTGAACTCGCGTTCGGTCAGCCAGCGCCGTCGCTTGACGACGAGCGTGTGGATATTGGCAAGCACCGAGAGCCCGCCGCCGAACCCGACCGCGCCGAGGTAGAGCGCGGCCCGGAAGATCGCGCCGCGGTCCGGCCGTTCGCGGCCGACGGCGGGCGGCGGGTCGGATCTTGCGGGGATGGCGTGGCCGTCCATGCCTGTCCAGTATAGAAGGTCGCCGATGCCGCAGTTCCTCAAAGGGATGAAGATCGTCCATCGCGCCCAGAGCGCCTGGGGCGTGGGCCACGTCCTCGCCGTCAGCGAGGATCCGCCGCGCATCTCCGCCGCGTTTCCGGCGCGGCCGGGCGGGCCGGTGATGCTCTCGTCGCGCGATCCCGCGCTCGTGCGCTTCAAGTTCTCGCCCAATTCGCCGGCGCACCTCGCCGACGGCTCGCCTTGCCGCGTGCTGCGCGGGCTCCCCGGCGCGGCGAACGAACTGCATCGCTACACGGTCGAGCAGGAGGGCAAGAAGCCCGTCATCCGCAGCGAAGCGGACCTGCGCGCAGTCGCGCCGCGCGAGGGGCCGGCGGAGCAGCTCGCCTCGGGAAGGTGGGGAGCACCCGAGGATTTTCAGCTGCGGTCGGAAGCGGTGCGGCTCGATCTCGAGCGACGCGCGGACGCTCTGGGAGCGCTCTTTGCCTCGCGCGTCTACGTGAAGCCGCATCAAGTCTCGGTCGCGCATCAAGTGCTCTCGGCCCCGCAGCCGCGCTTCGTGCTGGCGGACGAGGTCGGGCTGGGCAAGACCATCGAAGCGGGCCTGGTTCTCTCCGCGCTGCTGCACGCGGGTCTGGTCAAGCGCTGCCTGGTGGTCGCGCCCTCGCACCTGACGGTGCAGTGGCTGGCCGAGCTGTTCCACAAGTTCAACTTGCTCTTCACGCTGATGGATCCCGATCGCGCCAAAGACGATCGCGAAGCGGCCGACGCGGAAGCGGAACTGGAGGAGCCGGCTTTGCCGGCGACGGGCGGAGCCCGCAGGGCGGAGCATCCAACGACGCCGTGGGATCGGCACGCGCTGGTGATCACTTCGCTGGAGTGGCTCTCGCGCAGCAAGGAAGAGTCTTCGCACGCGGCGCAGGCGGGCTGGGATCTGGTGGTGATCGACGAGGCGCACCACCTGCGCGGGGCGCGCGCGTACGAGGTGGCGCAGGCGCTCGCGAAGAAGACCTGGGGCCTTTTGCTGCTGACCGCGACGCCGCTGCAACTCGATCCCGCCGAGTACCACGCGCTGCTCCGCTTGGTGGATCCGGCGCCGGCCGCGACCGAGCAGGAATTGCGGGCGCGCCTCGCGCGGCAGGGAGATCTCTCGGCGGAGGTGCGGGCGCTGCTCGCGGGCGATGCGAAGGCCGCGGCGCGGATCGCGAAGCTCTTTCCCGACGACGAGGAGCTGAAGAAGCTGAAAGGGCAGGCGCTCCTCTCGCACCTCGCGGAGAGCTACGGGCTCTCGGCGCGCCTGCTCCGCAACCGGCGCGCGGTGGTGGGCGGCTTCACGCCGCGGTCGCTGACGAAGATCGAGGTGGCGCTCTCGCCCGAGGAGAAAGAGCTCGAGCGCGACGTTCGTGCGGCGCTCGCGTCGGCGAAGCTGCCGTCGGGCGCGGTGCTCTCCGCGCTCTTCCGGCGGCTGGGCAGCTCGCCGGCAGCGCTGTCGGCGGGGCTGCTGGCTTCAGGCGATGCGAAGCTGCAGAAGCTCTCGACGCGGGCGAGCGGGCTGCCGCGCGATTCGAAGCTGGACGCGTTCCAGAACCTGCTCGATGAGTTGGGCGCGCACTCTAAAGTGTTGGTCTTCGCCGAGACGCCCGAGACCATCGAGTATCTGAGAGCGGCGCTGGCGAAGAAGCGCATCGAAGCGCTCGCCTATCTGGGCGACCTCACGCCCGCCGAGCGCGACAAGCTGGTGGCGCGCTTCCGCGATCCGGAGGGCCCGCGCATCCTCATCTCCACCGAGCTGGGCGGCGAGGGCCGCAACTTCCAGCACTGCCATGTGCTGGTGAACTACGATCTCGCCTGGAGTCCGGCGGCGCTCGAGCAGCGCATCGGGCGCATCGATCGCATCGGGCAGTCTCGGGAAGTGCGCATCTACGCTTTCCGGCCCGAGGGCACGCTGGCGGCGCGCGTGCTGGAAGTGATGGACGAAGGCGTCGGCGTTTTCACCGAGCCAGTGGGCGGACTCGACCCGGTGCTCGAGAGCGTGGAAGCGGAGCTGCTCGCGCTCGCCTCGGCGGACGATGGAACGCAGTGGTCTGCCAAGACGGCGGAGATCAGGTCGCGCGTTTCGGCGGCGAGGGCGGAGGTCGCGCGCGCACACGATCCGCTGCTCGATCTGCGCAGCTGCGACATGACGGCGGTGCGGGCGCTGGCCGAGCGCGGGGCGCGCCGCATCGGAGCGCGCGCGCCCGGAGCGGCGGAAGCGGGGGCCGCGCTGGGTGCTGTCGCGACGCATCTGGAGCGGCGGCTCGAAGCGGTCACCATCGAGGCGGCGCGCCGGGTGGGGTTGGAGGTGGACGTCGAGGTCGACGTCCTGCAGGGCGAGGTCTCCTTCCACGTCGGGCCCGAGCTGAAAGTCGATGCGCTGGCAGGCTTCGATCTCGAGCAGGATCGCACCGTGCTGGGATCGTTTCAGCGCGAGGTGGCGGTGCGGCACGAGGAGCACGATTCCTTCGCCACCGGGCACCCGCTGGTCGAGGCGCTCTTCGGCTGGCTGCGCGATGGAGAGCTCGGGCGCGCCACGGTTTCGCGCACGCATCTGCGCGGGACGCAGGGAGCGGCGCTCGACGCGCGCTTTCTGGTCGCGCTGCCCGAGCCGGCCGATCTGGCGCAGGGCGCGCGCGTGCCGTCGCGGCGGGCGGCACGGCATCTCGACGAGTCGCAGATCCGGGTGGTGGTGCGCCTCGACGGCCGGGGCGGCGTGACG
>WNFM01288419.1_pt1 | contig 10968 bp, 11 predicted proteins | sample 5400271 | NCBI WGS metagenome assembly WNFM01 (sample SAMN13153352, study PRJNA577476) | soil metagenome | isolation source: 60 cm saprolite on Douglas fir-dominated hillslope | place: USA:California | collected 2013-09-17 | reverse complement strand
GGGCGTCCCGCCACTATGTGGCGCTACCGTGAAGTTCTCCCTGGTGACGTGCCCGTGAGTCTGGGCGAAGGTTTTACACCCATGCTGCCCAGCCGCGAAAATGCCAACGTATATATAAAAGATGAAGGCTTCAACCCCACGGGGTCATTCAAAGCCCGTGGTCTTTGCGCCGCCGTGACCATGGCGCGGCAATATGGTTTGAAGAAACTGGCCGTCCCTTCCGCCGGCAATGCGGCCAGCGCGCTTGCGGCGTATTGCGCCGCCGCCGGAATTGAAGCCTACATCTTCATGCCCAAAGACGTGCCGCTGGCGAACCTGGTGGAATGCAAGTCTTATGGCGCGCACGTCACGCTGGTAGACGGCCTGATCTCTGACTGCGCGAAAATGGTGAATGAACGGAAGCAGGCTGAAGGCTGGTTTGATATTTCCACGCTCAAAGAGCCTTTCCGCGTTGAAGGCAAGAAGACCATGGGTTATGAGGTCGCCGAACAGCTCAACTGGGACCTGCCCGACGCCATCTTCTACCCTACCGGCGGCGGCGTGGGCCTGATCGGCATGTGGAAGGCCTTCGACGAAATGGAGCAACTGGGCTGGATTGGAAGCAAGCGGCCTAAAATGATCTCCGTCCAGGCTGCCGGCTGCGCGCCGGTGGTGAAAGCCTGGAATGAACACAAGCAGGTCGCCGAGATGTGGCAGAATGCGCACACCGCCGCGGCCGGTCTACGCGTGCCCAAGCCCTACGCCGACTACATCATTCTCGACATTCTCAAGCAGAGCGGTGGGACGGCAGTATCAGTTTCCGACGACGAGATCTTCGCCGGAGTGAAAGAGTGGGCGAGCAGGGAAGGGGTGTTTGCTTCGCCGGAAGGCGCGGCCTGTCTTCCCGCGTATCAGCGGCTGGTGCGGGAACGCTTCCTCAAGCCGACCGACAAAGTCGTGCTGTTCAATACCGGCTCCGGCCTCAAATACATTGACGTGATTGCCGGCGCTCTGAAAATCAGCGCTATCCAACCTGCCACGCATGTGGCGGCTCCGGCTGGCAGGAACATTGGAGGAATCATTCAGCCGTACTAGGTTTTCCGCAATTCCTGAAGAGAGGCGGAAGAGGCACTCATTTCTTTGTGTTCGCGGCTAAAATATTGCTGCGCTCCGGCGACCCATTCAGTCGGGGCAAGCATGAAAGGAACGTCGTGAAACCTGAAAGATCTCTTCCGCCTGTGCTGCTCGTTGTTTTGGCCTTCCAACTTTGCACGACCGCAAGCTTAGGACAGATGCCTTCGCTTTCGCCTCTCCCAAAGACCGGCAGCCTGTCTAAACCGTCCGACCCAGATAAATTTACTTTCGTAATTGCGGGAGACAATCGCCCTGCGCACAAAAGCTGCCCTCAGCCGCCGACTCCGGGCCTCATTTTTTCCGCCGTCAAGGAACTGGGCCCCGCGGCCGCGTTTGTGCTGTGGACCGGCGACACCATTTCCGGCAAACGACCTGATAAGCCCAAACGGATTCATGAGCAGTATCAGGAGTTTTTGAAAATCGCCAGCACAGCCGGAGTCCCGGTATTCAACGCCCCTGGCAACCACGAGATGGACGATGAGAATAACGCACCGTCAGACGCCATGAAGGAGCTTTACCGGAAAGACATGGCGGAAACGTACGGCGCCTTTAGCTATGGCAATTCGCGGTTCATCGCTTTGGACAGTGAGAATGGACCTCAATCCAAGAGCGCATCCCCTGCCGCAACTAAAGGCAAATCCGATGCGCCCGGCGCTATCACGGAGAAGGAACTCTCCTTACTGAAAAAAGACCTCGATGAAAATCAGGACAAGGCCCACATCGTGATTTTCATGCATCATCCGGTGGTTCCTTACGACGCGAAGGACGGTTTAGACGCGACGAGCGTAAAGGCCCTGGAGAAAATTTTTGCCGACTATAAAAACGTTTCCTACGTTGTTTCAGGACATGAACACATGTATTACAACTCACAGGGCGACAGGAGCAAGCTGGTGGACCCTCCCAACCGCAAAGATCCTTCGCAACCGCCGTTCTATCTAGTGTCCGGTGGAGGAGGCGCGCCACTTAAGAAAGACACGCCTGGATCGTTCTTTCATTATCTGGTCTTCAAAGTCGATGGTAACAAAATTACGCCGAGCTTAATCAAAGTTAATTCATCCGACCCGTGTGACAAATGACCGCTGACGAGCCGGAAATTGTGTTGGCAGGTCTTTTGCGTTGGATTTTCGGATGATAAGTTAAAGGCATGCCTTCAACCCAGCGTCTTTACTATCACGACTCTTTTCTCTACGACTTTGAAGCTCGCGTCGTCGATTCCTTTGCGCGTGAGGGACGAGATGTGGTCGTGCTTGACCGGACCGCGTTCTATCCCACCAGCGGCGGCCAGGTTCACGATCTCGGCGTGTTCACAGCCGACGGCAAACAGATTGCAGTCACTGAAGTCGCCGACGAAGAAGACGGACGCATCCTTCATTTTGCCGCCGCGCCGATCGCCGTAGGCACACAAGTGCATGGCCGCGTCGACGCCGCCCGTCGCCGTGACCACGTGCAGCAGCACACCGGCCAGCACGTGCTCTCGGCCGCGTTCACCCAGCTTTTCAACATGCCCACCGTCAGTTTCCACATGGGCGAAGAGAGCTGCACCATTGACCTTGAAACTTCCGGCCTGACCACCGCGCAAGCGCAGAAAGCGGAGCTTCTGGCGAATGAAGTGATCGCGGAAGACCGCCCGGTGAGTATTCGATTTGTGCCGCTTGAAGAGGCGCGAAAGCTCGGCCTGCGCAAGCTTCCGCCGAAACAAACCGGAGATCTTCGGCTCATCGATATCACCGATTTTGATCTCACCGCTTGCGGCGGGACCCACGTGCGCGCCACCTGCCAGATTGGCAGCATCCTGCTGCGCAAGATCGAAAAGGTGAAGCAAGGCGTGCGGGTGGAGTTTATCTGCGGGCTGCGCGCAGTGGCCACCTCTAGGCGCGACTACACCACGCTCACTGAAGCTGCGTCGCTTTACTCCAGCCACATCTATGACGTGCCGGAGCAGATTCGCAAATCGCTGGCCGAAACCAAGTCCGCCGCCAAGACCCAGCACAAGGTGCTGGAAGAACTGGCTGAGCTCTATGCCGACCGTTTATTGGCTCAATCTTCCAGCTCGCCGCGGATCATTACTCAGGTATTCGCCGAGCGCGATGCGTTCTTCATCAAGCTGCTGGCGCAGAAGCTCACGGCAGGAAAGCCCGATGTAGTTGCTCTGCTGGCATCAGGCGCCGGCCAGCCGACACTGGTCTTCGCGCAAAGTCCCGGCCAGAAATCCAACATGGGCCAACTCATGAAAGACGCCATGGCGCAGCTCGGTGGTCGCGGCGGCGGTTCAGCTGACATGGCGCAGGGAGGGCTGCCGGCAGGCTCTAACGATTTCGATAAACTTACATCCCTATTGCAGGAAACCGCCCGCAAGCTCTAAGCTTGCTCGCTATGCTCTCACGGCTACTTCGCACTGCCTTGGTCGTTATACTTGCTTCTACGCTGCTTTCGGCCCAGCAATCGCCCGACTTCACCGCCGCCCAGACTGAGGCCGTAAAGTTCCTCGGCGATCTGGTCAAGATCGATACCAGCAATCCTCCCGGCAATGAGACGCGTGCTGCTGAATACATCAAAGGCGTGCTGGCCGCTGAAGAAATTCCTGCGCAGATCTTTGAGTCTGCTCCCGGTCGCGGCAACATCGTCGCGCGTCTTAAGGGCACCGGCAAAAAGAAGCCGCTGCTGCTGATGGGCCATCTCGATGTAGTGGGCGTTGAGCGCGCCAAGTGGACCGTGGATCCTTTCGCCGCCACTATCAAAGACGGCTATCTCTATGGCCGCGGTTCGGTCGACGACAAGTCCATGGATGCCGCCAACCTTGAAGTCTTCCTGCTGCTGCATCGCTTGAAGATTCCGCTTGATCGCGACGTGATCCTGCTGGCTGAGGCCGGAGAAGAAGGCACCAGCCAGTTCGGCATTGATTTCATGGTGGCAAAGCACTGGGACGAAATTGCCTGTGAGTACGCGCTCAATGAAGGCGGCGATGTTCCGGAAGAAAACGGCAAAGTGCAGTACGTTGCCGTTTCCACCACGCAGAAAGTCCCGCGCGGCTTTTCGCTGGTGGCGCACGGCACTAGCGGCCACGGCTCGGCTCCGCGCCTGGACAACGCCATCGCCCACCTTGCTGCAGCCGTCGACAAGACCGCCCGCTGGGAGGCTCCCATGCGACTGAATGAGACAACACGCCGCTTTTTCCAGCAGATGGCAAAGATCAGCGCCCCGGAGAAAGCGCAGCTTTATGCCCATATTGAAGATCCGGCGGTCCAACTGAAGCTGCACCAGGCCGAGCCCGCTTATTACTCCATGCTTCGCACGTCTCTGGTTCCCACCATTATTAAAGGTGGCTTCCGCTCCAACGTGATTCCCGCGGAAGCGGAAGCGCGCTTTGACGTTCGCGCCCTGCCCGACGAAAACATGGACGAGCTAAAAGCTGCGCTGGCGAAGCTCATCAACGATCCCGCGATTACTTTCGTCGATGCCGAGAATACGAACGCGCGGCCCGCCACGCCGCCTTCGGGGCTGGACACGGATGGTTTCCACGCCCTGGAACGCGCCGCGCAGAAAGTTTTTCCTGGCGTGCCCACCATTCCCATCATGCAGGTCGGCGCCACGGACTCAGCCCAGCTTCGCGCCAAGGGCGTGCAGGCCTATGACATCGGCACGGTCATGAGCTCGGACGACCTCAAGCGCATTCACGGCAACGACGAACGAATCCAGATCGCCGGTTTTGGAAAATTCGTGCAATTCCTGTATGCCGCAACGGTTGAGATCGCGGGAGCAAAGTAAGTCTTATGGACTTTCATGACCGCCTGGCGTGGATCACAGGAGCATCATCCGGCATTGGCGAAGCGCTGGCCAGTGCGTTTCATCAGGCTGGAGCAAAACTGATCTTGTCCGCGCGGCGGGAAGACGAACTAAGGCGCGTGCAGTCTGCCTGCGGTGGCAAGCCCAACACCCGCGTACTCCCCCTGGACGTTACCAATGCAAGCGAATTGGCGCAGAAAACGCAGCAGGCGCTCGCAATGTTCGGCGGCATCGATATTCTTGTGCTCAACGCCGGCATCACGCAGCGCTCGCGCACCCGCGAAACCGACGAGAGCGTTTATCGCCGGTTGATGGAAGTGAATTTCTTTGCGCCGGAAGCCATGGCCCGCGCGGTGCTGCCTGCCATGCTCGCGCAAAAGAGCGGGCACATCGTAGTGATCTCCAGTGTCGCCGGTAAGTTTGGCGTGCCTATGCGCTCGGGCTATTCCGCCACTAAATTCGCCCTGCACGGCTTTTTTGAAGCGTTGCGCGCCGAAGAAGAGCGCAACGGTGTCCACGTAACCATGGTGTGCCCAGGCTACATCCGCACCGATATCAGCCTGTCCGCACTCCGGGGCGACGGACGCAAACACGCCAAAATGGATTCTGAACTCGCTCACGGTATGCCGGTGGAGGAGTGCGCGCAGCAGATCCTGAAAGGCGTGGCCCGGCAGAAAAAAGAAATTGTTGTCGCCGCCGCTCGCGAAAAAGCTCTGGTATATCTCAAGCGTTTCTTCCCTGATCTGCTGGCGCGAATGGTCGGTCGGCCGGGATGAGGCCCGTGAGCCGCAAATTTTGCTGAACCGTCCGGCACTGGTAAAATCTATTCAACACGTCTTCCACCACGTGGGGCTATAGCTCAGCTGGGAGAGCGCATCGTTCGCAACGATGAGGTCGTCGGTTCGATCCCGACTAGCTCCACCATTCTAATCATCTGAAAACAGGCGGCTTCTTTTCTGTGTTGGGCGCCTTACTCGACCATGGCCCTGATGTCACGGTTCTCGAAAACCAGGCTTTGGCGCTCCCCAGGTCGCGAGATGACGACATCGACCATGGCGCGAGCCAAGTCGTCGGCCCGAATCACCTGGTTAGGGAACAACACCCGAAACGCGGGGTAGATCGCTCGCAGGAAACGGTAGCCGAAATTCGGCTCCTTCCGCGGTTCCACGGGGTAGATGTACGCAGGCCGGAAGATGTAAACGTGGGGGAACCCGGCCGCAAGGAGTGTTTTCTCGGCCTCTCCCTTATAGCGTGCGAAGGCCATCCGACTTTTTCCGGTGGGGTCCGCGCCATTCCCGCTCAAGAATGAGAATGACGCCTCGGGGCTGCTGCTGCGGAGAACTCGCGCGAACTCTCTCGTGTAGTCCACGGTTATCGTGCGGAACTCCGCATCCGGCACCGCGCCGGTATACGCGCCCAGGCAAAAGACCGCCGCGTCTTGACCCGAGAGAGCCTGCGCCAGGGGGGAGCAGTCCGTGAAATCTCGATGCAGAACCTCCCGCAGCTTGGGGTGCGAGATGCCGAGCTTTTTGCGTCCGATCGTGGTCACGGTTCCGACGGCAGGCTGCTCGAGCGCGTAGCGAACGGCATATCCACCGACCAATCCAGTCGCGCCCACGACTACAATTCGCGTTTGGCCTACGGTCGGAGCGTTCGGCGACGTCCCCGAGGCGTTCATTGAAGACCCCTGGTTGCTCGCTGTCATGACAGTGCACGCTCTTCCAGCCAGTCGACGTAGAGTAGTCGCTCCGCAAACAGCCACGAACCGCCCATCTTAACGAACGTGTCGCAGTAGCGTAGCGCTGCGATCATCAGCCGTCGCTTTCCACTGTCGACAGTGAGGTGATGCGCCAGGCAATAGGCTTCCCCCGTGCCTCGGTCATCCGTGAGGCTGAGAATCGTACTCTGCCCGACGAAGTGCATTGTGGCGGCATACTTGTTCAGATCGTCGAAGACTGGAGCGAGCGCCTCGCGGGAGTTCAATTCCTGTGAAGGCTTCGAGTCTTTGGCGTTCATGTACACCACGAAGTGAGTATCTGCGGTAAAGAGGGACATCTGACCGTTCGCATCGCGACGATCGGCGCAGTGTGCGTAGGCTTCAACGAGCTCCCGGATAGCGAGGCGATCCGCTGCCTCGCTGGGAGAGATGGTAACGTGCTTGCTCATGAGCTAGTCCCCTTGTTCAAGTTTTTCAGCTACCGCAATGACTGCTTACTCCAGGATGGCGCGGGTTTCGAGAAACGCCTCGATCCCGTATCGGCCATATTCACGGCCAAGGCCGGAGTATTTGAATCCTCCCCAGGGTGCCTGCGAATCATCCGTCATGCTGTTGATCACGACGCGCCCGGCCCGAATTTGTGAGGCCACGCGACGCGCGCGCTGGAGGTCGGTCCCGAGAACGGAGGCGTGGAGACCATATTTAGAGTCGTTGGCAATCCGGATTGCCTCATCCTCGGAGTCATAAGTGATGACGCACAGAACAGGGCCGAAGATCTCTTCCTGGGCGATCGTCATATCGTTTTTCACGTTGACGAATACCGTGGGCTTAACGAAGTAACCCGCTTCGAGACCTTCCGGATGACCCTCCCCACCGGCGAGAACCTCAGCGCCCTCTTCGATGCCCTTGCGGATATAAGACTGCACGCGTTCGTACTGATTCTGCGACACCATCGGTCCGATGGCGGTCTTTGGATCTGCCGGATCGCCGACCGTAAAAGCGCGCATCGCGTCGCGTATGCGCCGCTTTATTTCGTCGAGCCGACTTTTAGGCACGAGGAGGCGCGTCCCCGCAGCGCAGGCTTGTCCGCTGTTCAAAAACGCCATGAGCAGAGCCGCCGGAATCGCCTGGTCGAGAGCGGCATCATCGAGCAGGATCGTGGGCGATTTGCCGCCCAGTTCGAGCGTGACGCGCTTCATGGTTGCGGCACCATCGCGCATGATCCCCTCGCCCACGCCCACGGAGCCCGTGAAGGAGATCTTGTCGACGTCTGGATTACGCACGAGCTCAGCGCCAACCACGTCGCCACGGCCGATTACGACGTTGCACACGCCCTTGGGGAGCTTGGCCGCATTCAGACATTCAAGCATCACCTGCGTCTGCAGCGAGCTGAGTTCACTGGGCTTGATCACGACCGTACAACCAGCACCGACGGCCGACGCTAGCTTGAGGCAAATGAAAAGCGTGTTCGCGTTCCAAGCGGTAATCAGACCGGCTACGCCGACCGGTTCCAACGTGACCGTTGTCTTGGCCCAGGTCCGAACCAATGGCAGCTCTTGAAGTCCCTTCTCGGACGCAAGGAAAGCATTCGCTCCCGACTGGACAATGGGCCTGGCGAACTGCACAACACCTCCGTACTCCTCCACCATCGCAGCCGTGAGGTCATCGATGCGCGCTGAAACAGCCTCATGTAGCTGTCGCAAGTAACGCGAGCGCTCTTCCTTCGTCGTCCGTCCAAAAGTAGCAAAGGCGCGCCTTGCCGCGGCGATGGCGCGCCGCGTGTCCTCTTCGTCGCCCAGCGTGACGCGGGCGATCATTTGCCCGTTGGTCGGTTTGATGATGTCCATGACCTCGCGGCCATGCGATTCAACGAACGCTCCATCGATGTAGTGCGTCGTGATTGTTTTAATCGTGGCTCTCTCCATGACTGTCTTCATGGCATTTTCTCCTTCTAAGTGAATTCATTGTCAAAACGAAGTAATGACGACCCGCGTGAGCGAGCCGTCCTTTAGCGCCGCGTAACCGTCATTCACATCGCGCAGCGCGATCTTTTTCGAAACCAGATCGTCCAGGTTCATCCGGCCTTGCAGATACAGGGCCGCATACATCGGGATGTCGCGCTTGAAGTTGGTCGAGCCGAAGTTCACGCCTTGGACGCGCTTCTGCCCACCGATCGCGCCAAAGATGTTTACAGCGATCTCAACCTCGGGTCTTGCTACACCAACCAGGTAAAGTCCACCACCAACGCCGAGCATTGCGAGTCCCTGCTCGGCCACCGATTTTTGTCCGACGAAGTCGAAGACATGATCTGCTCCTCCTGGCAGAAGATCACGGACGGCCTCGACGGGTTTCGCTTTGGTGGAGTCGATGACGTCAGTGGCGCCGAATCGCCGGGCCTCATCGAGTCGCTTTGCCTGGATATCGATGACGACGATCCTCGAGGCGCCAGCAATGCGCGCTCCGCTAACGGCATTGAGCCCAACTCCTCCGGCGCCGAAGATCACGACCGTGTCGCCGGCGCTAACGTTGGCAGTGTTCAAGACGGAACCCGCGCCAGTTACGACTCCGCAGCCGAGCAGAGCAGCCTGGGCGAACGGAAGCTCCTTGGGTACCACGGCAAGCTGGTTCTCGTGGATGAGCGCCCGTTCGGCGAATCCGCCCAGCCCCAAGCCCTGGAACAACCCAACACCATTGCGGCTTAGGCGGGGGGGATCGGTCGGTCGGCGCAACGTCAACTCCGGATGTGTGCACTGGAAGGAGCGGCCAGAGAGACATCGAGGGCAGGCTCCGCACGACTGCGCCAGGGAACCTACGACGTGATCTCCGACTCGGATTTGGGCGACGTCGGGACCGACTGCAGCCACGATCCCCGCAACCTCGTGACCCAGCACCGCCGGCGTAGGGACGATATCGTGAGTTGCAAACAACAGGTCGGTGTGGCACAACCCAGATGCTTCCACATTGACGAGAACCTCGCGTCCTATCGGCGTGGCAATCTGAACGTCCTCGAAGTCGAATCCTCGACCCAGAGCATTAAGTACAAGTGCCTTCATTTTCGTCTCCCTTCACGCCTTGAGCGCTTCCGCCTGCCCACTGCGCTCATGACCGTCGTACCGGTTGGAACTACCTGACCGAAAATTGGCCAACTGCTCTATAGCCCGAGTGCGGGCTTCGCGAACTTCGGAGTCTGAACAGCGGAGAAGCAAAGCGCACTCGTGCTCCCGGTAGCGCTCCAGAACGCACAGCACGAAAACAAACCGCTCGAAGTCTGCAAGAGCTAACACGGCGTCTACGTCGAAATGTTCGCCTGGACCGCTTGACTGTCGATCGGGGGAGAAAATAATTGGGACGTGCGCGGACGAATTGGCATGGCTCGATCGAGGGTGCAGTTCGCGAATTGCGTTTTTCACGATCACGCGCTTCGCCCAGGTGCGTGTCCATTCCCGGAACACCTGGCTATCCTTAACGCAATCCTCAAGACCAGCCACAAAGCACCGCTCTGCCTTCTGGTGATCTCCCGTAAGGAGAAAAGAGAGCTGATAGAGGCTATTCAGATCTTCCTCAAAAATTCTTCGGAAGTCCTTGCAGTTCGCGTACCGCGTTTCAGCGTTTTCACTGTGGATTTGTTCAAGCATTTCTTCACCTATCGAGAGCGGCATTAACGATCTCTAACAAGACTGCGTCGTTAAAAGGTTTGGTCAAAAACTCCACTGCGCCATCACCCATCGCAAGAGTTCGCATCTCGGCATCGCCATGCGCAGTGATGAAGATGACCGGTATCCGGCACGTTTCGGCCTTAAGCTTGGCCTGCAGTTCAAGACCGGACATACCCGGCATGCGAATGTCAGCGATCAGGCACGCAGCCATGGTTCGGGCTTCGGAATTTAAGAATTGTTCCGCGGAGCTAAAGCAGAGCGTGGACAACCCGTCCGACGCGAGCAGATCCTGCAGTGAGCGCTGAACTGACTCGTCGTCGTCAACAATTGCTACGAGTCTTGAGTTTTGCCGGATACTCATTAGGCGAAGAGTAGCGCCACGACAGTGCGGGCACAATCAGGCCTTGGTCGCGCGCACTACGACTTAGGTCGTAGTCGATTTGGACGCCGAAAGGTGGCGGCTCAGCCGGAGCTGGAGCGCCAGGACCATATTATTGAGGAAGGGAGAGTTTGAGTTTGTCGGCCATACGGACCAATTCAGCCAGGGATCCGGCTTGCATCTTCTGCATAACGTGGCCTCGGTGGATTTTTACTGTGGCCTCGCTGGCTCCAATTTCGTAAGCGATCTGCTTATTGAGCATTCCGGAGACCACCAGAGCCATCACCTCCCGCTCCCGCGGTGTCAATGCATGATAGCGC
>WNFM01090872.1_pt1 | contig 10968 bp, 11 predicted proteins | sample 5400271 | NCBI WGS metagenome assembly WNFM01 (sample SAMN13153352, study PRJNA577476) | soil metagenome | isolation source: 60 cm saprolite on Douglas fir-dominated hillslope | place: USA:California | collected 2013-09-17 | reverse complement strand
CGCCGATTTCTCGGCCAACGCCTTTAACCAGATCGTGAATCATGCGGCCACCTATTTCTATCGAAGCGGTGTTCCTTGCCCAATCACGATTCGGCTTCCCGCTGGGGGGAACCCAGGCGCTGGGCCGTTCCATAGCCAGTCGATGGAATCATTGTACGCCCATTTCCCCGGCTTGGTTATTATGACTCCGGCGACCGTTGAAGATGCCTATAATCTCTTATTAGAAGCGGTCGCGCTCGATGACCCGGTCCTGTTCTGCGAACACAAGTTCCTGTACAATCGCGTCAAAGCAGAACGCCTTCCGGAAGAAGTCTCTTTTTCCGCCGGAAAAGCCTTATGTCGCCGTCCCGGAAAAGATCTGACGGTAGTCTGTTATGCAGCGACTCTCTACGATTCCTTAGCAGCAGCAGCAGAGCTCGAGAAGCAAGGGATCGATATCGAGGTTATCGACCTAAGAACGGTCAGACCAATCGACACCGAAACCATTTTGCAATCGGTGGCCCGGACGGGCCATCTCTTGTGTGTGAGCGAAGGTTGGCCTTGGGGAGGCGTTAACGCCGAGGTTATCGCCCGGGTGGCCAGCAAAGGGTTCCATTTGCTCGACTCGCCGCCGCAGCGCCTGAATTGCCGAGATACACCTATTCCTTATCACCCGGATCTGTGGCTGGCTCACAGACCTTCTGCCGCCGCCGTAGTGAAGAAGATCCGCCAAATGTTGGAGTGGTAGATCTTCAGTCATCCACGCAACCCGCCGATACATTCCATCTTATATGCCAAAAGTGCCGATCACCATGCCGCAGCTCGGAGAGTCGATTGCCGAGGCTACCATTATTCGTTTTTCAGCGCAGGTCGGAGAGGCGGTCACCAGCGATCAGGAGATTATCGAGGTAGAGACCAGTAAAGCCGTGATGGGAATTACCACCCCATGCGATGGTGTGATCGCGGAATTCACGGCTGAGGTCGACCAAACCTATCCTATCGGCACCGTGCTCGGCTATATTGAAACTTCCGCCGAAGACGCCGAGCGTCACGGAGAGTCGGCAAGTGGAGCGCCCGCAGAAGTACCGGCATCGTTCGAAACTCAAAAGAATATGCCGTCGGCCATGCCGACCATCACGATTCCGATGATGCCGGCGAAGAGCGGCGGTCCCTTTGTTTCGCCAAGGATCCGCTCAAAGGCTGACCAGCTCGGCTGGCAACAACAAGATCTTTCGCTGGTGCCTGGAACCGGCAAAAACGGCCGGTTAACCGCGAGCGACGTAGAAAAATTTTTGGCCGAGCTGGAAGCCCACCCAACCCAAAAAGCCTCTGGATTGCGCCTGGCGATCGCGGATGCGATGCGCCGCAGCTGGAGCCGGCCTCTGGCGACCATTGGGGTCGGTTTCTCGCTCGAGGCGATATTGGCGCATCGTAAGCAATTCAAAGTTCCGCCCGGCCCTGCGCTTTATGTTGCTAAAGCGGTTGCTCTTGCGCTTGCTGAGAATCCCAAGTTAGCGGCGCGAATCGTCGGCGATCAGTTGGTCTTACCGAAGTCAATCGATATCGGCGTTGCCGTCGAGGTTGAGGAAGGTGTGGTGGTTCCGGTTTTGAAGAGCCTCGACAAGGAGTCGCTTTCCGACCTCGGCGAGAAATACCAGCAATTGGTGACCGCAGCGCGAGCCCGCCGGCTGCCCGAAGACGCGCGCGAAGGCGCCATCGCTTCCGTAACCAATTACGGTCCGCTTGGAATCACGTGGGGCACTCCTATCCCACAACCGACGGAAACGCTGATCATCGGCCTGGGACGCGGAGAAAAGCGCCCGGTCTGGGACGAAGCAACCTCACAATTCCAGCCGAAACAAATGGCGGAGCTCACCCTCACTTTCGATCACCGCGTGATTGACGGAGGCGCATCAGGGAAACTGATCACCCGGATTGTAGCTCTTTTGGAAGAACCGAGTGGCCTGTGAGCGAAGCTCGCCTGAAGCTCGTTCGCAATGGCCAATAGCCAATAGCCAAATTGGCTCGGCATGTGCCGTCGCAACCTTTGGCTATTGGCTATCGGTTATCGGCTATTCGGACGAGCTTTAAGCGAGTCCGTTAGGGATCCGGCCTGCAGCGCTTCGGCGCGCTGCAGGCCGGGAAGCGGCCGGGCAACAAACAGGTTACCCGGCCACCTGCCTTAAAAGAAGCTCCGAGGCATGGCCCCCCGCAGACGTTAACTGCCTCAACAGCTTCATAGACAACCGTGGAAAAATTCGCCCCAATCTGGCGTTGCCGTTTCCAATGACTTAGAAGCGAGCAACGGGAGTTAGGTGGTGAAAACGGCCTCTGTACAATTGTCATGAGCGCTCGCTTTCAGTTCACTCCGCCCACTAAACGGCCAACCAATTGGCATAACCCTCCCCAGACTCGGCCATCTGCGAGCACATAAAACGCTGCGCAGACCAACAGCATCAAAAGTCCGGTTTTAAGTTCTTTCATGGGGCTGCACTCCCCTAATGCAAGCTCCGTGCCAAACCAATTGCATAAAATGTAACATGCTAATTTCCAGATACTTACATCTAACGGGTGTCGTGACACCTAATGCTACTCGCGAAAAACCGTCCCAAAATCGGAAATGTGAAATCCCAGCCGCGGGACCAGCGTTTAGTAATCTGCGATCAAGACGACGTATGCCAAGAGCAGTAAGCAATGGACAAAGCCCGTACTAACGAACGAGTTTGCCCAGCAAACCTCCCATGAACTCCTGGCGCCTGATTACAGATCACTGATCACATGATTCCCTATGGACAAGAAACCGATCACCGTTCGAAGCCAGCAATCGACTCAGACCCAAGTCCACGTCAGCCTGTTCTTAGACGATCTATTGAGTGTCGAAATCATCGACAACCTACAACCCAGGCTAAGCGCCATCTTTACTAGCGGCGAAATCAACATAGAAGGAATCGAGTTGTCGCATCTTTTTCAGATCCGCGACCATTTACTGAGTTTCAGACCGGATGCTTTTGAAGGAGTTCCCGCAGACAACCTCCATGTGTTCGTTCGCAGTGCCGGCGGCACGGAAATTTAAGCGTAACTTGCAGCCCCGCGGCGCGGGGGCGTTCCCAGCGTTCCCTATGAGACCGGACGAAATTGAACGGCGAAAGGTGGTCGAAGCCGGAGGATCGGTGGTGGCAAATGTAAGAAAAACAAAGGGAGTTCGAGCTGACGAAGACCTAATCACTTGGGCAGAAAAAGCAGGATGCTACCTCTATATCGGCGATGCCGTACGGCACACGCCTTATCACAGGTCGCCTTGGTATAATCCCGCCAAACATCGGCAAACAGATCACGACCGCGCCGTAGAGGAATATAGGGACTATATTCTGAAGAAGCCGGATCTTCTTAAGCGCTTACCCGAACTCCGCGGAAAAGTGTTGGGCTGTTGGTGTCACCCAAAAAGCTGCCACGGAAACATCTTAATCGAGCTGTGCTACAAGCAGCCAGACGAACCGCGACATCTCAACCGCAGATGAACGCGGATTTACGCAGATAAAGTAGCGGCGACGAAAAGCCTGCTGGAGAAAACCCTTAGAAGCGCGCCTCGCCTCTTGGTCATGATCTAACCTAGTCCAAGCTACGTCCGTCTAGGTCATTTGCGGTTCAAGTTTTTTTCGCTTGGGGATTCGCTCCTCACCCTCGTTTATCTGAGTAAATCTGCGTTCATCTGCGGTTGGTGTTTTTTGTTCGGGGTTCACTTTACATCGAGGCCCTCGATCGCCTTGATTGTCGCCTTGAGGACTTTCAGCCGGGCATACCATTTATAGTTTGCTTCCACCACCGTCCACGGCGCTAAATTGGTAGAGGTCTCGACAAACATGTCCTGGGCCGCTTCATTGTGATCGTCCCAATGCCGCCGGTTGCGCCAATCTTCCTCGGTGATTTTCCAATGCTTAAGAGGATCGGCTTCCCGGCTTTTGAAGCGATTTAACTGCTCATCCTTGGTGATATGGAGATACAGTTTCACGATCACTGCACCATCATCAACTAACGTTCTCTCGAACTCGTTAATTTCTCGATAGGCTCGCTTCCATTCCGCTCCGCTGGCGAAGCCCTCGACCCTTTCCACGAGCACACGACCGTACCAAGAACGATCAAAGATCACCATTTGGCCATAGGCGGGAAGCTTATTCCAAAAACGCCAAAGGTACTGGTGCTGATACTCTTCCTGGGTCGGTTTAACAACGGAGTAAACCCGATAGTGACGGGGGTCCAACCTTTCTACTAATCGTCGGATCGCGCCGCCTTTGCCGGCCGCGTCTGGACCTTCAATCAAAGCACGCTGCAGGTTTAGCAAGGTCAGCTGATAATCTTTCAGCTTCTCCTTGTATTCTTCTTGATCGATCGCCCGATTTTGATCGAGAGCATCGAGAACAATGCGTTTTGAAGACACTCGTTCTTCCTTAGAGGTCGGCATGGAAATGTCTAAACGGGGCATATCAGCGGGGGATATCGAAAGCTTCGCCAACTAACATTATAGGCAGGCCGTCGCGAACCGGATAACACAATCCGGCTGAATCGCAAATTAGACAGTCGTCCAAACGTTCAGTGATTATCTCTCCGCTCCGATTCCGGATCGCGGAGTTGCGAATCGCTGCATTGAAGCGCTCCAATTCATCGGGTGTGGCCCTGCGCAAAACACCTCGCGTTTCCGGACAACGAAGGAGGGATAACAGCTCTGTGTCCATAAGGGATGGCTTCCGAATCGTGCTCGCGATGCAGCTTATTTTCGTCCTCGTCCTCGAAAAGCGGTGTTTCTTCGATGGTTTCAGCGCGGCCCCTGATGCAGTTCTTCGTGCTATTCGATCTTAGCAGTTATACGCAATTCTCATCGAGGACGAGGACAGCGGCTCGACTGAGCTCGCCGAAGTCCTGCCCGACATAGCTTTTGGCGCGCATGGGTTGGCATCTTTGGCGGTTAGCGAAGTCGGGACGACGAAGGACGAGGACGATTAAAGGGGGCTGGCGCTCCCCTAGTACTTTGGCATCGACGGATCGACGCGTTCAGCCCACTCCGCGATCCCGCCTTCGAGGTTGTAAAGCTTGCGGAATCCGGCCTCAGAGAGGACATGCAAGGCTTTCGCGCTGCGCGAGCCACCCTTGCATTGTAAGACGATCTCGTCGGCGCTATCCAGCTCACTTAGACGGCCGGGAAGTTCACCCAACGGGATTAGGTGAGCACCCGGAATATGGCAAATCTCGTATTCGTACGGTTCGCGGACATCGACCAAGACAAAGGGATCCTTGCGATCCAGCTTGGCTTTCAGATCAACGACCGAGATCGCCGGAACTGCCATCTCCTGCTTAGCTGCCTCATCCGCTTGCGGTAACCCACAAAACTGCTCGTAATCGATCAGCTCATGAATCGTGGGGTTCTTGCCACAGATCGGACAATTAGGATCGGGCCGGACTTTAAATTCCCGAAATCGCATCTTGAGCGCATCGAAACTAATCAAGCGCCCAATTAACGGATCGCCAAGACCAAGGATCAGCTTACTTGCCTCAATGGCCTGAAGGACTCCAATGATTCCGGGCAATACACCTAGTACACCTCCCTCAGCGCAGCTGGGCACCATTCCTGGAGGCGGCGGCTCAGGAAACATACAGCGGTAACAAGGACCTCCCAGATGCGGAGCAAAAACTGTTGCCTGGCCATCGAACCTAAAAATCGAGCCGTAAACGTTCGGTTTCTTGGCCAGTACACAGACATCGTTCGAGAGGTAACGCGTCGGAAAATTATCGGTGCCATCGACGACTACGTCATAGTACAATCATACAGATCAACTTGAACGTTCGGATTCACCGCTTTGATGCGGTCCTTAGCCGAATTCAGCTTCTTGCGGCCGACGTCATCGGTCCCATGCAGGATCTGCCTTTGGAGATTGGAAAAATCGACGACATCCGGATCCACTAACCCCAAACGGCCGATCCCTGCCGCAGCCAGATAGAGAGCAATCGGTGAACCGAGCCCTCCGGCGCCGATGCAAAGGATGGACGCTGCTTTGAGTTTTTTCTGCCCTTCAAGCGTCACCTCCGGCATGATCAAGTGCCGGGAATATCTGGCGACCTCGTCATTGCTAAACTGGACATCAGTCCAGCGACTCTCCGGAATTATACTAGCAGCCATAAGCCAAGGATGGAAAACGTAGACTCCATCGAACAAATAGCAAATCGCAGTTAGGGGTGGAAACAGCGGTCGGTGTGGCAGCACCTTGGAGACTGACGGGCACGGGGGTAGCGCATTGAATGGGACTCATGTGACACATGGGACTTATGGGTGATCAACCACGCGAGCGACGCCGAATTACCCACCCACCGCGTCGCCCTATCGCCGTATCGCCCATTCGCCCATTCGCCTTACTCCGGCGCGGACCACCACTTATGGTTATCCCGCTCAAGCAACTCATCCGCGGCCTTGGGACCCCAAGTGCCGGCTGCGTAATTTGGAAAATCGGTTGGCGGGTTATTCCCCCAGGCATCTAAGATCGGCTGAGCCGCTTCCCAAGCCGCTTCCACCATATCGGATCGATGGAACAGCGTGGAGTCACCGACCATGCAATCGTAAAGCAGCTTTTCATAGCCTGTAGTCGGCGCCCGCTCCCCAAATTGCGAGTAATCAAAATCAAGGTGCACGGCGTTGGTCGCGAGCGACGGACCGGGCACCTTGGCTCGCACCTGAAACGTAATCCCTTCTTCCGGCTGAATGTAAAAGACCAGACGGTTTGGAGCGATCATCTCGTTCTCGTTATCACCGAACAGCGCCAAGGGCGGGGTCTTAAAGCGAACCACAATTTTTGTGGAACGTTTAGCCAGCCGTTTGCCGGATCGCAGATAGAAAGGCACACCTGCCCAGCGCCAGTTATCAATCATTAACTTGACCGCTGCGTACGTTTCGACATTCGATTGCGGATTGACGTTTTTCTCCTGACGGTAGCCTGGCACCGATGCACCATCGATCTGACCCGGCCCGTATTGTCCCCTGACCGTCGAAGCCAAAGCTTCTTCCGGACTGGTGAGACGCACCGCCTGGAGCAGTTTCACTTTTTCATTGCGAACAGTCTCGCCTTGAAGCGAGTTCGGCGGCTCCATCGCAATCAACGCCATCAGCATGAACATGTGGTTCTGCATCACATCTCGGAATGCGCCCGCCGACTCATAGAACGCGCCCCGGCCTTCGACTCCAATCGATTCCGCGACGGTTAATTGAACGTGATCGATGTAACGCCGGTTCCAGATTGGCTCGAATACCGCGTTGCCGAGCCGAAACACGAGAAGGTTCTGAGCTGTCTCTTTTCCCAGGTAATGATCGATCCGATAGATCTGATGCTCCTGTAGCGCGCTCGTCAGGCTCCGGTTCAACTCCCGCGCGGAAGCCAAGTCATGGCCGAATGGTTTCTCAATGATCACCCGGCGCCAATTGCCCTCCTCCCGGGTCAATCCATACTGAGCTAACATTTTCGCGATTACGGCAAAGAACGAAGGCTGGACTGAAAGATAAAACAGCACGTTCCCGCCCGTCCCCAACCGTTTCTCGGACTCGGCTAGTCGTTGCGCCAGTTTTTCGTAGGTCTTCGGATCATCAAAGCTGCCCGAACAGTAAAGCATGCGATCCCCGAACTCGCTCCAGATCTTGGGATCAACCGGTTGAGTACCAAGTTGGGTCAGGTCTTTGCCTAACTGAGCTTGGAAATCCTGATCGCTCCAATCGCTCCTCGCCACTCCAATAATGCCGAAGTTTCTCGGCAAGAGATGATAGGACGCGAGGTTATACAGCGAAGGAATTAATTTACGTTTAGTGAGATCGCCAGATGCTCCAAAGATGACAATCGCACACGGTTCACCGGCACGCGGAATCGGTTCGCAGGGATTCATAAGGCAGCCCTAATGACCCGCAAAAAGGGGAAGATGGCCACAGAAATTATTGGTAGGGCGAAAATCTCAGCGCGCCGGGCGGATGTTTCTTCTAGTGGATCAACCGCGCCGGATTTGAGCCATGCTGCGGGTTGCATCGCCTAGTTCCTCTGCTCCACTTCTTCCTCCCACTCCACGCAGGCGTCTGCTATCAAACGGGATGCTCAACCTGATCTGGCTAGCCTTGCTCTTTTCCGGGGTTCTGGTCGCCGTGCTTACCGGAAAACTTGACGCGGTTGGTCAGGGCGGATTGAACGCTGCGAAATCTGCGGTTATGGATCTCGCGCTTCCGCTGGTAGGCGTCATGGCGCTTTGGCTTGGTCTGATGCGGTTGGCGGAAAAGTCCGGTCTAATCCAACGACTCGGTCGAGTGATCCGGCCCATTATGTTGCGGCTGTTTCCCGACGTCCCAAGTGATCATCCTGCTATCGGCGCGATGATGATGAACATCTCTGCCAATATGCTGGGGGTAAGCAACGCCGCTACACCTCTCGGGCTCAAAGCCATGACCGAGCTCAACCGGCTCAATTCGAAGCCTGGCGTCGCTACAAACGCCATGTGCACCTTCTTAGCTATTAATACGGCTTCGATTCAATTGATCCCGGCGACCGCCATCAATTTGCTCGCCATCAATGGCTCGAAAAACCCGTCCGCGATTGTGGGATCGACCCTGCTATCGACAACGTTTGCCACCGTCTGCGCAATCGTAACAGTTAAGGTATTGGAACGCTTCGGACCATTTCGCTGGGAAAACCAACCGGCGCCGGCAACCCCAGAACCGAGTATCGTCCAAACTAACACAGATGAACAGCCCGCCACGGAGTCCGCGCCAGCTCAACCGACGGTTGGCCCACAGTGGCGCCAGCCAGACGAAGCCTCCCGGAGTTTAAAACGACGGGGCGAAGTCTGGGCTAGATGCGCTCTGATCGTTCTTTTGCTGGTTTTTCTCGGCGCTTTCGTAAGCAAAGCCTTCCCCTATTTATTTGGCGCAGCGCCCTGGCCTTCGGATTTACTCGCCGGTTTTATCTTGGTACTGAAGGCGCTTTGCCCAATCGCTGTGCCTTTCGTGCTCACCTTCTTTCCGCTGTACGCCTTCGGACGCGGCGTACCAATTTATTCGGAGTTCATCGAAGGCGCTAAGGAAGGGTTCCAGACCGCGCTCCGCATTATCCCGTACCTAGTGGCGATGCTGGTTGCTATTGCAGTGTTCCGTGAATCCGGAGCGTTAGATTTCCTAAAGTTTCTGCTCAGTCCGATTCTCGGCCTTCTCCAAATCCCAAGTGAAATGTTGCCCATGGTCTTAATGCGACCGCTGAGCGGTAGTGGTTCACTCGCGGTTCTGAGCGACATGATCAAACAATTCGGTCCGGATAGCCTCCTCACCTATACCGCAGCTACGATCTACGGTAGCGCAGAAACGACCTTCTATGTTATCGCCGTCTATTTCGGTTCGGTCGGAATCACCCGCATCCGCCATGCTATCTTTGCTGGACTCCTGGCCGATCTAGCTGGGGCGGTTGCCGCCGTTTTTGTGTGTCGACTATTGTTTGGCGGATAGCACGCTGTGCGAATAGCAAATAGCAGATAGCAAAAGGGAGGTGCGACATCGACGAACACTGCACCGGGCCGCCCACTCCGGCGCTTTCCCTAATGATAAAATCGCTTCCCAGCCTATTTGCTATTTGCTATCTGCTATTTGCTATTCGCTAGCGCCTCCCCCCAATGAACCAGCCATCTAGCGCCTTCCCGAACTATCGTCCACTCGACGACAAATCGGTGATTAGTTTCGTCAGCCAAATCGAGTCCGTAACAGACGCCCTCGGTGGTAGTCCGAAGAGCTGGCAAGGACGTGAAGTCGGCGACGGGAATCTTAACCTGGTCTTCATTGTCTCCGGCGCCAAAGGCGCAGTCATCGTCAAACAAGCTCTGCCCTATATCCGTTGCGTGGGCGAGTCATGGGCTCTTCCGCTAGAACGCGCTTATTTTGAGAACGAGGCACTCACTGAAGAAGCCAAGTTTGTTCCGCATCTTCTGCCCAAGCGCTACCACTATGATTCCTCACTCGCGGCTATCGTGATGGAATTCCTCTCGCCTCACATCATTTTGCGGAAAGGCTTCATTCAGGGCATTCGCTATCCCCGTTTGGCAGCGGACATCGCCGAGTTCATGGCTCAGACACTTTTCAAGACTTCCGATCTCTATCTCGAAGCCGCGGCCAAGAAACAGCGAATAGAGATCTTCTGCCGAAATACCGAACTCTGCAAAATCACGGAAGAGTTAGTTTTTACCGATCCTTATCGGATTGCTAAGCTGAACCGTTGGACCACGCCGCAACTCGACGATATGGCGCTAGCGTTTCGCCAGGACGGCGCCCTCAAGACAGCCGCCCAACGTTTAAAACTTAAATTCCTAACCTCTGCGGAAGCCTTGATTCATGGGGATCTCCATTCGGGCTCAATCATGGCCACACCCGAGGATACCCGGGTCATCGACCCAGAGTTCGCCTTTTATGGACCGATGGGGTTCGATGTCGGCGCGGTCATCGGAAACCTGCTACTCGCTTTCTTTTCGCAAGAAGGGCACGAGTCTTCCCCTGGTATTCGTAAAGAATATCGAACCTGGCTCCTGCAAACGGTCGAGGAAACGTGGACTCGATTCGAACAAAGGTTTCTCGAGCTCTGGCAAGAACCGGCTTCGGGCGACGCTTATCACGCCAGTTTATTTGCAGACCCGCCCTCCTGCGAAGCGTTAGCAACTGAACGGAGAAAATATCTGCAGCGGCTCTTTCATGATTCGGTCGGTTTTGCCGGCGTGAAAATGATTCGCCGCATTTTTGGGTTAGCCCATGTCGAAGACTTAGAAGCAATCAAGGATGCTGACCTTCGCGCTCGTTGTGAACGGAAGGCGCTTAGACTCGGTCGATTACTAGTGTTAGAATCGGAAAGCTTCTGTAAGATTACCGAAGTAACCGCCGCTGCGCGCCAGGAATATTTACGTCATGAAAGTTGACGGCCAACCTTACCGGACCATTTGGCT
>WNFM01001536.1_pt1 | contig 10968 bp, 11 predicted proteins | sample 5400271 | NCBI WGS metagenome assembly WNFM01 (sample SAMN13153352, study PRJNA577476) | soil metagenome | isolation source: 60 cm saprolite on Douglas fir-dominated hillslope | place: USA:California | collected 2013-09-17 | reverse complement strand
GGCGGACCGCCTCCATAGCGTATTCCACGATCTCGGGATGACGGTCGATCACCTGCTTCATGTTGCGGTACTGCGGCTTGATCTCCAGCCGATAGCTTGAGTGTGGAAAGCCCTTCATCACTTCCTTGACGATGCCTTCCAGCAATTCTTCCTTCGCTTTCAATCCCTGATCGGTGAAATCGCGCACGATGAAACCGAGCGTGGCTTGCTCCAGCGCGCCCGAAATGCCGATCGGATGCAAAAAGCCTTGCTTGCCTTCGGTGGTTTCCGGCGAACAGGTATCTTTGGGCAGCCGCTCGATGATGCCGGCGGCGATCTTGATCGCGTGCTCCATCTTGCCCTTGGCAAAACCGGGATGGGTGCTGACGCCTTCGATGGTGATGGTGGCGCCATCGGCCGAAAACGTCTCGTCCTCGATATTGCCCGCGGTCTCGCCATCGATCGTATAGGCAAAGTCGGCGCCGAGCTTTTTCAGGTCGGCCTTGTCGACGCCGCGGCCGATCTCTTCGTCCGGCGTGAACAGGATTTTGATCGTGCCGTGCTTGATCTGCGGATTCTGAATCAGGAAATGCGCGGCATCCATGATTTCGGCAAGGCCGGCCTTGTTGTCGGCCCCCAGCAGCGTGGTGCCGTCCGATGTGACGATGTCGTTGCCGATCTGATCCTTTAGTGCCGGATGATCCGCCGCACGGATCACTTGCGTGGGGTCGCCCGGCAGCACGATGTCGCCGCCGCGGTAGTTTTTCACGATCTGCGGCTTGACGTCCTTGCCGGTGCAATCAGGCGAAGTGTCCATATGCGAGCAGAAGCAGATGACCGGGACTTTCTTGCCGGTATTCGCGGGGATGGTCGCGTAGACGTAGCCATATTCGTCCATATGGGCGTCGCTTAGTCCCATCGCCTGCAGTTCGCGCGCAAGCAGGCGGCCCAGGTCCTTTTGCTTTTCCGTGGACGGGCAGCTCGAGGAAGCCGGGTCGGACTGGGTATCGATGACCACATAGCGCAGAAAGCGCTCGGTCACACTGTGCGTGAACGCTAAGAACGACATCTCAACCGTAACCGCTGCCATAGGTGAGAGCGGTATACCAGAAAAGCGTCATTCCGGAGGCCGCGTAACCAAGCCGGAATGACGCAAAGTCAGAAAGTCCGAAAACGCGTCCTGATCAGACGGCTTCCTTCAGCTCCTTGGCTGCGCGGAAGGCATCCTTGGCTGCGCGGAAGGCAACCTTCTTGCTGGCCTTGATGTGGATCGCTTCGCCAGTGGCGGGGTTGCGGCCCATGCGGGCGGCGCGCTTGCGCACCTGCAGGATGCCGAGACCGACGATGCGAATGCGCTCGCCCTTCTTCAGGTGCTTGGTGATCCGGCCGACCAGATCGTTCAGAATGGTTTCGGCCTGCTTCTTGGACAACTCCTGCTCATCGGCGATCGCCGCTGCGAGATGCTTGAGCGTGACGGTGGTCGGGGTCGCTGCCTTCTTCGCCATATTTGGCCCTCCTCGTTGTTGATGGCTTAGGAACCTAAGACGTATCAGGCCTTAAACGATTCGGGGGGCGCCTGACTACGCTGTTTTGCCGATAAACAGCCTATTATTTACATCGGCACCGCAAAAATGCCCAACTGACGGGAGGATTCGCAACAACCTTGACTTGGATAGGTCGCCCCTTTAAGTCCCACCTCTCGCGGGTTTCGAAGATCACGCGGGAGTAGCTCAGTTGGTTAGAGCGCCGGCCTGTCACGCCGGAGGTCGCGGGTTCGAGCCCCGTCTCTCGCGCCATCATTTCAATGACTTAGCGCCCCCTCGCGGTTTAAGCCGACCGATCAAAATAGCCTCCGTTTGACGGGTCGCGCACGTCAGTGCCGATGCCGATGTCGCGATTTGTGTCGGATGGCGGAGGGCGATCGCACGGGTATTTGCCGCCGCGATTCCTGCAGGCGGCGCTGATAGCCCGGGGAATTCATAATGCTTGCTGCACCGCCGCGAGCGATCAGGGGCTCGCTGGAGACCAGCAAGGCGATCATGATCGCTGCGACCGTGAGAGCCGGCTTCAAAGGGTTATTCATGTGGCAATGACCTCGTTCCAGTACCTTGAAAAGCAAAAAAGGCCGCCCGGAGGCGGCCGTTCGCTTACATGATGAAAATCCTGATCTGTTTTAGCGGACCATCGAGCTATCGGAGCTCGTGATCGCCATCGGCTTGCCGGCCTTAATGACGTGGGCGGTCTGGGTATAGTCCGAATTGGTACGGGCGGAGATCCCGAAAGCAGCCACCGCAATCCCGGCCACAAGCGCGATAACCACGATTTTCAGGTGGGTCGAGCGGTCCGCTGAGTGAATTGAGTGGTTCATGTGAGCCTCCTGGCTAATCTGCCGCAGCCTTGTTGGCAGGAGACTTACCCCCGGTTTGTTTCAGAGCGGTTTCGTGGGCTGGCCAAAATGGTTTCGTCGGCCTCCCCGAGGGTATTTCTGCACATCTTGCGGATGCCGGCGGTTCGTCGGAAACTGTGCTTCAAGGCGCGATAAGGCGCTTGGGAGGCAACAACAATGACAATAACCCGCCGGGGTTTCCTGGGCGCGGCTTCCGCCGCCTGGGCGACCACCGTTTTGAGCAAACCAGCCAGCGCCGCGGCCGAATTCGAGTTCAAGCTCGGGGTCAATACGCCCGATACCCATCCCCTTACCGTCCGATTGACCGAAGCGGCGCGCGCCATCGGCGTGCAGTCGTCGGGGCGCTTGAACGTCACGGTTTTCCCCAACAGCCAGCTAGGGGGCGATCCGGAGATGCTGTCGCAGGTCCGCGCCGGCGGCATCGAACTGCTGGCGGCGCCGAGCATGACGCTCTCGACGCTGGTGCCGCTGTCGGGTCTGCCGAGCGTCGGCTTCGCCTTCCAGTCCTACGATCAGGTCTGGTCCGCGATGGACGGCGGCGTCGGCGAGGTCGTCCGCGACGCCATCGGCAAAGCCGGCATCGTGCCGATGAAGAAGATGTGGGACAACGGATTCCGGCAGATCACCTCATCCTCGAGCCGGCAGTTGAACAGCGTCGAAGACCTCAAGGGCTTCAAGATCCGCGTTCCCGTCACGGCGCTCTTGACCTCCTTGTTCAGCGGGCTCGGCGCGCTGCCCTCCAGCATCAGCTACAGCGAACTCTATTCGGCATTGCAGACCCACATCGTCGAGGGCCAGGAAAACCCGCTGGCACAGGTTTCGACCGGCAAGCTCTACGAGGTGCAAAAATATTGCGCGCTGTCGAACCATTGCTGGAGCGGCTACTGGATCGTCGCGAACCGCCGCGCGCTGGCCGGCCTGCCGCCCGACCTCCAGGAGATCCTCAACAACAATTTCGATGCCGCCGCCATCAAGGAGCGCGCCGATCTGCTCGAGATGGACCGCTCGCTGCAGGCCGAGCTCATCGCCAAGGGCATGACATTCAACAAGCCCGACCCCGTCCAGTTCAGGGCGGCTCTGGTGAAAGCAGGTTTTTACACCCAGTGGCAGAAAACCTATGGCGCCGACGCCTGGGCGCAGCTGGAGAAGTACACGGGCCCGCTGACCTGAGAATTCACGTCGCGCGGGTGATATCGGTCNNNNCCCCGCCGATACGATGTCTGCCTGGCTCGTCTACTTCTCAAAGCGGAAAGTCTGGCCCGCCTGTTTTAATACCATCGTGGTAGCCGCTGCCATGGAAGGCAGAAACTGCAAGGACGCGCTTACTGAATTTGAAACAAATCCAACCTCGTTAGGGGTGAAAGCAAGAGGCGGTTGTTTGTTGATGCGTAGCGTCAATGTGGTGCCATCGATAGCGACCTCGGCGACAACGCCATGCTCCGTTTGATAGACGCCCGCAAGTGCCGTCGGTAGCTCTTCGACGATGGCTGTGCTCGTCGACCTCGGCCAATCATACTCGCGTGCAATCGCCTCCCTGATCTCGTCCCTGAGCGGCCAGCCCTGATTCGAGTTGATCATGATCGCCGCGCCTTTCCCGACGGCCGGATACAGCCATAGCCCTGCGACGAAGCCTTCGTTCCAACCGCTGTGGCCACATTGGAAGGCGTCGCCCATGCCACCGCACTCCCAACCAAGTCCGATGAAATCTCCTCCTTCTACATGGGTCTGGAGGTGTGGTTTCAGCATTTCTGTCGCTGATTCACGCGACAGACCGAGGGGCGAATGGTCCCCTTGCAGGTTACGGAGAAATGCACAGCCGATGCGGGCGAGGTCGCCCGCTGTGGTCCATAGACCGGCTGCCGCCATCTCGGGGTAGACGTGCCACCGAGTGGACATCGGCACTCCATTCCACGGGTGCGCCGTAGCGCTCCGGGCCGCCAACTCAACTGGCAAAGGCTGCACGAAGCTGCTGTTTTCCAGCGCCAGCGGGTCGAAGATCAACTCGCGCAGGATCTCAGGCAAGGGACGTCCAAGCACGTCTGTTATTGCCGCCTGCGCAATCGTCGTGCCGCCACCTGAATACCTGAACTGCAAGCCCGGAATTAGATCAACGATTACCGGGAAATTGTTGGCCGGCGGCACGCCGTTCAGTACCTGAGTCAGGATTGGCCATGGGCCTGTAGCGGGGTAACCAGCAAATCCATGGACGGATGTACCGGCGGTGTGGCTGAGAAGCTGACGAAGCGTGACACGCGCTGTCCATCCCCCATTCGATGGAAGGCGCCAAGAGGTCAAATATTGCTGTATGTCACTGTCTAATCCGATCTGTCCCCGTTGAACCAGCCGCATCACACCGAGCGCAAAAACCGGTTTGCTTACTGATCCAGCCTGGAACAGCGTGTCTGCGCCGACTGGCTCGGGCCTACCATTCGTCTGCACCCCGAATCCGCACTCCCAGGCAACGCTAGCTTCATCGACAACGGCAATGCTGACTCCCGGCGATGCAAAATACGCCATGCGACCGGAGAGCGAGCAAGCGGCTGTCTGCCGGTGAAGCAGAGTTGTCGTCGGCCGCAAATCGGTGATTACCCGTGTGATCCGGTCAGTTCGGTTGTGGGGCATGCAAGACAAGCCTTCGGTCGTTTTGATCAAGGGCCCTCGCGCCATTAAATCAATCGCTAGGCGACCCCTAGGATACCCATGATTTCCAAGTTCACGTTGCCCGCTTGATATCGCCGCGAATGTAGCCTGCCGCCCACACGAACAACAGCGCGCCGAGCGTGGTCGTGACCGCGGCCGACAGCAATGAATAGCGCACGGCATTGGCGCCGAAATCGTTCTTCAGGGCGTCGTTGATCATGCCGACCGCGAGCGGGCCGACGCCCTGGCCAAAACAGGTCGCGGTCAACAGGATGATCGCGGACGCCAGCGCCCGCATGCTCGGGCGCGCCACGGTCTGTGCGATGGCAAAGATCGGCCCGAGGTGGAAGCCAACCAGAAACGAGGTCGCCGCCAAAGCGGCGACCATCGTCGCAAAATCCGGTGTCAGCAGGCACAGCGCGAACACGGGGCCAGCGAGGCTAGATGCGATCGCCGGCGCCCATAATTTCCAGCGATCGTCACGGCGGCTGATTTGCGCAACCACGAGCCCGCCGACCAGCGTTCCCGCCATCCCGAACAGGCCCTTGAAGGTGCCGGCATAGGTGCCGATTTCGACGCTGTTCAGATGATGCACGCGCGCCAGGAACGGCGGAATCCAGGCCGCGGTGGCGTAATTGGTATAGGTCGTCAGGCAAAATCCGATCAGCACGATGACAAAGGTCTTTTGCGAGGCGAGGAAACGAAGCGTCGGCCCGATCGGCTCCGGCGCAAAAGTCTCCGCCATGGCGCCGCGCTTCGGCTCCGAGACAGTCAGCCACAGCACCGCGGCCAGCGCGATGCCGGGCAGGCCGGCCGAGAAGAACGCCATCCGCCAGCCATAGTGCTGATTGACATAGCCGCCGATGAAATAGCCTAGGAACACGCCGAGATAGGTACCGATGGCGTAGACGCCGAGCGCGCGCGGGCGCTCGTTCTTGTCGAACAGATCGGCGATGATCGACTGCGACGCCGGGGTCCCTGCGGATTCGCCGATACCGACGCCTAGTCTGGCGAGCGCCAGCGTGGCCACGCTCGAGGCCATGCCGCAGAGGAACGTCATCGCACTCCAGAACGCAAAGGCTGCCGCCACGATATTGCGCCGGTTCAGCCGGTCAGCGACGCGCGCAATCGGGATCCCGAGCAGCGAATAGAACAAGACAAAACCAAAGCCCGCGAGCAGGCCCATGGTGGTGTCGCTGAGGACAAATTCCTTTTTGATCGGCTCGATCAGGACATTGAAAATGGTGCGGTCGAGAAAATTCAGCGCGTAGACGGCGGTGAGTATCTCCAGCACGTAATATCGCCGGGTCGACGATCTTGCGGCGGCATCCGCCGGCGCGGCCGCGTGCGGCGCCAAATCGACCATGGTTTCCCCCAAAGAATATTTTTTCAGACGACAGGCGGTCTCTCACACCTCGCGAATGAAATTTCCCGCCTCGAATTCGACCGGCGGCGCGCTTTCATCAAACGAGACGGCGATGGGGTCGCGCCCTGAGGCCAGCGCCTCGAGCTGCTCGCTCAGCATCCGCCGGATCATCAGGATGCCGCGGTCGCTCTGGCCGAAATGCTCTTCGGAGTGCAGCGTCACCGGGCCCTGGCCGACCTGGGCCTCGTAATCCCCTGGGAATTGCTGGTGCTCCCGCTCAGTCATGTCCCACCAGAATTTGCCGTTGAATTTTGAGCGCATCCGGCCGATATCGCCGCGCGCTTTCACCCGGCCGGCGACATAGATGCGGAACGAGGTATCGTCGATCGGCAGCGTCCAGCCGATCGACTCGACACGGGCAAATTGCGCGACCCGCGGATTGGGCACCACGCGCAGCGTCGGCAGCGCCGCTTCAGTCACCCGATAAAAAACCTTGCCGTCGTCCTGGTTGCGGATCGAGCGCACGGTGATGCCGCGCGGCGACATCTCGAACTTCACCTCGGGCATCGAGGCCATCATGTTGGTGAACTGTGGGCCGCTGAACGAGCCGTGCAGCACCGGCACGTGGTAGGGATCGACCACGTTTTCAAAATGCTGCAGCCAGTTGCAGGGGATGACGGCCGGTCCGCCGCCGCCGATCGAGGTGTCGTCGGCTTCCACGAACTCGCCGTCGTCCATGTTTTCCAGGGCTTCGTAGCGCGGCAGCGCCGGCTGCTTCTCGGCCGGTCCCATATAGGCGAAGATCAGCCCGTAGCGCTCCTCAAGGGGATACCAGGGCTGGCGCACCCTGTCCTTGAACTGGCCGCCGTCGGGCTCGCAGGGCTGTTCCAGGCAGCGGCCTTCGATGTCGAATTTCCAGCCGTGGTAGCAGCAGCGGATGCCGTCCTCCTCGACCTTGCCGTAATAAAGCGTGGTGCCGCGGTGGCAGCAGCGCGCATGGAGCAGGCCGGCGCGGCCATGCCGGTCGCGGAACAAGATCAGGTCCTCGCCCAATACGCGGACTTTTCGGGGCACATCCGTGGCGTCAGCCACAAGGCCGATCGGGTGCCAGTAACGCCGCAGCAGTTCCCCCATCGGGGTGCTGCGGCCGACCTCGGTCAGTTCGGTGCGGGTGGCAGGCGGCCGCATGGCATAGCCGTTGCCGAGATCGCGATCCCGCTGGGTGATGTTCATCGCCACTTCCTCCCGCCGCGGCTTTGGAGCCGTGGTCGCCTCGTTTGTTTGCCCGAGTGAATGGCAGATCGATGACATTGTCAACGATTTCGGAAACCTTGGCATCGGACTAGTTTGTTGGCAGAGGTTTGCCATGAACCAGAAACCGAAACGGACGACCGCGCCATCGGTGAAGGCCGGCAGCGATGCCGAGCTCGCGCCGATCACCGCGATGATGTCGTCGCGGCTGATGGTGCTCGCCAATCTCCTGAAGCGGGGCGCCATTCTGCGCTACAAGCGGCTGGCCGGGCTTTCCTCGGTGGAGTTCGGGCTGGTAGCCTCGCTGGGCCGCCGGCCGCCGATGAGCGTGGTCAGCCTGGCCGAGGCGGTCGGCCAGGACAAAGGGCAGATCAGCCGGGCGCTGGCCGGCCTGGTGTCGCGCAAGCTGGTTTCAAGGGCGATCAACCCCCGGGATAACCGGGAGGTTCTGGTCTGCCTCACCCGGACCGGGCTCGCCGCTCATGATGCGATCGTAGCGGGTGCACTGGAGCGCAATCAGCGCCTGCTGGAACAGCTCGACAAGGCCGAACTCGCGATGTTGCTGGGGCACATCGACCGGCTGACCGACACGGCCGCCAAAATGCTCCAAGCCGAAAAAGACCCGTCCTAAAGACCCGGCCGGAAGCATGCCGGACGACGCGGGTTTTCCGGCGCTCGGCCCAGATGAAAGGCAGGCGGACCCGTAAAAATTGCTTGTCTTGCGCCCCTTGTTGCGCTGCGCTAAGCCTCAGAAACATTCAAATTAACGAATCTGCGGCGGTCGGAAACCGCGGGAAAAGGCAGCGCCGATGAGCGGCATCTTGCAGAATTATCTTCCACTTGTGGTGTTTATAGGGGTCGCAAGCCTGATCGGTCTGGCGCTCCTCATTGCTCCCTTCCTTGTCGCTTTCCAGCAGCCGGATCCGGAAAAGCTCTCCGCCTATGAATGTGGATTCAACGCATTCGACGATGCCCGCATGAAATTCGATGTCCGGTTCTACCTGGTGGCCATCCTCTTCATTATCTTCGACCTCGAGGTGGCATTCCTGTTCCCGTGGGCGGTGGCGTTCGGCAAATTAGGGGCCACCGGCTTCTGGTCGATGGTGGTTTTCTTGGCTGTGCTGACCGTCGGCTTTGCCTACGAATGGAAGAAAGGCGCGCTCGAATGGGATTGAGCCCCATTGCCACACCGCCAGGGTTTGCAGCGGCCGTTGCGCCAGCCGCGACCGGCATTCTCGATCCCGCCACCGGCAGGCCGGTCGGCGCCAATGACCCATATTTTCTCGAGGTCAATCACGAACTCTCCGACAAGGGTTTCTTCGTCACCGCCACCGACGATCTTATCACTTGGGCGCGTACGGGATCGCTGATGTGGATGACGTTCGGTCTCGCCTGCTGCGCGGTCGAGATGATGCAGATGTCGATGCCGCGCTACGATGCCGAGCGTTTTGGTTTTGCACCGCGCGCTTCGCCGCGGCAGTCCGACGTCATGATCGTCGCGGGCACGCTGACCAACAAGATGGCGCCGGCGCTGCGCAAGGTCTACGATCAGATGCCGGAGCCGCGCTATGTGATCTCGATGGGGTCATGCGCCAATGGTGGCGGCTACTATCATTATTCTTATTCGGTGGTGCGCGGCTGCGACCGCATCGTGCCCATTGACATCTACGTGCCCGGCTGCCCGCCGACCGCGGAAGCGCTGCTCTACGGGGTGATGCTGCTGCAGCCCTGGGGCAGACGATTGTTAGCGCGCTTCCGGGTGCGGCGACCGATCACAAGGTCGCGTTCAACCAGCTTACGGTGGCGGTGCAAGCCGACAAGATCGTCGACGTCGTGCGCTTCCTGCGCGACGACCCTAACTGCCGCTTCGTCAGTTTTACCGATGTGACCGCGGTGGACTGGCCGGGCCGCGAGAAGCGCTTTGACGTGGTCTATCACTTGCTGTCGCCGACGTTGAACACGCGCATCCGTCTGCGCGTGGAAGCCGGGGAGACCACCCAGGTGCCCTCGATCATCGAGGTGTTTCCGGGCGCCGACTGGTTCGAGCGCGAGACCTACGACCTCTACGGCGTGATCTTCACCGGCCATCCCGACATGCGGCGGCTGTTGACCGACTACGGCTTTGACGGCCACCCGCTGCGCAAGGATTTCCCGCTCACCGGCTTCGTCGAGGTGCGCTACGACGATCAGGAGAAGCGGGTACTGTACGAACCCGTCCGTCTCAATCAGGAATTCCGCAAATTCGATTTTCTCTCGCCGTGGGAGGGAGCTGATTATCCGGTGTTGCCTGGGGATGAGAAGAGAAGTGGCGAATAGCGAATGGCGAGTGGCGAATAGGGATGGCTGTTGACCGATCAATCGATCAATGCATACCGGGACCTGAGGGTATGGCAGGATGCCATGACCTTGGCGGAGTCCTGCTATCGGTTGACGCGGCAATTTCCTCGCGACGAACTGTTCGGATTGACATCGCAAATCAGACGCGCAGTGGGGTCGGTTCCAGCCAAGGCGGTGAAATGACGCCATTCGCCATTCGCTACTCGCTATTCGCCAAGGCGCGGAGCGCCCCTCAATGAACGAACAGAATCTCCGCAACTTCACCATCAATTTTGGACCGCAACATCCGGCTGCGCACGGGGTTCTACGCTTGGTGCTCGAGCTCGACGGCGAAGTGGTTGCCCGCGTCGATCCGCATATCGGGCTGTTGCATCGCGGCACCGAAAAGCTGATCGAGCACAAGACGTATTTGCAGGCGATCCCGTATTTCGACCGGCTCGACTATGTCGCGCCGATGAATCAGGAACACGCGTTCTGTCTGGCGGCGGAAAGGCTGCTCGGCATCGCGGTGCCGCGCCGCGGGCAATTGATCCGGGTTCTCTATTGCGAGATCGGCCGCATCCTGTCGCATCTTCTCAACGTCACCACCCAGGCGATGGACGTCGGCGCGCTGACCCCGCCGCTATGGGGCTTTGAAGAGCGCGAAAAGCTGATGGTGTTTTACGAGCGCGCTTCCGGCTCGCGGATGCACGCGGCCTATTTCCGCATCGGCGGCGTGCACCAGGACCTGCCGCCGAAACTGATCGACGACATCGAGGCCTGGTGCGATCCGTTCCTTGCCGTGGTCGCCGATCTCGATCGGCTGCTCACCGGCAACCGCATCTTCAAGCAGCGTAACGTCGACATCGGCGTGGTCTCGCTCAAACAGGCCTGGGAGGGGGGTTTTTCGGGCGTGATGGTGCGCGGCTCGGGAGCCGCCTGGGATCTTCGCAAGGCGCAGCCCTACGAATGCTACACCGAGATGGATTTCGACATTCCGATCGGCAAG
>WNFM01262879.1_pt1 | contig 10969 bp, 15 predicted proteins | sample 5400271 | NCBI WGS metagenome assembly WNFM01 (sample SAMN13153352, study PRJNA577476) | soil metagenome | isolation source: 60 cm saprolite on Douglas fir-dominated hillslope | place: USA:California | collected 2013-09-17 | reverse complement strand
GGACACAACTACATCATTCGGGTGTTGCCGTAGGCCACTTTAAAGAAGCCAGAAACGATAAAAATGGCAACGCCAACGAAAAGTTACGAATGCGGGCCGGAAATGAGAACGAAACCAGAAACGATTCTGGCGCCCAAGGGAACGGTCGTACCTAACAAATCCTGTCTGACCTGTCCGGTTTGCAGCTATTCGACTTAAGACATTCCCTATTTCTGCCGTCTATTTCGAACTGCTGGAGTTATCCGCGCAGGAACGCCGTGAACGTACCAGCTCGCGTGTGCTCAAAAGCAACGATCATTCTCGGGACGTCTACAGTGATCGACTGCGTCGTGCGCGATCTAACCAACGTCGGCGCACGCATTGAAATTCAAAACACAGTCGACCTGCCGGAGGCGGTTGACATCACGTTTGACGGCGGTCACACGTTCCGGCCCTGTCGACTCATATGGCGGACATCGAACGAAACGGGCTTAGAATTTTTTGAACCGCCCCGACGCCAGTCTTGAGAAACTTATTTCCGGACTTTGAAATTTCCCGGCGATTTTTTGCCTCTGTCCGAAATAACATTGTAATCGACAGTCGCGCCTTCATTACCGGCACGAAAACTGGAACCGGTAAAATGAAAAGGCCGAACGCCGGAGGCGGCGGTTCCAGCACGATTCGCCACTACCGCCATCTGCTGCGCGAACGACCCCGCCACCACCACCTGCGCGGACGGCCCCGCCGCCGCCACCGGCTGCGCGAATGGCACCTCCGCCGCCGACTGCGCGGACGACACCGCCGCCAGCGCAGGCAAAGCCCTGTGTCCTACCCAACGGTCAGGCGTGCCCACCAAAGAGGTAATTTCTGTGAAAGAATTCGGCACGGCAACGCAGGTCTGCATGGGGTTAAAAGTGGATGCAACGCCTGCTGTTTGCGATGTCCGCTCGATGCCCCCTGAAAGATGCGCGGAGATTTTCGGCACATTTGAATCTCCAAACTCGGGACACAGAGACTCGTCGTATGATGCAAGAAGGCCGCTAACGGCGGCCTTCTTCATGACTTTGTATGAAAAATCTCCAGGGATCGGACTGGATGGCTGGTGCAAGGAGCCCCCTGCTCTGGCCGTTTTCCATGCTAACAGGGAATTTTACTGGGAATTTTGCATAATCACGCGACTACAGGAACATTTCGTCTGCGGCGGCGTTTTCCATGCTGAGTGAAGGTGCGCTTTTTGCGCGCCGCATCGTCCAGCGACCTGCGAAAAGTGCGCCGCCTAATTCTGGAGGCGAACATGCACACGCAACTACAGACACAGGCCATGTTCACGGTGCCGGTTAAGCCGCATCGTCTGATCGCCAGCGACCGGGTGGAACGAACAGCGGTGCGCCGCTCCGACGGGACCAAGGTGGGTACTATTGAGCGGCTGATGATCGATAAGGTCAGTGGCAAGGTCGCCTACGCGGTGCTTAGTTTCGGCGGCTTCATGGGCGTCGGCGTCAAGCACATTCCGGTCCAATGGGATCGGATGAAATACGGCGCCTCGCTCGACGCCTATGAGATCAATCTGAGCGACGAAGAGTTATCACGCGCTCCGTCATTTGAGGCAGACGAGGAGTTCGACTGGGGCCGTCGCGACGATGTGATCGGGCACCTTAACTTCTACCGCACGCCGCCCTACGCCTAGCCACGGCGGTCGGCACGATGTCTGCTTTGCCCCGAAAGCGGATATTGATCGCTGGCTCGGGAATGTCCGCTAAGTGCCAGATTCGGACATGCATCATTGTATCGGCGCGAAGTTTTGCCCACGGCAAACGGTCATTGCGACTTGCGGACTGTCTTTCCTAAGGTGATTTCTGGCCTGCGAAGACCCATCGCGATCCAAGCGGCGATAAGCCTCAACATGAACTTGCCGGAGTGACCATCATAATTCGGTAAGTCATCAGCAAGCTCGACGCCGTCTCGTCGGTCCTGGGTCATGACCCGCATTTCAAGGGGCGGAGCGCTTACCGGAAAGCGGTTCCGGTACATCGTCAGCCAATGTCCCTTGGTAAAGTCGAGGAACATTCCCGAATTGCAACATGTGGCAATGACCCGCCGGGTCGGGGAATCAGGCTTGAGCCGGTGCTCTTCAAGATACTCCTGCCCCGTCACACATTGCACTCGATCCTTTCGATATAGGACGTAGTCTGTTCCACCATCGGGATTGAGCACGGGTGACGCGGAAGCCAGTTTCTCGAAGCGGCTTCCGGCTTCTTGGCAACTCGCGCAATAGCAGGAGGCGGTCAGAATCGGCCGGCCGACTGCCTCCAATTTCACCTTGCCGCATCGGCACATCTCGGAGAGGGGTTTTTGCTGTTTCTGGTTCACTGCGACCGCCCATTCGTGGGTCCTGCTTATTAAGTTATTTTGGCGTTATTAAGAAATGTCCGCTTTGGGTCATTTGCGGACATTGCGACTAGTCCCAGCGATGTCCGCTTTACCCCTCGAGATCAGTATCATTCGATGGAATGGCACGTATGGATCAATCCATCTGACGACCTCGCATCAGACCAGAAATCTCATCCGACAATGATTCCTGTTTTGGCAGGTAAATCTTCGCTGCGCTATCATTGCGCTGGTGACCACACTCTGCGCTATGCCACAGACCGCCAGCGCCCGTCACTCTCTCAATCTCTCAATGTCAGTCACGCAGGCCCGAGCGCTTCGGCTGCCACCAACTCCTGATACGCCTGCGGCAGCAGGCGGGCGAGCAGCGCGGCCCAGGTGTGCTGCCCCTGGTCGCCAGCGATCAGGTCCTGGCGGATCTCAATCGCCACATGATGCAAGCCACGCCGTTCGCCATGCACCGGAATGGTGTAATCCGTCGCATCGTTCACGTCGTAGGGTTCGTTGTCGCCGACCACGAGTCCCTCTTCTCGTTTCAGCAGCGCCGTGAGGAGATGGGCAAAACGCGGATCTCGATTGTAGAGCACGCCAGCATGCCAGGGCCGTGTCACGCCCATAAAGACAGGGGTGAAGCTGTGCAGCGCGATCAGCGCCGCCGGCCGGCCGGCTTGGCATCTACGGTCGAGTTCGGATTCGATACGATCATGGTAGGGCCGGAAAATCTCGCGCACGCGCGCGGCCTTGGCGCCTTCGCTCAAGCGGATGTTTCCCGGTACCGGGATGCACTCGCTGACGTCAGCGATCGATTCCTTCGAGCCTGGAGCGCGGTTGCAGTCGATGACCAGGCGCGAATAGTTCTGCTGCACAAGGGTGGCGTCGAGCGCGTCCGCCACCAGGCGGGAAACCCCGGCGATGCCAATATCCCAGGCGATGTGGCGCTCGCATTCGGTATCCGAAACGCCGAGCCGACCGAGCGCGCGCGGCATGGAATTCCCCGCGTGATCGGCGACGATTAGGAACGGTGACAGGCCGTTTTCGTTGTGCACCGTGACGGGCGCCGGCTCATCTACCGCCAACAGACAATTCGACATCTCGTTCATCGGCGCTCAGGCTCGTAAAAAACGACGGGATGGACGAGACACGCACTGTTCTTGGCGCGAAAAATGCATATTACCGGGGACTTACATCATTGTGGAACTACGATGCCGATTCTCACCATCAGGCACGTCACGACCTACCACTATAAGCAACCGGTCGCGTTCGGCGAGCACCGGATGATGCTGCGTCCGCGCGACGATGGCGACCAGAAAGTGCTCGAATCCGAGCTCGTAATTACCCCCGAGCCGAGTCAACTGTCCTGGACGCGCGATAACCACGGCAATCATGTCACGACCGCCCGTTTCGCGGAGCGGGCCTGCGAGCTTCGCTTCAAAAGCACCATTCATCTCGACCACGCGCCGGCCGGGTTCCGAGCAGCCGATATCGAGGATTTTGCCCGCGCCCATCCGTTTGCCTACCCGGCGGGAGACGGGCTCGGCCTCGCGCGCGTCATCGCGCCGCTGTCCCCGCACCCCAGCGTCGATCGCTGGGCCGCCGAGTTCCTGCGCGCGGACGGATCGGCCGACACTTACGAGCTTCTCGTCGACATGACGCAAACCATCAAGCGGACCTTCAAGCACAAGGCGCGACACGAGAGGGGTACCCAGGACCCCGCCCGAACCCTGAAGCTTGCGAGCGGGAGTTGTCGCGACGTTGCGGTGCTCTTGATCGAGGCGCTACGCTCGCTTGGCATCGCTGCGCGGTTCGTGTCCGGATATCTGCATCTTGCCGATGATGATGACGACCGTGTCACCGGCGGCAACACCCATGCCTGGGTCCAGGCCTATGTTCCCGGCCCCGGTTGGGTCGACTTCGATCCGTCGAGCGGCATGGTCGGGAATCAGAATCTCGTGCGCGTCGCGGTGGCGCATGATCCGCGCCATGCAATTCCTTTACAAGGTACGTGGATCGGGAGCGCGTCGGACCATCTCGCCATGAAGGTCGCCGTCAAGGTCACCGCGGCGGCCGCATGATTGGTGCGAGCGTAATGAACGAATGGAACTTTTGTGCTGTCTTATATTTTAGCACCCAGGACGCCGCTTGCGGGGACGGAAAAGGCTTTCGATGAAGATTCGGGCCGGCTACGAAATCTCCTATGACTGCCCGCAGCCGACGCCCATGATCCTTCAGCTGAGTGTGCATCCGTCCCGCACTCCCGACCTGCTGACCTGCGATCGCATGCAGTTCCTTCCGTCCGTCCCCGCCAACACCTATCACGACGGTTTCGGCAATTTCTGCCACGTGATCCGCGCGCCCGTGGGTCGACTGACCATGCGCACCGACTTCCTGGTGCTGGATAACGGCGAGCCGGACGCGACCGCGCCACGGGCGCAGCAGCACGCGCTGGAGGACCTGCCGGTCGACGTCCTGGTCTATCTGCTCGGCAGCCGCTACTGCGAGACCGATCGGCTGTCGAATACGGCGTGGTCGCTATTCGGGCAGGTGCCGAAGGGGTGGCCGCTGGTGCAGGCAATCTGTGACTACGTCCACGATCGCATCACGTTCGGTTACCAGCATGCGAGCCCGACCAAATCAGCCTGGGATGCATATAACGAGCGACGCGGCGTGTGCCGGGACTTCGCCCACCTTGCAGTCACGCTGTGCCGCTGCATGAACATTCCGGCGCGCTACTGCACCGGCTATCTTGGCGACATGGGCGCACCGCCGCCCTACGACCCCGGTGATTTCGCCGCTTGGTTCGAGGCGTATCTCGGAGGACGCTGGTATACCTTCGACCCACGGAACAATGTGCCGCGCATTGGCCGCATCCTGATGGCGCGCGGGCGCGATGCCACCGACGTCGCGATCGTGACCTCATTCGGCCCCTGCACACTCGCGGGTTTCAAGGTGATCACCGACGAGGTCACGTCGGCCGCTCCTATGAGTACGTAATGATTCGCAGCCCCTGATCTAAACCGCGATTATTTTTCAATCACTAAACGCGATGGCCAATCAAAAACTCTCTCGACGCGGGGAATTCGGCGAAGTTGATCCGCTGTGACGGGATTGCCTTTACCGCGCAATCTTCTACCCATTCCGCTCAATGAATAATCTTGCCCGCCGAATCGCAGCGGGCGAGAAAATCCCAAGCATCGCGTTCCGTTTCAAATCGTTTGACGCGACCATTTTCGTACGTCATCTGCCCGTGCCAGAATGCGCTAAACGCGCCATTCGTTAGGTGATCTACTCTGTTAGTCTGAATCTTATTTTCGACGGTCACGACGATGTTAATTCGCCCACGTCAGAACGGCGGTTAAGCCACCTTTAGCAACCGTAGGAACGCATCGGGCGTCTCGCTCTTGTGAACCTGCCACGCATGTTCAAGGTGGCCGACGAATTTTCCATCAAGCGAGTAGAGGTTTCCGTCGCACATCGTGCCCACCTGCTTTTCGGTCGTGACATCGAAAACTTTTCCGTCCTCGATCCATGCGAGCTGTCGCCCGTCAGTTTCATTCCAAATGTTGTCTCGCGGCATACCTGCCCTCATTCGATTCGAATTTCAGCGAATTTAGGACATTGAAGGTCTGCGAGCAAACGATGACGCCGCTGTGGCCCCAGCTCAATCGTCATTTTCTCCCGCGACCTTACCGGTGGTCGGGTTCACCAAATGCACCCGCTGGCAAGCGATGCACGTGTTCGTTTTATAGCCTTCATCGGTCTCGTCGTTGTCGCCCGCTTCAAACCCTTGCACGTTGAAGCCGGTACGCGGGCGGCGGAAAATGAAAGTAGCCATGTGCTATTCAATCGATGGAACGTCCAAGAAGCCTTGATCTACGACAAATTCGACGGCGGCTGCTCAAAAATAAAGAGGCCGCCTCAATTGGTAGTTTATAGGCGGCGGTCAGATTTTCTTTTGAGGGCGCATTTTTCCAGTATCGGCCAATTTCAACATTGCATCAGATGCGCGCTTTTTAGCGTCAGCCACAGTGCCGTATACAACTCCTGATTTTAGGGGGACCGTGCGGCGGTTCTTATGAAATACTTCCCAACGCCAAAAGGAGGATGCGCCACTTGATGCACGATAAAGTTTATAGTTGAGGTCACTTAGCCGCATCGCGTCACGCTACGCGCTTGCGGAAATGTCTCTAAGCCCAAACATTGGGCGGTGATTACTTAGGCAATTAGGTAATAAAAGCGCCGTAGGCCGCTCGAAAGTGAGCAGTCGCACCGTCGCGATGTCCGCTTTGAGTCATTAGCGGACATCCGGGCACGTCTGCGCGATGTCCGCTTTACCCCCGAAAGCGGACATTCGCTGCAGCACTAAACGTTTGCTAAGCGCCAGCCGTCATCGGGAGCGCGCATGAAATGTTGATGTCGTCAGCGTCACTTCATGTTCGGTTCCACAATGGGTTGAGCAAGAATCCAAAGGCTCAACATTGTATAGCTGACCATCAGGACGAGCATTGGATATTGGCTTCGGCTCGCGGCGCGGCTATCGCGAAACACTGAGGACGCGGTGAAATGCCCGACCCAAACTGCGACGACGTGACCCGTCACAATGGCAATAACCGAGAGATACCAGATTGACTTCGCATCGACGACGCCGATGTCGATCCGGTAGAGCATCGTGCCGAACAAATCCCACCCGTAACCGAAGGGGTCGGACGCGAGGGGGATGATGAACTGACCCGCGATCGCGAACAGTGAAAAATAATGCGCAAGATGATACGCGATGGCAATGGGTATGAAAGAGAGGACGAACAGTCCCGATAAATTCGTCGATTTTTGGCCCGATATCTGCGCCATCAAAGCGATAACGACGAGATAGAGCCCCGTCAACGTCAGTGGGCCTGCGATGAGCAGCGCGGTCTGCATGGCCATGTACGCCCACGGATTGGCGTCAACACTTTCGGGACCGGGAAGAACCCTTTCCACGATCGCCGCCCATAGCGGCGTTTCCATAAATCCATCGACTGTCACCGTGCCCAGTATCAGCAGGCTAAATGCCGTCATTGATGGTTCGAGCGGCGTGCGCGTCAGCAGCCCGGTAGCGAATGGACGGAGTCCGGCGCGCCAGCGGCCATCATTGGTAAAATAAAGCGGTGCAAACCGGCCAAACAGGCCGAAGGCAACGGCAAAGACCTCGCCGTTCTTGAGCCAGATGTCGCGCCCGAACGTGACGAAGCCGGTCCACGTGAATACGGAATAAATCAGAATTGCGATCGCGACATTGCGCGGCACGTCGCGGCCAAGCGCGACGAGTTCGAGCCAAGCGAACAGAAGAAACAACACACAGCTCGGCCATACGCCGAGCCAGCGCGGATAGTGTGCGCGGAATGAAAACCCACTGGTCCATGGCCGCGCTAGCGTCTCAGCAAAACCAAAAACAGAGCTCCACGGATTGATCAGTGGCCAGATATTCCCGACGAACGCCGTCAGAAAACCAAATCCGACCCACCAAATCACCCAGACGGCGACCGGCGTGATGTTCCTGAAGGTCGCAGGGTTGCCGAACAAACCGGCAGCAATCAGCAATATCAGAGCGAGGACGGTGAAAATCTGCAAGCTTGCCACGACCGAGTCGGGGACCGTTCCGCGCAGGATCGTATAGTCGCGTGCTTCGATCGGCTTGTCGCTACCGCGCCAGAATAGCGCGAGGATGACGAACGTCATGACGACGACCGCACCTGAGGCGATGAGAAAATAACCGAGTGGCAGCGGCAAATCGTAACGCTGTGCCAGGGCATGGGCGAGCGCGTCACCAACGAACGCTGGAAGCGCGATCAAGGCCGCTGCAAAAGCCGTCGCAGCCTGCTTCATGTGCGGCTACCGCGGCTGCACTTCAAGGTAGAGCAGGACCGTGTGACGGGCACCATGAGCCTCAATCGAGAAACGTCCGGTCGCGCGCGCCCGAAATGCCATGACTTGTGTCTGTCCGGGATTGACCGTGACTTCGATGTTGTAGCCATGTAGGTGAACATCGGTGCGGCGGTCGGCAGACCAGCTAAGTTCGACAGCTTCGTCCCGCTGCACCTGGACAGTCTTCACATTGCCGGCAATCCGCCCGTTTTCGATGCGCAAATCAACGCGGTGTGGCTCGGCGGCGGCGGTTTGGGCCAGACAATTGCCAACAATACCAATCGAAATTGTTATCACAATGACAGCCATGCTGACCAATTGCGCGCCTGTGTCACGACAGCTCATGCGCCACTCTCGCGTTTGCCATTTGTCGCGAGCATAGTGTCCTTTCATGGAAGGCAGCATCCGGGAGGTTGCAATGAAACAGTTTTATGCACTTGCTGTCACCGCGTTTGCCGGTTTTGCGTGGCCTTGTATTGGCAATGCTGAAATTCTCGCAATGCTCAACTATGAGAGCAAAACAGCCGACGCGCTCAAAGCTTTCAAGACGCCGGTGCCGGGGCAAACGCGAACGGAAGGCATTGCCGTCATCGACGTCGATCTCGCTTCAGCAGCCTATGGCAAAATCGTCGAGACTATTCCGCTGCCGCCGGATCTCGTTGCCCATCACATCTTCTACAATCGCGACGCATCGAAGGCTTATGTCACTGCTCTTGGCAAGGGTGAGCTGCGCGTAATCGACATGTCTAAGCGCCCGTTCGCCATGAAGACCGTCGCGGTGTCGGACTGCCAGGTCGGCGAGGACGTCGTGTTCTCCGAAGACAACAAGACTTGGTATCTGACCTGTATGGGATCGGCCAAACTGATTGTCGGTGATGCCGCAAGCGACCAGCCCACCAAAACGGTTTCGCTACCGAAGCCGTATCCGCATGGCATTGCCATTCACAATGGCATCGATCGGTTGCTCCTCACCGAAACCGTGCGGGCGTCCGATCTAAAAGACGCTGGCGAGACGTTCACGGTGGTCGAGGCCAGCACCGGCAACGTGCTTGCAACGCATAAGGTATCGAACAAGCCATCGCCAGCCGGTGATGCACCTGTTGAAATCCTTTTCGTTCCAGGTGCTAATCCGCCGGTCGCCTACATCACCAATATGTTCGGCGGGACATTGTGGACCGCAACTTGGGATCCGCAGAAAAAAGATTTTGATGTTGCTCAGGTGTTCGATTTCGCGACGGTGAAGTCGGGCATTCCGCTCGAAATCTACTTCAACAGCAAGGCGGATCGGCTGTATGTGAGCACTGCAAAGCCTGGGCATTTGAATGTTTTCGACATCAGCAAAAATCCTGGGAAGCCGGAATTACTTAAATCGATTCCGGCCGCCGAAGGTGCGCATCACGTTGCTGTCACCAAGGATGAGCGGCTCGCTTTCGTGCAGAACGCGTTACTCAATTTGCCAGGAATGAGCGACGGCTCGATCACCGTCATCGATCTCGTCAAGGGCGAAGCGGTCGGCAGCATTAATACCCTGAAGGATCAGGGCTTCAACCCGAACTCGATTGTGCTGTTGCCGCAGTGGAATCACCCGGCGGGGCACTAATCGCGTGACTGCGGGCGCTGGTCCGCTCCGGTCAAAGGCGGACGTGACGCCCTAGATTGATGTACAGCTCAACTTTCGCGGCCTGTTGGACCGGCAGTTCGGCGGGCTTGTCTCCCTTAAGAATCCGCCTGGTATAGATACCAGCGAGCCGATATGAATCTGTAATATCCGATCCGTAGCTCAGAAGGCCTCCTGCCGCGCTTACATCTGGGTCCATCAAGGCAGCGGAACGAGCGCTGCCGAAAAATTCCTCATGTCATCAGGTAGCGCGACGTGAAGACCATAGACCAGCGCCATATTATGAAATTCTCTAGTTGCTACACCCACCGCAACCGTTTTGGGCGGTGAGACAATCACGCTGGCAAAGATACCGGCCACGACAAAAATTATGTTTAGTACTCTTGGCATACGAGCCTCCTGTACGGATGCTCTTTTCATCCAACGTGGACGTACGCTCGACTGAAAGAAACGTGCGTGAGCCGGGTCACAGAGCGGTCATGATTTCTCGATCCGCCAATCAAAACCTAAAAACGGGCCTGAGTACCATCGCAGCGACGCAGGCACACTGCCTGAACGCCAATGGTCGATTTGCGAAACAATCGCGAGGGCAAATATGACCCGCTACAAAGGCAGACAAAGCGCTAAGGCTGTTAAGCCTTCCCCTCGCGCGCCAATTCGCGGAGTAAGTTCTTTGCCATTTGCTCGGGAGTGTGACCGCCTGATTGGGTTGTCTTACTTGCGTGCGGAGTTCTGACGTTCACCATGCCATCAATGAATTTGAATGAACCCTTGATGGTTCTGCCGTTGTATTCGGTTGTTATTGCGCTCCAAACCTCAAGACCCATATCGACCTCCCTGGTATTAGCAATGCTAGATGATCCGTAGTTATCAGCGATGAGGGGGATTGAGGCGAATGATACGGCGCGCAGTTACAACGGTCGCCATTTGGCTGCCGGCCGTGAGTTGATCTCTCGGCGAGCGTCCCTTGGCAATACGCCAATAATACGACGGTAGCGCCTCGCGGTCTGTCCGGCGCCTGACACACAGCCAGCGTTATATCGCCTAGTCCACATGTCCACTTTGGGTCAAAAGCAGACATCGTCA
>WNFM01038666.1_pt1 | contig 10969 bp, 9 predicted proteins | sample 5400271 | NCBI WGS metagenome assembly WNFM01 (sample SAMN13153352, study PRJNA577476) | soil metagenome | isolation source: 60 cm saprolite on Douglas fir-dominated hillslope | place: USA:California | collected 2013-09-17 | reverse complement strand
AGATCGAGCGCTGGTGGGACGCGCAACCGAAGATCAACATGCCGTTCGAGAACGACGGCGCCAAGGTCCTCATCGTCGAGTTCACCGACCTGCAGTGCCCCTTCTGCAGGCAGAAGTACATCGAGCTCAAGCCGGTGCTCGACAAGTACGCGGGACGACCGAAGGACGTGAAGTTCCTGCTGAGGCACTGGCCGATCAACACGGCGTGCAATCAAGTGAGCCGGACCCTGCACCCCTCCGCGTCCGACGCGGCGGCCGCCGTCGTGATGGCGCGCCGGCACGGGACGGCCGACACTCTTGTGGATTGGCTCTTCCTGCACCAGGCCGAGCTGAGCCCGGCCACGATCCGGAGCGCGGCGGCCGAGGTCGGGAAGATCACGGACTTCGACGGGCAGTATGCGCGCGCGCTTCAGGAGGTCAAGACCGACGGGGCTCTGGGCTCGAGTCTGGGCGTCACCTCCACCCCGAGCTTCTTCATCAACGGCCGGCGGCTTCCGGGAGGGGGCGTGGCGCCGCAGTACTTCGACGCGCTGATCGATCTCGAAATCAAGCGCGCGAAATAGGTATGGTGCGGACGTGATCGACGCGGTGATCGCGGCGCGATGGCAGTTCGCGTTCGCGATCATGTTCCACTACCTCTTCCCGTCCTGACGATGGGACTCGGGGTCCTGCTCGCGGTCCTGAAAACCCTCGAGCTTCGCCGGCGCCTCATATTTCCGGAAGCCGAACATTCGCGGGTGTAGGCTACGCCGGTGGGGTGTGGAGCCACGTCTGGTTTCGCGACCACGCCAGCGCCGACCGACACACTTCCGACGACTAGCTCGACGTACGGGAACCACGTCCAGAAATCCTGCGGTTCATAACGCCATGAGGACAACGATGGTTAAGACAACCCTCTTGACGGCGCTCGCGGTACTCGGACTTGCGAATGGCGCCAGCGCGTGTCCGCTCACCATCCCGGAGGTGGTACGCCTCCGTACTCCGCATCCCGTTGAACAGTATCGAACCGCGGACCGGCTTCCGATTCCGCTCCGTGAGTTGGCGCAAAGAGCTCAGATCATTGTCGAGGCCGAAGTACGTCCGATCCGAACGTACCTCTCGGCGGATCAATGCGATGTGCTCACCGACTTCGCAATCGTTCCCACAGCAGTTGTCGCTGGCGCAATGCCGGCTCGAACGACCCCGGGCCCACAGCCATTCGTCGTGACGCAGTTCGGAGGCGAGATGCTGGTCAACGGCGTCTTGGTGACTGCGGGCGAGCTCGACTTACCCGTCTTCACAGCTGGCGAGCGCTTGGTTCTGTTTCTTCGTCCGTCCTTGAGGGACAAGACGAAGTTTGAACTCATGGGCGACGTGAGTGGAGCCTTTCGGATCCAACAGAACGGCCGGGTGGCGCCGATGATGAAGGGCCCGCTGGAAGATCCCGACAGCGAGGCGCCGGACCGCGATACGTTCGTCCGACGAGCCAGGGAGTTTCGCCAGCTAGGCCGTCAGTAGCGACATTCGTTGCTCTGAGTCCCGTGCCGGCGGCAACCATTGAGCGTGCCACTTCCGCGATAGTGCGTGGTGGCACTCCGCGCAGGGGTTCGTCCGGCCCGCACGGGGTCCCCGGCTTCATTGCCCCGGCGGCGGCAGGTCGCTGTTCAACGGCCGCACGAAGGGAACCCGTGGCTCGACGAAGTAAAGGTCGACATGCACCGCGCTGATCGTCAAGAACAGTGGCATCCCGATGCGTCCGAGGCTAGCGCCCGAACTTCTCCGCGAGCGCGCGCATGAACGCGGCGCGATCGCGCGCGGACGGCTCGTTCATCATGTCTTCGACCAGCCACGGCAGCCGCCAGGTCCAGTTGTCGTCATCGATCAGGGCGGGTGTGTTGATACGATCCTTCCATCCGAACACATCCGGGATCGGCAGCAGGACGAGGTCGGAGCCCGCGCCGTAGAGCAGCTGCAGGATCGCGTCGCGCGTCGTGTCGTTGAAGGGCTCCGCGGGCTCGGGGTCCGGCGGCCCGTCATGATCGATCGCGGCGAGCGCCTGCCGTTCCTCGATCGGCGCCTCGTCCCACCACTCCGCCATCGGCTCCGTGTCGTGCGTGCCGCTCGTCGCGACGCTGCAGGCCGGATAGGTGCGCGGATCCTTGAAGGGCCGGCCGTCCTCGTCCCAGTGCCGTTCCCACCGCAGGACTTTGTAGCCCGGGATGTGGAGGCGGTCCAGCGTTTCGCGGACGAACGAGGGGATGACGCCGAGGTCCTCGGCGATGATCCGCGCGCCGGAGCCACGCAGGATCTCCAACACCTCCTGTCCCTGTCTGATCTGGGCGGGCTCATCGGGCGGAACGAAGTTCGCCTGGCCGTCCTGCTCGCGGACGTAGGTGCGGAAGAAGCCGACGAGATGGTCGACGCGGAAGCCGTCGTACAACTCGGCGCTGCGGCGCGCGCGGTCCGCGAGCCACGCGTAGCCTCCGGCCGCGACCACGTCCCAGCGGTAGGCCGGGAACCCCCAATCCTGCCCCGTCTCGGAAAACGCGTCCGGCGGCGCGCCGACCGACGCGTCGAGGCGGAAGTCCTGCTGCCGCGACCAGACGTCGGCGCTGTCGGCGCTGACCATGAACGGAAAGTCGCCGAAGACGCCGATGTCGCACGCCTCGCGCGCCTGGCGCCACTGGTTGGCCGCCAGCCACTGCAGGTACGAATGGAACAGGATCTCGGTCGCCAGCTCTTCGCGCGCCGCCCGCAGCGCGCCAGGGTCGCGATCGCGGAGCGGCCCGTCCCACTCCAGCCACGCGCGCCCGTGCCCCCGCGCGTGCAGCGCGCGGAAGAGCGCATAGTCGTCGATCCACCACTGCGCACGCTCGATGAACGCCTTGAGGCGGAGCGCGCGGTTGGTGTCGCGCCTCCACTCGTGCTCGCGGAAGTGGTCGAACCCGGCGCGCAGCGCCATCAGCTTGACGGTCCGGACCGAGGCGTAGTCGATCGATGCCGAGGCGCGCGCCCGCTTCAGCAGCGAACGGGCGGCGGGCGGGAGCAATCTCTCGCCTCCCAGGGTCGCGATGTCCGGCACCGCCGCCGGCGAGATGAAGATCGGATCGATCGCCATCGCGCTCATCGCGGAATACGGGGAGCTCTGACCGTCGGCCATCTCGTTGATCGGCAGCAATTGCAGGAAGGAGAGGCCTGCGCCCGTCATCCACGCGCCGAGCCGCGGCAGATCGCCGATCTCGCCGATGCCCCAGCTCTCGCGCGAGGGCAGGGCAAACAGCGGCACGAGCAGCCCGGCGTGGCGGCCGTGAGAGACGTCACGCGGCATCGAGACGATCCTGCACCAGCTGCACGCCGCGCGCGAAGGCGCCAGGCTCCGGCAGGAGGCTGACGACCAGGAACGCTTCGTGGGGAAAGTCGAAAAAGTAACCGGGGTGCACGACGACGGCGTCGCGCTCGACGAGCTCGGTGGCGAGCGCCTCCTCCGAACGCGTGGCCGGGACGCGGACGACCGCCGACCATCCGCCGTCCGCCGGAAGCACGGTCGCGCCGCCGTCGCGGGCCATGATCGCGCGCAGCGCGGCATCGTTGACCCGCAGGCGATCCAGGATCTGCCGCCGGACCGTGGCGCCGCGCTCGAGCAGCGAGCCCGCCCCCACCTGGACGGGGGTCGACACCGACAGATACGTGTCGCAGACGAGCTCCAGGCGATCGAGCGCTTCCGACACGATGTCGGCCGGCCCGTCCAGGGCGATCCATCCGAGCTTCACCTGTGGAAGCCCGATGCTCTTCGACAGTCCGCCGAGGCGGCACACAAGACACGACGGCGTCACAAGCGCCCGCGGCTCGTCGAACCGATCTCCGAGCGGATAGTCCCAGAACACCTCGTCAAGAATCAGCGCCGCCCCCCGCTCCCCGCAGCGGGCCGTCAGCTCGTCCGCGTCAGCGCCCCCGACGATGGAGCCGGTCGGGTTGTTGGGGCTGACCGCGAGGACGGCGCGGGTGTCGGCCGTCCAGACGCGATCGAGTCCGCCGAAATCAATCGTCCAGGCGCCGTGATACTCGAGCGCGTAGCGCCGCTGGTCCACACCGTCGAGGCGCGTCAGGTGGTCGAACAGCGGATAGCTGGGGACCGGCGTCAAGACGCTGGAACGGCCGGGCTCGCACAGGAGCTTGAACAGAAGGGAGTACGCGTCACTGGTGCTGGCGGTGAGCACGATCCGATCCGCTCCGATCGGCAGGCCGCGCCGGGCGTATGTCCCGGCAATCGCCTCGCGCGTCTCCCGCAGGCCGAGCGGCGCCGGTCGATAGACGAGCGCCGCCGGATGGCTCAAGCCCGCCAGCAGATCGGCCGGGTATGTGATCCCGACACGGGTGGGATTCGACACCGTGAGGTCGATGACGGGCCCGCGGGCGCGAGCGGCGGCGACCGCGCGGGCCAGGCTGTTCGGGCGCCGGTCGTCCGGAACGCGCGTCGAAAACACCTCACTAGCGTATTCTTAAATGATGCGAAGGCTGCTGCTCATCGCTCTGCTCCTGGCCGCCGCGCCCGCGTTGAGGGCGCAGTCACAACCTGTCCCGCCGAAGCCCGAGAGGGCAAAGGCGGACGTCCCGTATACGCAATTCAACCTGCCGAACGGGCTCCACGTCATCCTGCACGAGGACCACACGGTGCCGCTCGTGACCGTGAACGTCTGGTACCACGTGGGATCGTCGCGCGAGAAGCCCGGGCGGACCGGGTTCGCGCACCTCTTCGAACACCTGATGTTCATGGGCTCCGCCCACGCGAAGTACGGCGACTTCGACAGGCTGCTCGAGACGGCGGGCGGCACGAACAACGCCTCGACCGCCGAGGACCGGACCAATTACTTCATCGACGTCCCGTCGAACGCGCTGGACCTGGCGCTGTTCCTCGAATCCGATCGCATGGCGTACCTGATCGACGCGATGTCGCCCAAGACCGTCGACGCCCAGCGCGACGTCGTGAAGAACGAACGCCGCGAGAACTACGAGAACGCCCCCTACGGGATGGCGTCGATCGAGATCGCGCAGATGCTGTATCCGCAGGGGCATCCGTACCGCTGGCCCGTCATCGGCTACATGGAAGACCTCACGGCCGCCAGCTACCAGGACGTCGTCGATTTCTTCAAGACGTATTACCAGCCGTCGAACGCGAGCCTCGTGATCGCGGGCGATCTCGATCCGGTGAAGACCCGCGCCACGGTTGAACGGTGGTTTTCCGACGTCAAGCCGGGGGCGGCGGCGATCGGGCCGATCGACTACCCGCACCCCAACCTGACGGAGGTCAGGAAGAAGACCATCCAGGATCGCGTCCAGTTGCCGCGGCTGTACCTGACCTGGCTGACGCCGGCGCACCTGGAGCCCGGGGACGCGGAGCTCGACGTGCTGTCGCTGCTGCTCGCCGGCGGCAAGAACTCGCGCCTCTACAAGCGGCTCGTCTACGACCTGCAGATCGCGCAGGACGTCGCGGCCTTCCAGGCGTCGAAGGCGCTGAGCTCTGAATACCAGATCGTGGTGACGGCGCGGCCGCCCGCGGCGGGGACGACGTCCGCCGCGGCGATCGATCGGATTCGGGGGATCGTCGACGAGGAAATCCAGAAGGTGCAGCAGACGGCGCCCGCCGAGCGCGAATTCAGCCGAGCGATCAACCAGGTCGAGTCCTCCTTCTACGATCGGATGGAGCGCATCGGCGGCGGCGGTGGGGTGGGCGACCAGTTGAACAGCTACTACTTCGCCGCCGGCAACCCGGACTACTTCACCGAGGACCTGTCGCGCTATCGCGCGCTGTCGCCGACGGACATCCAGGCGATGGCCCGGAGGTTCCTGCCGCTGAACAAGCGCGTCGAGTTGGTCGTGGAGCCCGCGAAATGAGGACACGCACCGACAATTTCCATCACGCAGGTCACAAAGCCACGAAGATCACGAGGAGCTCTCTGTGGTCTCTGCTTCTTGGTGCGCTCTGTGTTGCTGCCGGCGCCGTGGCGGTCATGTCGGCCCAGCAGGCGCCCGATCGCTCGAAGCCGCCGGCCCTGGGCCCGTTGCCGGCGCTGAAACTGGCGCCCGTCGAGAGGCGGACGCTGTCGAACGGCCTTCAGGTGTGGATCATGGGCGTCCACAAGGTGCCGACCGTGCACCTCGAGCTCGCCATCCGCGCTGGTACCGCCGCCGATCCGGCGGAGAAGTTCGGGCTCGCGAGCCTCACCGCCAACATGGTCGATGAGGGGGCGGGTACGCGATCCGCGCTCGAGATCGCCGACGCCGTCGATTTCCTCGGCGCCGCGCTGTCCGCCGACGCCGCCGTCGACGCGACCTACGTCGACCTCCACGTCCCGGTCGCGCGGCTCGCGGACGCGCTCCCGCTCATGGCGGACGTCGTCGCGCGCCCGACGTTCCCGGAGGCGGAGCTGAAGCGCCTTCGCGAAGAGCGTCTGGCTTCCCTGCTCGAAACGGAGGACGATCCGGAGCAACTGATCCAGGTCGCGTTCCCCCGGCTGGTCTTCGGCGCGAAGCATCGGTACGGCTCCGCCCTCATCGGCACGGCTGCCTCGTTGAAGGGGCTCACCGTCGCCGACCTCAAGGCGTTTCACGCCGCGCACTACCGCCCCGCGAACGCCGTGCTCGTCGTCGCCGGCGACGTCACCGCCGACACCGTCGTCCCCATGCTCGAGCGCGCGCTCGGTGGATGGAAGGGCGGGCCGGCCACGGCGGCCGCGAGCGTTGCCGGGGGAGACGCCCCGCAGTTGACCGCGCGCCGGGTGTACCTGATCGACAAACCCGGTGCCGCGCAGTCACAGATTCGCATCGGGTGGGTGGGCGTCCCGCGATCGACTCCGGACTACTTCCCGCTGCGCGTCCTGAACACGATTCTGGGCGACGCGTTCACGTCGCGCCTGAACAACAATCTTCGCGAGGTCCACGGCTACGCCTACGGCGCCGGCTCCCGCTTCGACATGCGGGTGAGCGCCGGCACTTTCTACGCCGCCGCCGGCGTGCAGACCGACAAGACGTCGGAGGCGCTGAAGGAGTTCTTCAACGAGCTGACGCGGATCCACGAGCCGGTCCCGGCCGACGAGCTCGAGAAGGCGAAGAACTACCTGGCGTTGCAGATGCCGCGCACCTTCGAGACCACGCGCAGCACGGCGAACGCCCTCGCGCAGACGTACGTGTACGGCTTGCCGGCGGACTACTACACGACGTACGGCGGCCATATCCGCGCCGTGACCGCCGCCGACGTGAAACGCGTGGCCGACAAGTACATCCAGCCAGACAAGTTCGCGGTGGTGATCGTGGGCGATCGCAAGGTGATCGAGGCGGGCGTCAAGGCGCTCAACCTCGGTCCGCTCACGGTGGTCGAGGCCTCAGAGGTTCTGAGATAAACGCGCCGACGGCTTCACCACGAAGATCACCAAGTCACAAAGATCACGAAGAACTTCGTGGTCTTCGTGACCTTTGTGTTGAAGCCGTGGGGCCGTGGGGAACTGACAATGAAGATCGAGCTTACCGAGCTCCTGCGCTACACCCAGGAAGAGCGCGACAAGTGGCGCGCGTGGTTCGCGGCGCACCCCGACGCGCTCGAAGTCGAGGTGCAGCCCGGCGGCCGCTACCCGGCCGTGGGATCGCTCATCGACCATATCTTCATCGTCGAGCGGCGGCACCTGCAGCGGCTGCGGAGCGCGCCGCTGGATGCGACGACGGGGTTGAGCGGGCATCACGCGCCGCCGCTGTTCGACTACGGCGCATCGGTCCGCCGAGAGCTGGAACAGTTCGTGTCGGAACTGGACGAGTCTGTCGCGGACGAGCCCCGGACGTTCACCGTGGCGGGCGGCGACTTCATCCTGACGCCGCGCAAGCTGCTGTTCCACTGCGTGCTTCATGAGACGCGCCACTGGGCGCAGATCGCGCTCGCGCTCCGCCGCGCGGGGCTCGAGCCGCCGGGGAACCACGATCTGTTTTACTCGAAGGCGTTGAAGTGATCGATGTGCAACCCATCACTCTCGAAGGCGGCGGAATCCGTCTGGAGCCGCTGACCGGCGATCATCACGACGCGCTGGCAGGGGCGGCGGCCGATGGCCGCCTGTGGGACCTGTGGTTCACCACCGTGCCCCCTCCCGAGGGCATGCGGGCTTACGTTGGCGATGCGCTGAAGGGACAGGGGGACGGCCAGATGCTGCCGTGGGTCGTGCGCGACATGACGAACGCCGGCGTCATCATCGGCTCCACGCGCTATCACGACATCGTCCCCCGCATCGATCGCGTGGAGATCGGATACACGTGGTATGCGCAGAGCCATCAGCGGACCCGCGTCAACACGACGTGCAAGCGGCTCCTGCTCGCCCACGCGTTCGACACGCTCGGGTGCAGAGTCGTCGGCCTCCGGACCGACAACTTCAACTTTCGTTCGCAGCGCGCGATCGAGGCGCTCGGCGCGAAGAGAGACGGCGTCATCCGGCACCATGCCGCGCGGCGCGACGGCACCGTGCGAGACACGGTCATGTACAGCATCCTCGCCCTCGCCCGCCACTCACCGGCTTCTCCCTGACGCCGACCGCTTCAGACACCCGGTCACCCGTGGGCTCCGACTTTCAGGTCGGGGCGTTTACGCCACGCGGCTCACGTCGACCTTGCGAATGTCGTCGATGCCGTAGCGCGTCGGGCAAGCCCCAGCCCTCTCCCTCAGCCCACCGCCCCCAGCCTTACGTAATCTGCGTCAGCGCCCGATCGAAGATGTCGAAGCCGTGGCGCAGCTCTTCTTCCGTGATGATCAGCGGCGGGTTGGCGAAGAAGTAGTTCATGCGCACGAAGGTGTAGAGCCCCTCCTCGCGGAAGATCCTGCGCAGCTTGTTCATCGGCTCCGAGGTCCCGTTGAACGGCGCGAGCGGCTCCATCGATTTCCGGTCCTTCACGAGCTCGATGACGCCGAAGAGGCCGATCGAGCGGACCTCGCCGACGATCGGGTGCTTCGCCTGCAGGCCGGCCATCAGGTCCTTCATCACCGCCCCCATGCGGCGGGCGTTCTCGCAGAGATTGTCGTCCTCGTACACCTGCAGCGTCGCGAGCGCGGTGGCGCAGGCCAGCGGGTGGCTGTTGTAGGTCAGGCCGCCGTAGAACACCTTCTCGTTGAAATACGTCGCGATGGCGCGGCGCATCCCGACGGCGCCGAGCGGCACGTACGCGCTCGTGAGCCCCTTCGCCATCGTGATCAGGTCGGGGACGACGTGCCAGTGGTCGACGGCGAACCATTCGCCCGTGCGCCCGAAGCCCGACATCACTTCGTCGGCCACCATCAGGATCCCGTACTTCGTGCACAGGTCGCGGATGCCCTGGATGAACCCGTCGGGCGGGACGAGCACGCCATTGGTGCCGGTCACCGGCTCGATGAAGAAGGCGGCGATCTTGTCGGGGCCTTCGAGCTGGATGGTTTCCTCGATGCGATCAAGGGCGACCTGCGCCGTGTCCCAGCCCTTCTGGACGCCGTGGTACGGGTTGAGCACGTGGACGACGCCGGGCATGCCCGGCTCGGCGGCCCAGCGGCGGGGATCGCCGGTCAGCATCATCGCGCCGGACGTGCCGCCGTGGTACGAGCGGTAGAACGACATCACCTTGTGGCGGCCGGTGTACTGGCGCGCGATCTTGATCGCGTTCTCGTTGGCCTCGGCGCCGCCGTTGGTGAAGAAGAAGACGTCGATGTCGCCCGGGCAGATCTCGGACAGCTTCCGCCCGAGTCGTGCGCGCGCCTCGGTGGCCATGAACGGGTTCGCGTACGCGAGCGTCTCGGCCTGGTGCGCAATCGCCCGTATGACGCGCTCATCGCCGTGGCCGATGTTGACGCACATCAACTGGCTGTTGAAGTCGAGGAACCGCTGGCCTTCGGGCGTCCAGAACCAGCAGCCCTTCGCGCCCGCGACGGGAATCGGGTCGACGCCGCCCTGCGCGGACCACTCGAAGAGCGTGTGCTTCTTCGTGAGGTCGACGATCGTCTGTCCGCTCAGGCCCGCCACGGTCGTGTCCGCCGTCTTCATTTCAGCTCCTGCAGAATGGCGTCGGTGACGTCCCGGGTCCCGGCTTTCCCGCCGAGATCCGGCGTGCGCGGCCCGTGGCCGGCGAGCACGCGCTCGATGGCGCCGACGATGAGGTCGTGCCCGGCGGGGACGCCGAGGTGATGGAGCATCAGCGCGCCCGCCCAGATCGCGCCAATCGGGTTCGCGATGCCCTTGCCCGCGATGTCCGGGGCCGATCCGTGGATCGGCTCGAACATCGACGGATGCTTCCGCTCCGGATTGATGTTCCCGCTGGGCGCGATCCCCAGGCTCCCGGACACCGCCGCCCCGAGATCCGTCAGGATGTCGCCGAACAGGTTCGACGCCACGATGACGTCGATGCTGGCCGGGTCGGTTACCATGCGCGCCGCCAGCGCGTCCACATGGTACTTCCGCCACGAGACCGATGGATAGTCCTTCGCCACCTGGTCGACGACCTGGTCCCACAGCACCAGCGAATAGTTGAGCGCGTTCGACTTGGTTGCGCTCGCGAGCAGCTTGCGCGGCCGCTTCATCGCCGTCTCGAACGCGTAGCGCGCGATGCGCTCGATGCCGTGGCGCGTGAAGACGCTGAGCTGCTGCGCGCTTTCCTGCGGCGTTCCGGCGTGGACCCGTCCGCCGATGCCCCCATACTCTCCTTCAGAATTCTCGCGCACGCAGACCATATCGATGTCGGCGGGCGTCCGTCCGGCCAGCGGCGTCTTGACGCCGGCGACGAGCCGCATCGGCCGGAGGTTCACGTATTGGTCGAAGCGCTGCCGGATCGGCAGGATGAGCTGCCACACGGCGATGTGGTCCGGCACCGACGGATCGCCGATCGCGCCCAGGTAGATCGCGTCGAACTCCTGGAGGCGATCGAACCCGTCGTCGTCCATCATTCGCGCGTGTGTGCGATAAAAGTCGCAGCCCCACGGAAACTCGACGAGCTCGAT
>WNFM01211579.1_pt1 | contig 10970 bp, 7 predicted proteins | sample 5400271 | NCBI WGS metagenome assembly WNFM01 (sample SAMN13153352, study PRJNA577476) | soil metagenome | isolation source: 60 cm saprolite on Douglas fir-dominated hillslope | place: USA:California | collected 2013-09-17 | reverse complement strand
ATACACTGAGAGACGGGAAAAGGCCAGGATCAGGATGAGTACGCGCGGACCGGCCGACCAGCGAACGGGAGCCAGTGGGTGGAAGCTCCCTTGGCAGGGTGCCGCGCGGAAGTGACCTGAGAGCCCGCGGCACGACCGCCGGTGATCGGTGTAGGGCCGCGCGGGAAGCGCCCGTTAACGCGCAGTTGAGGCGGCCGCCTCTGAATAGAACACAGGAGCCTCGGCGTGATGCCGAGATCCGGCACGATCTGTGCGCCGGCCGCGAAGCAAGGTGGCACCACGAGAGCCTTCCCTCGTCCTTGACGGGAAGGCTTTTTCCGTGCCCATGAGGTGCCAGCACGATGACATCAACCGAGACCGAGACCGAGACCGAGACCGAGACCGCGACCGCGCCACGCCGCCTCGACCAGATCCCCAAAACCTATGATCCGCACACCACCGAGCAGCGCATCTATCAGTGGTGGGAGTCGAGCGGCTACTTCAAGCCCAGGCGCACGCCCGAGAACGCCAAGCGGCCGCCTTTCGTCATCAGCATGCCGCCGCCCAATGTCACAGGCGCACTGCATCTGGGCCATGCGCTCACAGCGACCCTCGAAGATATCATGATCCGCTATCACCGTATGCTCGGCGACGAGACGCTGTGGGTGCCCGGCGAAGATCACGCCGGCATCGCGACGCAGGCCGTGGTCGAGCGAGAGCTCGCCAAAGAGGGCAAGAATCGCCAGCAGCTGGGCCGCGAAGCATTCATCGAGCGGGTCTGGGAGTGGGTGCGAACCTATAAGCATCGCATCCAGGATCAGACCCGGCGGCTCGGCGTCTCGTCCGACTGGGATCGCGAGCGCTTCACGCTGGACGAAGGGCTGGAGCGCGCCGTGCGTGAGGTGTTCGTCCGGCTCTACGAGGAGGGGCTGGCCTACCGGGGCGAGCGCATCATCAACTGGTGTCCGAAGGACATGAGCTCGATCTCCGACCTCGAGGTGGAGGTCGTTCCGACACCGGGCACGCTCTATTACGTGCGCTACCCCATCGAGCCGGCCGGCGACGAGACGACGCAGCGCTACATTACCGTCGCCAAATCCGACCGACGAGCGCTATCGCGATCTGGTGGGCCGCCATGCCATCCTGCCGATCATGGGGCGGCGCATCCCGATCGTCGCGGACGCCGCGGTGGACAAGGCGTTCGGCACCGGCGCCGTTAAGGTGACGCCTGCCCACGACCCGACCGACTTCGAGATCGGCAACCGTCACCAGCTGGAGCGCATCCAGGTGATCGGCTTCGACGGCAAGATGACGGAGCATGCCGGCGCCTTCGCGGGGCAAGATCGCGCAGAGGCGCGCCGGGGCGTGGTGGCCGAATTCGAGCGGCTGGGCTTGCTGGACCACACCGAAGACTACACGATTCCGCTGGGGCACTGCTCGCGTTGCAATAGCGTTATCGAGCCGCTGATCTCGACGCAGTGGTTTGTCAAGATGACACCGCTGGCAACTGGGGCGCTCGGCGCGCTCACGTACGGCCAGATGCGCATCTTGCCGGAACGCTTCGCTAAGACGTACACGGACTGGCTGGAAAACATCCGCGACTGGAATATCTCGCGCCAGCTCTGGTGGGGGCACCGTATTCCCGCGTGGTATTGCGCCGTCTGCGGGCAGATCACGGTGGCGCGCGAAGATCCGGCGGTCTGCGCGCATTGTGGCAGCGACCAGATCACGCAGGACCCCGACGTGCTCGATACCTGGTTTAGCTCCTGGCTCTGGCCGTTCAGCACGCTTGGCTGGCCCGACGACACGCCCGATCTGCGGCGCTACTATCCCAACAGCGTGATGGAAACCGGCTACGACATCATCTTCTTCTGGGTGGCGCGCATGGCGATGGCCGGCATCCACTTCCTGGGGGTCGTGCCGTTCCACACCGTCTACCTGCATGGCCTGATCCGCGACGAGCAGGGGCGCAAGATGTCGAAGTCGCTCGGCAATGTGATCGACCCGATCACGGTGATGGACGAGTACGGCACCGACGCCCTGCGCTTCACGCTGGCGACCAGCAGCACGCCCAGCAACGATACCAAGCTCTCGATGAATCGCATTGTCGGCAACCGCAACTTTGCCAACAAGATGTGGAACGCCGCGCGCTTCGTCATCGGGCAGACCGCGCCGGTCGCCGGTGGTGTCCCGCCGCTGGAGTCGCTGAAGCCTGCTTCGCTGGCGGATCGCTGGATCGTCAGCCGGGCACAGCGCCTGACGGCTGAGGTCTCACGGCTGCAAGACGAGTTTCAGTTCGGCGAGGCGGGCAGGCAGCTCTTCGACTTCTTCTGGTCGGAGTACTGCGACTGGTATCTGGAGATCGCCAAGAGCCAGCTGCAGGACGAGAAGCAGCGCGAGCGGACGGCGCACATCCTGCGTGCGGTGCTCGATCGTGCCCTGCGACTGCTGCACCCCTTCATGCCGTTCGTGACGGAGGAGATCTGGCAGCACCTGTACGCCGACGTGCCCGCGGCCGACCGGCCCGCTCCCGCGCTGATCATTGCGCCCTGGCCCGTGGCCAACGAGCGGCAGCTCGACGACGCCGCGGAAGAGCAGATGGCGCTGCTCCAGGACATCATCTCGCGTATCCGCGACGCCAGGAAGGCCGCTGACGTGGAGCCGGGCAAACGCGTGCAGGTGATCCTGGTCGCGGGCAGCCGGGCGCCGCTGATCAAGCAGCATGCCGCGCTGATCGAGCAGCTCGCGCGCACGGAGCCGGCGCAGGTGGAGCGCAAGCTGGCCGCCAAGCCGGAGCGCGCGACGGCGTTCGTGGTGGGCGGGGTCGAGGTCTACCTGCCGCTGGCAGGCATGCTCGATATCAAGAAGGAGCAGGCGCGACTGGAGGGCCAGCTGGAGGCGCAGCGGGCGCAGATCGCGCGGTCACGCGCCATGCTGGAGAATCCCAACTTCGTGGCGCGCGCCCGGCCGGATGTCGTGCAGAAGGAGCGCGAGGCGCTGGCCACCGCCGAAGACGCACTGGCCAAGCTGGAGGCGCGGCAGCGCGAGTTGGTGGGCTAACGCGCCAACGGGCTCCCTACGTCACAGGCGAGCGGGCAGAAGGCGTGATGCGAATCCCTGCACAGCGCGGGGACAGCCAACGGGTCAGGGTCAGGAGGAGGCGCTGCCTGCGAGGGAGCCCTGGCCCGGCGCCTGCCGCTGCAAGCTGGTGATACCGCGCTCATTGCCGCGCACCAGCGACGTCACCACACCCAGCGCGGCGAGCGCGGCACACACGAGAAAGGCGGCATGCATGCCCGCCATGAAGGTACCTTGCAGCGCGCGTGTCTGCTCGGCGCTCAGCTCACCCCGGCCGGCCGCCAGCTCCGTGCCGGCCGCCGCGGCGCCGTAGCTGGTCAGCACGGCTCCCGCGATGGCGATGCTCAGGCTCTGACCGATGACCCTGCCCGTGGCCAGCATGCCGGAGGCGGCGCCCTGTTGCCGGGCCGGCGCGGCGCCCATCAAGGCACGCGTATTCGGCGCCTGGAACACCCCCTGCCCGATGCCGGTGAGGATCAGGCAGAAGATGAGGTAGGTATTCGAGTTCGCCGCCGTCAGCCGGCTGAGCAGGAGCAGGCCAACACAAGCAATAGCCAGGCCCAGCGGCGGCAGCCAGCGCGACCCCACGCGATCCGCCAGCGCCCCACTCACTGGCGCCACTGCCGCAAGCGTCAGCGGCAGCGGCGTGAGCAGCAGCCCCGCCTGCAAGGCGTCGTAGCCGCGCAAGTCTTCCAGGTAGAACGGCAAGAGGAAGCCCACCGCGAACAGCGCCAGCATGGCCACCGTGAACGTGATGTTGGCAAAGGCGAAGACGCGGTTTCTTAGCAGCGCCAGATCCACGACCGGGTCGGGCACACGCCGCTCCACCCACAGCGCGCTCGCCAGCGCGGCCACAGCGATCACCATCGTGGCGACCAACCGCGGCGAGCCCCATCCCCATTCCTCGCCGAAGGAGAGACCGAGGGTCAACGCCGCGAACCCGACGGCCAGCAGCGCGGCGCCCAGCAGATCGAAGCGTTGACGCGTTATGTGCGCGCGCTGCGTCAGCAAGCGCCAGGCCGCGATGCCGACCAGCACGCCGATAGGAAGATTGACATAGAAGATCCAGCGCCAGGTCAGTGTCTGGGTCAAGATGCCGCCGACCGTTGGCCCGACGCTTATCCCGAGCGCCACGAGGATCGCGTTGATGCCCAGGGCGCGCCCACGCTCGCTGGGCGGGAACGAACGCGTGATCATAGCGATATTGACCGAGAAGATCAGCGCAGCTCCCAGACCCTGGAAGCAGCGAGCGGCAATGAGGGCTCCTAGCGAGGGCGCGGCGCCACAGATCGCCGAGCCAAGCGTAAAAATCGCGAGTCCAGCTAGGAAGAGCGGCTTGCGCCCTACCATGTCGGCCAGTCGGCCAAACGTGAGGAGGACCGCCGCGATAACGACGAGATAGCCGATGAGGACCCACTCGATGCTGCCCGAGAGCGGAACGCCGAAGGCGTGCGCGATCGAGGGGAGGGCAATGTTCACGATGGATGAGTCCAGCGTGGTCATGAACGCCGCCGACCCCGACAGCGCCAGCACGACCCACTTGTTCGCATGCTCCTCACGGTCGACGAGTGTCGCCGTCACCACGTCATCTTGTGCATTGCGCGAGGCATGTTGCCCATGGAGCGAAGACGAGACGGCCAGATCCTTATGGGTCGAGCGCAGTGAAGAACTCGGCGCGCCAGGCGGCTCGCCCGCAGCGTTTGCCTCTGGGTGGGTACCTGAATGGTCCAAAGACTACCCCTCCCTACGGTGTACAATGTACCGGGGCGCGCTCCTCGTTCCTGTGCTCGCACGCTGTGGGCCTACGCCTATGAGGGTAGCATCCCCACGCGAGGCGGCGGCGGCGTTACAGAAGTTGGGCCAGAAAGCCCCGGTCTTCAGCTGGGGGATGAATAGCCCCCTCCGCCTGCCGGTTTCGCTGGCTGGTGCGAGAATACCTTTGAAGCACCTTGCCAACTCAATCGTGTTTGGGCGTTCCGCGGTAAAGCGCTCCCGCGGGTAAAGGCACGAGCGTACCATTGGACAGCGTGCTACACGCGAGCGAGAGGCACAACTCGCTGGGGCATTGTCCCCGCACAAACACCTCCTACAGCCGAAGGGCTGGCCCTGCCGGTCACAGGCAGGGTGCCACCGGGACCTCGCGTCCTGCCGGTGGACGGGCCGCCTGAGACGGCCCCGAACTGTGAAGCGATTGTACCCCGAAGGCGAAAGCAACTGAGGGGGAGCCGATCAGAACCTCCCGCATTCATGCGGGGGAGTCTCAGTACAGCATAACCCTGACCCGCGCCACCGTCCACCTCTCGCCGTGTCGGACATGCGCCATGCGAGCGGCAAAGCAACCAGCCTCAACGCTCGTGGCCCATGCATTGCAATTCTCATGTAGCGAGTGTCAGTACGCGCGCGCGCGACAGGCGACACACGACGACGGCGGGAGCGCGCTGCAGCTTGACAGGTGACGACGCTGTGGTAGTGCGATCGCGACATATTGCTAAGGATGTGGAGCGCGAGCCGACTCAGCCGCTGCCCCTCGTGGGGCAGCCAGACACGCCCGCAGATGCCGCAACCCCGCCGGATGATAGGATGCAGCTGGCTAGCGCGGCGGACATAGCACCTCCGCCGCCGGGAGACACATTCGTGGCGAACGGAACCCTTTTACCTCACCCTGGCGACGCCGAAGGTGAGAGAATCGCGCTCGCAGAGGCCACGGCGCCGATCACCATTGGTCGGAGCGAAGATAACTCCGTCGCGCTGCCGCATCCGCAGGTCTCTCTGCACCACGCCCGCATTACGCGCACCAGCCAGGGTGACTACGTTATTGCGGATCTGGGCAGCACCAACGGCACCTATGTCAATGGCTATTCGATACGTCAGGCGAAACTCGTTCCCGGCGTCGAGGTGCGCATAGGCCCCTACCGATTCGTCTTCACCGGCACCAGCCTCACGCAATATGACGAGTCCAAGAGCATTCGCGTGGATGCTCTGGACTTGCGCAAAACGATGCCGACCGGACGGCTCGTTCGCGACCGGCGGCAGGTGGTGCTCGACGATGTATCGCTCAGTATTCTGCCCGGCTCGTTCGTGGCCGTCGTCGGCGCCTCTGGCGCGGGCAAAACGATGTTGCTCAATGCGCTCAACGGGCAGTCGCCCGCGGACCACGGCACCGTGCTCTACAATCAGCAAGACTTCTATCGGCACACTGCAGCCTTCACCTCGTCGTTTGGCTACGTGCCGCAAGACGACATCATCCATGCGAACCTCACCGTTGAGCGGGCACTCTACTACGCTGCTCGTCTCCGCCTGCCGAAAGACTTCTCACGGCGGCAGATTCTGGAGCGCGTGCGACAGGTGATGGATGATGTGGAGCTGACACCGCAGCGTAGGCAGCTCATCGCGGACCTGAGTGGCGGTCAGCGCAAGCGCGCGAGCATCGCGGTCGAGCTGCTGGCCGACCCGCCAGTCTTCTTCTTGGACGAGCCGACGTCGGGCCTCGATCCCGGCCTGGACCGCAAGATGATGCTGCTGCTGCGCCGGCTGGCCGACCGCGGCCACACGATTATCATGTCGACTCACGCGACCGCGAATATCGAGGTGTGCGACGCGGTGTGCTTTCTGGCGCCCGGCGGCCGGCTCGTCTACTACGGCCCGCCGCAGGAGCTCAAACGGTACTTTGGGCAGAACGACTATGCTGAAATCTACAATGAGGTGGCCGAAGATCCGGCGGGCTGGGCGAATCGCTTCCGCGCGTCGCCGGACTATCGCCGGTACGTGCAGGCGACACGGCAGCAGGCGGAGGCGCAGGCCACGATCTCGGCTAGGCGCAGTTTTAGCCGGCCCATCCGCCCTCACCGCCGGGGTCCGTTTAGCCAGTTTATCCGGCTCTCCGAACGCTACATCGGGCTAGTCGCCCGCGACCGCATGAATGTGCTGATCTTGCTCGCGCAGGCCCCGATCATTGCGCTGCTCACCGTCGTGCTGGCGACGCGGAACATTCTGCAAACGACTGCGCAACCACTGCAGCCGGGTGTCTTCCCGCCGGATATGAACGCCCAGGCGACGCTCTTTATCATGGTCTGTTCGGCGGTCTGGTTCGGCACCATCAACTCCGCCCGCGAAATCGTAAAGGAGGAGCCAATATACCGTCGCGAGCGCGCCATCGGCCTGCGCGTTGGCCCGTACATCTGGTCCAAGGTCGTCGTGCTTGGGGCACTGGTCGCCGTGCAGAGCTTCTTGCTGCTCTTCATCGTCGGCCTGAAGACGGGCTATCCCGCCAACGGCCTGTTCTTGGCCGGCACGCGCGGCGCCTTCATCGAGATGTATGTCTCACTCTTGCTGATGGGCTTCGTCGGCTTGATGATGGGTTTGTTGATCTCCGTGGCTGCGCCGAACACAGACCGGGCGGTGAGCCTTGTGCCGCTGGTGCTGATTCCACAGATCATCTTCGCCAACGTAGTCTTCGTGCTGAAGGGATTCGGCGGCGCCCTGCTCAGCTATTTCATGCCGGCGCGTTGGGGCATGCAGGCGATGGGCAGCATTGCCCGCCTCCACGACAGGTTCACCGATCATGGCGACTCGCCTTTTTATGCGGCGAACCAGCTCCATCTGCTCGGCTTCTGGGCAGCGCTGGTCGCGCTGAGCATCCTCTTCTTTACGCTGACCCTCTGGCTGCAGCGGCGGAAGGACATCTTGCACCCAGAGAAGGAAGAGAGCGAGGAGGGCGAGGAACAGCGCGACGCGGCTTAGTGCCCGCGGCGGTAGCGACGCAGCATTGCGCAGTGTCGTGCAGTGTCGTGCAGTGTTGCGTGGGTGACGGGCCTGGTATACTCGTGCGCGGTGTGTTTGAAGGGGGAATAGATGCATACCGCAAGGCGATTGATCCTCTTCTGCTGCGTGGCGGTGGTGAATATTCTGACGACGTTGCTACCGGTCTGGCCGATGCGTTACCGGTTGTTGACGCACGGCGTGCCGGTGCAGCTCATATTCGCCGCACAGGACGTGACACTGCTTGCCGGTGTCTCGATGCTCTTGCTGGCGTTTGCGGCGGCTCACGGCCATCACCGCGCAGTGCAGCTGCTCATTGGATGCACCGCGCTAGCCGTCGTGGCAAATCTGCTCAAGGGGCTGGATGTCGAGGAAGCGCTGCTCAATGCCGTCATGCTCGTGGTGCTGTGGCGGGGCCGGCACGCGCACTCCGGCTTCGCCCTGCGCTACACAGTCGTAGACGTGGCGCGGCTAGGGCTGCTACTGCTCGGCATGACCATCGCGTACCGCGTCCTGGGCAGGGCAACCATCGCCGCTCTGCACATGCTTGTCGAGGACGGCGAGCACACCTGGCCGGCGGCTGGAGCTGGCGAGCACTTGCTCACCGCGAAGCTTGCCTTGCAGATCCGCTGGTTTCGCCAGTCGGAGCTGGTGCTGCCACTCTTCTTGCTAGGCGTATTCCTCGTCTTCTCGTGGACCTCGCTGATCCGCCCGCAGGGGCAAGATCAAACAGACGAAGATCTCTATCAGCGCTTCGGGCGGGCCTCGCACAATTCGCTGGCCTATCTCGCGCGTCGCAGCGACGTGCACACCTTTCTCGAGCCGAACGGACGTGGCGCGATGACGTATCGCCGTGTTGGGCGCGTCGCGCTCCAGATCGGCGCGCTCCTGGCGCAGCCTGAGGATCGGTACGCGGTATACGCGGCGTTTCGCGACTACTGCCGCGCCCACAGACTGATTCCCGCGGCCGTGGCGCTCTCGCACGAGGAGCGCCCGGCGGCACTGGCCTGTGGTATGCGAACCCTGTCGATTGGCACGGAAGCAGTGGTCGATCTGGCAAGCTTCGCGGTAGCGCACCTCGGCAAGAAGATGCGCTGGGCGCAGCGCTCGCTCGCGAAGCGCGGCTTCACGTGTGAGGTGCTGGCCGCGGGCAACATCTCGGCCCAGCTGCGCGTCGCGCTGGACCGCATTGATGACGAATGGCGCCACAGTCGTGGTGGCCAGCTGCATGGCTGCTGCATGACGCTGGGCCGGTTCCCCACGCGTACGGATCACGAGTGCCTGATCGGCCTCGCGCGGGACGACGCGGGGCAGCCAGTGGCGTATCTCACCTTGCTGCCTGGTGGCGTCGGCTACTATTCGCTGGACCTGACGCGTCGCCTCCTCGACGCGCCCAATGCCATCATGGAGTACCTGCTGATCGAGACACTTCGCGAGCTGCGCACACGTGGCGCGAGCATGGTGAGTCTCAACTTTTCGACCTTTTCCTCACTGGCCTCGCGTCCTGCGGGGAAGGCGCTGGTGCAGCTGCTGGGAGGAGCCTTCCAGCTCGATTCACTGGCATCCTTCAACGCCAAGTTTCGGCCCGAGTGGGTGCCGCGCTATGTGGCGCTGCCGACGTGGACGGCGCTGCCGGATGTCGCCTATGCCGTCCTGCATATCGAAGGCGTTGATCGGATGGCAGCCAACGCGCTCACGCGCTGGCTGCGCCGGCGTGTCGCCCCCGCCTTCCCCGCGCCGCGCCCGCTGGCCGGACTGGCACGGAGCACGGGAAGGTGAGCAGGGCACGAGCAGGACGGTGGAGGAGCGCACCGCATAGGCATTTGTGCGGCGGACATGTACACCTTTAAGTCCGCCCGGTATACTGCCTGACGTCGGATGAAATCGCTAAGGATGCGAAACGGGACTATTGGCATGTGCGCATGTGACATTTCGCGTATGATTTGGAGGCCGTCTGCAATGCTATCTCAATTGAACGGTTCGCGCACTCAACAAGGACAGGGATTGCTCGAGTACGGGCTCATCATGTTCTTCGTTGTTCTCGTTGTCTTTGGCGGATTGCTGTTGGTCGGCCCGGCAGTGTTGCATGTAGTGCAGGATGTGAGTCAGGCGCTCTAATACGCTATGTGCCGCTGGTCGGCATATTCAAGCGCGGCGCGGTCAAGCATGCCTGATTGATATCTGGCAGGTAAATCGACCATTTCCATATTTGTCATGGCGTCACAGAATCCTGTGATGCCAGGCAGCGTGACGTGCGTTCCCACGGTTGCGGGTGCGCCGGCACGATGTTATAATGCGATGGTGGCTCAGCGAGCCTCCGGTGACGCTACCCTCGCGGGCATTCGTCGCCGCGGCGTGCATCTCGACTTAGGCAGAGGTGCGCGTCGCCAATCCATCCTGCCCCCGCCGATCATGCGCCGCATGCGGGCGCATGTTGCTGAAGCGGGTGCATACCCACAGGAGGAAACCGCATGGCGCGGGACTATGAACTTGGGCTCGTCATCAAGCCTGATGTCGGTGACGACCAGGCGCGGGCAATCGTGGATCGCGTGACACAGACTGTGGCCAGTAATAGCGGGCAGGTCGTGCGCGTGAATGCGTGGGGACGCCGCCGGCTGGCCTATCCCATCGAACACCACCGCGATGGCCTGTACTTCTTCTTCGATCTCATCATGCCGCCGGAGTCGGTGGGTGAGCTCGAACGCACGCTGCACGTCAACGAATCCGTGATGCGCCACCTCGTCAAGCTGCGTGACCCACGCATCGCCGCCCAGCAGCGCCAGCGCGAAGCCGAGGCGGAGGCGCAGGCTGCAGTGCAGGCCGCACAGGCGGCCGCGGCCGCCGAAGCCGCCGCGGCCCAGGCGGCGGAACGCCCCGCTGCGGAGCCTGAAGCGCCGGGCGAGCCGGCAGAGACTCCCGCGGTGACGGCGCAAGCGGCCGAGGAAGTGCCGGCCGAAAAGGCGCCGGAGACAGCGGAAGAGGCGCCGGCGGAAGAGGCGCCGGCGGAAGAGGCGCCGGCGGAAGAGGCGCCGGCGGAAGAGGCGCCGGCGGAAGAGGCGGCCGTGACCGAGGCCGATGAGTCGGCGGAAGATGAGGCCGGCGACGTTGCGGCGACGAGCGAAGCGGAGGCACACGCGTAGGCGTGCCGGGACCGC
>WNFM01234306.1_pt4 | contig 10973 bp, 10 predicted proteins | sample 5400271 | NCBI WGS metagenome assembly WNFM01 (sample SAMN13153352, study PRJNA577476) | soil metagenome | isolation source: 60 cm saprolite on Douglas fir-dominated hillslope | place: USA:California | collected 2013-09-17 | reverse complement strand
CCGACGGGGTTGCGGACGAGCGCGCCGATATTGATCCCCTTGACGGCGCCGTCGAGGAAGCTGAGCGCTCCCTTGCCGCCGAGGCTGCCGATCAGCTCGCGCTGGCTCTTGCCGTGCGCCGTCACCGCCACATTGCCGTTGGCGTTGCCGCTCAGACGTTCGAAATCCATGACGTCGCGCAGGAGCGGCTGAGCCTGCACCTTGGCAAGGTCGAAATTCGCCTCGAGCGCCGGCACCGCCGCGCCGCCGTCGAGTCGCACGCCGCCCTTGCCGTCCCCCTGGTAGAGCTCCATCTGGGTGAGGTCGGCGGCAAGCTTGCCGTCCTTGAGCTGTACCGTCAGCGCGCTCTTGCCGATGGTGATCTTCTTGAAGACGATCCCGCCGGTGGTAAGCGCGAAATCGGCATTCGCCACCTTCAGCCCGGACATGTCGATCGGCTGATCGCTCCACCCCGCGCTGGCCGCGGCCGGCGCCGGCACGCTCGCGGCTGGAGCGGGCGCCGACGGAGCGGGCGCCGACGGGGCAGGCGAGGCGGCCGGCTTCGCCGCCGCGGATGCTGGTTGCTCCGGCGGCAGATAGGGATTGATATCGAGCTTGTCGACGTCGAGCTTGCCGCTGAGATTGGGCTTCGGGCCGCTCGCGTCGACGGCGAGGTCGCCCTTGGCCTTGATCGCGTCGAGCGCGATCTCGGCACCGGAGAACTTGACCCGCGCGCCGGCGACGGCGAGCTTGCCGCCGATCTTGAGCGTGTTGAGTCCGCCGCTGGTCGGCGGCAGCGAGCCGCCCGTCCAGGTCGCCAGCTCGCGCAGCGACGAGATATCGAGCGCGGTGTCGCCGTCGAGCGCGACCTCGGCGCCCGAAGCCGCCGTGCCCTTGAAGTCGAATTTGAGCGCCGGCGCCGTGAGCTTGGCGGTCACCGCCGTCTTGGCCCCCGCGAGGAACTGGCGCGGCTGCGCCAGATCGAGGGCCAGGCTGACCGTCTTGCCGTTCCAATCGGCATTGCCGCTCACCTGCAGCGGACTGTCGAGATTGGGCAGCGCGAGCTTCGCGTTGATCTTGTCGACCTGCTGCTTCTGTCCAGTGCGGGCATCCTGATAGGTGATCGTGCCGTTGACCAGGCGGATGTCGCCGAGTTGGACCTCGTCGAGCGGGTTGCCGCCGCCACGCGCCGCCGGCGGTGCGCCGGCAGCAGGCGGCGGTGCCGGTTTGGCCGGGGCCGGCGTGCCGGCCGGCGCCGTGGCCGGCGCGGTCATCGCGGCGGCGAATTGCCAATTCGGCCGCCCCTGCTTGTCGACCTCGAGCGCGATGACCGGATCGATAAGGACGAAGCTGTCGATGGCGAGCTTGCCCGAGAGCAGGGCGATGGGTTGCACCTGAAGCTCGAGCTTGGCGAAGGTCGCCATATTCTTCGCGCTCGCCCCCGGCGCGTTGCCGAAGGCGACGTCGCTGACGGTCAGCGCGAAGCGCGGCAGGATTGACAGGCTGATCGGCCCGTTGAGCGCGAGGTCGCGGCCGGTCGCGCCCTTCACCCGCTCGACAATCTGGCCTTTATAGGTCTCCATCGGAATGAGGAATGGCACGACGAGGAGCGCCGCAACGATGACGAGGACGAGTGCGACGATGCCGATCAGCCATTTCTTCATGGGATTCTCCCTTCAAGATTCTCCCGCGCGAGCGACGCGTGGTTGCAACGTGGGATCCGCTTTCCGGATTAACCATGATCTTATCGTATTTACCGCGATAAGTCCCGCAGGCGGGCGAGTCATGTCTCTGATGCAAGGCAAGTAGCCCAAAATAGCACTCGTCGCCGCCCGTTAATTCTAAATACTGACCATCGAACACTAATTTGACATTGCCGCGGTCAATTTTATCATGCTACGTGCAGTATGTAGTCGGCAAACCTCGCCAATCGGCAAAGCTCGCATATTTGCTTATGCTGCGCGCACGATCTAATCGGCAAAACTCGTATGTCTCGCCCCTCTCCGCCTCAGCAAATATTTGGGCTTCAAACATGAACAAAATCCCGCACCCCACTCGGGAGATCGCGCATTTCGTCGCCAAAATCCTGGCTGCCCGCCAGACGTCGAGCGATGAGATCCCGTATCTCGTCACCAGCATCCGGGATACGATCGAGGCGTTGCGAGCCGGCCCTGCCCGCCCGGCCGTGCCGGAAGCGCCGCGCCTCGTCGTCGCGGAGGCGCGGGAGCGGCGTCGCACCCGCCGGCCGAGAGAAGCTGCCCTGCCGACCGTGCGGGTGACCCGCATCGAATCGCCGCCGCCGGCGCCCGTCGTGCCGCAGCTGATGCGGCGCGCCGAGGTCGCGGCAACGGCGGAGCCGGCACCCTTCGAGGCACGGCCGATGAGGAACGGCACGCTGCGCGGCATCGTGCGCTGGTTCGACCTCGCCACGCGTCAAGGCGCGCTGCGTCTGCCGGGTTTCGGCGACGAGCTGACGATCGACGCCGCCGCGCTCGAGCGGGCCGGCATCTCCCGGCTCTACAAGGGTCAGGAGATCGAGGCGACGGTGGAAAGCGACAATGACCGCGTACGCCTCGTCGCCCTCGCGCTGCCCGGTCGGGCAGAGGCGGGCGTGCACGGCATCTTCAAATCCGGCACGGCGCGACGCAATGCCAAGCCGGTCATCGTCGAGCTGAAGCGCGACGCGATGCGGCGCACGGCATCGCGCATCGAGGCCGAGCACATACTGGGCAGCGGCGGTCGGCAAGATTCGGCCGATTAGGCGCCGAGCGCCGCGCGCAGCGCGGCGACGACGCGATCGATTTGCCCATCGGAAAGCTGCGGATACATCGGCAGGCTGAAGACCTCGTTCGCCGCGCGCTCGGTCTGCGCCATGCCCGAGGGGCCGAGGGCGACGCGGCCGTGATAGGCCGGCTGGAGATGGATCGGCATCGGATAGTGGATGTTCGTCCCGACCCCGGCCTGCTGCAGCGCTGCGCGCAAGGCGTCGCGCCGCGGCGAGCGCACGACATACTGATGATAGACATGCTCCGCCCGCGCATCGCGCGCCGGTAGCGTCACCGGCAACCCGGCCAGGCCCTCGTCGTAGCGCGCGGCGATGGCGCGGCGCCGCGCATTGTCGGCCGCCAGCGCCGTCAGCTTGACGCGCAGAATGGCAGCCTGCAGCTCGTCGAGCCGCGAGTTGATGCCGGTCTGCTCGCTGACATAGCGCCGCTCGCGCCAGCCATACTCGCGGATGGCGCGCAGCGCGGCGGCGACCTCGTCATCGCCGGTGGTCACTATCCCGCCATCGCCCAGCGCACCGAGATTCTTCGTCGGATAGAAGCTGAAGCAAGCGACGGCCCCGACGCTGCCGGCCGGCCCGCCGGCGAAGCGGGCGCCATGGCTTTGCGCGCAATCCTCGATGAGCGGCACCTTGTAGTCGCGGGCGAGCGCCGCCAGGGCGACGAGATCGGCAGGCTGACCGTAGAGATGGACCGGCAGGATGGCATCGATGCGCGCACTGCCGCGCGGCGGCTGCCCCAGCACGCGCGCGAGCTCCGCGACATCCATCGTGTAGGTCGCCGGGTCGATGTCGAGCAGCACCGGTCGCGCCCCCGCCATCTCGATCGCCGCCACCGTCGCCACTGCGGTATGCGAGACCGTCGCCACCGTCTTGCCGGCGCCGATGCCGAGCGCACGCAGGGCGAGCACCAGCGCATCGGTGCCGTTGCCGGTGCCGACGCCGTGGCGCACGCCGATCGCGGCGGCGAATTCCGCCTCGAACGCTTTCGTCTCCTTGCCGAGTATGTACCAGCCGCTCTCGAGCACGCCGGCGATGGCGGCGTCGATCGCCGCGCGCTGGGCGAGATAGGCGGCCTTGGGATCGTTCTGCGGGACCGGCGGGAGGGTCATGCGGATTTCTCAGACATAATGGGCGACATGTTGGCGGAAGAAGGCGAGCGAGCGCTCGAGCCCGGCGCGCAGATCGACCCGCGGCGCCCAACCGGTGAGCTGGCGAAACATCGCGTCGGTCGCGTAATAATCGCCGATATCGATGCGCTTGCGCTCGGCCGGGAACGCGCGCTTGGCGAAGCGGCCGCCGCCATTCGCCGCTACCAGCGTTTCGGCGAGGACCTGCAGGCTGACCGGGCCGTGGCCGCCGATATTGCAGGCCTTGCCCGCCATCTCGGGGGTCAGCGCGGCGAGCAGGAAGGCGTCGACGGCGTCCTCGACATAGGTGAAGTCGCGCAGCTGCTCGCCGCCCCAGACTTCGAACTCCCGCCCTTCGAGCACGGCGCGCAGCCAGACGCCGACGAAGGTCTGCCGCGCATCCTTGATCCGCATGCGCGGACCGTAGGTGTTGGTCAGCCGCAGCGCGCAGCTGCGCATGCCGTAAACGTCGTGGTAGAGGTTGTGATAGGCCTCGCCCGCCATCTTGTTGACGCCGTTGACGTCGACCGGCCGCAGGATGTGCTCCTCGTCGACCGGCAGGTAATCGGGACGGCCGTAGATCTGACGGGTGCTGGCGAAGACGATGTTGATGCCCGGATTGACCTCGCGGCAGGCCTCGAGCAGCGTCAGCTGCGCCCGGCAGTTGATCTCGAGATCGACCACCGGGTCGGTCATCGAATCGAGATGGCTGGTCTGGCCGGCGAGGTTGAAGAGATAATCGCGCCCGCGCAACAAATGGTGGAGCCCGTAGGTGTCGCGGATGTCGGAGATGTTGACCGTCACGCGATCGGCGATCTCGGCGACGTTGAAGAGATTGCCGCCATATTCCGGAATCAGGCTGTCGACCAGCAGCACGTCGCTGCCGAGCTCGGCGAGACGACGCGCCAGGTTGGAGCCGATGAAGCCGAGCCCGCCGGTGATCAGCACGCGCGCCCCGGCAAAGGCGGCGTAACCGGGGTCGACCGCTTGTCCTGGCGTCATCGCAACATCGGTTCCTTCGGGACGGGATGGTCTGCATAACCCGGCGGCGTCGGCGACGCCACCGCCGATAGCGCTTGACCCGCCCGCCGCATCTTGTATGAGGGGAACGGCTCAACCCGCATGCACATTCCACCGCGAATGCCGGCAGCGACCCATCGCAATCGTCGTCCCGCCCCTGTCGCGACGATTCTCTTGCTCGGCGTCCTCGCCGGCTGCGTCAGCGCGCCGCGCCCGCCGGCGCCGTCCAAAACCGCGGCGCAATGCCTCAGCCAACTCGCCGCGCAAGGCGTCCGCTTCGCTCCGATCGCGGCGCCGGTGGCGGCCAATGGCTGTGGCATCGATAACGGGGTGCGCGTCGAGCAGAGCGCCGTCGCCTGGAACCGGCCGGCCGAGATGAGCTGCACACTGGCGGCGCGGCTCGACAGTTTCGAGCGCGAGGCGGTGCAACAAGCGGCGCAGCGTCATTTCGGCCGGCCCGTCGCCCTGATCCATCATTTCGGCGCCTATACCTGCCGCGGCGAGAATGGCGGCAACGGGCGGCTCAGCCAGCATGCGCTCGGCAACGCCATCGATATCGGCAGCTTCGAGCTCGCCGACGGCACCCGCATCGCCGTCGAGACCGATTGGCGCGGGCACGGCCCACGCCGCGACTTCCTGCATGATGTCGCCAAACGCGCCTGCGCCTATTTCAACGTCGTGCTGACGCCGGCGAGCGACGCGCTCCACCGCAACCATTTTCATTTCGATGTCGGGCCGTACCGGCTGTGCAGCGTCGGCTGACCGACTCAGCGGAAGCCGACGACGCCGAAGATGCCGAGCGCGAGCAGCGCCATGCCGGCGAGTTCGCTCAGCCCGAGCCGCTCGCGAAAGAGCTTCTGCGAAACGACGTAGCTGAACAGCAGCTCGACGAGGCCGAGGGTGCGGACATGCACGGCCGATTCGAGCGCGAAGCCGGTGAACCACAGGCCGGAGGCGAGCGCCCCCATGAAGCCGGCGAAAAGCGAGACCCGCCAGGCGCGCACCACCTTGGCGACGATGGGAAAATTGCGCAGCGCCAGCCAGCCGCCGAGCAGCACCGTCTGCAACGCCTGCGCGGCGGCCAGCGTATAGGCCGCCTCGAGCGCGGGTGCCGTGTCGAGCGACAGCGCGGCGCCGCGATAGCCCGCCGCCGAGAGCGCGAACATGGTGCCCGAGGCAAGACCGAGCAGCGCCGTGCGCGACATCCAGCCGCCGAGGAAGCGGCGCAGCGAGCGCTCGCCCTCGGGCAGCGAGATCAGCAGCACGCCGGTCGTCGCGACGATGACGGCGATGGCGACCGGCAGCGATACCGGATCGCCGAGCAGGATGAAGCCGAGTACCGCGACCTGGACGACCTCGGTCTTGGAATAGGCGACGCCGAGCGCGAAGCTGCGATCCTCCATCGTGCGCAAGAGCAGCGCGGTGGCGAGGATCTGGGTGACGGCGCCGAGCGCGACCCAGGCGAAGAAGCCGAGCGAGATGGCCGGAGCCCGCGCCTCCCCCTCGCTGCTCACCGCAAGCAGCCAGAGCACCGCGAAGGGCAGGCCGTAGAGAAAGCGCACCAGCGTCGCGCCGAGCGTGCCGAGCTCGGCGGTGAGATGGCGCTGCGCCGCATTGCGCAGCGTCTGCGCCAGGGCGGCGCCGATCGTGATCGGCATCCAGAGCCAGGGAAGCGAGGCAAGCATCGTCGGTCTCCGATCGCCGCGCGCACCGGGCCACAGACGATGTCGCCGCACATTCGCCAAATGCCGAAGGCTTGTCAAACGCTGGGGCAAACGCCGGGCGAGCACGCCGCCGACGCGACCGTGCCATGCGTCGCCAGCCTCTTTCGTCGTCGCCGGGCAACCGGCTAAACTCGGCACAGGCGACGACGCCGCTGCATTGTCGGGATACAAGATGGACCTCGAAACCGCCGCCGCCACACGCTTCTCGGCCGATTACGGCGAGGCGAGCCGGCGCTTCCGCCACGCTGCCGAGATCGCTGGCGGGAGGCTGCGCGCCTATCGCAACCCCAACCCGGGACCGCGCGGCGAGGCGCTCGCCTGCGACTGCGCCTGGTTCGGCCCCGAGGATGCCGGCAAGGTCCTGGTGATCATGTCGGGCACGCATGGCGTCGAGGGGTTCTGCGGCTCGGGCGTGCAGCTCGATTGGCTCGAGGAAGGCAACGCGGCGATGCTGCCGCCGGGCCACGCCGCCCTCCTCATCCACGCCATCAACCCCTATGGCTTCGCCTGGATTCGCCGCGTCACCGAGGAGAATGTCGATCTCAACCGCAACTTCGTCGATTTCGCCGCGACGTTGCCGACCAACCCGGCCTATGACGAGCTCGCCGACGCGCTGGTGCCGCCGGCGCTGAGCGGCCCGGAATTCGACAAGGCCGAGGCGACGATCGCCGCTTTTCGCGCCAAGCACGGTGAAGCCGCCTTCCACGCCGCGCGCGCGGCCGGTCAGTACACCCACCCGAGCGGCATCTTCTACGGCGGCGCCGGACCGACCTGGGCGCGCCGCACCGAGGAGGCGATCATCGCCGATTACCGCCTCGCCGCCCGCCGCCACGTCGCCATGATCGATCTGCATACCGGGCTCGGCCCGTTCGGCTATGGCGAGCTCATCGTCATGCCCGCTCTCGACAGCGCGCACGGCCGACGGCTGCAGGACTGGTACGAATGCGTGACGCAGATGGGCGACCCGAACTCGGTCGCCTCGACGCGCGCCGGGCTCGGCCCGCAGCGCTGGGAGGAGTTGCTCGGCGAGCGCGCCACCATCGCGACGCTGGAATACGGCACGCGCTCGCGCTGGACGATGTTCTCGGTGCTGCGCGCCGATCACTGGCTGCATGCCCATACCAATGTCGATTGGGGCGCCGCCGAGACGCGTCGCATCAAGGCCGATCTCAGGGACGGTTATTTCCCCGACAGCGCCGCCTGGCGCGAGATGGTTCTGTTCCGCGCCCGCCAGGTCCTGCGCCAGGCGGGACACGGCTTGGCAAGTACCTGAAGGACGCGACAGATGAGCCTCTATCCGCCGCCCACCCGCATCGAGACGACGGTCTTCGCCTCGGTGCCCGAGCAGTTCCGCAAGAAGACGCGGACCATCTGGGGCGACACCAATCGCGGCGGCGACGCGCTCGACTGCTTCCTCGAAGGGCCGAGCTTCGACCGCGACGGCAATCTCTGGGTCGTCGACATCCCGTTCGGCCGCATCTTCCGCATCGCCCCGGACGGCGCCTGGACCTTGGTCACCCAGTATGACGGCGAGCCCAACGGGCTGAAATTCGACAAGGCAGGGCGCGTCTTCATCGCCGACTACAAGAACGGCATCATGCAGCTCGATCCGGCGAGCGGCGCGGTGACGCCGCTCGTCGAGCGCCGGCGCCTGGAGCGCTTCAAGGGCTGCAACGATCTCTTCTTCGCCGCCAATGGCGATATGTACTTCACCGATCAGGGCCAGACCGGGCTGCAGGACCCGACCGGCCGCGTCTATCGCTGGCGCGACGGCACGCTCGACCTCTTGATCGGCACGGTGCCGAGCCCGAACGGGCTGGTGATGAACCTCGCCGAGAACCAGCTCCTCGTCGCGGTGACGCGCGCCAACGCGGTCTGGCGCCTGCCGCTGATGGCGGATGGCGGCATCTCGAAAGTCGGCGTCTTCATCCAGCTCTCGGGCGGCGGCGGCCCCGACGGGATGGCGCTCGACAGCGCCGGCAATCTCTATGTCGCGCATGTCGGCAATGGCTGCGTGTGGTCGTTCAGCCCGCTCGGCCATCCGATCCACTGCATCGTCTCGTGCGCTGGCCTCTCGATCACCAACATGGCGTTCGGCGGCAAGGAGAACCGCTCGCTGTTCATCACCGAGAGCGATACCGGAACAATCCTGCGCGCCGAGCTGCCGGTCGCCGGCAAGCCGATGTACTCGCACGCCTGACGCGCCGCGATGGCCCCTTCCGAAATCTACGAGGTGCGGCGCGACGGCTTCACCATCAGCACCGAGCGCGCGCGTCTCGACCGCGACGCCGTCTATCGCTATCTCAGCGGCGAAAGCTATTGGGCCTCCGGCCTGGCGCGCGGCATCTTCGAGCGCGCCGTCGACGGCTCGCTGCCCTTCGGCCTTTATGCCGAAGACGGCGCGCAGATCGGCTATGCGCGGGTGGTCAGCGACGGCGCCGTCTTCGCCTGGCTGAGCGACGTCTATGTCCTGGCGGCGCATCGCGGCAAGGGGCTCGGCCGCTGGCTGGTCGCCAGCGTGATGGCGCATCCCGAGCTGCAGGGGCTGCGTCGCTGGATGCTGTCGACGCGCGACGCGCATGCGATCTACCGCGAGTTCGGCTTCGGTCCCCGCGATCCTCATGCAGCGCATCGATCCCGAGGCGCATAAGCGCGAGCGCTGACCGGCCCCTCACCCTGCCCTCTCCGACACGGCGGGAGCGTCGTCCTCCTCCTCGGCGAGCAGATCCGTCCATGCCTCGCGCGCGATCGGCTGCGGCGGCGCGAGCTCGGTGTAGAGACGCTGCGCCTCGGCGGGCGGGCCGCGGCGGCTGCCGAGGGCAGCGATGCGGACGGTGCGGATGAAGCGGCCCTGCGTCACGGTGACGACGTCGCCGATGCGCACGCGCTGGCCCGGCTTCGCCGCGGTCTCGCCGGCGACGGCGACGGCGCCGGCGGCGCAGAGCCGGGCGGCCAGCGAGCGCGTCCTGGCGAAGCGGGCGAACCACAGGAACTTGTCGAGCCGCAGCGTCGACGTGCCGTCGGCCTCGCTCATCGCGCCAGACGCAGGGCGCGCAGTTTCGCGAAGGGATGGTCCTCGCCGGCGGCGCGGCGCTTGGCCGGCGCGGCCAATGGGCGGGCGCGGCGACGCGGCCGCGCGACGAAGGTGAGGCCGCTCCCCGAGACGCCGTTGACAGCGACGCCGTTGACCTCAATGAGGGCGCGATAGCCGAGCGCCTGCCGGCCGATTGGGTCGCCAAGCTCCGGCGTCGGCGCGAAGGCACCGTGCCGCGCCAGGCGCCGCGCCGCCGCGGCCAAGCGCTCGAGGCGATCGACGCGCAGGACGCGCTCGCCGAGCACCGCATGGCCGATCGCGGCGTAAAAGGCGGGCGCGGCAATCGGCGCCGAGGGCTGCCCCACCGGCGGCAGCGGGGCCGGCAGGGCGGCGCCGTGATGCAGCGACCACAGCAGCGCCCGCATGGCCAGGGCATCCGGCTTGAGCAGACGGTCGAGATAGACGAACTCGGTGCCGAAGCGGATGCCGAGCCGGGCGAGCGCGGCGCGGTCCGCCGCGTCGAGCGCCGCGCGCTGCGCCGCCACCGCGGCGGCATGCAGGCTGCCAAGCGCCTCGGTGAGCTGATAGACGAGGCCGCGCCCGGCGCCCGACAGGGCGCTCTCGCGGGCGCGGAAGAGCGGCGCCAGGCGGCGGCGGATCTCGTCGCGCAGGAAGGCGGCGAGGCGGCGGCGCACCATCTCGCGCAGCTCGCCCTCGAGAAACTCGCCGGGCAGCAGCTCGATTCGCGGCGCCAGGGCGATGTCGCCGGGCAGCAGGCGGGCGACGGCACCGCCCGACCACGACAGCGTCCCGTCGGGCGCGAGGCGGAAGGCGCTGTCGCCTGATGCGGCCAGCGCCCGGGCGCGCGCCGCGATCTCGCCGCGCAACACGCGGTTGGCGGCGGCGAGCAGGGTGCGCGCCGCCTCGGCCGTCGCCTGCGGGTCGGGGACGAAGCGGAAGCCGGCGAGGCGGCCGACGAACTCGCCCTCGACGACGATCTCGCCATTCGCCTTGACGGCGGCGAGCAGCTCGCCGGGCCCGGCGAGCTGGCGCACCAGGAAGGCGCCGCGGCGATCGACGAAACGCTGCGTCAGCCGGTCGTGCAGCGCATCCGACAGCCGGTCCTCGATGGCGCGGGCGCGCTCCTGCCAGCCCACCGCGTCGGCGAGCCAGTCGGCGCGATGGGCGATATAGGTCCAGGTCCGCACATGGGCGATGCGCGCCATCAGCGTGTCGATGTCGCCGTCGCCGCGGTCGAGCCGGGCGACCGACTTGGCGACCCAATCGGCCGGCAGGCGCTCGGC
>WNFM01216542.1_pt1 | contig 10973 bp, 13 predicted proteins | sample 5400271 | NCBI WGS metagenome assembly WNFM01 (sample SAMN13153352, study PRJNA577476) | soil metagenome | isolation source: 60 cm saprolite on Douglas fir-dominated hillslope | place: USA:California | collected 2013-09-17 | reverse complement strand
GCCGCAGCGACGCGCGCAGCCGCACCATCTGCGCGATCAGCCCGGCGAGGAACACGCCCAGCAGCACCGCGTCGATCGCCGGCAGGATCGGCGCGTCGTGGGAAGCCGCGATCGGCGCGCCGGCGGGGGGGCGCGTCAAGGTCTCGGTGATGCCCGGGATCAGGTGAAACAGGAACGTCGAGGAGTAGCAGACGGCCTGGACGTAGCGCGAAGCGCCTCCGATAGATCTGCCCGAGGCGGCTCTTCGGCGAGATCTCCTTGTCGCGGATGAGGACGATGAATCCGGATACCAGGGCGATCAGGCTGATGGCGGTGTGAATCACGCCGAGCGTCGAAAGGCCTCCCATGGCGGTCTCCCTCGTGAGAGAGGTTGTTATGCCACGAAACCCTACACTAGGGGGGGCGGCCGATCTACCATAGTGCCGCGTCTTGGGACCGTGGAAGGAGATGAAATGAAAGGTACACCGGCACCCCACATCACGACGAAGCCCGCGGGCGTGCGCGTCCGCGTCACGGTGAAGGGCGAGGTGATCGCCGACACCCGCGACGCGATCGCGCTGAAAGAGGGTGACTATCCCGTCGTCTACTACATTCCGCGCAAGGACGTGAGGATGGACAGGCTCGAGCGCACCGGTCTCGGGACCTACTGTCCCTTCAAGGGCCAGGCGTCCTACTTCTCGGTGCAGGGTGGACCCGAGAACGCGATCTGGACCTACGAGGATCCCTACGACGAGATGCTCGCGATCAAGGACTTGCTCGCTTTCTATCCCAACAAGGTCGATTCGATCGCGGCCGGATAGGTCCGGCCCGAGGCGGCGGCGTTCGGTTAGACTCCGCTCGTTCTTCCGAAGAGGGACCGCCATGACTCCGCGCAGCGCCGCCTCGCTCCTTGCCGTGCTCGCCCTGTTGCCCGGGCTCGCCCAGGCGCAGGCCTATCCCGCGAGGCCGGTGAAGATCATCGTTCCCGCCCAGCCCGGCGGCGGCCTGGACCTGATCGGGCGCACCGTCGGCAGCGAGCTCGGCCGCGCATTCTCGCAGTCCTTCGTTATCGAGAACACCGGCGGCGCCGGCGGCTCGATCGCGGCCATGGCGGCGGCGCGCGCCGCCCCCGACGGCTACACGCTGATGGTGGGCTACGTCGGCACCCACGGTACCAACCCCGCGGTGCGCAAGCTCCCGTACGACGCGCTGCGCGATTTCACGCCGATCGCCATGGTCGGCGGCACGCCCAACATCCTGGTGGTGACGCCCTCGGTGCCGCCCTCGGACCTGAAGGGCTTCATCGATTACGCCAAGACCAATCCCGCGAAGCTGAACTGGGCCACCGGCGGCATCGGCCTGCTCAACCATCTCGCGATCGAGCAGTTTAGGGCGGCTGCGGGCCTGGAGGAAGTCGCGTACGCGCACTACCGCGGCATCGGACCCGCGATCACCGACATGCTCGGCGCGCAGATCAACGTGCTCATGCCCGGCTTCGCCGCGGCGCTGCCCCACATCCGGGCGAAGAAGCTCAAGCCGCTCGCCATCACCGGCCTGAAGCGCCATGCGCTCGTGCCCGACGTGCCCACCTTCGAGGAATCGGGCTACAAGGGCTTCGACGGCGTGCAGTGGTACGGCATCGTGGGCCCGGCGAAACTGCCGGCCGAGATCACCCGCAAGCTCAATGCCGAGATCAACAAATCGCTCGCTGCGCCCTCGCTGCGCGAGCGTCTCGCGAGCGAGGCGATCGAGACCATGCCGATGACGCCCGAGGAGTTCGGGGCCTTCATGCGGGCCGATATCGCGCGCTGGACCGCGCTCGCGCGCGAGCGCCACATCTCGCTCGACGACTAGTCCGTCCCTGCGAGTTCCGGGGAATCGCATGGATACGGATGTGCTGATCGTGGGCGGCGGCCCCACAGGCTTGATGCTCGCCAACCAGCTCGGGCGCCGCGGCATCCGCGCGATGATCGTCGACCGGCATTCGGGGCCCGCCCAGCAGACGCGGGCGATGGCCGTGCACGCGCGCACCCTGGAGATCTATTCGAAGCTCGGCGTCGCGGAGCGGGCGCTCGAGCTCGGCAAGCAGGGCGGCGGCGCCAACATGTGGGCCGGCGGCAAACTGCGGGCGCGCATTCCGATCGGCGACATGGGGAAGAGCCTCAGCCCGTTTCCGTTCGTGCTCATGCTTGGCCAGGACGACAACGAGCGGATCCTGGGCGAGCATCTGCACAAATGGGGCATGGCGGTGCAGTGGAACACCGAGCTGGTGGCTTTCGAGCAGGCGCCGGACCACGTCACGGCGACGCTCAAGCAGCCGGACGGCACGAGCCGCAAGGTAAGCGCGCGTATATCGCGGGTTGCGACGGCGGGCGCAGCACCGTGCGCGAGCGCTCGGGCATCACGTTTCCCGGCGCCCCGTACGAGCACGTGTTCTTCGTCGCAAACACCGAGGCGACCGGCTCGATGGTGCCGGGCGAGCTGAACGTGTACCTGCTGCGCGACGGGTTCCATCTGTTCTTTCCGATGCGCGGCACCGACCGCTGGCGCGTCATCGGCATCCTGCCGGAGCACCTGCGCGAAAAGCACGATGTCACGTTCGAGGAGACGGTCCCGTCGCTGCAGAAGGAAGCCGGAGCGGGGCTTGTCTTCAAGCGCTGCAGCTGGTTCTCGACCTACCGCATCCACCATCGCTGCGCCGGGCGCTTCCGCGACGGGCGCTGCTTCCTGCTCGGCGACGCGGCGCACGTGCACAGCCCGATGGGCGGGCAGGGCATGAATACCGGACTGCAGGACGCCTACAACCTCGCGTGGAAGCTCGCGCTCGTCGTTTCCGGCAAGGCCGACTCGGCGCTGCTCGACACCTACGGATCCGAACGCATCCTGGTCGCCCGGCGGCTGCTGCGCACCACCGACCGCGCGTTCACGCTGGTCGTTTCCGACAATCGTGTTGCGGCACTGTTCCGTACCCAGATCGTCGCCCGGATCGCCGCTTTCGCGATGGGCATCGAGCGGGTGCGCCGGCTGGCGTTCCTTACCATCTCGCAAATCGGCATCCGCTACCCGGAAAGCCCGCTGTCGCGCACGCTCGCGGGCCTGCCGCAGGACGCGCCGCAGGCGGGCGACCGCTTCCCCTGGCTGCAGCTGAAAATGAGCGCAGGGGGCCCGGTCGAGGACCTGTTCCGGGCGCTCGACGACACGCGCTTCAACCTGCTTGTCTTCGGGCAGCCCGCTGCGCCGGGAGAAACGTCCGGATTCGGCGGGCTGTTGCAGATCCACGCCATTCCGGACGATCCGCGCAACTCGCAGGAGCTCGCCCGCGCGCGTATTCCGGCGGAGTCCTTCTATCTGTTGCGCCCGGATGGCCACGTCGGGCTCGCCGGGACTCGCCTGGAGCCTGGCGCGGTCGCCCGGTACCTGTCCGGGAGCCGCGTCCGGATCCTGGGAGCTTGAAAAACCACGGGGAGTTACCGCAGGCTGAGCGTCTCGCGCTTCCACCTCGGATCCTGCCAGCGCTGGAAAGCGCGCAGGATACGGGGGTCGCCGGCCTGCTGCTCGGTCGCGAGGGTTCCGAGCACGATCACCTCGAAGCGCAGTTGGTATTTGCCCTCGCCCCGCGCTTCGCGCGCGACCAGCATCCTGCGCCCGCCGGGCGCCCAGCCCGCGAATTCGGCGTAGCCGACCCCGGGCGTCGTCGCCGCGGGCGGCAGCACGCCGATGGTCCAGCCCTCGGCGGTGAGGCGGAAAACCCATAGCTCACGCCAAGTCTCGGTCGGCTGGACGGCAAGGACGAGCGCGGTCCACTCCGGATTCAGGGCGGCCGAAGCGGTCCAGGCGATGCCATAGGTGCAGCGCTGGGCGAGCGGATACGCAGGTCTCGCCGGCTCTGCCGGGGGTGGCGGCGATGTGCGGCCGCTTTTCTTCCTTCTTGAGGGGCGCGGGAGTCGCCGCCCAGCGGGAGGCGCTCGCACGCATCGCCGCGTCGCTGTAGGTCCGCTTGTCGTCGTCGGTCAGCTGTGCGCGATCGATTCCCTCGAGCGCCGCCAGCGCGCGCTTCGCCGCTAGATCGGCGCCATCGTCCGCCCGCGCGCGCCGGTAGGCGAGGGCGCTCCAGATGCCCGCGCGGCGCATCAGCACGCGGCTCCTCAGGTAAGGGGGCAGCGCCGCGGCCTCGACGCCCTCGATCACGTCCGCCCTCCACTCGTCGACCAGGCGGCGCTCGTGAGGTCCGAGCGCCGTGGCCACGCATTCCTCGCGCGTCAGGGCGAGCGCCGCGCGGGCGCGCTGCTCGGGCGTGGAGCGCATCGCGAGCACGCGGCGGTGCGCGTCGCCGTCGTAGCAGATGTGCACCCGGCCCTCGCGCTCGTAGCTCGCGAACTTCACCCCGTAGCGGGCGGCGACGTCCAGATGCGCGGACAGCACCGCTTGAGCAGCCCGGGTTCTGGGCAGACCCGACGAGGCGCGGCGCGCGAGCCGGTCCGCGAGCGTGCCGAGGGCGTCCAAGGCCTCGATACCCTGGATGCCGCTGAAGGCTTCGGTGGACGCCGCCTCGACATAGGCGGCGGCGAAGCCGATGCCCAGCGCTTCCTCGCCCGGCGCATCGCGCAGGAAGCGCAGCACCGCGAGGAGCTCGGGCGCCTCGGCCGGGGTGAGTCCGGCGCGCCGCACCTGGCTCGCGTGGACGAAGCCGCCGCGCTCGCGCGTGTAGTCGTAGACCTGGAGGTAATCCATACGCTCGCCGCGCACCTCGAGCGCCTCGCCCTGCCACAGGACGGCAAGCGAGGCGCCGGAGTCGCGCGGGGCGGCGCGCAACGGGGCCTGGTCGCGAATGACGATCGCGACGCCCGGAGCCGGTTCGTTCGCGTGCGAAGCGGCGGCGGCGAGCGCGATTGCCGCGCAGGCGACGGCGCGCAAGGCGGTCATTGCCGTCCCTTGATCTGGCCGCCGAGAATGGCCCCGGCGAGGAAGCTGCCGTCGGTCGGCGGCGGTGCGATGATCACCTGGATCTTGTCGGACAGCTTGTCGGCCAGCGCTTTCTGGACCAGCAGCGGATGCCGGCTGAGCGCCGCGCCTTCGCGCACCATCTGCTCGGCGTTAACCTTGCCCACCAGGTCCAGGCGGTACGCCTCGGCGTCGGCGAGCTTCTGGCGCGCGTCGGCTTCGCCGTCGGCCTCGATGCGGCGCGCCTGGGCGCTGCCCTCGGCGGCCCGGATGCGAAACGTTTTCTCCGCCTCGGCCTCCAGCTTGCGCTGCTCGACCTGGCGCTCCTTGAACGGCAGCACGTGCTTCATCGCTTCTTCCTGCGATCTCGCGGCGACGATCTGTTCGAGCCCGTGGGCCTCTGCGGTCTTCTCGCGCCGTACCTTCTCGGCCTCGCCGTCGAGCTCGACCTCCTTGACGCGCTTGTCCTTGAGTTCGAGCGTGTAGCGCATCTTGGCGGTGGCGAGCTCTTCGGCGAGCAGCCCCTCCATGCCGCGCCGGTAGTCGGCGGGGAGATCCACCTTGCCCATGAGCATGCTCTTCAGCAGGATGCCGTCGGCGGCCAGCTTGGTCCCGACCTCGGTCTCGATCGCTTGCTGGATGTCGGCGCGCTTCGCCGAGAAGATCTCGCGCACCGTGTACTGGGCGAACACCTTGTAGATCACGCCCTGGACCGCGGGCTCGACGATCTCCTTGCCGATGTCGTCGGGGAGGCTCTTCGACAGGGCGCTCACCCTGGCCGGATCGAGCGCGTAGCGGAACGAGAGATCGACCCCGAGCGACAGGCCCTCGACCGATTGCAGCGGGGCCGGGCCGTCGGCGCGGCTGACCTGCTCGGGCCGGTAGCTGCGGTCGCGAAGCGAATACAGGCGCAGCTCGTGCAGGCCGGGAACGACGAGGACGCTGCCGTCCCGCCACTCGTCCACCTTGCCGCTGAAGCGATTCGTGCGAACAGCGATCTCGCCGGGCCCTATGCCGTGCACGGGCGGATGGCGGTACAGCAGGTAGCCGGCTCCACCGAGGACGGCGAGTACGACGATCGCGGCTCTTCCGCCGAGGAAGCCCGAGCGCGTGCGTTCCACGCTCCTCCTCGCTGCGTGCGCGGCGAAGCCGCCGGATTCCGCGGCCCGGCGCGCGAACCAGTCGCGGATCCCTTCGATCAGAATTCTCAAGCGTTCCAGCAAGATCATCTCCCTTTGTCCTGTCGGCGGCCCACTGCCGCTCATTGCATTGGAGTGCGAGAAGATGGCGCACCCCGGCCGGCGCGCGGGAAAGGCGCGGATCAATTGTGGCAGGACAAAGGCGGCGGCTTGCGGACAGCTTGCGCGGTGCGACCGGCGCGCGGTTTTCAGCGGGGCTTCGGGGCGGGCTCGAGCATCACTTCATCCACGAAGCACCAGCCCCAGTCCTCGTCGGGCTGGAAGCTCCTCATGACTGGGTGCTGCGTGTCGTGGTAGTGCTTTGTCGCGTGCTTGCCGGGAGAGTTGTCGCAGCAGCCGACGTGACCACAGGTCAGGCACAGCCGCAGGTGGACCCACTGCATCTTCGTTTTCAGGCACTCCTCGCAGCCTTTCGGCGTGCGCGCCTTCACGTTGCGGACCTGATCGAGGTGCTTGCACTGCGCGGCCATGTCGTCTCTCCTAGCCGATGAAGCCGATCTTGGCGTGCGTGCCGTCGCAAAACGGCTTGTTCGACGAGCCGCCGCAGCGGCACAGCCAGGCTTGCTGCGTGCGGAGCACAGTGCGGCCCGTGCCGCTGCAGATCTCCAGGCTTCCGGTCACCTCGAGCGGCCCGTTCTTGGCCGGCGTGACCGCGAGCGGGCCGTTCCTCCGAGCGAGCGGTTCGGAGGCCTGGGTCGCCGGCTCGCCGCTCGCCTTGAACCCGGCGGCGACGTGGCTCGCGTCGCACCAGGGTTTGTTCTTGGAAGCGCCGCAGCGGCATAGCGTCGCGCGGAATCCCGCCGGCTTACCGCCGATCGACAGTTCGGCGCGCAGCGCCAGCGGCCCGTTCTCGCGGACGTGCGCCGTGTTGACCGCGGGAGCGGTCTCCTGCGCGCCGCCGTCCGTGCGCTCGTAGGAGATCGCTCCCGAGGGACAGTTGTGCGCGACCTCGACCGCGGCCTCGGGGGAAGCCGCGTCCGGATGGATCCAGGGGCCGGAGACGTTGGCCTGGAACACGGCGGGCTGCTCTAGCACGCAATGCCGCGAGTGAATGCACTTGGCGGCGTCGAAGCGGACGACGACGCTCCGGCCGCGATACTCCTCCATGGGCTTCAGCCGATGTACTTCTTCACCACGTCGGCGGGCCGGACGTGCGCCTCCGAGGGCTTGTGCCCGGTCTCGCGCAGCGCCCGCCGCTGACGCAGCAGGTCCCAGCACTGGTCCAGCTCGACCTGGATGTCTGCCAGGCGCTTGCTCTCCTCCACGGAAGGCGAGGGGTGCTCGAAGAGATGGTGCTCTTCCGACACCAGTCGTTGAATGTGGCCCAGAACGCGCGATTCCTTTGCTTCGTCTTTCATGTCAGCTCCTGTCTCAGAATCCCGCTCCCTGCAGAATACTTTAGCACGCCTGCGAGCCGCTCTCGTCCTGCCGTAGTGTATCGTCTCACCCTGTCCATCGAACGAGATTGGTTTGATCGCAACCAGGACTTCCGGCGGTCCGCAGCCGGTCACGATCCGCACCGACACTGAACGGACCGTGTCGGGGCTCCTGCAGGTCCCGGGCGATGCGCGCGCCTGCATGGTGCTCGCGCATGGCGCGGGCGCCGGCATGGGGCATCCCTTCATGGCATCGGTCGCGCTGGGGCTCTGCGCTATCAGTTTCCCTATATGGAGCGCGGCTCGAAGCACCCCGACGCGCCCCACCTCGCCCACGCCACGGTGCGGGCCGCGGTCGCCGAGGCCTCGCGCCTCGCGCCCGGACTCCCGCTCCTCGCCGGCGGCAAGTCCTTCGGCGGCCGCATGAGCTCTCAGGCTCAAGCCGAGTCTCCCTTGCGGGGCGTGCGCGGCATCGCCTTCCTCGGCTTTCCGTTGCACCCGCCCGGGCGAGCGTCCGACGAGCGCGGGAAGCATCTCTCCGACGTCGACATCCCGATGCTGTTCCTGCAGGGAAGTCGCGACGAGCTCGCCGGCCTCGATCTTCTCAGGCCGCTCGTCGGCCGGCTCGGCGCGCGGGCGACGCTGAAGGTGTTCGCCGACGCCGACCATTCGTTCCACGTGCCGGCGAGCTCGGGCCGCACGGACGCGGAGGTGAGGGTGGAACTGCTCGATGCGCTGGCGGACTGGATCGGCGGCAACGCGGGCGCGTGACAGCGCGGTCCGCGCGGCGCAAGATATCGCGCTCTACATCCCGAGGAGGATCGCATGACCAACCCGGAACTCGTCGGAGTCGCAGCCCTGCTGCTGCGTCTGTCGCTGGGGATCATGTTCTACGCCCACGCCTGGCTGAAGATCAGGGTGTTCACGCCCGCAGGGACGGTGAAGTACTTCGAGTCGCTGGGCGTGCCGGGGTGGTTCGCCTACGCGACCATGGCGGCGGAGATCGGCGGCGGCACGCTGCTGATCCTCGGCATCGAGACGCGCTGGGTGGCGCTGCTGCTGGTGCCGCTGATCCTCGGCACGATCGTCCTGGTTCACGGCAAGGCGGGCTGGCTGTTTACCAACAAGGACGGCGGCTGGGAATTTCCCGCCTTCTGGGCGGTGGGGTTGCTGGTGCTCGCGCTGCTCGGGGACGGGTCGGCCGCGCTCGGGCCGATGATGGGACTCTGAGGTCAGCGCGAGACCTTCGCAGGAGGATCGGGATCACCGGGAAGCGGTACGAACTCATCGTGATCACTGTCGGGCAGCTTCATGCGCCCGGCGCGCCAGTCGGCTTTCGCCTGCTCGATGCATTCCCTCGAGGAGGAAACGAAGTTCCAGTCGATGTGGCGCTCGCCGACCGGCTCGCCGCCGAGCAGCATTACCACCGCGGGCTTCGGGGCGCGAAACAGCACCGGCTCGCCGGGTTTGAACACCAGCATCCGGCCGTTGCCGAAGCTTTGCCCTTCGACCTCGACCTCGCCCTCGACGACGTAGGCTGCGCGCTCGGGATACTCCGCCGGGAGCTGCGCGGTTGCGCCCGCGGCCAGAGTCCAGTGGACATAGAACATCGGCGAATGGACCTTCACGTTCGCCTTGGCGCCGAACGCCGTGCCCGCGAGCAGCCGCGCGCGCAGGCCGCCGCCCTCGTAGGTCGGAAGATCCTCCGGCCCGTGGTGTGCGAAGCGCGGCTCGGTTTCCTCATCTTCTTTGGGAAGCGCCACCCACGCCTGGAGGCCGTGCACCCGGTCTCCGCGGGCGCGCGCCTTTTCGAAGCGCTCGGAGTGTGTGATGCCGCGCCCGGCGGTCATCCAGTTCACCTCTCCCGGGCGGATCGCCTGCTCGGAGCCGACGCTGTCGCGGTGCATGATCTCGCCGTCGAAGAGGTAGGTGACCGTCGACAGGCCGACGTGCGGGTGCGGGCGCACGTCGGCGCTCCTGGCCAGCCCCGGCGCAAAGTCGACCGGCCCCATATGATCGAGGAAGATGAAAGGCCCGACCATGCGGCGCTTGGCGAAAGGTAGCACGCGCCCGACCGCGAAGCCGCCGATGTCCCGCTCGCGCCTGTCGATGACGAGGTCGATCATGGAATCGATTGTAAGGCGGCCGGGCTACGCCGTGGTCATCATCAGCGGCGCGTGGTCGCTGGTGCCCACGTCCGCGAGCACCGGACAGCTCGCCGCTCGCGCGGCGATCGAGGGCGAGGCGAGGACGTAGTCGATGCGCCAGCCGATGTTACGCTGCCGCATGTTGCGCCAGGGCGCCCACCAGGTGAAGAGATTCGGATTCTCCGGGTCGAGCGCGCGGGCGACGTCGACGAGGTGCTCGCCCAGGACATGCTCGAACAGGTCGCGCTCTTCCTCGCGCTGGCCGATCACGCCGGGCTTCACTTCCTTCGGATGCAGGTCGAGATCGCTGCGCGTCACGTTCATGTCGCCGCAGAGGATCAGCTCGCGGCCCTCGCGGGCGAGCTGCTTGGTCCACGCCGCGAGCCGCACCAGGAACTGCAGCTTCGCCTCGTAGTCCTTGCCGCCGTTCGGTACATACACGGAGGCGAGGACCAGATTGCCTAGCTCCGCCTGCACGATGCGCGACTCCATGTCGAAGTCGGGATGGCTGTACGCGGGCTGAGCGTCGAAAAGGCCCTTCCTTACATGCAGTGCGACGCCGGAGTAGGCGCGCAGGCCGTGCCAGTAGCGGTGATATCCCTCCAGCCCGGGTTGCTCCGGGATTTGCGAGGGCTCGGCCTTCAGCTCCTGGAGGCACACGACGTCTGGCCGGTCTCGCGCGAGCCACTCCGAAAACTGCGCTTGGCGCGCGCGGAAGCCGTTGACGTTCCAGGTGGCGATTTTCATTCGGACGAATCCTAAGGGAAATTCCCGCTATCATCGCGCCTTCCGGCGACAAGCACGCAAAGGAAGCGCATGTCGAAACTGGCACTCACGATCGCGACCACCGACTACGATCACTTTCGCGATTTCAGGACGGGTGCGGTCCGCGCCGAGGGCATCGACCACAACTGGCTCGACCTGCCGCACCACGAGTGCTTCGCGCGCTTCACCGCCAACCGCGAGTTCGATCTGTCGGAGCTGTCGTTCGCGAAGTTCGCCGCGCAGGTGACCCGCGAAGGCGCCGACATCATCGGGCTGCCGGTGGTGTGCTCGCGCCTGTTCCGCTTCGGCTCGTTCTACGTGAACCGGAAGAGCGGCATCAAGACGGTGGAGGACCTGAGGGGCAGGAAGGTCGGCTCGCCCGAGTGGGCCCACTCGGCGGCGGTGTACATGCGCGGCTGGATGCACAACGACATGGGCGTGAAGCTCGAGGAGGTGCACTGGGTCCAGGCCGGGGCGAATTCGCCCGGCCGCGAGGAAAAGGTCGAGCTCGATCTCCCCGGGGGCGTGAAGCTTGCGCGCATCGCCGACAAGTCGCTGTCGCAGCT
>WNFM01198150.1_pt1 | contig 10973 bp, 11 predicted proteins | sample 5400271 | NCBI WGS metagenome assembly WNFM01 (sample SAMN13153352, study PRJNA577476) | soil metagenome | isolation source: 60 cm saprolite on Douglas fir-dominated hillslope | place: USA:California | collected 2013-09-17 | reverse complement strand
GGCGTTTGTCCAGCCCATTCAGCACCTGAACGCGGCCTGCCTTGACGGAAGGATTGTTCTGACCTGAAAGCTCTGTGCCTTCGCCGACGTCCTTCCAATCGCCTTCCCAAAATGAGGTGTCGCCGTAGTGACTGTCATTGTGTGTCACGATATCAATGTACATTTCATCGAAGCCGCCAAATATTGAAGGATCGATGACGTGAGCAGCCATCATTTCATCCGGCATACGGAATGATTGTCTTCGCGAATTATCGCGTTGCGGCTTCTGTTCGAATCTGCGGAATAGATCGGCGATCGGCGAGTGGGCGTGATCCACGATGTAATCCACCTTCCCGTCATCCGCCATGTGGACTTCCTCGGCAAGGTCCGTGGTGACGAGAGTGAATTTCGGCCAACCTGCACGAAAACCGATCTTGGCGGCTTCGGCATCGAAGTAGACGTTCACGGAACTGGTGGAGTGATGAATGCCTCCGCCCATGAAAATCACTTCCTTAGTGATGGGCACAATGTCTGGCGCGAGCATGGCGGCAAGCGCCAGATTCGTCATTGGACCACCGCAATACATGGTTACTTCATTCGGGTTGGCACGAATCGTGCGAATGATGAAGTCCGCGGCGGGCTCGGGCTGTGCTTTGATCTGAGCAAATCGGCTGTACGGTGCTGGCAGCGGCATTACTTCATCGCGGCTTCCCCCGTCTTTAGCGAAGCATCCCAGATATCCTTCATTTCCGAGCGTCCTCGAGCCAAACATCTGGTAGCGCATCTGCGCCTCGTCCTTTGTGTTGAGCAAAGGTTCCTCGGCTCCCATGTACACCGGCACTTCAGGACGACCCATTATTTCGAGCAGTCGCAGCGCGTAGGCGGTTTCCTGTTTGGCCCACATATCGCAAGTCACGGTGCAGATGCCAAGCAGATCGATATTATCCGCCTGCAGGAGCATCAGCGTAGCGACCGTATCAGTGGAAAGCGGACCGCGGTGGTCTTGGTCATAGATTACTTTTTTCTTGCCTGCAGGCTCGGGCGGAGCTTGCGCAACCGGTGAGAACATGGCGCTGTGAGCGACGAGATCGGATGATCTTTGCATTCTGTCTCTCCTCTTAAAGTCCGCACAAACGTGCTTCTAACTGACGATCCAGAGGCACCGGACACGAATACGATTTCGTTCATTGTGAGTCGGGTAGGCCGTTGGACGATCGATTCCAAAACCCTTCCTGCGGTTTCGCGGCTTCGTCTTCCAAGAGAGGGCCAACAATTTCCACACGTCGTTGGCCGCGGGCAAACACCTCGCGGCAGGGCAGTGAAAAGGTCGGGTTTTCCTCGTTGGAGCCGGTCAGCTTGAGCAGCCTGTGCTCGGAAAGGCCATAGACGACTCGCCCGATATTGGCCCAGTAGATCGCGCCCGCGCACATGCAACAGGGTTCCGCGCTGGTGTAGAGGGTCGCCTTGGCCAGCAGCTCGGGCGGAATGAGTTTTGCCACCTTGCTGACGGCGAGCAATTCGGCATGCTGCGTAGGATCACCGTCCGGTGGGCGCGCTTGGTTCTGCGCTTCCATCAGGACTTGTCCGTTTTCGTCCGCTACCAGGGCGCCGAAGGGGAGCTGACCAGCGTCGCGGGCTTGGCTGGCCAAAGCGATACAACGGCGCAAATGGAGTAAATCGGTTTCGGTCGGTGGTGTTGATGCGGTCATGGTCATAAAGAAACCCGCAATATAAGGATCAACAATAGATAATTCCAGGCGATTTCAAATGCAAGAGTAGCAGAGTTCAATCGTGGAAAACTGGGCACATTGGTGGCGAGGACATGCAGCCGAAAGCACCCAGCCGGCATTCTAAAATGCACAGCCGACAGTATCGCAGTGGGCGCCAGGACCATCTACAACTTTCCTTGAAACGGATTTCAGGGCGGGACATTGAGTCTTGGTGGCCCCGCCACATTAGCTTTGAGGAGTTCAACAAAAATTGCGTGAAGCGTTTACGCCTTGCCAAAACAGCAGCCTGTCTCATTTTTTCGACACCCTACGAAACGTGGGCGGAGTCCAGTCAATTTACAGGGTCGAAAGAACTATGGCCGCAGTCACAGCCGACCTGAAAACAAAGCAGTTGGTGCCGGGAATGGGCCCATTCCTGCACTCGGCTTTCATGGGGTTTAGCGGGCCGTAGGCCCTCGATGACAGGTGAAGAATTACAGGTGAAGTTTTGATCGGGATTCCCGCTAACGCCAGCTAAAGTATTGAACAGAATGGTAGGCCCGTGCGGACTCGAACCGCAGACCTCTTGATCACTTCTTGAATTGTCGTCTTCACCGCCGTGCCATGTAGAGGAGTAACCCAAAAATAGCGAGTGGAATTAGCGCGATCAGCGCATAGAGTACAAACTTTCTTGACTTCTTGCGTTTCTTCGTCCAATCCCGCAGCTCTGGTCTATCCGTGACGCCGACCTGATCAAGATGCTGGAGATCCCGCGCAAACTCGCTAGCATTCGCATAACGATTTTGCGGTTCGCGTTCCAAAGCCCGGTAAATTACTTCCTGTAACTGGGGCGAAATTGCCGGATCAATTTCACGCGGGGGGATGGGATAGTTCAGGATCCGATCGTAGGGTTCAGATTCTTGAAATGGCATTTTTCCTGTCAGCATCTCGTACAGCATCACTCCTAAGGAGTAGATGTCGCTATGAGCGTCGCCGCGTTTACCTTTCAATTCCTCCGGCGAAACGTATTCGGAGGCACCAATAGCTTGGGAAAGCCTTGTAAGCGTGAGCCGACGCGCCCCAGTATTCACCGCGCCGCCAAAATCAATAACCTTGATGCGATCCCCAGCTCCTACAATGATATTCTCCGGCCGAATGTCCAGGCGCACAATTCCGCGCGCATGGATATATTCCAACGCATCGGCAATCGCTACGGCAATGCGCACGCCACGTTCCGGAGCGAGCTTCTGCTCTTCTTTCAGAATTTCACGTAACGTTTTCCCTTCAAACCACTCCATCACCATGTAGATTCCGGTGCGATCGGGGTCTGCAATTACCTTAATGACGCCTGGGTGATCCGAGAGTTCACCGATCTCCGCCTCCCGCTTGAAACGGTCAACAAAGCTCGGATCATTTTTCATTTCTAGGTGAGGGACCTTGATGAAAACTACGCTGCCGTTACGCAGATCTTTGGCGGCAAAGAGTGTGGTCTCGCTGCTGCGAGCAACGACATCGACTATTTCATAGTGGTCAAGCTGATCGCCGGGATTGAGGGGCGCATCCAATATCTTCATAAGTACCATTGGTTAAGTTTTGCAGTCCAATGTCGTTCTTGAGCCTTCCTCCGCTACTTCCCGATCGTGCATCTCTGCCAAGCGCTTCAGGCTCTAAACCATCCACTGCAAGATTGCGTTCTCGGCATAGATTAGGATCGTCAAGGCCACCAGGACTTCGACAATGACCGGAGTGATATCCTTAATCCACTGCAATGGCGTGTACCGATCATCCACGTCGCGCCGGATAAACGCAAAAGCGACGACGGATTGGGCGCATCCGATGTGCGTCCAGCATCCACCGAGTGCGTATCCCAGAATCTGAGCCATCGCGAATAGATGCAGCACAGATGGACTCAACCCATGAAGACCGTGGGAGGCAAAATCCGCTACGACGTTATTATCTAAAATCGCCGATAGGAACGTACAGCCAAGAAACTGTGCATAGGCAACGTGCCCTTGTCCCAATGTACTGATCCCGTTGTGGATTAGGGTCTGTATTTGATCGAAAAAGCCCGCTTTCGTAAGCAGCGTAATGGAGAGGAACAACGGAAAGAGAAAATAGTATTCGGCATATTCAACACGCGCTTCGTGCAACGCCAGAGCGCGCATCTTGGGAATGCGCGCGATGCCGAACAGTGCGCACGCGAAGCCCGCAAAGGAGGCCCAAAATAGCGGTAGGCGGTGGTCGATCCCATGCAAAACAAGCAAACCTACGAACGGCACTACCGCGATCGTGCCAATCTTTTGTGCGCGCTTGCGAAAATGCGCCAGCGAAGCCAGCGTCTCACTTATAGATTGCTCAGCCTGTCGCGCGCCTTCCTGGTCGCGTGCGAACGCGAGTTGATAGTGCCGGTCGAGGGAGTCGGCAAGCTCTTCGCTGACATAATGCCCCAGTAAATTCTTACGCGTCTCCTCCGGCACCTTTTCGCGGACTAATGCGAGGCCAAACGATTCGCCACTCCTCAACCATTTAAGTATACCTGCCGCGCGATCGCCTAGTTCAGAGGCCCTGTCCTCGATAAATTCGATAGGGGTTAGCACCTCGCCGTGGCGCGTAGCTTGAAGGAAACGTACGTCTTGCGCGTTCGCTTCGACGACGTCCAACAGGTCGAGATACACGCGCTGGCTGTGCAGTTTCTTCCGAAGTTGGCGGGCAATCAAGAGATAGCTGACAACCGCTGCCGGGGCGCAGTACACAATAAAGAAGACGTTTCCCAGCTGAGGGTAGAGGTTTGCCTTCATGATAAGGTTTGGCGGTTCCCCGTAGGCCAGCCAAGTACCGCAGATTGTCGTAACAAGGGTGCAGACGATCACTGCATGGCGGATCGCGGATATTGGCGCAGCTGCAAGCAGAAGGATGATGACCAGCGTTCGGATGGTTAGTCCAATCATCGACACACCGTCAAAGATGCCTGAGGCAACTGCCACGAAAGCGGTCACAGAGATAACCGTCGGCATGATAGCGCCATCGTTACGGTGCAGCAGCACGAACGTGATCCCTTCCAGCAGTCGTGTCTGCGCAATTACGGACACAAAAAAGGTTAAGCCGAGAATGAAGAGCATCGTATCCGCATGGATCAGATCATCTAAGCCATGAAAGGACAACAAATTCACTTGTGTCCAATGCCACCATCCGTTCTTTAGTATTTCCTCGTGCCATTCGGAGGTGCTTAACTTGCAAAACGTGGCGACGATCACAAGCAACATCCCGTAGGTCAGCGCATTCTTATGAACCTGATACTTGAAGGAGCCGAGCAGAAATAATGCGAGGATTGTCGCCAGCACTTCCGCTGCCAGAAGCCAAACAGGCGTCACTTGAACTATCAATAGGATCCCCGTGGCTAATAGTGCGCAACAGCCCACAAAAATACGACCCGACAACATCACAACAGTCGGGTCGCCCCCGGTGGACTCAACTTCGTCCAGAATTTGAGCATCAGTTGACACAGGTCAACACCTGGAGCCATTGGGACAAGGGAGACGCGGCTTGTTTTTTCTTCGGGCTTTCGCGTTGCTTTCTTCGGTCTAAATTTCTGTTGCGTTTGGCACGACCGCTCTGTGATCGAATGCCGGTCTTCATTCTCATTGGCCGCCTGAAGAAATAAGCGTTCTACAAATCAGAGCATCGCGGTGCATTCAAGCTGGAACGGCGTCGTTCCACGAAACGCGCCGCGACGGGTGATTCACGCGGGTCTCTCCGTGATGGCGGTCACAGCGAGACTCGGCCCCGCGCGAAATTCGACTTGAGAGCACCGCCGCGCCCCAAGATTTCGAATACCGAGAGGCACTTTCACCGTGAAACTGATAAAGCTCATCGCCTGAGTTGCTGGCCGAAAGAATATCGCTACGACTTGGCCGAAATTGAGAATCTAGCTGCATGGTTACCGAGTTTCTACGGTCGCCAGGGCTTCCACTTCAGGCCGATCTCTTTTCCATAGCTTTCGAAAACTGACAAGCAGTTGCCACGGGCTTTTGTAGCTATAGCCGCCGCGCTCGACTCCCTCACGCATCATGGTTCGAATTGTTGCCGCCTGCCGCCGCGCGAGTTCCGATTGCGCCAGGTTTTTCGCCAGCAGAGCAGCCTGGTGAGTGTTCTCTTTCGCTTTCTCGCAAACTCGAAGCCGCATCCACAGCTCACCCATTTTTAATTGTGCGATAAAGCTGTCCGGAGCGAGGCGCACGCCTTCGCGCAGTTCCTCCATTGCCATTTGAACTTCAAGGTTTACGCAGAGTGCCATCCCATAGAGAACGCGTAACTCCGAAACTTTCGGATATGCCGCGACGCATTCGCGCAATTCGTTCACCAACTCGGCGCGCTCTTCTTTTACCAGTATGTTTGGGTCAGCGAACATGCGCACCAATAGGCCCTGCGCTCTCGGGGCGATCTTCGCGAGCGTCGACGAAAATACCGGTGTTGCCAGTGCGTTTGAATTTTCATTTCTCGGCGCCATTTCAATCTCCATAAGACCTAGCCTCGCTTTCTAATGATCACGCTGTTGCGGGAAGCAATTTTGATTGACAAGGCGCGAACTCTGCGTCCACGCCTTGTCAATGTCTGGGTCAATGCAATCAGTCGCCGGAATATGCAGGTTCCGGGCGGAACACGAATTCGGGATAACCGAGTTGGCCCATCTCAGGAATATCGAGACCCGCCAACTCCGTCTCTACCGACACTCGTTGCCCCACGAAGAACTCAAGGGCGAGGTTGATAACGAAGCTGAGTGTGAAGACAAAGCCCATCAGCGTGGATATACCGATCAGTTGCGCGGCAAACTGGCTGGCATCACCATAGAATAGACCCGTGACCGAACCGGTAACGCCGTTCCAGCTTCCACCGTAGTTGCTGGTGCCGTCTGCGAAGAGCCCTACTGACAGGACGCCCCACAGGCCATTGGTTCCATGAACAGAAATGGCGCCGACTGGATCGTCGACCTTCATGAAATTTTCCACAAATGCGCAACTCACGCAGACCAGTACGCCGGCGACAAGGCCAATGATGCACGCGTTGGTTGCGCTGACGAAACCACTGGGAGCGGTAATTGCGACGAGGCCGGCCAGCAGTCCGTTGCCGCTCATCGAGGCGTCAGGTTTGCCTTTCAACGCCCACATGTAAATGATGGCACCGAGGGTTCCCGTGCAGCCTGCCAGCATCGTAGCCACCGCGATCGTCCCTATGCGCAAATTGCCGTTGGCGGAAGCGCCCAGCGTGCTGCCGGGGTTGAACCCGAACCAGCCGAAGGCCAGAATGAAGCATCCGATCAATACGGCCGATATGTCATGGCCAATGATGGGATTGCTTGAGCCATCGCGGTTGAATTTTCCAATGCGCGGGCCAACGATCATGGAAACGGCAAGCGCAGTCATTCCTCCGACAGCATGCACGACTCCTGATCCGGCAAAATCGCAATAGCCTTTGCCCAAACCAACGTTTGTTCCCAGTTGAGAGAGCCATCCAGCGCCCCAGGCCCAGTTGCCATAGAGCGGATATGTGATCGCGCCCATGATGACCGAGGAGACGGCGAAGGTGAGGAATTTCCACCGCTCGGCGCACGCGCCGGTTACGATCGTGAGGGCGGTGTCCATGAACACCATTTCAAAGAGGAAGATCACCATTACGCCCACGTCGTAGGTGTGGCCTGAAAGGAAATATCCCGTCTGGCCGAAGAGGCCCCAGGTCTTCCCGAACAATGAGATGGATTTTTCGCCTGTAAGGGAGCTGAGGCCGCCGAGGTTGCTGTTGCCGGCCGCTCCACCCATTTGTATGGCGAAACCGAGTATCCAGTATGCGAACAAGCCGCACGTATACACGAAGAAGTTCATCATGTACGTGTGGTTGGCGTTCTTCCCCCGGCACAAGCGACAAGTGTCCAAACGAAATTGACAGCGATTTTGTTCTGCCCGACCTGGTTGGCGACGTCGGGAAGAGTTACCCCCGCTTTTGAGTCAGCCGCAGGGACATCATTGATGGTTCCTGTGATCGTGCCGCCTGGATCGCCCTTGGCCAAATCGGCGGTCGCTGGCGCTTTGCCGGCGGCGTCCTTGAGTTCGGCGTCAGCGGGAGTTACCACTGGAGTGGGAGCGGCCGCAGCCGGAGTAGCGGGAGCCGCCGGTGCTGGTGTTTGAGCACGCACCGTTAGGCTCAACGCTAGAATGAGCGCAAGAATGCAAAGACTTAGACAACTATTTCGAAGGGTTTTTTTCATCGTGAATGCTCCATAGTAGTTTTGGCTGCCGCCGCGGTACGGGCGCGTTCAGTCGCTCCTGAATCCCCTTTCCAGATTGCGTTCTTATTGAAGGCCGCGGGCAAAATGAAGATCATTCCGACTGCGGTTACTCCAATGCCCAGCAGGGCAAAAATAATGCGACCGCCGGTGCTCGCGGTGATATGAATCCCAGACAGAGTCAGAATCCAGCCGAGCGCGCAGACTGCGGCCCCAACCAGTTTCGTCTTTCCTTCGAGCGGCTTGATGCCCAAGAAACCCAACAAACTGCCGATCAGAGCTATGGCCCCGAGAGCCAACAATGCCTTGCCGGTTCCGCCTCCAAAATATGCGAAGCCGGCGCAGAGCACAGTTGCCCCCGCTAAAAATAGGCCGAAGTAACTTCCCTGTTGTTTATTTGCCGCCATTGCTAATTCCTCCTCGACCCGGAAGGGTCACAGACTGAGCTATTAATTCCTCACTTTGGTCCTCAACTTGTTGCAGTGGTCTCAAAAACCCGTCCTCATAACAAAAGCAAAATCCATAGAGCTTGGCTCGCATCACGAGAGAACTTACCCGATGCACGGCCGGTGCTTCCCTCGAAACAGTGCCGAGCACAATCAGCTCGGGCGGCTCGCGCGCGGGTTGACGAAAGGCCCGCAGCACCGCGCTTTTGGCATCGGGCATCGCGTCGAAGAGAATGTTTCGCATGCTGATAGCGTCTGCTAATGCCTGCAGCGATTCATTTCGATTCCGCACTGCATGAGGCAAATTGTCATCCCAAGGGTCCGGCAGGCGCGTTATCCAGTCGCACTCTGCTGTGTCGCCGCGCAATTCCGTACGCAACAGCCGCAACCGAGCACGGGAAAACTCGCCGAATCGCATTTGTCTTCGTATGGCGCGAACGAAATCAGCGACTTCCCACAATGGCCGCATTTACGCTCCTACTTTTTTTTACCTGCGCTGTTTCCGCCTTGGTGGGCAATGCGAGAAAGATCAGGAACTCCACAGCGACAAGAGCCTCCAAAACCAAAGGCAAACCCGCTTGCAGCCGTATGACCAGGAGCAGCGCGACCATTGAGAACCACTGCCATCGAGAACGGCGCAATCTTTCGATCCGGCCGGGAAACCGCAGGAAATCGCTGAAGACTAGCTTTCCATTGGGAGGATTTGCGGGAACGCAGGCTCGGATGCAGGCCACCGCAAAAAATCCAGCCAGAATCACCTCTACGAGCATCATGGGCACATTCATTTAGTTATTCCCGTCCGCTCCATTTGCATCCCAAAGTTGGGAGATGCAATCGCGTCGAATTCGCCTGTTCGGCCAACTTACGTTTCGTCGTGCCTGACAATTGAAACTACAGTCCCCAGCGTGGGCACAAAAACTCAATCGACAAAAAACGAAATCAGTCACTCCTAGATAAACATACGAAGTGACACGCTCGACCGCGCCAATAAATGACTCACTGGCTCTTCGTACAGACTAATTAGAATGGGATGTGGACACGGCGTCGCGTCCAAGAAAACAATAAAAACTCGGGACTTTGAAAACAACTCCCCGCTCCGATAAAGGAGGAGGAGGGTGAAGACCTCGTCGCCTTCGAGCGCACATTGCAACCTTTTCAGGAGGGAGTCAAAGTTAATCTTTCAATCACAAGGATGCAATTTTTTGATCCAAATGCCGGGTTGAACATTTGCTATCGAAAACGGCGCCTTAAGTCGTCACTCAGCATGACGGCTTCCGCAATTTCTTTCATTGATTTGCAACGATCCTGGCTTTCTCGCTGCATCATTCGATATGCTTCATCCTCGCTAACCTTTAACTCACGCTGCAAGATTCCCTTTGCGCGATCGAGATAAGTTCGAGTTGCCAATCTGTCCAATAGGATGGAATTCTCGCTCTCCAATCGCACTCTCTCAACCTCGGCGCCGACCAGAAAACCGACGGTGGCGATCAGTTTGATCTCTCGCTCTTTGAACTGATGCCGAGCGCGGTTCTGCACATTAATAACTCCGACCACATGCCCACCGCTGACGATAGGAACAGATAAGAAGGCTTCGAACCGATCTTCCGGCAGTTCATTGAACAATTTGAATCGTGGGTCCGAATAGGCACATTCCCCGAGCGCAACGGGTTCCAGGTGTTGCGCCACCCATCCAGTAATGCCTTGCCCCACTTTCATTTTCAGTCGGTCCACAACTTCTGAGTGGGGATTCTTGGACGCTCGCAGAACTAATTCCTCCCCTTCCAGAACATAGACCACGCAGGAGTCGCATTGCACTACAGTTGTGACAAACTTCACCACCTGATCCAATACCTCGTGAACTGGAGTTGCTGCGGATAATTGAGCGGCCGTCTCGTTCAAAAAAGCAACGTCGAGGCCTTCACCTGTGCAGTGGCTGGGGTCGTTACTTTGCGTAAGTACGATCGGATTATCCATCGAAGCACCTCTTTTTATTCCCGGTCAAACTTGCCGAGTATTAGAGAAGGCCGCGTATAACTTTATAATTAAATACACATCTAAGAGCTTCATGCCTCTAAACCAACATAAGGATTTTATAAAGAACAATTGTATGCTTGGGGTGATCTGGCCGCCACCTATCTTTCGGATGTCCAGTGGCTATCTTTTGGCCAGCAAAAAGGAAAGCTATATGTCACCTCATTTCCAATGGGTTAGCCGTGTGTAGAGGATAGGAAAGCACACATTATGGAGCTACTTTCTATCTATTCGCGGGCCAATCGAAAAGGCTTCCTTGTCGTTGGCGCGCTATTGATTGTGGTGATTGCGATCGTCGATTCGATGACACCGAGTCTGCCGCTGGGGTATTTTTATCTTTTTCCTATCCTCCTTATGGCTGGATTTCTTTCCCGCGGGTGGATTGCACTACTTGTCCTGCTGTGCGCGGGACTTACGGTATTGATGAGCCGTTATGAAATGAAACCCGCGATCATACTGTTCGTAATGGCTTCGCTCGGGTTTGCCGGGACAGGTTTGTTTGTCTCTGAAATTGTGCTCAATCGACAAAAG
>WNFM01322933.1_pt2 | contig 10975 bp, 9 predicted proteins | sample 5400271 | NCBI WGS metagenome assembly WNFM01 (sample SAMN13153352, study PRJNA577476) | soil metagenome | isolation source: 60 cm saprolite on Douglas fir-dominated hillslope | place: USA:California | collected 2013-09-17 | reverse complement strand
GAACGACGGCATCGTCTCGACCTCCAGTTTGATTTTGGGCGTTGCCGCCGCGCACGCCTCGCAGGCCAATATCTTGCTCAGCGGCACGGCTGCACTGGTCGCCGGGGCAATGTCGATGGCGACCGGAGAATTCGTTTCCGTGCATTCGCAAGCCGACACCGAAGCCGCGGCTCTCGCACAGGAGCGTGCCGAGCTCGATGTCGACTTCGCCGGCGAGCGGCGCGAATTGACCGAGATCTATGTGCGGCGGGGCCTCGATGTGAATCTTGCCGCGCAAGTTGCCGCGCAACTCATGGCGCATGATGCCCTGGGCTCGCATGCCCGCGACGAATTGGGATTCTCCGCCGGCACCAAAGCGCGGCCTTTGCAGGCCGCGCTGGCGTCGGCCGGCAGTTTTGCGACCGGCGCCGTTCTTCCGCTGTTGGTGGCGGCGTGGGCCCCGGAACGCCATCGAATGATTTCCATCGTGGTCGTATCTCTCGTCTGTCTGCTCATCCTTGGCGGCTGGTCCGCAAAGGTTGGGGGCGCCGATATGCGCACGGGCGCGCTGCGCGTGGCGTTTTGGAGTGCGCTCGCCATGGCGATCACCGCACTCGCCGGCTCCATCGCCGGCTCTTTCGGATGAACCGCCGCGTCGTCCTCGCGGAGCGCCCGCAGCCCACGGCGACGCCGGCCTCGTTTCCCTTGGAGACGGCGCCGATCCCGGACTTGGCGCAAGGCGAGGTGCTGCTGCGCAGCCTCGATGAACCGCAGGGAGTCGGCGCTTGACGCGCGATGCGCGCCCAAACCTAACCGCGCTGTTCAGCGTCGCGCAAATGACGGAGGCTGATCGTGCGGCGATAGCCGCGGGCACACCCGGATCGCTGCTGATGCAAAACGCCGGGAATGCCGTCGTGCGCGAAATCACGCGCCGCTGGTCGCCTCGGCCGGTCGCCGTTCTGTGCGGTCCTGGAAACAATGGCGGCGACGGCTTCGTCGTGGCCGCCGCTCTTGCGCAAGCCGGCTGGCCGGTCCGAGTCGCCTTGCTCGGGGCTCGGGAAAACCTGCGCGGCGACGCACGAATTCATGCGGCACGCTGGAGCGGCAGCGTCGAAAGTGTCGCCCCGGGGGTGATCGAGGGCGCCGCGCTGGTCGTCGACGCCTTATTCGGATCCGGCTTGAGCCGCCGGTTGGATCCGCAAATCGTCGCGACGCTTGCCGCGATTACGCAACGCGGTTTACCGCTGGTCGCGGTCGATGTACCGAGCGGCATGATGGGCGATACGGGCGAGAGCGTAGGCGCCGCACCGGCCGTTTGCACCGTGACTTTCGCGCGCAAAAAGCCCGGTCACGTGCTGTTGCCGGGTCGAGAATTGTGCGGAGAAACCGTGGTTGCGGATATCGGCATTCCGTCCGCCGTGCTCGAATCACTGCCCGTCGACACCTGGGAGAACGATCCCGCCCTGTGGCGGGCGGAATTACCGCGGGCGAAATCCTCGGGCAACAAATACACGCGAGGGCATGCGCTGCTGTGCGGCGGTTATCCCATGACCGGCGCGGCCCGAATGGCGGCGCGCGCCGCGGCGCGCATCGGCGCGGGTCTGACCACGATCGCGGTACCGGATGTTGCGTTCTCGCTTTATGCTGCGGCCCTCACCAGCATCATGGTGCAGCCGCTGAAGCAGGACGGCGATCTGAGACGACTGCTGTCCGACTCGCGCTACACCGGTTTCTTGATCGGCCCCGGCGCCGGCGTCAATGACGCCACCCGCAAAACCGTGCTCGAGATCCTGGGGACCGCAAGGCCGGTGCTGCTCGATGCGGATGCGATTAGTGTCTTTGCCTCCAGAGCCGCCGAACTGGCGCGAGCCATCCGCGGACCCTGCGTCATGACCCCGCACGAGGGCGAATTCGCGCGGGTATTCGACTCACACGGCGACAAGCTGCGCCGCGCCCGAACCGCCGCTCGGCGGAGCGGCGCGGTCATCGTGTTGAAAGGCGCGGACACGGTCATTGCGGCCCCCGACGGCCGCGCCATCGTCAATTCCAACGCCCCCGCGAGCCTGGCCACCGCCGGGTCGGGCGACGTTCTCGGCGGTCTGATTCTGGGTTTGCTCGCGCAGGGCATGGACATGTTCGCGGCGGCGGCCGCGGGGGTCTGGGGGCATGGCGCGGCAGCCGCGGCCTTTGGTCCCGGACTCATCGCCGAAGATCTACCCGATCTCGTACCCGCCGTGCTGCGCCGGCTGGAACCTTAGGTGAGCGCCGGCCGGTGAACGCCTGGTTTCCTCGAGTCACCCTTCATTCACTGGTCGTGGCGATCAGTGTGCTCGTCTATGTCTTGACCACGCGTGTGGAACACGAGCGCCGGCCGCCGTCAATCGCCATTGCGTGGGTTCTGGGCATGATTGCCGTGCCCTTCATGTTCGGCCGCCGCAAACTGCCGCGCAAGGTGCTGCCGTGGTCCGGGATTCGAGCGCATTGCGCGCACTGGGCCGAAGACCTCATCGAGAGTTTCGGGCTGGCACCGTCCGCGCCCTCTTCGGTTTGCCTGCACCGGGACGGCGACGAATCTGCCTCCGCCTTGTTCACCACCATGTCGAGCGCGACCGACCGGCTGGATCTCTGCACCTATATTCTCGGCAACGACTCGTTCGGTCGCGAGGCGATGCAACGCATGATCGAACGAGCGCGCTCCGGCGTGCAGGTGAGATTGCTCATCGACGGCGTCGGTGCGATGCAGCTGCCACACTCATGCTTCAAGCATTTGAACATCGCCGGCATTCAGACCGCCATCTTCAGTCCCTTGTTCGCGCGCAAGACTCAGGGCCCGCGCAACTTGCGCAATCACCGCAAAATGGTCATCGCCGACGGCGCGCGACTTCATCGGTCTCAAGGGCGCGAAGCCATGGCGCGATCTGTCCTTCGATTTGCAGGGACCCGTGGCCGCCGCCGCTGCCGGCCAATTCGAGGCCGACTGGGTCGCGGCCGGCGGCAGACCCGCTGCGGCCGCGGGCTGCGCCACAGCGGGCGCCGCCGGGCTGGGCGCCGACGCGACCGCGCCGCAGTGTGCCGGTGGCCGAGCGCAGTTTCTGCCCAGCGGTCCGGACCAGGCCGAGGACACCGTGCACGCGTTGCTGATCGACGCGTGTTTTCACGCTCGCGAGCGCTTGCTGGTCGTTACGCCGTACTTCGTCCCCGACACCGGCCTGGAAACCGCCATGCGCCTGGCGGCGCACCGCGGCGTGAAAATCGACTTGGTGCTTCCCGATGTCTCGAATCATCGCTTGGCGGATTTCGTGCGCAACCGGTCGTTGCGCGCCCTCAGCGCCGCCGGCGTCAGCATTCACTTGCTGCCATACATGATCCACGCGAAGGCCGTGGTGTTCGACGAGTCTCTCGCCATTTCCGGGTCGGTCAATCTAGATTCGCGCAGCCTGCTGCTCAACTATGAATGCGCCGTGGTGTTCTATGGAGCGGGCGAAATCGATTGGCTGGCCAACTGGATTCGAGCCTTGATTCCCGAAGCGCAGCCCTTCGATTGCCGCGCGCCCGGTCTCTGGCGCGATATTGGCGAAGGCCTGCTGTTGACCGTTGCGTATCAGCTGTAACGGCGTCTTGCGTTTGCAACGTAGGAAAGCGCCTACATAGGATTATTGATAGGCGGCGCGCGACGCATAGTATCCTTGTCCGCTCGCCGCGGTTGCTAGGCATGGCAGGTACGATGGAGTTTAAGGACTACTACAAGGTCATGGGCGTGGCGCGCGATGCCACCGAGACGCAGGTCAAGCAGGCCTATCGCAAGCTAGCCCGCAAATATCACCCGGACGTCAGCAAGGAGAAGGACGCCGAAGCCCGCTTCAAGGAAGTCGGCGAGGCCTACGAAGTACTCAGAAGTCCGGAGAAGCGCGCTGCCTACGATCAACTGGGACAGGGACCTCGTCCCGGCGAAGAGTTTCGTCCGCCTCCGGATTGGGACGCCGGCTTTGAGTTCAGCGGTGCGGGCCCGCGTGATTCGGACTACAGCGACTTCTTCGAATCGCTGTTTGGCGCGCAAGCACGCGCGGGAGCCGGCCATCGGCACGGCGCATTCCATCCCGGACAGGGTGTTGACCATCACGCGAAGGTACTGCTCGATCTCGACGCCACGTTGCGCGGCGGCGCCCGGCAGCTCACCCTGCGTGTGCCCGAGATCGATGCGGACGGCCGGCTGGTATCGAAAGAGCGCGTGCTCAATGTTCAAGTACCCAAGGGCATCCTGGCCGGTCAGCATATTCGGCTGGCCGGCCAGGGCGCGCGTCCTCCCGGTGAAGGAACACCCGGCGATTTGTTCATCGAAGTCGAATTTCAGCCGCATCCTTTGTATCGAGTCGACGGTCGCGACTTGTACCTCGACCTCCCGGTCGCCCCTTGGGAGGCCGCGCTGGGTGCTACGGTGAAAACACCGACGCCGACCGGAACGGTGGACCTGAAAATTCCCGCGGGCTCGCATGCGGAAAGTAAGTTGCGACTGAAAGGCCGAGGCATTCCTGCGTCCCCGCCCGGGGACTTCTACGTCGTTCTGCAAATTGCCCTGCCCGCCGCCCAGGATGACAAGGCCAAGGCCGCCTATGCGGCCATGGCTGCGGCGCTGCCCTTCAATCCCCGCGTGAATCTGGGAGTGTAAGCCGTCATGACTTCATCCGAAGATCAGCCGCTGTCCGGCGCCATTTTCGAGGAATCCGCGCTCCTTTCCGTCAAGGACTTGAGCCGCATGTGCGCCGTCGACGAACGGCACATCGTGGAGTTCGTCGAGGAAGGAGTGCTCAACGTCGTCGAAATCAACACGACCGAATGGTATTTTAGCGGCGACGCCCTGCGTCGTGCGCGCCTCGCACTGCGCCTCGAGCGGGATCTCGAACTCAATCTCGCCGGCGTCGCACTGGCGCTGGAACTGATGGAAGAGCTGGAGCGCTTACGGCGCGAACTGAAGGCGGCACGCTAAATGACCCCTCTCGACTCCGATGCCTTCGTGTTTTTCGGTGCTACGGGCGACCTGGCCTACAAGAAGATCTTCCCGGCTCTCTATGCCATGGTGCGGCGGAGCGGCCTCGCCATTCCGATCATCGGCATGGCGCGCGCGGGCTGGACACTGGACAAACTTCGGGCACGCGCGCTCGCGAGCGTCGAAAACGGCGGCGACTTCGATCCCGGTTGCTTCGAGAAACTGGCGGCGCAATTGCGCTACGTGGACGGCGATTACACGGATCCCGCGACCTTCGTGAAATTGAAGCAGGCGCTCGGCCCCGCGACCCGGCCGATCCACTACCTTGCCATTCCTCCGAGCATGTTTGCCAGCGTCGTGCAGGGCCTTGCAAAGTCGGGGTGCGCCGACAATGCCCGGGTCATCGTCGAGAAACCGTTCGGCCGCGATCTCGCCACGGCGCAAGCTCTCGATCGCACGCTGCACGAGGTGTTTTCGGAACCCGCCATCTTTCGAATCGACCACTATCTAGGCAAGGAGGCGGTACAGAATCTTCTGTATTTCCGCTTCGCCAACACCTTTCTCGAGCCCATTTGGAATCGCCACTATGTCAAGGACGTACAAATCACCATGGCCGAGGAATTCGGCGTGCAAGGCCGCGGCGCCTTCTACGAAGAAGTCGGCGCCATTCGCGATGTAGTGCAGAATCACTTGCTGCAAGTCATCGCATTGCTGGCGATGGATCCTCCCACCGGTCACGAATCCGAGGCGATGCAGGCGGAGAAGCTGCGCTTGTTCCGCGCGATGCGGCCGCTCGACCCGAAGGAAGTCGTGCGCGGTCAATTCAAGGGCTATCGGGATGAGCCGGGTGTGGCCAAGAACTCGCAGATCGAGACATTCGCGGCGCTGCAGCTGCACATCGATACGTGGCGCTGGGCCGACGTCCCGTTCTACATTCGCGCGGGAAAATGCTTGCCCATCAGCGCGACGGAAGTCAGGGTTACCCTGAAGCGTCCGCCGCTCGCCGTCTTTGATCCCAACGACGCCATGCCGCGAAACTATTTCCGCCTGCGCTTGAGCCCCGAGGTGGTGATCAGCGAGGGCGCGCTGGTGAAGCGAAACGGCGAACAAATGCACGGCGAGCCCGTCGAACTGATCGCCCGTCACCATTCCGAGAGCGAGAAATCGCCTTACGAACGCCTGCTGGGCGATGCCATTCGCGGCGATACCTCGCTCTTCACTCAGGATGACTGCGTGGAAGCAGCCTGGCGGGTAGTGGACCCCGTGTTGACGGCCGCGCCGCCGGTGCTGGAGTACCAACCGGGTACGTGGGGACCCCGGGCCTCGACCGACGTCGTGAATGGAGGAGACACGTGGCATGACCCTGCAATCGAGAGATCCTTGCCGTGTTGAACGCCGGTGAAGTGATTTTTCTACTGGACGTGGACAACACCCTGTTGGACAACGACCGCTTTGCCGCGGATCTCGGCGCCCGGCTGGAACAGTCGTTCGGCGCCTCGGAACGTGCGCGCTACTGGGCGATCTTCGCCCGATTGCGCGAGCAACTCGGGCTCGCCGATTACTTGGCGAGCCTACAGGCATTTCGCGCCGGACTCGACGACCATCCGGATTTGCTCGCCATGTCGGAGTTTCTGCTCGAATATCCGTTTGCGGCACGGTTGTTCCCGCGCGCACTCAAGGCGGTGGCACACTTGAGTACGCTCGGCCCTCCGGTGGTGCTGTCGGACGACGACATCGTTTTTCAACCTCGAAAAATTCAACGCTCGGGAATATGGGATGCGGTCGGGGGACGCGTCATGATCTACCTGCACAAGGAACGCGTGCTCGATCACATGCAACAGCGCTACCCTGCCAAGCACTATGTCATGGTCGACGACAAGCCGAACCTGTTGGCCGCCATGAAATCGATCCTCAAGGATAGACTGACGACGGTTTATGTGCGCCAGGGGCACTACGCGCTCGCCCCGGAGTCCAAATCCGCGGATCCGGCGCCGGACATGATGATCGAGCGCATCGGGGATCTCATCGACCACACCTTATCCGACTTCCAGGAACGCCCATGAAAATCACGAAACGCTTGCATGATTTGGGACAAAGCCTTTGGCTCGACAACATCACGCGCGAAATTCTCGACAACGGCACCCTGCGCCGCTACATCGATGAGCTGTCGGTCACCGGTCTGACCTCGAACCCGACCATTTTCGACGAGGCGATCGGCAATACATCGGCGTACGACAGCGGCATTCGGCAGAAAGCACGGTCCGGCCTCGCGGGGGAAGAGTTATTCATCGAATTGGCGCTGGAGGATTTGCGGCGCGCCGCCGATTTGTTCAGGCCCGTGTTCGACCGCACTCAAGGGATCGACGGCTGGGTCTCGATGGAGGTCTCGCCCCTCCTCGCAAACGACACCAAGACCACGATCGATGCTGCATTGCGCATTCACAAACAGGCGAACCTGCCGAATCTCTTTGTCAAAATTCCCGGTACACCCGCCGGCGTGCCCGCCATCGAGGCGGCGATCTTCGCCGGCGTACCGGTCAACGTGACCCTGTTGTTCTCTCGCGAACATTACCTCGCCATAGCGGACGCATACCTGCGCGGCATCGAGCGCCGCATCGCTGCAGGCCTCGATCCGCGCGTGAGTTCGGTCGCCTCCCTGTTCATCAGCCGTTGGGACCGGGCCATCAGCGACAAGGTGCCGGAGGAATTGCGCAATCGCCTCGGCATTGCCATTGCGGCGCGCACCTACCGCGCGCACGGCGAATTGCTGGCGAGCAAGCGCTGGCGCGATCTGGAAGCCGCCGGCGCCCGCAAACAGCGCATGCTGTGGGCGAGCACCGGGACCAAGGACCCGAAGGCCCCGGCGGGCCTGTACGTCGAAGCCCTGGCGGCTCCCGACACCATCGACACCATGCCGGAGAAGACGTTGCTAGCATTCGCCGCCAGTGGAAGCCTCAAGTCCGTGATGGCAAAAGACGGCGGCGACGCCGAGCAGGTGCTCGCGCGGTTTGCGAGCGCCGGTGTCGACATCGACGCGCTCGCCGCTCGCTTGCAACTGGAAGGGGCGGAATCATTCGTCAAATCCTGGAAGGAGCTCATGAGTCGCATCGCCGAGAAAAGCGCGGCTCTGGCAACCTCTTGACTACAAAGCTCAATCCCCTCGCCGGCCGCGCGGCGCCGGCCGCGTCGCTGGTCGACATCCCGCGGCTCATTACCGCCTATTACAGCGAGCGGCCGGATCCCGGCATCGCCGCGCAACGTGTTGCCTTCGGCACCTCCGGCCATCGCGGCAGCTCGTTCGACGCGAGTTTCAACGAATTTCATGTGCTCTCGATCAGCCAAGCCATCTGCGAGTATCGCCGGCAGCAGAGCATCGACGGCCCGCTGTTCATTGGGTTCGACACCCACGCGCTCTCGGCGCCGGCTTTTGCGAGCGCCCTCGAAGTACTCGCCGCCAACGGCATCGAGGTCATGATCTCGGCCGCCGATGAATACACTCCGACGCCGGCCATTTCGCACGCCATCCTGACCTACAACCGCGGCCGCAAGACGGGCCTCGCCGACGGAATCGTCATAACGCCCTCGCATAACCCGCCCGATAGCGGCGGTTTCAAATACAACCCGCCGAATGGCGGACCCGCGGACACGGACGTGACGAAGTGGATCGAGTCCCGAGCCAACGATCTGCTGCGATTGGGCGCCGGCGCGGTCAACAGAATCGGATTCGCCGCAGCGCGGCGTGCCGCCACCACCCACACATACGATTACCTGCAGACCTACGTGGGCGAACTCGGCGCCATTCTGGACATGGACGTGATACGGGGCTCGCGTATTCGAATGGGCGTCGACCCCTTGGGCGGTGCAGGCGTGCATTACTGGGCGCGTATCGCCGAGCTCTACCGCCTCGACCTCACGGTGGTCAATGAAGACGTCGATTCCACCTTTCGTTTCATGACTCTGGATTGGGACGGGAAGATTCGCATGGACCCCTCCTCATCGTATGCCATGCAGCGGCTCATCGGCCTCAAGGATCGATTCGACATTGCCTTTGCCTGCGACACCGACCACGATCGTCACGGCGTCGTCACCGCCAGCAGCGGATTGATGCCGCCGAATCATTACTTGGCGGTTGCGATCGACTATTTGTTCCGCCATCGAACGCGCTGGCGTGCCGACGCGGCCGTCGGCAAGACTGCGGTGAGCAGCGCCATGATCGATCGGGTGAGCCTCAGGCTCGGCCGCACCCTGTACGAGGTCCCGGTGGGTTTCAAATGGTTCGTGAGCGGACTGATGGACGGCAGTCTGGCTTTCGGCGGCGAGGAGAGCGCCGGCGCTTCATTCAGCCGTCTCGACGGCAGCGTCTGGACGACCGACAAGGATGGCCTGGTGCCGGCGCTGTTGTCAGCCGAGATCACGGCACGCACCGGAAGGGATCCCGGCGATGCGTACCGCGTCATGACTCAAGAATTGGGCGCGGTATTCGCCAATCGGGTGGACGCTTCGGCAAACGCGGAGCAGAAGACGAAGCTCGGCAAGCTCGACCGGCAACAAGTGCGAATCACGGAACTCGCCGGCGACCCGATCGAGCAAATCCTTACCACTGCTCCCGGCAATAATGCACCGATAGGCGGCGTCAAGGTCATCTCGCGCGGCGGCTGGTTCGCGGCGCGGCCTTCGGGAACCGAAGATATTTACAAGATCTACGCGGAGAGCTTTCGCGACGCGGGCCATCTGGACCGGCTGATTGCCGAGGCGCAGCGCATCGTGGATGCGGCGCTCGCGGGCGCCTGAGCCGGCGTTCATCGTCTTGCCAGCACGCGACGCCGGTACGGTCGGCTTTTTCATGGAATCGTTGGACACGACGATCCTGAACACTGCCGTTCCCGCGGTTGCGCAGGCACTCCAGGTCCCGCCGCTCAGCATGAAGGCCGTGCTCGCGACCTATACGCTGAGTCTCGCGGTATTCATCCCCATCAGCGGATGGATGGCCAATCGTTTCGGCACGCGGCGCGTATTTGGATCCGCGATCGGCATCTTCACGCTCGGCTCGTTTCTCTGCGGCATCTCGACCGACATCCACTGGCTGGTGGCCTGCCGCGTGCTGCAGGGCTGCGGCGGTGCCATGATGCTCCCCGTAGCGCGGCTCACCATGGTCCGCACCTTTGCCAAATCCGAACTCATCGGCGCCATGAGCTTCGTCGCCATGCCGGGGCTGATCGGACCCATGCTCGGGCCTGTGCTGGGCGGCCTGATCATCGGATATTTTCATTGGAGCGTCATCTTTTTCGTCAACATACCGATCGGCCTGTGCGGCTTGGTCCTGGTCTATCGGCATTTCCCCAATTACCGCGAGAAACGCAACTATCCGCTCGACATCGTTGGGTTGGTGTTGTTCGGCTCCGGTATCTCACTCCTGTCCTACGTGCTGGAAGTGTTCGGCGAAACTACCTTGAGCGGACGCGAGATCCTGGGATTGCTGGCGATCTCCGCCGCGCTGCTCGGGGCCTACGGCCTCCACACGACACGTACCGCACATCCGTTGTTGCGCTTGACACTGGTGCGGATTCGCAGTTTTCGCGTCGCGGTGACCGGCAACCTATTCACTCGTCTAGGGATCGGTGGAATTCCCTTTCTTCTGCCGCTTCTGTACCAAGTCGGCCTGGGCTATTCACCGATCCAATCCGGATTTCTGATCCTCCCGCAGGCCTTCGCGGCGATGTCCCTGAAGCTCACGATGCCGCCCCTCTTGAAGCAATTCGGCTACCGCCGAGTATTGATCGCCAACACCGTCTTGTTGGGCTTGATGATTTTTCTGTTCTCGACCATCGATGTCGGCACGCCGGTATGGATGATCGTGGCGATGGCTTTCACGTACGGATTCCTCACGTCGCTGCAATACACCAGTATGAATACCTTGGCGTACGCCGATGTGAACGAACGCGAAGCCAGCGGCGCCAGCACCATCGCGAGCACCGTTCAGCAAATGGCGGTCAGCTTCGGCGTGGCCGCTGC
>WNFM01319718.1_pt2 | contig 10975 bp, 8 predicted proteins | sample 5400271 | NCBI WGS metagenome assembly WNFM01 (sample SAMN13153352, study PRJNA577476) | soil metagenome | isolation source: 60 cm saprolite on Douglas fir-dominated hillslope | place: USA:California | collected 2013-09-17 | reverse complement strand
GGCCAACATACAACCTTTGGAATTACGGATGTAGGGATTACCCCAGGGATACTTGGCCATGTCTCTGCCACCGCGCGAAGCATACTCCCATTCTGCCTCGGAAGGAAGGCGGAACGCCGGCACAGGAGGTTGTCCTTCGTTCGTTTTTCTCCAATCGTTCAGGAAACTCGTCCGCCATTTGCCAAAGTACTGAGCCGCTTCCCAGCTAATCCCTACCACGGGATATTCTTTATAGCCAGGATGGTCCCAATAATATTCTACCAACGGATCCCCCATATGGTGTGAGAAATCCTTTGTCCACACCGTGGTGTCAGGATAGTATTTCGTTTTGAAGTCGATTTCATTGGGTGTTACAAAGGGATCCGGAAGCTGAACTTTATCGACCAGAAAGAAATCGGTGAATTGCCGGTATTCGTTGTTGGTGATCTCCGTGTCATCCATAAACAAGGGTCCGATCGTAACTTGCTTGTTGAAGTTGATTTGAGTAGAGGCCGGGTCTTCATCGGCTTGCCCCATGTGAAAGGTCCCCGGAGGAATCGGCACCATTCCATAAGGCAGCGGCATGACAAAAGGTGGACGGTTTTGTGCTCCCACCAGTTCGCCCCGCGCATCGCCTGACTTTTTGCCGCCAATGCCCAGCAGACCACATCCGGCCATCATTCCACCCAAGGCAAGAATCGCCGCATAATACAGACCTCTTTGAGAAATTAGTTTCTTCATACTCACCGTTTGGTTAGGACTTTTTCAGGTTGTCAAAAATAGCCACAAGAGGCTAAAGTTACCGTTTTGGCTGGTTATTTTCATAAAAAGTAAATACCAAATTCCACAAAATCTTAAAAAATCCAAAATTTCTCCCGCCTAATGCCTGTAACGAGGGGTTCTGACGACTTTTTTGCCAGCTCCAGGGTTCGTTGGCAGTTCATAACTGAGCATAATTTCGTGTGAAGTGGGTTGTTTCGCCGCCTGGTCTTTGATCACATAATCCAGACCATAGCCTAGCTTCAACGATTTATCCTTAAGGAAGCTATAGCCCAACAGGAGAATGGCTGCCTCTGACTGCCTAAACGATAAACCGCCCCACATAGTATCTTTCAGATAGGCAATTGCGCTAACATTCACAGTTGTTTTCGTAAAATCCGACTGCACCAGGGCGGCAAATTGCAATTTCATATCAAAATTCACTTCGTAATAATAGCCGCCGGTTATATACATGTGCTGCTGAAGCGGGCTACGCTGGGTTGCGCCAAAGTCAAAAGTGGGCTTGGTTAAGTGGTCAATACTTATTCCGGCATAATATTTCTCCTTGCGGAAGAATGCACCCACGGCCATGTCGGGCCGAATTTGCGAACTGTTTCCCGAAGGCAAAGCGGGATCCGGATTTTGAAGCGCATGGTACAACGTGGCATTGATCGTCTGAGAAAAAACACCGGCACGAATACCCAAACTCAGCTTGCCATCTTTAATACCCAGGTGATAGGCATAGGAAACCTGTAACTCTTGATTGGTCTGTGGACCCAGTCTATCATTAACGATGTAGGCTCCGAACCCACTGTTTAGTTTATAGATGGGTGCTGTTAAACTTAAGATCTGTGTGGTGGGAGCCCCCCCCCCTCCGTTCGAGGGTTGATATCCCAACCATTGGCTGCGGTGGATGGCCGTCAATTTGGTTACACCCTCCACCCCGGCAAATCCCGGGTTGTAATACAGCGTATTAAACATGTACTGGGTAAACTGTGGATCTTGCTGGGCAATGGACTGCCAAGCCATCAGCATGATCAAGGACGCGAACCAGGTTGATCTCTTCAACATTTCATTTCAATACCGGTTTTAAAGATACGCCATTTCAAGTCACACTTTCAATACGGATGTAATTAAAGTGTAATAAAATGTGGTCTATCGCAAAAACGTAAGAGTTAACGAGTTATTATTTGATCCCGTTCGCCTTTTTGATATACAACTCCAGGGCGCCGGTCATGGAGGGGGCGTTCGGAAGGGGTGCCTCGATATCCAATACTAATCCCGAGTTCTTGACGGCTTTTGCTGTCGTCGGACCAAAGGCTGCGATGCGCGTACTGTTTTGTTTAAAGTCGGGAAAGTTGACGAAGAGGGAGTTGATTCCGGAGGGGCTGAAAAAAGCAAGGATGTCGTAGTACACATTTTTCAAGTCGCTCAGATCGGCCGCGATGGTGTGATAAATAACGGCTTCCGTAAAATTGAAACTGTTCTCTCTGAGAAAATCAGGAATGTCATTTTTGCGAATGTCGGAACACGGGAAAAGGAATTTTTCGTTTTTATGCTTCTTGATGATCTCCAGCAACTCCTGGGCATTCTTTAAGCCCGTAAAAATTTTACGTTTGCGAATGACAATGTATTTCTGCAGGTAATTGGAAGTCTGATCAGAGATGCAGAAATATTTCATTTCGGGCGGCATCTCCAACTTCAACTCTTTGCTGATATGGAAAAAATGATCGACTGCATTCCGGCTGGTGAAAATAATTCCCGAATGAGCAAGGATATCGATCTTCTGCTTGCGAAACTCCTTTACCGGAACGGGCTCTACCTGAATGAACGGACGGAAATCAATCTTCAGATTGAATTTTTGGGCGAGCTTTAGATAAGGAGAATTTACGTCCGGGGGCACCTCCTGAGTGACCAGAATGCTTTTCACCTTTCGCATCCTGTCATTGGCAGTTTCAGTCATATCCACACAAATCGGTTCAGGCTTAATACAACAAGACCTTTAGTAAGATCACCAACGGAATAATTTCCGATGCGCAAAGGTAGGAAAATAAATGAAAAAAATGTAACCGCGTCAGCCCCAATAATTTCAAATACATCATTACGGCGGAAAGGACCAAAACACCCGCCCCGGTTTTTAACAATATGAAATGAAGTCCGCCCACCGGGCCTTTGAAAATAAAATTCAGTATGCTCACCGCCGTGATCAGTCCGGCCGCTAGAATCAATGCACGGATAAAGTGGAAATACTGAATGGCGGCAATGTCTTTTACCTTGAACAACTCGGAGAAAATAAACACCAGGACCATTTTCACGAACAGGAGGCTCGCTATCATAGCCGATAATTTTATCCACTGAAAAAATCCTTCCCCCGTGGAGCGGATTGGAAAACGATGCGCCAACGGAACAAGATCTTGTGTCAAATTAAAAATCACCAGCAGCGTAAGCGAACAGAACAAACTGCAGAAAAGATAAAATAATAAATTGATCCGCGACGTAACCCGGCTGGCCAAAAGATTCTCCTCGCGTTCCTGGACAGAAAATAATTTGAAAGCGTTGAGATAATCAATGGTCAACCGTGGATTGGTGCCCATGAGAAAAGCTAAATGGATAGACACCATCAACGCGGTGATCAAAACAAAATCCAAAAAGAAGTTTCCCTTGCGCGGAATGAGGTCTTGATCTATTGCCGGGAGGGCAGGAGCAGCCGAGAGAAGCGTGGTCGAGAGCGAACTGATTCCTCCTTTCTGAAAAATAGCGATCCCTAACGGCACGGAATACAACGCACTTAAACTGTCCATCCTGAACGTTAACAGGCCACGGTCCTTTTCGGCTACCAACTTTTGATTGATAAAAATCGCAAAGGATTCGTCGTCTGCCACCCTGAGAAGATTCCCCTTCACTGATTTGGCATCCAAAGAAAAGTAAATAACTTTAACTCCGTCCCGCTCAAATTTTCGGTACCCGTTGTGATCCCGGACCATCCATTCTTCACGAAGATCCTTAACTAATGCATCCGCCCGAATTGCCTGCCCCGACGTTTCGGGGCAGGCAAAGAGGACGGATAAAATGACGAAGAGACGAAGGGTGCGCATTCCGGTGCCAAAAATATCGGAATGGATCGGCATAACCGAACCGGACAAGGGATTCACTAACTTTGTGCCAGAATGCGAGAGCCGTACCTTTTTGCAAACAAGCTTGCCACTATTGCGATTTTCACTTTTCAACGAGCCCGGACTTTCACCTGGATCTGACCCGGGCCATGTCCTCCGAACTGAAATTGCAGAAAGAGTATCTCCAGGGTGAGGGGCTCTCCACGATCTATTTTGGCGGAGGTACGCCATCTTTGCTGCTCCAAAGTGAATTGGAACTTATATTCGAAGGAGTCCGCGCCCTCTACCCTCTGAACGATCGCCCGGAGATATCGCTCGAGGCCAATCCCGATGACTTATCCAAAGAAAAATTAGCAGTGCTGAAGCAGCTTGGGATCAACCGGCTGAGCATTGGCATTCAGTCTTTTGATGATCCTATTCTGAAATTTCTCAACCGGCTTCACGATGCCGAAGAGGCGAGCCGGTGTATAGCCGCCGCACGAACGGAAGGATTCAACAACATCAGCGTCGATCTTATCTATGCTATCCCCGGCCAAACTCATGATCGGTGGAAAAAAAGCATTGAAAAAACACTCCGGCTATCACCGGAACACATCTCTGCCTACGCGCTGACCATTGAAAAGAAAACCGTCTTTGGTCAAAGGCAGAAAAAAGGGCAGTTTCACGCAGTAACAGAAGAAATCGCGGCCGAACAATTTGAGCTGCTGATGGACACCCTGCAGGATGCAGGATATGAACATTATGAGATCTCCAATTTCTGCAGGCCGGGATTTCACTCCCGCCACAACACCGGCTATTGGCAGCAGATCCACTATTTGGGAATCGGGCCAAGCGCTCATTCGTACGATGGGATTAGCCGCCAGTTTAACATCAGCAACAATTCATTGTATTGTAAAGCGATTGAAAACAACACCGTTCCTTTTGAACGCGAAGTGCTCACCCGGGAAAACCGGATCAACGAATACCTCTTCACTACGTTGCGGACGGCCTGGGGTTGTGACCTCGAAAAAATCAAAGCCAATTTTCAATTTGATGTCTTCCAGGAAAACAAAGCCTACCTGACTGCACTCCAGGAAAAAAAGCTGGCATCGATTGAAAACAATACGTTGACGCTCACCCGGACCGGAAAATTGCTGGCCGATCAGATTGCATCCGATCTTTTTGTGAATACGGCGACCGATTCGTAAAAATTATCTATTTTGAATTTAACTTTGAGCATGACGGCAGAAGAAAAGAGGGTGTATATGCTCCTCAAATCGGTGATCTATCATTATCACGGACTTGATGAGTTGGAAAAACAAGACCTGGAGAACAGCGCCCAAGCGCTGGACGGCCACGAGGAACTTCATTGGGCACTCGACTATGTGGCCAAGGATTACATCACTGCTTTTGACCGCGCCCGCGCTTACCTCAACGATATCATCGGGGACTACCCTAAAGACAAACGCGTCGAACTAATCAACATGGTCTGGCTGTCCAACAACCTCAAGGGTTATGTAACCGAAATGGAAGCCACGGCAATGCTCAAGCTTGCGAAAGACTGGAACGTGGAGAAGGAGCTGGTGGAGTTGGTGCTGAAGTAATTCAATTTAAGATTTAAAATTCAAAATTTAAGATTCGTGGAGATTAGTCTATGTCTACTCCACGCCATTCTTAAATTTTAAATCTTGAATTTTTAAATTATAAACTCATCATATCCTTAAACTTCGCCGCCTGTCTCCTGCTCACTTCCACTTTGTCGCCGCCGCGGAGTTTCACCATCAGGCCGCCATTGAACCACGGCTCGATAACGTCTACCCAACTGAGGTTGACAATGTGCTTGCGGCTGGCCCGAAAGAAAGCGCGCTCGTCGAGCTTTTCATCCAGTGCATTCAACGATTTATGGATCATCGGCCGGTTGGTATCAAAATACACTTTGATATAATTCCCGTCTGACTCAAACAAACGGATATTGGCCAGGCTTACAAACCAACACCGGTCTCCATCTTTCACAAAAACCTGGTCGTCCAGGCCCAACTTCTTATCCTGCGCACGACCCGATTTCGTTCGTTCCTTTTCGTGTATCTTATGCACGGCCTCCGACAGCCGCTCGGCTGTGATCGGCTTTAATAAATAATCCAGCGCATTGACTTCAAATGCCTTTAAAGCAAACTCATCGTAGGCGGTGGTGAACACGACCAGGGGAGCGGAGTCCAGTGACTCCAGGAGTTGAAAACCCGTCTGCCCGGGCATTTGGATATCCAGGAACAACAGGTCCGGATTGAGTTCTTCGATCATTTTATCGGCTTCGTCCGCGTTGGCGGCTTCCCCGACTACCTCAATGGAAGGATGTTCTTCCAGCAACTTCATCAACTCTTTGCGGGCAAGCCGTTCATCGTCTACAATCAATGCTCTCATAACTTAATTTAATATTTAAAATTCATGATTTAAAATTCAAGGCTCATAATTTAAGGCAAATCGGATTTCGATCTTAAATTTTGAATTTTGAATTAATACAAGTGCGGAATAATGATTTCTGTCAGGACAAAATTATCGTTTTCAGTCAATATTCTAAGCGTGGCGTCGTCTCCGTAAATCAGTTTTAGCCGTTGCCTGGTATTTTCCAATCCCAGTCCTCCATACGGCTTTTTGGCTCCGTTCAGATGAAAATGCCCGCTGTTTCGAATATAGATCTTCAGATAATCAGAGTCCACCCGGGTCTTTACCTCAATAATCCCTCCCTCCTTGAGTTTGGAAACTCCGTGTTTGATCCCGTTCTCAACAAGGGTTTGGATCATCAGGGGCGGCACCCGGAATTGGTTCGATTCGGGATCAATGTCGAATTCTATCTTTAGTCGCTCTTCAAACCGGATGCTTTCCAGGCCCAGATAATCTTTAACAATTTTGAGTTCCTCGTCAAAGCTGGTCAGCTCCTTTTTCTCCGTCACCAGGGAGTTGCGCAGGATATTGGAAAGTTGGTTAATCGCTTGCTTGGACTTGGCCGGATTTTCATCCACGAGAGCCCGGATGCTATTCAATGCATTAAATATAAAATGCGGATTGAGTTGTGCCTTGAGGTTCGTTAACTCCACTTCCCTTATCGACGCTTCTAACTTCAACGAAATGTTGTAGCGTCCGAAATAATTGTAAATGAAGTACAGCGCGGACCACAAAAAGAAAATGATCGCATAATAAAGAGATTGACCCAGAATGTTTTGAGCATGAAAAGCAACCGCCTGATTGTACAATCCCAACGGAATTGAAATCGGTATCCGCAAGAAGTACGTGATCAGGCCAAGACAAAAAACACTTACTGTAACACGGGGGATCAAACGCATCATGCCGAGGTCCATCCACTTCCGGCGGTTAATCAGGTTCCGATAGCCATGGGTAAGGACGAGGCACAGCGCGGCTTCGTAAGCAAGAAAAATGACGCGTTGGTCGCTCACGCGCTGCTCGTCCGAAGCCAGAACACTGAAGACGATCTGTACGACGGCATAAAATGTCCAGCCTCCCGCCTGCAAACTCCAGTATAGTCGCTGCTTGTTGACCATCTTATGCAAAATTAAGAAATAGCAAGTCAATTTTGACACCGGTTCCCGAGAAGGATCCGGTAGGTTGCCGGGCTGTCCGCCCACGCAACCGGACTAACTCAACTCCCCTTTCAAAAACTTTCCTGTATAACTGGCCGGATTTTTTGAAACTTCTTCCGGTGTCCCGAGAGCAATAATCCTACCGCCTTTTTCACCACCCTCCGGGCCAAGATCAATAACGTGGTCTGCCGATTTGATCACATCCAGGTTGTGCTCGATCACCAATACGGTGTTTCCCTTGTCGACCAACTTTTGGAGTACATCCAGCAAGTGACTGATGTCCTGGAAGTGGAGGCCGGTAGTGGGTTCATCTAAAATGTAAAGGGTCTTTCCCGTATCGCGCTTGGATAATTCCGTAGCCAGTTTTACCCGCTGCGCCTCTCCTCCCGAAAGGGTTGTTGCGTGCTGTCCCAGGGAAATGTAGCCCAGCCCGACTTCGTTTAAAGTTTGGATCTTCCGCAATATTCTGGGTTGATGCTCAAAAAATGTTACCGCCTCTTCGACTGTCATATCCAGCACGTCGGATACGGACTTGCCTTTGAATCGAACTTCCAGCGTTTCGCGATTATACCGCTTGCCTTTGCACGTCTCGCATTGCACGTATACGTCCGGAAGGAATTCCATCTCAATCAATCTCAGCCCTGCACCCTCACAGGTTTCGCAACGGCCTCCTTTCACGTTAAATGAGAATCGGCCGGTCTTGTAGCCACGGATCTTCGATTCCGGCAACTGGGCAAACAAATCACGGATGTCGGTGAACCCTCCGGTATAGGTGGCGGGATTCGACCGCGGGGTCCGGCCGATAGGCGATTGATCGACTTCAATGACCTTATCAATCAACTTCAACCCCTCTATATTTTTGTAGGCCAGTGGGCCGGTGTGTGCGTTAAAAAAATATTGGTTTAAGATCGGAAACAACGTGTCGTGAATAAGCGTCGATTTTCCACTTCCGGAAACGCCGGTGATGCACGTGAACGTACCCAGCGGCAAGTGCATTTCGACATTTTTCAAATTGTTGCCCGTCGCTCCGGTCAGTGAAAGTTTTTCGCCACTCCCCGTTCTTCTCTCCTTTGAATACTTGATCCTTAGACCTCCGCTTAGGTATTCGGAGGTGGTGCTTTTCCCTCTCAGAAACGACGCGGGATCACCCTCCGCCACCACGTGGCCTCCGTGCCTTCCGGCCCCCGGTCCGATGTCAACGATATGGTCCGCAGCCAGCATCATTTCTTTGTCGTGTTCCACGACGATAACCGAGTTGCCCAGATCGCGGAGGTCTTTCAGCGCTTTGATCAGCTTTACATTATCGCGTGCATGGAGTCCGATGCTCGGTTCATCCAAAATATAGAGTACGCCCACGAGTTGAGTACCAATTTGTGTAGCCAGCCGGATGCGCTGGGCCTCTCCTCCGCTCAAGGTCCGCAAAGGCCGGTTGAGATGGAGATAATCCAATCCAACGTCCAACAGAAAGCCCATGCGTTTGCGGATTTCTTTTAAGACCTCTACTGCGATGATCCTTTGCTTGGGGTTGAGTCGTTCCTCCAGGCCATCGAACCATTTCCGGAGTGCGGTGATGTTGAGCTCGGCGAGCTCGGCAATATTTTTTTTATCGATGAGAAAATGCAGTGATTCTTTTTTCAGCCTCGCTCCGTGGCACACGGGGCAGGTTTTCACAATGGTAAAATCCACCATCCACTTTTTTGCAAACTCCGATCCTTCGTCACGTAGTTTTTCCAGAAAGCTGATGATCCCCTCAAACCTGGTGTTCCATTCTGTACCCGGGTACTTCGCAGAGGCAACCGATACCGGGATGTCATCGCCGTACAACAGGATCTTAATAACCTCCCTTGGAATATCCTCAACGGGTGTGGTGAGGGCAAGTTTGTATCGTTTCAAAATCGCTTCTACCTTTTTGAAGATCCAGATGTCCCGGTATTCCCCCAGGGGCAAAATCGCTCCGCGGCTGATGCTTTTTGATTTGTCGGGGATCACGGATTCTTCGGTTATCTCCTCTATTTGTCCCAGGCCATTGCATTCGGGGCAGGCGCCGTATGGCGAATTGAACGAAAAGTTGTTCGGGGCAGGTTCATCGTAAGACAATCCCGTCTTTGGATCCATCAGGAATTTGGAGAGATGATGCGTCTTTCCATTTTCGTCCAGGATCATGATCACTCCCTTACCCTCTTTCATCGCCCGGTTGATCGATTGGCTGATCCGGGCCAGGTCCTTGCGGTCTGCGACAATGCGGTCGACGACAATTTCAATATCGTGGATCTTAAACCGGTCCACTTGCATCTTCGACGTAATCTCCTGAACCACCCCATCCACCCGAACCTTGGTATAGCCCTGCTTACGGATCTGGACAAATAACTCGCGGTAATGGCCTTTCCGTCCCTTCACTACCGGGGCCAACAGTGTCAGTTTTTTGCCCTTCAAATTAACCAGGATGCTATCGAGGATCTGGTCTTCGGATTGTCGGACCATCTTCTCGCCGGTAAGGTAGGAGTATGCTTCCCCTGCGCGCGCATACAACAGGCGCATGAAATCATAAATCTCGGTCACCGTACCCACCGTTGAGCGCGGGTTGCGTGACGTGGTCTTTTGTTCAATGGAGATGACGGGGCTTAACCCGTTGATCTTGTCCACGTCGGGGCGCTCGAGGTTGCCGATGAAACTGCGGGCATAGGCGGAAAAACTTTCCATGTACCGGCGTTGGCCTTCGGCATAGATCGTGTCAAATGCCAGCGACGACTTGCCGCTTCCGCTGATACCGGTGATGACGACCAATTGATTGCGTGGAAGATTAACGCTGATGTTTTTAAGATTGTGCTCGCGGGCACCGATGACTTCGATGAATTCGTGCCCGGTGAGGTCAAGGGTTTTCTTTTCTATAGCTGGTTTTGACATGGATGGGACCGCGAACGAGGCGCAAGTAAGAATACAAAGATCAGGAGAGAAAGGTTTGGAAAAAATAAAGATGTTGCCAGCCTAGCAGATTTTTTCTCCCGCAGATCTCGCAGATTTCGCGGATCCCCTGTCCCCGACAAAAAATCGGCGATGGCTTTTTCTTTTTTGGTTCATGCGTCCCACAGCTCGACTCAAGTCAACTATTTTGCCTTGCGTAAGTAGACTATTGAGTCTGCGGGATCTTCGGGGACATTACGCTACATCCTTCCCCGTCACCCACTTCAACATCTCAAACCAATCCTGGCGGTCAAGCCCGATATCCAGCGATGTAACACTTTCAGCAATGCGTTCCGGCTTGGTCGTGCCGATCACGGGAAAGATGGTAGAAGGATGCTTGAGCAGCCAGGCCAATAACAACTGGCTGGGACTCGCCAGATACCGTTGACCGTATTGACTTAAACCGTCCAGAACACGGCGGCTGGATTCATTTTCTCCGGCCAGAAATTTTCCGCCTCCCAGCGGCGACCAGGCCATGGCTCGCGCCCGGTGTTTCATCAGGCAATCGATCGAGCCATCAAAGAGGGGTTGGGGCAGGAAAAGAGAGATCTCGACTTGGTTGGTCACCAGTGGAAAGGGCAGATAACTTTG
>WNFM01037546.1_pt1 | contig 10979 bp, 9 predicted proteins | sample 5400271 | NCBI WGS metagenome assembly WNFM01 (sample SAMN13153352, study PRJNA577476) | soil metagenome | isolation source: 60 cm saprolite on Douglas fir-dominated hillslope | place: USA:California | collected 2013-09-17 | reverse complement strand
CCGAAGAAGCCCGAGCCCGAGATCGAGCACCTGTACGTCGACGTGGACGACGCCGAGCGCATCCGCGCGATCCTCGTCGTCGACGTCCAGGGCAACCGCAGCCAGTTCGCCTTCGACGACATCCGCGAGAACGTGGGCCTCGACGATCGCCTCTTCCGCTTCGAGGTGCCGCGCGGGGTCGAGGTGATCGGGGGGTGAAGCGCCTTCACGGCCTGATGGCCCTCGTCCTGACCGGCTGCGCGACCTCCGCCGCCTTCCGGTCCGGAGAGCGCGCGGAGCGGCGTCAGGACTACGACCGCGCCGTGCTCGAGTACTCGAAGGCGGTGCAGGAGCATCCCGACAACCTCGATTACCGCAAGGGGCTGCAGCGCGCGCGGCTGCGTGCGTCCGAGGAGCACACCGTCGGGGGGCGACGCCTGCTCAATCGCGGCCTGTACAAGGAAGCGCTGGACGAGTTCAAGCTCGCGCGCGACCTCAACCCCACTTCGTCCACGTTGCCCCGCGAGATCGAGGCGGTGGAGGCGCAGCGGAGGGCCAACGCGCCCGCGCCCTCCGTCGACCAGCTCAAGGACCGCACGCGCGAGCGCAGCCTGCCCGGGCTCGCTCTCGGCCCCGGCGCGCAGGAGCCCCTCGGCCTCGCCTTCCGCAACGCGAGCCTGCGCGAGGTCTACCAGGCGCTGGGAAAGGCGGCCGGCGTCAACTTCGTCTTCGATCCGGAGTTCCGCAACGAGCCCATCTCGGTCGACCTCAAGGACGTGGGCTTCGAGCAGGCACTCAACGCGATCGCGAGCGTGGGCCACACCTTCCATCGCGTCCTCGACTCGCGGCAACAAGCGCCGCGACTACGAGCAGCAGGTGGTCAAGACGTTCTTCCTGTCCAACGCCGACCTGAAGGAGACGATCGACCTGCTGCGCATCGTGCTGGGGGCGCGACGGGTGGCGCCCCTGCCCGGGTCGAACGCGCTCACCATCAACGACACCCCCGACAAGGTGGCGGCGGCGGAGCGCATCATCGACATCGTGGACAAGCAACGCGCGGAGGTCATGGTCGAGGTCGAGATCCTCGAGGTCAACCGCGGCAAGCTCAAGGAGTACGGGATCGAGATCACGTCGCCCCCCGGCGGCACCGGCATCCTGGGCGCGATCTTCCCGTCGGAGACGATCACGGAGACGGTCCGGGACGTGGCCGGAAACCCGCTCTTCGACCGCACGCGCCCCATCACCGTCGACGACAATCCCTACAAGGCCTCCAACCTGCTGGTGACCGCGCTGCCCGGGGTCATCTACCGGCTGCTGCAGAGCGACACGTCCTCGCGCCTGCTGGCCAACCCCCAGCTCCGCACGATGGAGGGCCAGACCGCGCAGGCCCGCTTCGGCGACCAGGTGCCGGTCCCGGTGACGGTGTTCTCGCCCATCGCCACCGGTGGCGTGGCCCAGCAGCCGGTGACCTCGTTCACCTACAAGGACGTGGGCGTCAACATCGACATCACCCCGCGCGTGCACCACGACGGCGAGGTGACGCTGGCCCTGAAGCTGGAGATCTCACAAGTGGGGCCGCTCTTCCAGAACCTGCCCACCTTCAACAGCCGCACGGTCTCGAGCCAGATCCGGCTGAAGGACGGGGAGACCAACATCATCGCCGGCCTCATCAACGACTCCGAGCGGCACAGCTTGACCGGCATCCCCGGCATCGCCAACCTGCCCATCATCGGCCGCCTGTTCGCGCGCAACCACGACGAGACCGCGCAGACCGACATCGTGATGACGCTGACGCCTCACATCATCCGCCGCACGCAGTTCACGGAAGAGGACCTGCGGTCGTTCTCGGTGGGCGGCGAGACCTCGCCCCTGATCTTCGAGGTGCCGGCGATCCCGGCGCCGATGGCGACTCCTCCGCCGCGGGTGAGCGAGCCGCCGCGCATCGAGCCCATCCGCCCGCCGTCGCCGGTGCCGTCCCCGAGCCCTATCGGCTAGAAACCCTCACCGGCGTGGGGACCTTGTCGATCTTGACCTTCGAGATCCTGTTCTTCTCGACGTCCACGACCGTGAGCCGGTAGTCCCCCACGCCGACCACCTCGCCCCCGCGCGGCACGGCGCCCAGGCAGTCGAGCATGAAGCCGGCCACGGTGTCGAAGTCCTCGGACTCCGGGATCGGGATCGCGTAGTTCTGCCGCAGGTCGGCCGCGGACACCGTCCCGTCCACGACCAGGGAGCCGTCGCGGAGCTTCTCGACCGGGCGCTCCTCCCAGTCGTACTCGTCCTGGATCTCGCCCACGATCTCCTCGAGCAGGTCCTCCAGGGTCACGAGGCCGACCAGCGAGCCGTGCTCGTCGATGACGAGGGCGAGGTGGGTGCGCCGCTTCTGCAGCTCCTTCAGGAGCTCGCCGACCTTCTTGCTCTCCGGCACGAAGTGGACGGGGTGCAGGATCTTGCGCAGGACCACCGGCTGGTGCTTCTCGAGCAGGCGCAGCGCGTCCTTGATGTAGACGACGCCGACCATGTTGTCCGGGCTGCCGTCGTAGACGGGGATGCGGCTGAAACCGCTCTCCACCATGAGCCGGCCGACGTCCTCGGGAGGCGTGCTCACGTCGAGGGCGAAGATCTTGGGTCGCGGCACCATGACCTTCTTGACCGGCGTCTCCGAGAACTCGAAGACGCTGTGGATCAGCTCTTCCTCCGTCTGGTCGAGCACCCCCTGCTCACGGCCCTCCTTGACGAGGTGCTTGATCTCCTCCTCCGAGACGAACGTCCGATGGCCGATGTCACGGATGCGGAAGAGGAACAGGACGGCGCGCGTGGAGGCGGTGAGGAACGCGATCACGACCTTGGAGAAGCGGGCCAGCATGTCCAGCGGCCACGCCACCATCACCGCGACCGTGTCCGTGAAGCGGAGGGCCAGCGCCTTGGGCACGAGCTCCCCCAGGATCAGCTCGACGTAGACGATGGCGATGCCGACGACCAAGGTGGCTTCGAGGGCCGACGGCACGAACCGGGCGACGAGCGTGTGGTCGAGGATCGGCTCGAGGTAGCGGCTGGCCAGATAGCCGCCCAGGATGCCGGCCAGGGTCCCCATCAGGGTCACCCCGATCTGGACCGTGGCCATGAAACGGTCCATGTTCTCCTGGAGGTGCTTGACCCAGCGCGCCCCCCGGCTGCCCTCGGCGATGAGCTGCTCCACCCGGCTCCGGCGGATGGAAATGATGGCGATCTCGCTGCCCGAGAAAAAGCCGTTCCCCAACAGGCAGAAGAAGATGGCGAGGACGAGGATGAGCGGCGCCGTCATGATCCGAAAGGTATCCTCATGAATAGCCGGTGATCTTAGCAGATTGGCGTGACGCCGCGTCGTCTGCCTCGCCCCGCGTCTTGTCTCCCCCGGCCGTCTTTGATAGCGTGGGCGTTCCGGGCTCTAGACCCAAGTCTCAACGGGAGGAACAGCTGTGTCCAACGGGGAATTCGACGTCACGGTGATCGGGACTGGTCCCGGCGGCTACGTGGCGGCCATCCGGGCCGCCCAGATGGGCCTCCGTACCGCCTGCGTCGAGCGCGATCCGGCCGGCCTGGGGGGCACCTGCCTGCTCCGCGGTTGCATCCCGACCAAGGCCCTCCTCCACACCGCCGACCTTTACGAGGAGTTCAAGCACGCCAAGGACTACGGCATCGTCGCCGAGAACGTCAGCCTCGACTTCAACGCGGTGATGAGCCGGAAGACGCGCATCGTCAACCGGCTGAGCAAGGGGATCGAGGGCTACCTGTTCAAGAAGAACAAGATCACGCTCTTCAGGGGCCAGGCGCGGCTGGAAGGTCCGGGCACCGTGGTGGTGAAGAGCGAGGCCGGCGACACGAAGATCAAGACGAAGAACGTGCTCCTCGCCACCGGTTCACGGCCGCGGACGCTGCCTGGGCTCGCCCTGGACGGCAAGATGATCATCTCCTCCGACGAGATCCTGCAGATCCCACAGATCCCCCGCTCGCTCGTCGTGATCGGAGCGGGCGCGGTGGGGATGGAGTTCGCGTCGGTGTTCGCGCGGTTTGGCAGCGCGGTGACGGTCATCGAGCTGCTCCCGCGGGTGTTGCCGCTCGAGGACGAGGAGATCTCGAACGAGGCGGGCAAGCTCCTGGCCAAGCAGATGACCATCCACACCGGCGCCAAGACGGAGGGGGCGCTGAAGACCACCCAGGGCGTCGAAGTGGCCTTCCGCGCCGCCGACGGCTCGGCCAAGAGCGTGACCGCCGACGTGCTCCTGGTCGCGGTGGGCCGCGGCCCGGTGACGGACGGGCTCGGTCTCGAGTCGACCAAGGTCCAGCTCGATCGCGGCTACATCAAGGTCAACGAGATGATGGCCACCGACGAGCCGGGCGTCTACGCGATCGGCGACGTGGTGACGGTCGGCGGCCGGCCCCATCCCCAGCTCGCGCACGTCGCGTCCGCGGAGGGAATCGGGGTGGCGGAGCGTCTGGCCGGCAAACAGGTCGAGCCCGTCAACTACGACCAGGTGCCGGGGGCCACCTACTGCATGCCGGAGGTCGCGAGCGTCGGCCTCACGGAGGCGGAGGCCAAGAAGCGCGGTTACGACGTGAAGGTCGGACGCTTCAACTTCGGCAACATCGCGAAGCCGCGCATCATCGGCCAGGATTTCGGCCTGGTGAAGGTCGTGTCGGAGAGCAAGTACGACGAAGTCCTCGGCATCCACATGGTCGGGCCGCACGTGACGGACCTCATCTCGGAAGCGTGCGTCGCCCTCCGGCTCGAATCGACGGTCGAGGAGCTGATGCGCACGATCCACCCGCACCCGACCCTGCCCGAGGCGCTCATGCAGGCGGCGGAGGCCGTCTACGGCCACGCGATCGATGCGTAGGATGCACTCGCGCGGTGACAGTGGATTGGCGACGCGTGCGAGGACTCAAACGACGGACAGCGAGCGAGCGGGATTCACTCCCGCGAACGAGCGGGGGGTCTGGGGGGTGCGGCTCAGCATCCCCCAGCTCGAGGAATAACCTGAAATGACTGACGTCATCATGCCCCAGATGGGTGAGTCGATCGCCGAGGGCACGATCACCAAGTGGATGAAGAAGGTGGGCGATCGCGTCCAGCGCGACGAGCCGCTCTTCGAGATCTCGACGGACAAGGTGGACGCGGAGATCCCGGCGCCCGCTTCGGGCGTGCTCAAGGAGATCCGCGTCGAGCCGGGCGCGACCGTGCCCATCAACACCGTGGTCGCCATCATCGGCGAGGGCGACGTGGCGAGCGCGGCGCCGTCCGCGGCCGCGAGCACGAGCGCTCCTCCGGCCGCGCCGCCGGTGTCGGCCGCGGTGCCCCCGAAAGCGCCTCCGCCAAGCAGCCAGTCGGTGGCCGCAGCGCAGCCAAGCAGCCAGTCGGTGGCCGCAGCGCAGGCGGACGGTACGCCGGCGCCATCCCCGGCCTCCACCGCGGCGTTCACACCTCCGCCATCGAGCCCGGCCCCCGCGTCGGGGACACCGGCGCCCGGCAGCGCCACATCCGCGCCCACGTGGCCCTCGGCGCCGCCCGCCAGCGCGCCGGCTCCGGCACCACCGCCGAGCTCACGGCCGCCGCAGTCGTCCGCGCCCGCTCCGGCGGCGGCGCCGCCTTCTCCTCCTCCGGCGCTCGAGAGGCCGCGCGCGGACATGACGCCCGACGAGCTGCGCCAGACGCGCTCGTCGCCCGTCGTCCGCAAGATCGCGGCCGAGCACAACGTCGACATACGCCAGGTCCCCGGAACCGGGATCGCCGGGCGCGTCACCAAGCAGGACATCCTCGGTCACATCGAAACGCGGCCCGGATCCGCCCCCGGCGCGCCGTCGGCCGCACCGGCGCCCCGCCTTCCGCCGCACCAACTCCCGCCGCGCCAACTCCGGCCGCCCCGCCGCCGGCGCCGACGCCCGCGGCCCCACCGGCGGCGGCACCGGAGCGCGCGGCGACCCCGACCTGGTCCTCGACGCCATCCACGCCCTTCGCGCCGGCCGCGCCCTCCGCTTCGCCGGCGCCCTCCGTGTCTCCGGCGCCAGCCCCGGCGGCCGCCCCTCCGGCGGCGAGCACGCCCTCGCCCGCCCCGCCCGCCGCGACGCCGCCTCCGCCCGCCAAGCCGACCTCAGGCGCGGCCCCCGCTCCCGCCCCCGGGCCGGCGCCCTTCGTCTCTGCGCACCAGCCGGGCGAACGCGTCGAGATCGTGCCGATGCTGCCCATCCGCAAGAAGACGGCCGAGCACATGGTGATGTCCAAGCGCATCTCCGCGCACGTCACGACCGTCTTCGAGATCGACATGTCGCGCGCGGCCCACCTCCGCCAGAAGTACAAGCAGCCCTATCAGGAGCGGAGCGGCGTCAAGCTCACGTACATGCCGTTCATCGTCAAGGCGACGGTCAACGCGCTCAAGGCCTTCCCGATCCTCAACGCGTCCGTGGACGGCGACAACATCGTCTACAAGAAGGACCTCAACATCGGGATCGCGGTGGCCCTGGACTGGGGGCTCATCGTGCCCGTCCTCCGCAACGCGGACGAGAAGAACGTCCTGGGCCTGGCGCGGTCGATCAACGACCTCGCCGAGCGCGCGCGGGCCAAGCGCCTCAAGATCGAAGAGGTCCAGGGCGGCACCTTCACCATCACGAACCCCGGTGGGTTCGGGAGCCTCTTCGGCACGCCGATCATCAACCAGCCGCAGGTGGGCATCCTCGCGGTGGGCACGATCGAGAAGCGCGCGATCGTCCGCGACGACGCCATCGCGATCCGCACGATGGCCTACTTCGCCCTCAGCTTCGACCATCGCATCGTGGATGGCGCCGACGCCGACAAGTTCATGGCGCACCTCAAGAACGGCCTCCAGGAGTTCGACGAATCGGCGCTCTGAGGGCGGCGGCGGGCGCGGTGCGGCCGCTGGAGGTGCGTCACCTCGGGCGCGTGCCCTACGCGCAAGCGCTCGAGTTGCAGGCGCGCCTCGTCGCGGAGCGACAGGCCGGGCGCATCCCCGACACCCTCCTCCTCCTCGAGCACGATCCGGTCTTCACGCTCGGCCGCAACGCGCGTACGGAGCACGTCCTCCTGTCCCCGGATGCGCTCGAGGCGCAGGGGTTCGAGGTCTTCGAGACCGGACGCGGCGGCGACGTCACCTATCACGGGCCCGGCCAGGTCGTCGGCTATCCGATCCTCGACCTCTCCCCCGATCGCTGCGACGTCCATCGCTACGTGCGTGACCTCGAAGAGGTGATGATCCGGACCTGCGCGGACTACGGCGTCGAAGCCGGCCGGGTGGCGGGAATGACGGGGGCGTGGGTCGGCGACGAGAAGATCGGCGCCATCGGCGTGCGCATCGCGCGCTGGGTGACCTCGCACGGGTTCGCGCTCAACGTCTCCACGGATCTCGCGCCCTTCGGGATGATCGTGCCCTGCGGGATCCGGGGCCGCGGGGTCACCAGCCTGGAGCGGCGGCTGGCCCGCCCGGTGGCGGCGGAGGACGTGGCGGCACGGCTGCCCCGCCATCTCGCTTCCGTGCTGGGTCGCGTGATCGCCGGCTGATCAGCGCGCCGGGGACAGGGACACGGCACTCGACCGCGCCTCCGCGACCAGGGAAGGCCGCGGCCCGCTTCCTCCGGCCACGCGGTCGGCGATCCACTGGAAGGCCGGGCGCGCGCGCAGTCCATCGAAGATGGGGTCCGCGATCGAGGAGGCCAGCGCGGGCGCGCGATCCCGGGCCGCCTGCACGAGCCAGCGCAGCGCTTCGTCGTCCTCGCCCAGGGCGGCGTGCAGCTCCGCGCGCCGGACCGGGGAGACGTATTCGCGCTCGGCGTGCTGGGACAAGAGCCGCACGCTCGTCCGGAGGACGCGCCGGAGCGCCTCCTCCGGCGGCGCGGCGCGCAGCGCCGCCATCACCGCCGGCGCGGCGCCGGCGAGCTGCGCGATCGCGCGGGCATCCTCGCCGGCGGCGTCGCGCGAGCCCATCTGAAGGTGCACGAGGAGGATGCGGAAACGGTTGAGCTTGCGCCAGGACACCTCGTCGGTGAACCGGGGCGGCCCCAGCTCCGCCGAGCGCTCGAACTTGCGGATGGCCTCCACGTAGCGCCGCGCGCGGTAGAGGACCCAGCCCGCTTCGTGCACGACGATGTCGCAGGAGGGATTGAGCGCCTCCGCTCGACCGATGGCCTCCATGGCCGCGCGGTGCTCGCCGGAGGCGGAAAGGAGTCGGGCGTAGGCGACGAGCGGCAGGTTGGCCCGCGGCTCCAGCATGACCGCCCGCTCGAACGCTCGGCGCGCTTCCTCGCGGTCCCAGTCGTACAGGAACAAGGCCGTGCCCCGCACGAGGTGCGAGTCGGCGACCTCCTCCAGGGCGAGCGCACGCTCGGCCTCGGCGCGCGCGATCGGGAAGGCGTCCGCCGGCGCCAGCTCGCCGGCCTCGGCCAGCTCGGCGTAGATCGAGGCGATGGCGAAGTGCGCCTCTGCGAACGCCGGATCGAGGCGGGTGGCTTCGCGCAGAGAGGCCAGGCTCTGCCGCCGTTGTCCCGATCCGGCCAGCGCCTGCCCGCGGCGGAAGGCCGATCGCGCCTCCGATGACGGCTCGTGCCGCGGCACGAGCGTGGGCGTCGAGGCGGCCAGGAGCGCGGCCAGGGCGGCGATCGCGGTGCGACGAGGCCACGCCGAGGGCGGGGACGTGCGCATTTCCGGTGGCGCGGGCGCGGGCGGGCGTTCTTCCGCCGCCTCGAACCGTTCGACCGGCGCCACGAAGCGGTACCCTCGCCGCGGCAGCGTCTCCAGGAAGCGCGAGGACCGCGCGTCGTCCCCGAGCGCGATGCGGATCCGGCTCACCACGAAGGTGAGGCTCTGGTCGAACTCGACGAACGTCGTGTCGTCCCAGAGGGCGCGGCGCAGCTCGTCCCGGCTGACCACCGTCCCCGCGCGCTCCAGGAGGACCACCAGCGCATGGGCCGGCTGGGGGGCCAGATGCAGGCGGCGGCCCGCGCGCGTCAGCTCCCCCGACGCCGCGTCGACTTCGAAGACGCCGAAGCGATAGCGCGCCACGGCGCGAGTCTAGCACCGCCCGCAAATCCCCCTCCGCAGCCGCCGGCAGGGACACGACTTGCGCTTTCGGGTCGCGCTCGGTTGCGTGCCGCCGCCTCCTCCCCCACCTTCACGCCCAACAGGGCAGCGCGCCGGACGCCCGAGGAGGCAGCGTGGGAAGACGGGCGGGGTGGGTGTGGAGTGCCTTCGTATCGCTGGCGGCCTGCACTGCGGCCACCACCGAACTGATTGGCTGCGGCGGAGGCGGTGGGACCGGCGGTCCGAGCGCGGCCGCGCTCCAGGTGGCGGGGACCTACGACATCCGCAAGTCCGTGACCGAGGACACCTGCGGGCTGAGCCACCCTGGTGACGTCTTCACCAATCCAGGGACGGTGCAGCACTCCCCCGGGGCGACGGAGTTCGTCCTCAACGACCATGGCACGCGAGACCTTCCGGGCACGGTGCGGCGCGACGGTGGGTTCGATCTTCGTCCCACGTCCTCGCTCGTGATGGGCACGATCCCGGCCACGGACACGTTCGAAAGCGGCCGCTTCACCGCGACCGGGTTCGTCCTCCGCGTCACGACCGTCCTCCAACGCAGCCCGGTCGAGGGCGCACCCGACGGCCCGTGCCGCGTGGTGACTCTCTGGGACGCCACGAAACAGGGCGCGCCGAACGTGATCCCCTGACGGACGCATTGGATCCGGCCACGGACGGATGCGCTCAGTGCTTGGTCGTGGTGTCCCGGTGGAGCTTGAGGGTCAGGGTCACGGCGCCGATGCGCTTGCCCGCGTCGAAGACGGGCACGCTCACCTGGATCGCGTACTTCCCGGTGCTGACGTCGAAGGCGGGCTCCTCGACGAAGGCATCCTTGCCGTCGACATAGGTCTTCTGCCACTTGGGCTCGTCGCCCTGCCAGTAATCGCTGGTCTCGGCGATGCTGCAGACGAGGGTGCCCCGGTTGTTCATGACGAAGGCTTCGACCACCACCACATCGGCCTTGACCAGCGCGCGCACCTTGTCCGAGCACGGGGCCCGGACGATCGTCTGCCGCAGGGGATCATGCGTGTTCGCGATCCAGTAGGCGTCGCGGCGGCGGATCTGCTCCGGCGTCTCCGCGACGGCGTTGCTCGCCACCACGGCCGCGTGGATCGCGGGGTCGCGTCCGATGCTCTGCGCCAGGGCCACGCGCGCGTAGGCGGTCTCCTTGACCGCCGCGGCCGGCTCCGCCTGGCCCGACAGCGCCACGAGCACGATCGCCGGCACCAGCATCATGCGACCACCTCAGTCCTGTCCACGCCGGCTCTCCGAGAAGAGGCGCGCATTGCGCAGGGCGACCACGAGGAATTCGGCCAGCGTCTCCCCCACCGCGACCGCGTCCAGATCGAACGCGCCCGTGCGCTCGGTCTGGAAGTCGATGGCGCCGACGGCCTCCCCTCCGTCGAGCAGCGGGATCACCATCTCGGAATGCGTGCCCGGCACGTCGGGATGGTAGTCGGGATCCCTGGAGACGTCCGGGACGACCTGGGGGGCGCGCTTGCGCAGGGCGCGGCCGATCACACCCCCGGCCGGACCCTGGGCGCGGCCCGCGCTGCGGCGGCCGATCCCCGCCCGTCCCGCCCACCTCCCGACGAGGACGCCCTCGTCGTCGAGCACGACCACCGCGACGTAGGTGTGGTTCAGGCGGGCCTGGATCACCTCCGCCGCCTCCTGCATGAGGCGCTCGGCGTCGAGGATGGAGGAGATGCGATGCGCGACCGAGCTCAAGAGCGCGATCTGCTCCGCGCGATGCTGGCTCTGCCGCTCGGACTTGCGCAGGGCCTCGTTCGCGCGCTCCAGCTCGCGCGCCTTTTCCGCCGCCTGGGCCGCCTGGTCCTGCGTCTCCAGCAGCCGCCGGTGGTTCTCCTCTTCGCTCGCCCGGAGCAGCGCCTCCAGCCGGCGCGCCCCCAGCTCGGCCAGGGCCAGCACCGCCTCG
>WNFM01229722.1_pt4 | contig 10980 bp, 7 predicted proteins | sample 5400271 | NCBI WGS metagenome assembly WNFM01 (sample SAMN13153352, study PRJNA577476) | soil metagenome | isolation source: 60 cm saprolite on Douglas fir-dominated hillslope | place: USA:California | collected 2013-09-17 | reverse complement strand
GGTGGGTCGGCAGCGCGCCAGGCGCGCGGTATTTCGTCGTTTATGAAGTCAAGGGCATCGACGTACTCTCGTCCGTCCCATATTTGGAATGTCTCAACAACCCGACACCGTGGACGAAACGGATCATGCCGAGTTATAGGGGCATGATCCGAGGCTTTTGCATACCGGAACGCAGCCATGGCTCGGTCCTCGGGACCACCGGCGTCACGCTGCGATATACCGCCGTGCCAGACAACGAGGATCGCCTGCGGAGGTGGTTGGATGGCGACCTGATTCCCGACCTGATGCTGCGGAAGGGATTTGCCAGCGCCTTCATGTTGCGCAGTGATCGCGCGCCGGAAATGACAGTCGAGCAGCGGATCCGGGGTTGCGATATGGGCGTGGACCGCGTGTTGTGGTGCACGGGCTACTCGCGCGAACTTATGGAAAGTCTGGCGCAGGACGAACTCGGCGCACGTTCGCTCGAAGCCCATGGAGCGTCGCCTGGTGCAACCTTGGGCGCTTTCCAGCTCGCATGCGTGTCCGACGCTGCCAGGACCGATTCCTAAGTAACTACGGGCGCGGTGCGCGCCAGCGCGCGCAGGAGCTCTCCCAGCGACCACGCCTGGAATGGGCAGCCGCGCGGCGTGTGCGGCGGATCACCATCGGCGATTTCGCTCACGTGGCCTAAGCCCGCGACGTTCAGATGCTCCAGGAGTGGCGCCAGGAATCGCCTCCGTGCCTCCGCGCGGTGTGCGATGTCGTCGCCGTTCACGTTGAGCCAGGCGTCGACGAAGGCGCCGATGAGCCACGGCCAGACCGTGCCTTGATGATAGGCGCCATCGCGTCGCGCGACGCCGCCTTCGCAACGCGGCTCGTAGGCGGGATCGCTTCGCGCAAGCGTGCGCAAGCCCATTGGCGTGAGGAGTTCGCGCTCGACGGTCGCGACGATCGTGCGCGCCATCTCGCCGTCCACGATTGGGTAGGGTAATCCCCCGACTGCGAAAATCTGGTTCGGCCGCAGGCTGGCATCGACGCGGCCCGTAACGTGATCCACATCGACGACGTCGTACAGCGCGCCCGCGGCGGCGTTCCAGAATCGCGTGGAAAACGCGGCCTGCGCGCGATCCGCGACTGCCGCATGGCGCCCACCGGCGCAGCGCAGCGCGTTGATCCAGAGGGCCTGCACCTCCACGGGCTTGCCGGCGCGCGGCGTGATGACGCGATCGCCGACGCGCGCATCCATCCACGTGAGTTGCACGCAGGGCGCACCACACGCAACGAGGCTGTCGGCGTCCATGCGGATGCCGAAGCGCGTTCCCGCCATGTATCCATCGAGGATTGCCGTCACCGCACCGAGCAGGCGCGTGCGTGTCGTTGCGTCAGGATGTGTGGCGGCGAGGAATTCGTGCACAACGATCACGAACCACAGCGAAGCGTCGACGGCATTGAATTCGGGCGCGCCGCCTTGATCGGGAAAGCGATTCGGCAACATGCCTTCCGACGCGGTCTCGGCCCAGGCGAGCAGGATGGACGCGGCGAGGTCGTGGCGTCCGCGCGCGAGCACCAGTCCGCGCATCGCGATGAACGTGTCACGGCCCCAGTCGGTGAACCACGGGAAGCCCGCGATGATCGTGTGATCGTTCCCTCGCCGGACGATGAAGGATTCGGCGGAGCGGGAAAGCGGTGACAACGATCGGCGTCGCGCGACTTCCTGCTCGCGGATGCGCTTGGCAAGCGCGTCGGCGTCGATCTCCACCTGATCACCCGTGCGCAGCACCATCACGGCATCGCCCCGCGAAAGCTCGAACGTGAACGCGCCGGGGGCGGCAAGGTCCTCGGTGTGGTCGAGCCCGCGCGCAGCCTCCTCCTGATAGTCGAAATTGCGGTACCACACGGGATCGTGCGAATAGATGCCGTTAGTCAACGCGGCAATCGCCGGCAGACCCGGATACGGGCGCCACGTGACGTTGCCGCCGGCCACGCGCGCGTCGAACGCGAATGCGCCGTTCTCGAGCATCAGCGCGTGATAGTCGCGGCCGGATAACAGCGGGCGAACGACGAGCTGCGCGTCTGGTGCGACGTTCCTTAGTTGCCCAATGAGATGCCAATGGAGCAGCACCGTCCCAGCGCGGTCGACGATCACTTCGTGCAGGATTTCGACGCCGCTTGGACCAAGAAACGTCCACCTCGGCCACGGCTCGTGTGTAAATTCGGCCAGGAAGTCGATTCCGCGCGGATAGATGACGTCCGGCGCGTAGTGTTGCGTGCTGAGCGGAAAGCGTCCCGACGGCGCATCCACCCACGCCTCGAATCCGTTGACGAGGGCGACGCGGCCGGTGGGCGGTGTCAGCGGGGCCAGCAGCAACGCGTGGTAACGGCGCGTGCGGAACATGCCGACGGTGCCCGACGCGAAGCCGCCGAGGCCGTCGCTTTCCAGCCATTCGTTGTGCAGCGAAGCCTTGTTCACTGCGCGTGTGGGTTCACTGCGTCAAGTGCGAGGCGCCCAGGCTGTCTTCGCGCGTGAGTCCCGGCGCCTTGCCTTGAAGCGCGTATTCGGCGTACTGGTGGATGAGCTTCGCGACGACGCCGGTCCAACCGGTCTGATGGCTCGCGCCCAGGCCCTCGCCGGTGTCGCCGTGGAAATACTCGTAGAACAGGATGAGATCGCGCCAATGCGGGTCGGTCGCAAATTTGGTGCGCTTGCCGTTGACGGGGCGATGACCGTTCTCGTCCTTGAGGAAGAGACTGATCAGGCGCCATGAAAGATTGGTCGTCACGTCCCACAGCGACACTTCGTTGCCGGAGCCGGCGGGGCACTCCACCTTGAAGTGATCGCCCAGATAGTAGTGGTGCTTCTGCAGCGATTCGATCAACAGGAAGTTGAGCGGAAACCATACGGGGCCGCGCCAGTTCGAATTGCCGCCGAAGAGTCCCGACGTCGACTCGGCCGGCGCGTAGTCGAGCGTGAACCGCTGGCCGTCGAGTTCCAGGACAAAAGGATTCGCCGCGTGGTGCTTGGACACCGAGCGCACGCCGTGCGGGCTCATGAGCCCGTTCTCATCCAGCACCTTGGTGAGGATGCGCTTTAACTTCGTGGAATCGACGAGGGCCAGCCGGACCCGGCCGTGCACGCCGCGGTGTGTCATGTCCGCGGTGCCCGCGAGAAGGTCCGGGCGGTACATCGTGAACCAGCGAAGGCGCGTGCCGAAATCGCGGAATGCCTCCACACCCCGCTGCTCGCCGATGCCGATCGCAAAGATCGGAATCAATCCGGCAATCGACTGCACGTTGATGCGGAAGCAGCGGCCATCGGGGAGTTTCAGCGCATCGTAGTAGTAGCCATCCTTGTCGTCCCACAGGCCGTCCTGCCGCCCGCCCATGCTGTTGACGGCCGCGCCGATGTAGACGAAGTGCTCGAAGAATTTGGTCGCGATGTCCTCGTAGACTTCGTCCTCCTTGGCGAGCTCGAGTGCGATGCCCAGCAGGTTGAGGCAGTACATCGCCATCCAGCTCGTTCCGTCGGCCTGCTCGAGCTGCCCGCCCGATGGCAGGCCCGATGTCCGATCGAACGCGCTGACATTGTCGAGACCTAAGAACCCGCCTTCGAAGATGTTGTTGTCTTCGGCATCCTTGCGGTTGACCCACCACGTGAAGTTGAGCAGCAGTTTCTGGAACACCCTTTCAAGGAACGCGCGGTCGCGGCGCCCGTACATCTTGTTCTCGATCTGGTAGACGCGGATGGCCGCCCACGCGTGTACGGGCGGATTCACGTCGCCGAACGCCCACTCGTACGCCGGAATCTGGCCGTTGGGGTGCATGTACCACTCGCGCATCAGCAGCAGCAGCTGATCCTTCGCGAAATCGGGGTCGATCATCGCAAGAGGCACACAGTGGAATGCCATGTCCCACGCGGCGAACCACGGGTATTCCCATTTGTCGGGCATCGACAGGACATCGCCGGCGGCGAAATGCCGCCAGTTGTGGTTGCGGCCGTGCTTGCGCTCCTCGGGGGGCACCGGACCTTTCTTGTCGCCGTTCAACCACCGGTTGACCATGTAGCGGTAGTACTGCTTGCTCCACAGCATGCCCGCGAACGCCTGGCGTTGGACATTGCGCAGGTCGTCCGACAGCTCAAACGGCGTGACGCGGTGGTAGAACGCGTCGGCCTCGCGCTGCCGCAGGTCGAACGTCGCGTCGAATTCCTTCCCCAACGGCGCGCGGTGATCGCCGCCCGGGCGCAGGCGCAGCTTGAGGACGGCGGAGGCTCCGCCGGGAATTTGCCGGATGTAATGCGCGGCGGCCTTGGTGCCGACGTTGCCGGGGTTTACCGCGTCCTTTCGTCCGTGCACGAGATAGTTGTCGAACGCGTCCTTCACGTAGGGCTGCGCGTTGGCCTGCCCCGAAATGCGCTCCGTGTTCGTGTCGTTTTCGGTGAACAGCAATTCGTCGGGTGTCTCGCAGTAGAGCGAGTAGGGAGGCAGGCTGCGGTGCGTCGTCGAAAGCACGGTTGCCGAAGCATCGTTGCGCGCGACGGCGATCTTCGGCATCACGAGTCCCGGGGATTCCGGATACCACGACCACACGTTCTTGAACCACAGCGTCGGCAGCAGGTGCAGCGTTGCCGGCTCCGGCCCGCGATTGCTTGCGGTGATCCGGATCAGGATGTCATCGGGCGCGGCTTTCGCATATTCGACAAAGACGTCGAAATAGCGGTCGTCGTCGAAGATCCCGGTGTCGAGAAGTTCATATTCCGGATCGTTCCGCGTGCGGCGGTGGTTTTCATCCACGAGATCACAATACGGGAAAGCGCGCTGTGGATATTTGTACAGGAACTTCATGTACGCGTGGCTCGGCACGTTGTCCAGGTAGAAGTAGCACTCCTTGACGTCCTCGCCGTGATTGCCTTCGTTGCCGGTCAGGCCGAACATCCGCTCCTTGAGGATCGTGTCGGCGCCATTCCACAGCGCGAGCGCGAAGCACAGTTGCTGGCGGTCGTCGCAGATGCCCGCGATGCCGTCCTCGCCCCAGCGATAGGCGCGCGAGCGCGCATGATCGTGCGGCAGATATTCCCAGGCCGCGCCGCTCGCGCTGTAGTCCTCGCGCACCGTGCCCCATTGCCGTTCGCTCAAGTAGGGGCCCCACATCCGCCACGGAGCTTTTTTGTCGCGCGCCGCGGTCAGCCGCTGCTCCTCCGCGGTCAGCGGATGACCGCCAGGATTTTCCCGGGGCGGCGGTTTGCGTTTCTTGGTCGAGGCCATATTTGGGTCAGCCGAAAGCGTCAGACTCTAGCGTTATGCGGGGGCCACGGCAACGCCGCGCCCGGAATCGACCGAACCACTGCGCCCCGGCTCATGTCGAAAATGGAGACTTCCCTGCGCGGGCGCGGACATGGATAATCCGCCGTGGAAGGCGCCCCAACGAAGACCTAAGTCCGCTACGTCGTCCCATCCTTCAAGGAGATCACGATGACCCGAGACACCTCACCCGCCAGCCGCCGTCGCTTCTTCAAGATCACCGCCATCGGACTCGCTGCCGCGCCGTTCGCCAGCGCGTTGATGAGCGGCGTCGCGCAGGCCGCCGACGCGCTCAAGGAATCCGATCCGACCGCCAGCGCGCTGGGCTACGTGATGGACGCGACCAAATCCACCAAGCGGACCGATAAGACCGCGACGTGCGCCAACTGCAGCCAGTATTCCGGCAAGGCGGGTGCGGCGGATGGCCCGTGCGCCATCTTCCAGGGCAAGCTCGTCACCGCCAAGGGCTGGTGCTCGGCGTGGGTCAAGAAGGCCTGAGCGTCCGGCACTGACTTTCTTCGGACGCCGTCCATTTTCGAAGGCGGTGGCCTCGCCGATTGCTCGGCGAGGGTCAGTTCGTTGCGGCTTCGACGGCAGTAGCAAAGGGGAAGCGCGATGCCCGCAGTGAACGCCGACCTCGACGCCGTCGGGCCGGTTGTCATCCACACCGGCTACGCGACGCTCGTCGCTTGCGCGGCGGCGATCGGTGGATTCCTCTTCGGGTACGACAGCGCCGTGATCAATGGCGCGGTGCCCGGAATACAGGCCACATTCCAGTCCGGCTCCGCGGCGACGGGATTCGCCGTCGCCTCCATCCTGATCGGCTGCGCGATCGGCGCCCTCTTCGCTGGCCGAATCGCCGACCTGCTGGGCCGCCGCCGGACGTTGCTGATCACGGGCGTTGTCTTTACGTTGAGCGCGCTCTGGACAGGCTACGTCGCGACGGAGACCGTGTTCAACGCCGCGCGTTTCTTGAGCGGTATTGCTGTCGGTGCGGCGAGCGTCGTCTCGCCCGCGTACATCGCAGAAATTTCACCGGCATCGATGCGCGGACGGCTGACTTCGCTGAACCAGATGGGAATCGTCGTCGGGATTTTCATGGCGCTGCTGGTGGACGATGGGGTCGCCCGCGCCGCGGGAGGCGTGTCGCAGCCCTTCTGGATGGGACTCGAAGCGTGGCGCTGGATGTTTCTGACCGAGGTCGTTCCGGCAGTCGCGCTGGTGCTGGCGGCCTGCTTCATTCCGGAGTCGCCGCGCTATCTGGTCGCGAACCGTCGCGACGCGGAGGCGCTGGCGGTGATGCAGCGAATCTCGCCGGCCACCGGGCCTGCCAAGATCGCGGAGATCAGAGCGACGTTCGCCGGCGAAACAAAGCCGCGCCTTCGCGACCTGCTGGGTCCGGACAATCGCTTGCTGCCGATTGTGTGGATCGGAATTGCGCTGTCCTGCCTGCAACAATTCGTCGGCATCAACGTGATTTTCTATTACGGCACGACACTCTGGGAGGCCGTCGGCTTCTCCGACGCGGATTCGCTCGGCATCAACGTCATCAGCAGCACGATCAACATCGCGGCGACGCTGATCGCGATCGCGTTGATCGACCGCGTGGGCCGGCGCCCGCTGCTCTTGTGGGGCGCCGTAGGCATGGCCGCGACGCTCGGCGTCCTCGCCATGATGTTCGCCACGGCCGACGTCTCGATCAACGGCAAGGTGACGCTCCCCCATGCCAACGGCCTGATCGCGCTGATCGCGGCCAATCTGTATGTCCTCGCTTTTGGCGTGTCGTGGGGACCGGCGGTGTGGACGATGTTGAGCGAGATGTTCCCCAACCGGATGCGCGGCTCCGCGCTTGCGGTTGCGGCGATGGCGCAATGGCTGGCGAATTGGCTCATTACGGTGACATTTCCCGTCATGCTCAAGAACCTGGGCTCGGCGTTCGCCTATCTCGTCTACGCCGTCTTTGCCGCGCTGGCGATCTTTTTCGTCATGCGTTACGTCAAGGAAACGCGGGGCCGCTCGCTCGAGGAAATGTGATGCGGCGACGCGCGTGCGCCGTCCTGGCCGCAATGGCCGCAGGTGGGGTGCACGCCCAGTTCGAGACCGCTCCCAGCCCGGCGCAGCCCGACAACGCCTTCGATCGCGCCGTCGCCCATCCGAAGCGCGACCACGCTGCGCAAGGGATACTTGAGGGTGCTGCATACGCGCAATCGCGGATGCCCATTGCCGATGCTGACGCCGTGCAGGGTGTACTGCAGACCGGCGATCTTGCGTCATGGCCGCGCCTCTATCGCGACGGCGACTTGCTCGTGACGGGTCTTTTGAACGGCGCAGTGGCTCTCTTCAAGATGACGCAGAACCTTTTCGGCCCGCCGCCGGCGCTGCAGTCCGCCGGCTACAAGAAGGATCCCGGCTGGGGCGAGTTCTTCATCGAACCGGGACTGGGCGCCGAGTACAGGCTGGGCGGAACGGTGACTCTGTATGGCAGCGTTTCCTACGTGGAATCGAGCACGCGCGGCACCGACAATTGCTGCGTGAGCAACCTCTATTACGGGAATCGCGAGCTCCTGTTCGCGGGCATACGATGGAGCGATCCGGCGAACGGCTTCGCGCTGGACGCGTCCTACGGGCAGCAGGATTTCACCATCGGCAACCAGATGCTGATCGGCCGCGGCGCCGACGACGGCGCGCAGCGCGGCGCCAACCAGATCGGTCCGCGCAACGCGTGGGCCAATGCGGGGATCGTCAAGGCGACCTGGCGGGACTTGAACGTGCAGGCGTTCTATTTGAAGCCGAACGAGGCGCCCTCCACGGCGACCGGGACGATCATCAACGGCATCAACGTCGAATGGCTTCCCGCTGGACCCGTGCGGCTGGGCGCGACGTACCTCTACGTGCCCGACTCGAACATCGTGACCCGCGACCGGCTCAACGTCTGCGACCTGCGCGCCCGCGCGCACCCGTTTCCGTCGACGCCGCAATTCTGGCTGGACGGCGAATACGCGTGGGAACGCAAGAGCAATGTCGCCGCCGACGGATGGTACGTGCAGGCCAACTACAACGCGCAGAGCACGACGTGGAAGCCGCTCTTCGCATTGCGTTACGCGTCGTTGTCGGGCGACCGGCCGGGCACTTCGCGCTGGGAAGGGTTCGACCCGCTGTACTTCTCCGGCAACAATCCCAACTGGTACCAGGGCAAGATCGGCTCGTCGATTTTCAACAATACGAATCTCGACGTCGCCAGTGTCGCGTTGACGCTCACACCCAACGACCGGAACATCATCGACTTCCTGTACATTTACTTCACGGCGGACCAGGCGAATTCGCCGCTCGCGATCCCGGCCCCGGGTGCCCAGCCCGCAAGTGGCGGCGGCGTGCCCACCAAGGCGCTGGCGAGCGAGTTCGATGCCACGTACACGTATGTCATCAACAAGAACGTGAATGTAAATGCCTTCGCGGCCTATGCCGCGCCTTTGGCGGGCTACACGAATCTCTATTCGGCCAATGGCGGCAGCGCCAGCGGCTGGTGGTTTTTCGGCACCCAACTCAACATCAGTTATTAGGCCCAGGCCATGAGCGAGACGCTTCCAACTGTTTATCTCGCGCGTCACGGCGAAACCGCGTGGAGCCTCTCCGGCCAGCACACGGGCTTGACCGATCTGCCGCTGACCGATCGTGGCGAGCAGAATGCGCGGGTGTTGGGAGAGCGGCTGAAAGGAATCGCCTTCGCGAAAGTTTTCGCAAGCCCGCTGCAACGCGCGACGCGCACCTGCGCGCTGGCCGGGTTTGGCGCCGTTGCGGAAATCGACCGCGACCTGGTCGAGTGGAACTACGGCGACTACGAGGGCATGACGACGCGCGAAATCCTAGCGGTCCGGCCGGGCTGGTTGCTGTTTCGTGACGGTTGTCCGGGCGGGGAGACGCCGGCCCAGATCGGCGCGCGCGCCGACCGCGCGGTGCAACGCGTGCGCACTGTCGGCGGCGACGTGCTGTTGTTCTCTTCGGGCCACTTCGGGCAGTCATTTCGTTCTAGGCACGGCCGCACTGTGCATTTTGGGCTATGAGCACGATTTGTCCGAGCCGGTGATCCGCCTCTGGAACGAAGCGGGGAAGGCCGGTTCCTGACGTCTGGAGTATGATTTATTCGATTTTCCGCGGCGGTCCGCGCACGTCACTTGCGGTCGCCCATCCTTCCGCACAAAGATGCAACAGGTGAACCGATGAAAGCCACAGCCAAGCTTCACGATATCGGCCAGAGTCTCTGGCTCGACAACATCACGCGCGACCTTTTGGAAAGCGGCACGCTCAAGCGGTATATCAGCGACCTTTCCGTGACGGGGCTCACGTCCAATCCGACGATCTTCAACAACGCCATCAAGAACAGCAGCGACTACGATGCGTCGATCCGCAGCAAGCTCAAGGCCGGCAAGTCGGGCGAGGCCCTCTTCTTCGAGATGGCGCTCGAGGACGTAACGCAGGCCGCCGATCTTTTCCGGCCGGCCTTCGACCGTACGCGTAGCGTCGATGGCTGGGTTTCACTCGAGGTCTCGCCGTTGCTCGTGCGCGATACCGGCACGACGCTGGCGGTGGCGAAGGACCTGCATGCGCGGGCGGAGCGCCCGAACCTCTTCATCAAGATTCCGGGGACGAAGGAAGGCTTGCCCGCGATCGAGGAAGCAATCTTCGCCGGCGTGCCGATCAACGTGACGCTGCTCTTCTCGCACGAGCACTACGCCGCAGCCGCCGACGCCTATTTGCGCGGCATCGAACGGCGCATCGCCGCGGGCCTCGATCCCGACGTGGGCTCGGTCGCCTCGGTGTTCATCAGCCGCTGGGACGCCGCGGTCGCGGGCAAGGTGCCGGCGGCCTTGACCAACCGGCTCGGGATCGCGATTGCACAGCGCTGCTACAAGGCGTACTGCGACCTGGTCGCCTCGGAGCGCTATCGCCGCGTAATGAATGCCGGCGCGCGTCCGCAGCGGCTGTTGCTCGCGAGCACGGGCACCAAGGATCCCAAAGCCTCCGACATTCTCTACATCAAGGCGCTGGCCGCGCCGTTCACCGTCAACACGATGCCGGAGGCCACGCTTCTCGCCTTTGCCGACCACGGCGAAGTCGGCGCGCTGACGCCTGCCAACGGTGCTGGCGGAATTCGCGAAGGCGGGCATCGACGTGGTCGCGCTGGCCGCGCGCCTGCAGGACGAGGGCGCCGATGCGTTCGCCAAGTCGTGGAACGAATTGATGGGCGTGATCGAATCGAAGAGCGCGGCGATCGGCAAGGCTGCCTAGCTACATGAAAGTGCTGACGGTCGATGTCGGCGGGACGAGCATCAAGATCCTTGTCGAAGGGGAGGATGCGCCCCGTAAATTCGCTTCGGGGCCGACGATGACCGTGCGGCAGATGGTCGCCGGTGTGAAGCAGCTCTCGCGAGGCTGGAAGTACGACCGCGTTTCGATCGGCTATCCGGGTGTGGTGAAGCACAACCAGCCGGTAACGGAGCCCTACAATCTCGCGCACGGCTGGGTCAAATTCGACTATGCGGCGGCCTTCGGTTGCCCGGTGAAAATCATCAACGACGCGGCGATGCAGGCGCTGGGCAGCTACAACGGCGGTGATTTGCTGTTCCTGGGACTCGGCACGGGATTGGGCACGACGCTGGTCGTTGACGGCGTGGTCGTGCCGATGGAGGTCGCGCACCTTCCCTAT
>WNFM01168304.1_pt3 | contig 10980 bp, 11 predicted proteins | sample 5400271 | NCBI WGS metagenome assembly WNFM01 (sample SAMN13153352, study PRJNA577476) | soil metagenome | isolation source: 60 cm saprolite on Douglas fir-dominated hillslope | place: USA:California | collected 2013-09-17 | reverse complement strand
TCCGTCGGCCTATTTTCCGAAGGCGGAAACTTTGGAAGCGGCCGCGGGGGAGCGGACATCAGCGGTCTTGTCGGAAAATTCGATTACTCCGCCGCAGGTTCCTATTTTTCAACGGACGGTCCAGATGTAGACAACCGTTTCGTGAACCGCACCGCGTCCGGAAACTTCGGCTACAGTTTCAGCGACACGAATCAGTTGCGTCTAGCAATCCGCAACAACGGAAGCAACGCCGGCACGCCGGGGCAGACCGTCTTCACTCCCCCAAACAATGACGCGCACACCGACTATGAAAATTTCAGCGCCAACGCTCGCTGGGATTTCGCGGCGGGGAAACACTGGCACTATCAAGTGAGCGGCTCCGAAGCGTACAACCGGCGTATCAGCGACAATCCAACGCAAAGTTTTTTCATCGCGGGCCCGAACTCACCATGCCCGCAAGATCCCACGAGTCCTAATTCCGTTCCTACGACGCAATTTTGCGATTTCCCGGGAAACTCTGGTGCAAAGCAAAATCGCGCCAACGTTGCCGCTCAGGCAAGCTATTTGCTCCCTAATTTCGCGGCGACCGGCGGCTACCAGTACGAAGTCGAAAACGCTTTTCTCTCGACGATTCAAGTCGATCACGCCCGCCGCAACAATCAAGGCGGCTTTCTCGATTTCCGCTATTCCCCGCATCCGCGAATGACTCTCAGCTTTGGCGGCAGAGCGGAAGCGAACGGAAGCTTCGGCACGCGCGTTGTGCCAAGAGTCGGAGCTTCCATGGCTCTGCTGCAGGGCAGGGATTTCTGGGGCGAAACGCGCCTTCGTTTGTACTACGGCGAAGGAATCAAAGAACCTGGCTTCGAGCAGACCATTGGATTCGACATCTGCGATCCCGGTAATCCAACGCTGAAACCCGAGGCGAGCAAGTCGTGGTCCGCGGGAATCCAGCAGAAAGTCGCTGGCGACCATGTGAATGTTTCCGTCGATTATTTTTCAAATCGCTTCTACGACCTTGTGAGTTTCACGTCCTGCTCGGTTTTTGCCCCGTGCAATGTGCCCATTCCAGTCGGTTGCCGCAGTCCATTTTGGGGAAGTTTCTTCAATACGGACAAAGCGCGCACCCGCGGCGTGAACGTTACCGCTGAGGCAAAGCCCGCCAAGTGGCTCAAAGTGATCGGCAATTACACCTATGACGACACACGCGTGATCGAAGCGGATAACGCATTTGACCCCACGCAAACGGCGGGCAATCGTCTGCTGAGGCGTCCATTGCACTCGGGTTCGTTGACCGTGTTCTACGCCTATCGATCGTTCGCGGCCACGTTCGCAGGATATTTCACGGGCGAACGCACCGATTCGGACTTCCTCTTCCTCGGATTCACCCGAAATCCCGGCTACGCCCGCTTCGATTTCTCCACGAGCTACAACTTCGGCCGCGGTGTCAGCGCCTACGTCCGTGCGCACAATCTTTTCGACAAGCAGTATCAGGACGCACTTGGCTATCCAGCCCTCGGCCGCGAAGTCCGTGTCGGCGTGAACTATCGTTTCGACGGAAAGAGCTGATGAGCGAACCCGAACGCGTCCTCTTTTGCTGGAGCGGCGGCAAAGACAGCGCCATGGCGCTGCATTTGTTACTCCAGCAAAAAGAAGTCTGCGTCACCGGACTGCTCACAACAATCACCGAGGGATTCGAGCGCATCAGCATGCACGGCGTGCGGCGCGAACTCTTGCAGCGGCAAGCGGAGAGCATTGGCCTGCCGCTACAAGAAGTTCGAATACCGCCGCAATGCGTGAACCCAATTTATGAAGCGCGAATGGAATCGGCCATGAAGACGGCGTGGGGGCACGGAATTCGTCGCGTGGCATTCGGCGATATTTTCCTGGAGGATTTACGCGCATATCGAGAGAAGAACCTCGCGAAAGTTGATATGGAAGCGATTTTTCCGATTTGGAAGCGAAATACGCGGGAGTTGGCACGCTCCTTCGTTCAATTGGGGTTTCGAGCCCGCGCTGTGTGTGTCGATCCCCGAGTTCTGGATCGCAGCTTTGCAGGACGCGTTCTCAATGAACAATTTTTCGACGACTTGCCGGCACACGCGGATCCGTGCGGCGAAAATGGAGAATTTCATTCGTTCGTCTACGACGGGCCGATCTTTCAAAAGCCCGTGAAATGTAAAACAGGTGAAGTTGTGGAACGAGATTCATTCGTATTTTGTGATTTACTCGCTGAGGAGGAGGTTTCGGCATGAAGAACGCAATCAACCAGAAGCAGGTTCTGTGGATGAAGACGGCAATTGCGGCAGTCTTGGTGCTGCTTGCCGCCGCGCTACGAATCTTGCCGCATCCGTGGAACTTTACGCCCATTGGTGCGATGGCGTTGTTTTCTGGGTCGGTTTTTAAGGAAAGGTGGTTGCGCTTCACGTTCCCCCTTTTGGCCCTGTTTGCCGGCGACGCCGTCGTCGGATTTCACAAGCTGATGGCGTTCGTCTATTTGAGCTTCCTAGTGAACGTGGCCCTCGGCATGTGGATTGGCGAGGATCGTAAATTGCTTCGCATCGCCGGCGGAACGCTGCTGGGCGCGACGCAATTCTTCCTGGCCACGAATTTTGCCGCGTGGGTGGTCTTCACGACTTATCCCAAGACTGCTGCCGGGCTGATTGCGTGTTATGCGGCGGGCATTCCGTTTTACTGGAATTCGCTGGCGGGCGACTCTCTTTATGCAGGGCTGTTGTTTGGTGGCTATGCGTTCGCGGAGCGGCTCGTCACTCACGATCGGGGGGCAGCTGAGATTCCGAGCTGAAAACACCGCGGCTTGAGCCTGATGCTATAATTGCGAGTTCACCATGCCGAAGAACGCGACAGAAACCGGCGTCGCGCCGGAAATATTGGCCAAATACGAGGCGGTGATCGGCCTCGAAGTTCACGTTCAACTGTTAACCAGGACTAAAATATTCTGCAGTTGCTCAACGCAGTTTGGCGACTCGCCGAATACGAATACGTGCCCGGTCTGTCTCGGCTTGCCCGGCACCCTTCCTGTGCTGAACAAACGCGCCGTGGAGATGGGGGTTCGCGCCGCTCTGGCGCTGAACTGCACCGTGAACGAGCACTCGCGTTTTGCGCGCAAGAATTATTTCTACCCGGACCTGCCGAAAGGCTACCAGATTTCGCAGTACGAGTTGCCGCTCGCCGAACATGGTTGGCTCGATATTGAAGTTTCGGGCGAGCAGAAGCGTATCGGCATTACCCGGTTGCACCTGGAAGACGATGCGGCAAAGAATCTGCACGAGGGATTCTCGCAATCGGGAACAAAGGGTTATATCGATTACAACCGCGGTGGAACGCCGCTCGCGGAAATCGTTAGCGAACCGGACATGCGTACCTCGGACGAGGCGTATGCGTACCTGACGACTCTGCGGCAAATCTTGCTCTACACCGGCGTCAGTGATTGCAATATGGAGGAAGGATCGCTGCGTTGCGACGCGAATGTTAGCGTCCGGCCGCGGGGCGCAAAGGAATTCGGGACAAAAGTCGAAGTGAAGAATCTGAATTCGTTTCGCTTCCTCCAAAAGGCTCTCGAATACGAGATCGAACGGCACATCGGTGTGATCGAAAACGGCGGGAAGATTTCGCAAGAGACGCGGCTGTGGAATCAGAGCGAGAATTACACGGTGTCTATGCGTTCGAAGGAAAAGGCACATGACTACCGGTATTTTCCGGAGCCCGATTTGCTGCCGATTCACGTCAGCGCGGCCTGGCGCGAAGAACTAAGAAAGTCTTTGCCGGAGTTGCCGTCGGCGAAGCGCGAGCGGTTCGTCAACGCGTTTGGCATAACGCCATACGATGCGGGCGTGCTCACTGGCTCGCAGGAACTCGCGGCCTATTTCGAAGCTGCGGTGAAAGCTGGAGCCGCGGGGAAATCCGCTGCCAACTGGATGCAAACGGAACTGCTCCGGCGGTTGAACGACGGCGGCAAAGAGATCGGCACGAGTCCAGTTTCGCCAACGGCACTCGCGGAGCTGATCGGCCTCGTGGACGGCGGCAAAATTACGGCCGCGATTGCCAAGAAGGTTTTTGCGAGAATGTTCGACGGCGGGCAATCCGCGGCAGCGATCGTTGCAGCGGAGGGTTTAGGCGCTCAGATCAACGATGATGCAATCGAGCAGGCGGCTAAGGAAGTGATCGAAAAAAATCCCGGCAACGTGGCGAAATTCAAGGCTGGGAACGAAGGGGTCTTCAAGTTTTTTGTGGGCCAAGTAATGCGGGCGACCAAGGGCCAAGCGAACCCACAAGCGATCAATGATATTTTGCGGCGGTTGCTTGCGTAGAAGGTGTTGAGGACCACTGGACTAAGAAGTGGCCTTGCGACGAATCGAGAGAGCCATGCTGAAAACTGGAGAAAAGGCCCCGGAGTTCCGATTGCCGGCCGATACCGGCGGAGAAGTAGCGCTAACGGATTTTAAGGGCAGGCGCGCATTGCTCTTTTTCTATCCGAAGGCCGACACACCGGGTTGAACCGTGGAAGCGTCCGAGTTTCGTGACGCGAAGAAGCACTTCGAGAAGTTGAACGTGGAGATTCTTGGCGTGAGCGCGGATTCCGTGAAGGCGCTGGCGCGCTTCAAAGAGAAATACAAATTCAACTTCGCGCTCTTGAGCGATCCGGACCACAAGATGATTGAAGCGTATGGCTTCTGGCGGCCGAAGAAATTCATGGGCCGCTCCTTCAAGGGAATCGTGCGAAGCAGTGCGCTGATCGGTAGCGATGGAAAAGTGGAAAAGATCTGGGACGCGGTCAAAGCAAAGGGCCACGCCGCCGAAGTGCTGGCGCATTTGGAATCACTGAACTAAGGATCAAATAATCTTAGGAAGAAAAAGGGCGGCTTCTCTCCGCCGCGTTTTTTCTGTTGTCTGACCTCTAGTTAGTCGCCGCTGCAACCTGTGTCTTGAACGCCAGTCGCGTCTCGGCAGGAAACTCGATATCCTTTTTGCCCGTTGCAGCCGCACCGGCCGTGCCAGCTCCGGCTCCGGCGAGTGCGCCAATCGCAGCGCCCTTTCCGCCGCCAGCTAGCGCCCCGATGGCAGCTCCAGCTCCGGCTCCTCCGCCAATGAAGACAGTGTCACGTTTTGCTTTGCCGCCGGCGGTGCGGCCTGCCAGCGAAGTCGCAACCACAATCGTTTTTCCGTTTACGGTTACTGACCGAAGCTTGAGCCAGAGTTTTGCCGGCGTCGAAAGCCGGCGGGAGGGTTGCACGCTGGCCACAACGAGCTTTGCGGGCGAGCCTTTTGGAATTACGACTTTGCCGTCGACATTTACGTCGCTTGATACGTTGCCGGCGATACTCTGGCCTACTTTCGCCGTCTTGGAGCTGACCGATTGACTGGTTGTTACGCTGATGGAAGTGCCTGCGGGAACCGTCGTCGCCGCAGGAAGCAAAAACGGAAGGACGAGCAAGCTCGCAAGAGCCATTGAAAATCGAGTGAAGCGTTTTTTCATCTCCGTCACCTCAGGAAGAATTGACCCTAGAAACGAAGTTTAGCAGAAATGGCGTGGCGGGAAAGTCAGAGATGATAGACAAGTTCCGCGGGATTGCTTTCGGCGACTTCGACCATCATGTTGTCGAGAAGTCGCGTTTTTCCAAGATAAGCGGCGACGACGACGTAGCATGTGCGGGAGACACGTAAGGCGGCTTCAAAATTGTCGGCGAAAACTATTTCGGCGTAATCGAGTTTGGCGAGCGGCTCCGTCTCGAACACGGCGCGCATTGCGGTTTGAATTTCCAAAGCATCCTTAGTACCTGCAGCGATTGTCGTGCGTGCGGCGACAAGCGTACGGTGAAGCACCGTTGCGGCGCGGCGTTCGCCGGCACTTAGATATGCGTTGCGTGAAGAGAGCGCGAGACCGTCTGGCTCGCGGACGATTGGACAGACAACGATTTGCACGCTGAGATTCAGGTCGCGTACCATGCGCTGAATGGCGGCGACTTGTTGCGCGTCTTTGCGGCCGAAGTAGGCGAAGTCCGGCTGCGTAATCTCAAAAAGTTTTAGCACAACTGTCGCGACGCCGCGAAAATGGCCGGGCCTCGAACGGCCCTCGAGCCGGTCGCTGATGCCGTCCACATTCACATGCGTGGAAAAACCCGTTGGATAGATTTCCTCCGGTGGAGGCGCGAAGAGCGCATCGACACCGAGCTCCGCGAATTGTGCCGCGTCGGATTCGAATGCGCGTGGATATTTTGCGAAGTCCTCGTTCGGGCCGAATTGTTTCGGATTCACAAATAGCGAAGCATAGACGCGCGAACATTCCTGTTTCGCGCGGCGCACTAGCGAAAGATGGCCCTCGTGGAGCGCGCCCATTGTCGGAACCAAGCCGACGAGATGGCTATCCGCGCGAGCTTGTCGCGCGGCTTCTTTCATCCAGGAGATGGTGCGGATGGTTTCCACAAAGGGAAGAGTCTACGCGTTCGCGGCGGCGGCGCGTTCGCGATAGAAGTGCATCAAGTCCGTCGCGATGGGCTTCGCACCGTGCTGGCGCAGCATTGTGGCGATCTGGCCGCGGTGATAGGTACCGTGATTAGCGAGATGCTGCAACGATTGCCAGAGGGGATTCGCGTAGATTCCAAAATTGATCGTCTTGTATTCGAACACGCGGTCGAGTTCCGCTTGCGACAGGCCGTGGACGAAGTCGAGTAACCCTTTCGCCTGCGGCGCCCAGTGTTCGCGCAGGGCGGCGATGGATTGAATGTGTGCGAAATCCGGAATCGACGGATGAGAGCGGCCATGAAAACGTTCGAACCAGATCCACTCACCGCCGCAAATGTGCATGAGCGTATCGCGCATCGAAGAAAAGCTGGAGCCGAGCGGTTTGACGAACTGTTCGTTGGAGAGCTGGGCCGATGCGTCGAGCGATCGCTGGTTCGCCCAGTCGTTGTATTGAAATAGCGCGCGAGCTTCCTCGGGAGTCATAATCGTTTCCTCTGTTGGGGAATTGGATGGTGCCCTTAGTCTGCGAGTTCCACGTCAATGTTTACCGGTTTCTGTGCGCCGCTCGACTGCGGCATGTGATAGGACTCGTTTTCAGACGGGAACGAGCCGCGCCGGACGTCTGCACAATATTCGCGGACGGCGCTGGAAATTAGTTCGCTCAGGTGTGCATACTCTCGTGCAAATTTTGGAGCGGTGTGGAACGTTAGGCCGAGCAGGTCGTTTAGTACCAGAATTTGGCCGTCGCAGTCAGGGCCGGCGCCGATGCCGACCGTCGGTATGCGCAGATCCCGCGTTATCTGCGAAGCGAGCTCACGAGGAATTCCTTCCAGCACGACGGCGAAGGCGCCCGCAGCATCCACGGCGCGCGCGTCGCGAATCAACTGTTCGGCGGCGGCCGGCGTTTTGCCTTGCACCTTGAATCCGCCGAGGGCATTCACAGATTGCGGAGTTAGTCCGACGTGACCCATTACCGGAATTTCGGCTTCGGTCAACCGCGCGATTAATTCGAGACGCCGCTCACCGCCCTCAATTTTCACCGCTTCGGCGCCGGCCTCTTTCACCAGCCGCACGGCGTTGCGCACGGATTCCGCAATGTCCGCGTGATACGTGCCATAAGGCATGTCCGCGACGACGAGCGCGTTGCGCGTGCCGCGGCGCACGGCCCGTGTGTGGTGCAGCATCTCGTCAAGCGTAACGGGAATCGTGCTGTCGTAACCGAGGACAACCATGCCCAGCGAATCGCCGACGAGCACTACGTCCACGCCTGCTTCATCCAATAATCGGGCGGTCGGATAATCATAGGCCGTGAGGCACGTGATTTTTTGCGTGGATAAATTCGCGTCGGTTTTGCGCTGGAGCAACGCGGGGACGGTAACTTTACCGTTGCCCTGTTCGCGGGAAACGCTCATTTTGGCCTCCGGTGCCGTTCCCTGAACCCGGGATACAGCCCTGTACCTTTTAAAAGAATAGCAGATTTCTGAGTACGCCGTCAGTTGCCGACAGTTGCTCCCAAAGCCAATCCAAATGCATCATCAGGTGGGAGCAAAGCCGATTCGTTCACTCTCTATTTAGGTTGCCGCGGATACCTTTGAGCGCTCTCACTCCTGGAGTTTTAAGGCGGCTTCGTTGTTCAACGGTTTCTCTCGATCGCGTTTAAGATGGCTTGCGATTGGTCTCAGTTGTCTGTGCTTCAGTTCTGCCGTAGCGGGTCAGGCCACCTTACCCCGTACTTTTTCCGGCAATGTGTTGGATCCAGCATCCGCGGCCATTAAGGGCGCGCAAGTAACTCTTGGCAGAGCGGACGGTTCAGGCGTTAGCGCCGCGTTGACTGACGAGGCAGGTTTTTTCAGTTTTGACAAAGTTGCGCCGGGTAAGTACAAGCTTTCTGTTATCGCGGCAAACTTTAAGCCGTTCGAACGCGAGGTAAATGTAGGCAGCAAAACATCGCCGCCACTACGTATTGTTCTGGAAATTGCCACGCAAAGCGAGAGCGTCAAAGTGTCCGCGGGCAATGCGCCGCCGCAGTTGAGCAGCGACGTTTCGGAAAACCAGAACGCCAATACTTTCGAGCGTGACGCCCTCGATCGGATTCCCGTATTCGACCAGGACTACATCACGACTGTTTCGCGCTTTCTCGACGACAATGCCGCTGGAACGAACGGCGTCTCGTTGGTTGTCGACGGCGTGGAAGCGAATGGGCCGGGAGTTTCTCCTTCGGGCGTACAAGAAGTAAAGGTGAATCAAAATCCCTACTCCGCGCGATTTGCGCGCCCTGGACGCGCCCGTTTGGAAATCACCACGAAGGGCGGCACACCGCAGTTTCACGGAACGATCAATTTTCTCTTTCGGGATTCCGTGTTCGATGCGCGGAACGCGTTCGCCGCGACAAAGCCGCCCGAGCGCCGCCAATTTTACGAAGGCTCTCTCACCGGCCCTTTCGGCCGGAACCCCAAGAATACGTTTCTACTGACTCTGGACCGGGATCAAAACGACGTGCAAGCCATCGTTTCCGCGATTGGATTCAACAGTTTGCCCATTCAGGATAATGTACCGGCTCCCGAGCGCCATCTATTTACCTCGTTTCGCGCGTTCCACGACTTTGCGAACGGTGACCAGGTTTGGATCGGTTACTTCTTCGAAAGCGAAACGAGGGAAAATCAAGGTGTGGGCGGCTTGGTGTTGCGCGAGGCCGGTTACACACAAATCGGCCGCGAACACGAAATTAACATCAGCTATCGCCACATTTTTTCCCCGAAGTGGGTCAGTCAACTGAGATTTCTTGTGGGCCACAACGACAATCCCATCACCAGCACGAACACCATGCCGCAAATCGTCGTAGAGGGTTTTTTCACGAGCGGTGGAGGCCAGGCCGATTTCAACCGAACGGAATCTCACTTCGATGGCACGGACTTTGTGACGTATACAAACGGCAAGCACGTGCTGAACTTCGGAGTCGACGTGCCTGACCTGAGCCGCCGCGGTTTTGACAATCATACGAATCAACAGGGAACCTACACCTTCGCCAATCCGGCCGCGTTCAATGCCAATCCTAAGTCGCCTGCCACTTTCATTTTGCAGGAAGGCCCGGGACATGTGGTCTTTTGGGAGCGAACAGTGGCTGGGTTTGTTGAAGATAATATGCGCTTGAAGCCGAATTTCTCAATTTCTCTTGGAGTGCGGTATTACTTTCAAAACTATTTTCACAATGATGCAGACAATTTTGCGCCGCGTTTTTCTCTGGCTTATGCGCTTTCAAAAAGTAGCAAAACTATTTTCCGCGGCGGCGCAGGAATCTTTTACGACCGAAGTGGGCCGCGCTCCATCGCCGATCTTTTGCTCTTCAATCGCATAAACGTAGAGCGATTTATCCTGTCGAGCACTCAGGCGAATCCTCTGCCGTTTCCTGTAACGGAAGCGGACTTAGTCGGAGTTCCAACGGGTTCCGTGACGCTGGACCCAGGTGCGCGTATTCCCTACATATTTCAGTACAGCGCGGGCGTTGAGCGTCAAGTTACTGCGAAAAGCACTGCTAGCGTAACGTACATCGGTTCACGCGGCATCGATCTCTTTCGCTCACGCGACGCCAACGCCCCGCTTCCGCCGGACTATCCGGCGCGGCCCGATCTCAGCCAGGGCCAAGTCAGACAAATCGAATCGCGAGGCTATCAAAAAAGCAATTCGGTGGAGTTCAGCCTGCGTGGTAAACCAACGAAATTTTTTTCAGGGCAAGTGCAGTACACGCTATCAAAAACCTATAACAACACCAGCGGCATCAACTATCTGCCCGGCAACAGCAATTTCCCGTCACTCGATTGGGCCCGGTCCGATAATGACCGGCGGCACAAATTCGATTTGTTGGGCGCATTCGAAGTGCATGAGAATCTTTCGCTCGGAGCGGCGCTGCAGGCCTATTCGGGCAAGCCCGTTAATGTGATCACCGGCCTGGACAGCAACCACGACGGCGTAACGAATGACCGGCCGAATGGCGGATTCGCGCCACGCAATTCTTTTCACGGCCCCGGTTTTCTCGGCCTGGATGTGAACGCGGAGCGCGACTTTAGTTTCTCGAAGGACAAAAAAACGGGACCGAAACTTACCGTCGCGCTCAACGTGTTCAACGTGCTGAATCACGCGAACTACGCCAGCGTCTTCAACGTTGCCGGCTCGCCGACGGTCATCGTGAATCCTCAATTTGGCGAGCCAAACTCTGCAAATCCGGGGCGTCGCTTTCAACTGAATCTTACTTTCAAATTCTAATCACGTGGCGTCCGGCTAGGGTTTATAGCCTGCGCGCGCCCTTTCCATTGTCCGCCGCGGCCGTGCCAGAAGCGTACCGCAGACACCAACGTCGCGTATGCATAAAAGATCGCAGAGATGGGCAAGAAGGGCGACCAGATCGGGGAGAGCTGGCAAAACACGACCGTCGGCAAGAAGGAAGCGGACATCAGACACCACGCGAGCAATGCCGGCAGCCATACCTTCGAGTTTGTGGAGAGAGCCAATGCAACCGGAGCCGCG
>WNFM01255320.1_pt1 | contig 10981 bp, 4 predicted proteins | sample 5400271 | NCBI WGS metagenome assembly WNFM01 (sample SAMN13153352, study PRJNA577476) | soil metagenome | isolation source: 60 cm saprolite on Douglas fir-dominated hillslope | place: USA:California | collected 2013-09-17 | reverse complement strand
GCTCAAGAATCACGTGACCGACGGGCGCCGCTTCCTGCACGATACGGAGGAGCGTTACGACCTGATCTTCTCGGATGCGTACCGCTCGTTCATTTCCGCACCCCCGCAGTTCGCCACCCTCGAGTTCTTCCGCTTGGCGAGGAGCAGGCTCAAGGAGGACGGCGTGCTGATCGCCAATTTCTACGGCAGCCTGGCGCCGGACACCCGGGCGACGATCTATTCCGTGCTCAGGACGATGCGCGCCGCCTTTCCGCAGGTCTACGTCATCGCCACCGTCGGTCCCGCAAGCGAGGAGCTGCAGAATTTCATCTTTGTCGGGCACAACGCGTCGAATCCGGAGCGACGGGCCGGCCTGGGGCGGGCTGCGGCGCTGGAATGGCGTGCGTCCGACGCCCTGCTCGATTCCCATCCCGTGCTGACCGACGATTTCGCCCCGCTCGAGTACTACGCGGCGAACGCGATCCGCCGCTACGACGCCATTTCAAGAAGAGCGCACTGACGCGGTTCTATATGTCCGCGCGAAGCACCATCGAGAAACCGTGTTCCTTGACCTGCTCCTGGCCCACGCGCCCGCTGAACACGAAGCTCGCCGTCAGGCCCTTGCCGAAATAGCGCCACCCGGCGGTCAGCAAAGCGCTGGTGGGATCGTTGGCCGGCTGCTCGCCCGTGAAGAACTCGACCTTCTGGTATTTCCGGATGTCTTCGTACCGCGCGCCGAAGAAGGTTTCCGAATTGCCACGGCCGTAGGCGACCTCCCCCAGCAGGTTCCATTGATTGGAGCTCTGCTTTGATGCGGCGACCGAGCTGCCGCCGTTTTCGTCGTATCCGTGCCGCCGTTTTCGTCGTATCCGTGCTGGTCGCGCTGCGACCAGAGGTAACCCAGCGAGCTGGTCAGTTTCCAGTTACCCCAGGCCGAGATATTGCTGAGGTTCGTCGATGCGAAGCTGCGCTTCGACGAGAAATCGCTGTCCACGGGTACCCCGGTCAGCGCCGCCCTCGACTGATTGGTACTGAACTTGCCGTACCCCCCGATCAGATCCAGGCTCCATCTATCCGACAGCAGCCAGGCGAAATAGGGATTGAGGTTGTACCCGCCCGTCTTTTCGTTTCCGGAATTGAACTTGGTGACGAAATTGCTCGCTTCATAACCGCCTGAAATGCCGAAGACGTACTTGTCCGACCGCGTGAAGTCATATCCGACAATGACGTTCTGGGTCGCGCCATAGAAGGCGGTTCGGGAGAAGGTGTTTTCGAGCGAGTCGGTAGTGGAGCTGATCCACAGGCTTTGGGCATTGCCGCCGCCGCTTCCGCTCCCCGCGCCGGACGGGTCATTGGCGGCGGCCGCGAGGTAATTGACATCGCTCGCGCTGCCCGAACGGTCGTTGGCCGCCAGCATGGAGCTTCCCGGGCGTCGAAGACCGAATATCTGCGCCCTGATGGTCCCTGCGATCGGCTGAACCTGCGCTTGGAGGGTGAACACGTTGGTGATGGTGGTGCTCGGGGTCACTAGCTCCTGCGAAATCAGCGTAAACGCCAGGGCGGCGCCGCCGTACGACAACAGCGCACATCCGAGAATCCTGCCGAGGGTCTTCTGGAGCACGGTGTTCTCCCTGGTGAACATGGTTCCTTATGACGAAATCAGCATAATGCAAGGCAGGGACAATGACAATTATTCGGACCTTTCCTCGCGATCGTGCTTCAATTCGAATCCGAAAATGCGGCTTCCCGCGCTGACGTTGACCCCGTCCCTGTTGGTAAACAAACCTCCGCTCTCCGCGCCGACACCCCAGTAGACCATGTTGTCAACCACCTGCGGTCCGCCTTCGACGGCGCCCGAGCGCATCACGGAGCCGTCGGCGAGCTTGATCTGGTTATGAAACTCGAAGAGCTTCCTTCCAGACTCGGCATCCAGGGCGACCATGGTTCCCTTGCCGTCCTGATAGCCGATGAACACCACTCCATTGCCGACGCTCAGCGTGCCGAAGGCCTGCAATCCGATCAGCGCGCCCGCGGCCGAGCCGACGATGACGTAGAAGCTTTCCCATTCGGCGAGCTCTGACATGTCCTCTCCTCTTTGCCACCCAAACCGCTCGAACCGGTACGCCAGCTCCGGCCCGCCTTTGCCCTCGTACGCGAGCTGGCCGACGAGCAGCGCGAACGACTCAGTGTACCGCGCTATGCCCAGGGGGCCGGCGTCCACCGGGTCGAAGCCCACGTCGCGGATCAGCAGCGCATCCGCATCCTGCGGCGCCTCGCGCGACGTGCCGGCCCGCGCCTTGCCCTCCGCCTCGCGTGCGAGCTTCTTGAGCTTCTCCTCACTTTAATGTGAATTTTCCACAGAAGGCCGGTGGAAGGCTTCACAGCGTTTCGACTCCCGCACAACTAGGCTTGTATTGCGCGGCGGCACGGCCCCCGCGAAATCATCAGCCACCGGGGAGGTGAAACGATGTCTACGACGAGTGCACCCACACCCTCACTCCTGCGCTTGTGCTTCGTCACGCTTACGGTGCTCCTTGAGCGCTGGCGGAGCGACGGCACGGAGGTTATCCGTCTCCGCTTAGTCTCGTTGCGGAACACGGCTGCCGCGCGAGTCAACGTCTGTCCCGCGCTGGCCCATCTCGTTTCCACACTGCGGGTGTCGCCAACATGATCACGCTCCAGGGATCGCTCAAGTATGCAGGCAACGTCGCCTCTGCTCCGGCCAGCACATTCACCGCGGATGTCGACCTGCCGGTCTTCCAATACTCGTTGGCAGCGGATGGGCAGTCGGTCGTCCGCCAGGCGTCAACCGACGGCCAGCGCAACACGCTGTCGCTCGCGTTCAGCGACACCTCGTACCAGTTGAGCCCGGATCAGGCTATTGTCGCGGGGTCTGACGCGACTTCCTCGGCAATGGCCCGTCAGTACGGACTCAAGGCACTGCGATCCGACAATGTCGCCTCGCTCGCGGTGACGGCGCTGTTTCGCTTCCGGGTACTCGAGTCGATCGAATTGGGGCAGCAGATAGTGGAGCTGCTGTGTGTGCCGGAGCTGTCACTGCAGCCGACTCAGGTGCTCGAAGCCGCGGTTCGTGGCAGTTCGTTGCGCCAGGAGTGGCTTGCGGTGTCACGCAGCGGCTTTGAAGCGCTGCGAAAGCAGGTCGCCGATGCCGGACTCAAAGTGTCCGACGGAAGCCTGTTGAGCATCGTCGCAGCCATCAGCGTGCTCGATGGAGATGCGCCTGCTATCCCGGACAAGGGCGCAGTGGACATCAAGGCCCTGCTGGAGAGCACCGGCGACCGCTTAACCTCGGCGGATGTCACGAAACTCCTGGCGCTGCTGCGCAGGGCTTCCGCTTCGCTGTTCGCGTTTCCGCTTGAGGTGGCCGAGGCCGAGACCCTCTCCATTGGCGGCACCCTGACGGTGTCCGACCCGGCCGGGAAGCCAATCACGGCGGCTGACTTCACGAATTTCACCGTTACGGCAGAAATCACCTACGCGGCGCTGTCTACCTCGCGCCTCCTCAGCCTGCAGTTCACCGACGCCATCACGGTGACCGACGGCGCCACGAGATTTTCACTGACCAGCGGCACCCCCGTTCTCAAGAATGGCGCGATCGATCCGGTGCGCGTCGGCCTAAAGGCGCTCGACGGATCGAGCGTCTGGTCGGCCACCTACAAGGTGGACGATGCTGCGCTCGGCCAGCTGGATATCAAGATCAACAAGCTCGCGCCTGCGACCTTGACGGCTGTTCCGAGCGACGCAGAGCCGGACCGAAACCGGAAGCTCAGGGGCCGGATCCTGACCTTCGACAAGAACTGCGCGCTGAAGGGCACGCTGGTCCTGATTCAGGCGAAGGCGAGCGCGACCGACAATTGGCACATCGTCGGCGCCGGGGCGGCCGATGCTTCGGGCAATTTTTCATTGCCGTACCCCTATGGGGTGTACGCCGATGCGCGGGCGGTGACGTCCCTCGCGCCCGGCGAGTACGCCGGCATCACGATCGACAGTGCGCCCGACAAACCTGACGAGACGATTCGCGACGACTTCCTCTATCTGCTGCTGCGCGATCCCGACTGCACGCCCGCAAAGAGCGGAGAAGAGTGTGATTGCGAGTCCACGGATACCGCAAACAGACTGCCGGACCACGCGGATCTGATCGGCTCCGATGCCTACACACAGGACATCGGTGGCAACTGCGTCAACCTGTCCAAGCCCAATCGCACGATCAATGAATACGCGTTCAAGGCCATCGTGCGTATGTCGGATCCGGATGTCGCCAACTACACCCTGAAGAGAATCGAGTCCGGACTTGAGACCATCGATGTGTCTCTTGCGACCGCACTGGCGAGCGCTGCGGCGAGCCTTGCGATGGTGGCGAATGGCGAGCTCGTCAAGGCGACCGATCTCAATAACAGTCTGGGCAACGTCGCGACTGCCGATTTTCTGACGACCATGCAAGGCGTGATGTCTCACGTCAACGCCGTCAAGGCAGCCTTTGCGATCGGTGGGCCGTCCATCACGTTCACCGCTCTTGCCGACTCACAGATGCACGTGCAGACCGTCGTGTCGCTGCTGGACGCATACAAGTCGCTGATGACCGCCAGCGACCTTCCGGTCGTCGAGGATGCCGCACCCGCGGTCAGCGCTGCCGCCAGCAGCCTGAGCGGGCTCATCGGCAACGCCATCGATACCGTGGGGACATCGGCGCGTTATGAGCTGACGGGGGGCGCGGCAACGCGCGATCGCAAGGCCATTGCGCTCGACAATCCGGTGCTCTGGCAGGATGCGCCCGAGACGCCGATGGCCGCGGCCGTGGGGTCGCCTCTGATGGGTGCCCTTGCCGGTTTCGCCGCGGCGCGGTCGCTGCGTCTCGGCGGGATGATGCGGCTGGGTACGCCATCGACGCCCGTTGCGGCCAATGATCCCTCGGCGACTTTTGCGCAGGCAGTGAGCGTTGCGACGGGGCATATCCTGCACTACAAGGCCGTGGTCAAGGCCGACGGCTATTCGCTTGGTGACTTGATTTATTCGCTGCCGCTGGCTCCCGGCCAGAAGAAAGAGATCGTCACCATCGATGCTTCCCACACGCTGGTCGGGGCGGAAACACAATCGATAAGCCAGAACGAGCGACTTGCGATGGGGCTCGTCAGCGAGCGGGACATCGCCGATCAACTGACGGGCAGCATTTCCGAGTCGCTGCGGGGCAGCAGCACGGCCGACACGCGGGGGATCAGCGCGGGATTCGGCACCGGCGGGCAGGGATATGGCGGAACGGGGGCCTATGGCGGCTCGGGCAGTGTCGTCATCGGCGTGGCGGGCGGTTGGGCACAGGCGAGCAGCGATGCGTCACAGGACAGCTCGCGCGATGTTGCGCAGTACTTCGGCGAAAAGCTGCGCCAATCCATCATGCAGAACGCCGAAGGGTACCGGCAGCTCAATGCGTCGGTCGTAACGACCGTGCAGGAAGGACAGCGGTACGGCGTCACCAGCGAGGTCGTGGCCAACCACAACCATTGTCACGCCCTGACCATGATGTACTTCGAGGTGCTGCGCCATTTTGCCGTATTCCAGGAGCTGGCGTTCGCAGAGGAATGCGTATTCGTCCCGCTGCTGCTGACGCGCTTCACCACCGAAAACATCGCGAAATGGCGCGACGTGCTGGCGCCCGCGCTGCTGCCGATGCCTTCGGACACCTACATGCAGCCATACGCCAGCAATCCGAGGGTCGGAAGGCAGCATCCGTTGCTCAAGGCTTTCGATGCCGATCAGCGCATCCGGACGCATTACGCCAACGTGGACTTCCCGACGGGCGCCTACGACGAAGAGCGAATCCAGTACATCAAGGGCACGGTGCGGCTGCGCGTCAACCTGCCCAGGCCGCGCACGCGCTTCGACCGCATCCTTTCCTTTCCGCTCGCGAAGCAACTCGACGCGGAAGGCCTGAAGCAGTCGACGGCGCGGTTCGCCCAGGATTCGGCCAGCTATGCCGCCAAGGCGTTTTTCAGCTTCGGCATCTATACGGCGTTCCAGGGGCCACCGACGCCGCCGGATCCCGAGCAGTTCGAAGTGCAGGCGCGCGAGGCGATTGCCGACGCCTTCATGCAGCTGGATGCCAACTACCAGACCGTGCCGCCCGCGCAGTGCATGCGCATCATCGATTTTTCACCGAGGGCGATCGGCGTTGGAACGTTTTTCATGCGGCCGCTGATCACCTCCCCGATGGAATTCTTCGCGGACAACTCGGAGGATCGGGCGCAGTGGAGCGCGTACGCGCAGCTCATGGGGTATCCCAACGCTGAAAAGCTGCTCGACACGCATTTCAAAGGCAACCTGATCTCGGAATGGGACAGCATCTTTCAGACCGACATTCTTCCGGTCGTGTTCGAGAAGATCCTGGATGCCATCACGCTGGACGCCTTTTCCATCGATCTCACCAGCGTCGACAAGTACCACGGCGGCGAGCGGCTGATGCCGATCAATGTCCTCGGCACTACCGGCAGCACACGGCAACAGTTGCCGCTGCTCCTGAGGATGGCCGTCGGAAGCGCGACGATACGAGACCTGAAGAACTTCGTCACGCTGGTTCTCGACAGCGCCTCGATCTCTTACTCCACCAGTCACTGCAACAACGTCTTGTTCAGCGGCCCGGTGGGAGACGACTTGCTGGATGTTGACGGGGCGAGGATGCCCATTCCCGAGAATGACAACGACAAGCGCAATCCGCGCAGGGAGGACCGCTACCTCGCGGCGAAGCTGATCGAGCACTTGAACAGTCACCTCGAGTACTACAACAAGGTGCTCTGGTCGCAGCTGGACCCGGACCGCCGCTACATGCTGCTGGACGGCTTCAGCATCCAGGTCTACGACGGCGACGGAAAGCCGATCGCCGCTCCGGGCGGAATGCGCAGTCTCGCGTCGGTCGTGAAGAATGACGTCATTGCCGTGGCGGGAAACTCGATTGTCATGCCGGTGGCTCCCGGGTACCGGGTGAGCGGTGCGTTCGTGCAGGTCAAGCAGGACGAGGAAGAGCCGACGCTGACTCTCATGGACCACTACCAGCCGCTTACTCCGGTGCCGCCCTACCGGATCAGCGTGCCGTCGAAGGGCGTATTTGCCGAAGCCGTGCAGGGCGCCTGCAATGCCTGCGAGAAGATCGAGACGGAACGGTTGCAGGACTGGAACCGTTACCCGATCGGCGACGAGCCGACGGCGATTTCCCCGATAACACCGCCCGTACCGGCGGTGACCGACTGGCGGGCGGCGTTCAAGGACCTTGCGGCGCCGATCGTCAATGTGCAGAACGCGCCGGCGGCGCCGGGTCCTGGTGCGGGGCTCGCCGGGCTGTCGGACCTGCTCGGCAAGGCGGGCATTTTCAAGGACATCACCGGGCTCGATGCCAATCAGCAGAATGCGATCAAGACCCTGCTGTCCAACAACGAAAACGCCAAGGCATTTGCCGAGATGGCCAAGGAAATGGCCATGCAGCAGCACAATACGCAGAACAGCGGCAAGATCATGGACTCGATCGCCTCGGCGAAGCAGTCGGGCGATATCAGCAAGGAGCAGGCGAGCCAGCTCACCAAGGATCATCTGCAGCAGCAGATCGACGGTGGCAAGACGCGGCCGCCCGCGATTACTGCCGGAGATTCGAAACTCGCCGAGGTGACCGCGGACGCCGTGCGTACCGGCAAGCCGGTGGACGCGACCCAGTCCTTTCCGGACGGCACGGTCGCAACGCTCAAGCAGTCCAGCGGCACGACCACTCCTGGCAACATCGACTTCACCGTGCCGGGCACGATCACGCCGCTCCAACAACCCACGGGTGATGCGTGCTGGGCCGCGGTCATCGCGATGCTCCAGGCGTGGAAGTCCGGCACCAAGGATGCGACCGTCCCGGGAGAGATTGCCAAGCTCCCCCCGCCTTTCCCGCAGCTGCTGACAAACAATCAGAAGCTCGTGACGGCCGACAAGAATGCGCTGTTCGCGAAGCTGGGTCTCGTCATCGATCCCATCGGCCTGTCATCCGCCGTGCCAGACGCGTATCTGAAGCTCATGCAGCAGTACGGCCCGCTCTGGGCCACGGTCGACGCCGATCTCACGGAGAAGACGTCCGAGCACGCGAAGGTCATCTACGGCATGCGCGGCGACGGCACGGCGAGCGGCACCATGATGCGGATCATCGATCCCAAGAACGGCACGCCGATCGAACAGACCTTCCAGGCGTTCATGACCGAGTTCGAACAGCTCGCGCGCACCACGACCGAAGTGGCACTCAATGGCCAGATTGCGCGGTTCTCGGATCCCATCTCGGGCGAGGGCGCGAGTACCGATGACGTCTTCGACATCCTGACCGATATCGCCCGGGATGCTTCGATGGGTCTCACCATGAATCCAGCCGCCAAGCTGGTTCCGGTTCCACCTGGTACAGATCCCTACAGCTTCGATCACAAATGGAGCGGTGGCTGGACCGGCAAGACAGTCGTCTCCACCAACGGGATCGAATCGACCGCGCTGGAATTCCCGATCGAGCACGAGATGGCAGGTGGGACGATGACCATGCCCTTCAGAGTGCTGGATACGTTGAACTGGGACAATGCGCGAGTGACTTTCGGCACGGATCCCTGCGTGCTGCCACTCACGCGTCGCTTCCTCATCGCGGCCGACGGCGCCAACGCGCCGCTCTACATGAAGCCCAACGGCAGTCGGACCTTCCCCCTCGAAGCCATTGTGCAGTCGCATGTCGCACTGCTGTTTGGCTACGTGGTGGATGTGGGCACCGGCGCCGTCGTTCCGCTCGATCTGACCAGCGCGCCAGCAGCCGGCCTCGATGTCTGGCTGAGCAATGGTGGATCGAGCCAGGCGGCGACGACCAACAAACGCGCCGTGCTCGCGCTCTACGATCTCACCATGAATGAGCCGCGCGTCGATTTCCAGCCGAAACAGGGCGCGCCGATCGGTCCCGGCGCTGTGGCACGGTTCTACCCACTGCTGTCGGTGTGGTGTGCGAACGCGTGTGATGAAGTGGCGGCTGATTTCTCGATGACCCGTCCTGCCGCTTCCGCCATGACCGAAAACATGATGCCGGGCGCGCCTATTGGTGGCAGCTTCTACGCCGACAGAAACGAGGAATTCCATACGGTGTGGGACGAACTGGATCCGCACGTGCAGGACCAACTACTGGTGCCTACCGGCTTTCCGCTCCTCGATCTCCCGCGGCTGGCAGGGGCGGTTGCCGCCTGGCAAAAGATCCCGAGCCCACGCTGGAACTCGATCTTTGCGCACTACAGGATCGGCGCTGATTTACCACCCACCGCGGTGATCGACCGATCGAAGGGAGAGCGCAGCAACCCCGACGCGCGCCAGGAAATGAAGTCAGCGATCACCGCCTACCAGGCAACCTCGGTGATGAAAGTCGCGGGCCAGGGGGCATTCGACAACATCCACATGGCGCCTGAGATGGCTTACAAGGGCGCCGCCGCTTCCATGGCGCCGATTTGTCAGCACGATTGTCTGCATCTGCATTGGCGCTGGTCGGTGAGGTTCAATGACAACTATGTATGGGGCTGGAGCGGTGACGCTCCCTACGCAAAGCCCGGCGCCCCGATGATTCCGGAAAATCAGGATCTCAAAGTGTCGCTCACCAGCACGACCTTCAAGTATTTGCCGGTCGCCACGCGTGTGGGAGCGATGCAGTGGCAGATCTTCCTGCACCACGGAATGGCCTACGCGACCAAATTGACGGAAGTGGGCGCCATGCTGCCGGGGATCGACGCGACCTCAATCACCGATATTTTCTTCAACATGCCGCCGTTTGAGAAGCTCTACTATCACAATCGGTTTTGGGAATCCGCAGGTGCCGACCGAACGGCCGACAAGCCACGGCTGAATGAAGGCGCGAACCAGGTCAACTTCAAGCCGCTGGAAGACATGTAAAAGAAAAGGGCGGGTGATTTCTCACCCGCCCTTCGACTCACCCACTGGGACAGGTTCAAGCATCGGATTGCAGCGCGCCAGTGTGCAGCCCCAGCGTCGGCGGCGGATTGATTCTACTATCCGTTATCGACAGATCGGCAACGAGCACCGAGCGATAGACCTGTTCCATCGCACGCGGACACGTCAGGTCCGTGCTGCGACGGTCAGGTGCATCGCGTTCGGCGAGTGCGCCTCCACCCACCGGCCTACTGACGCGAGTTGAGTGAATTCCGCGGCGACCTCGACTGTGCACCAGGCCAGACAGGTCGTGACGCGCCGCCGTCTCTCGCCGCCCACCGCGAGCGAAAGAAGAATCGCGAACGCAAACGTGTGCAGGAAGCTCGGCGCCGAGCCGAGCCACCCAGAAACCGGGATTGCAACGGGGGCGTGCCACAGAAGGAACGACTGGGTGCCAGGACGCGCGACGGCGTAGAAGACATAGCCGACCACGAGCGCCGCGAATGCCAGGGACAGCGAACTGCGCCAATTCCCTTCGCGAGGTTCGAACCGGGTCTCCGACTCCATGGTTGCGTACTGACGAAAGGTTTGGCGAGCTCATCGATCGCAGTTTCCGTCAACGGGAATCTACCACTAGACTCGCTCAGAGTCGCCCCGTCGAGGGGTGCGAAGGAGTCGCAGCCGCTACCACGCTTGAAGCTGTCACCCCCGCTTCGCCTCGAACTCCTTCATATACTCCACCAGCCGTTTCACTCCCTCGATCGGCATGGCGTTGTATATAGAGGCGCGCATGCCGCCGACGGCGCGATGGCCTTTGAGCTGCACCATGCCGCGGGCTTCGGCGCCTTTTAGGAACTCGCCGTCGAGCTTCGAATCCGCGAGGGTGAACGGGATGTTCATGCGCGAGCGGTCGGACTTCCGCACGGGGTTCTTGAAGAATTTGCTCGCGTCGAGGAAGTCGTAAAGCAGCTTCGACTTGGCGATGTTTTTCTTTTCCATTTCGGCGAGGCCGCCCTGCTTCTTCAGCCACTGGAACACGAGGCCGGCCACGTACCAGGCGTAGCTCGCC
>WNFM01273690.1_pt1 | contig 10985 bp, 6 predicted proteins | sample 5400271 | NCBI WGS metagenome assembly WNFM01 (sample SAMN13153352, study PRJNA577476) | soil metagenome | isolation source: 60 cm saprolite on Douglas fir-dominated hillslope | place: USA:California | collected 2013-09-17 | reverse complement strand
CCGAAGAAATCTCGATGGCAAAACTGTTGACGCTGTTGCTCGAGGTCACCGGCCTGTTCGACATGCGGACGCGGCCGGAATTGATCCTGCTGCAAAAGACCATGGTGGTGGTCGAAGGCGTCGCCCGCGGTTTTGATCCAAAACTCGACATCTGGAAGGTCGCCGATCCCGTGGTGCGCGAATGGATCGAGCGCAATCTCGGACCCATCGGGCGCATCCAGGGCGCGATGGCCGGCGCCGGCGATCTCGGCCGCGTGCTGACGGGGCTGCCGACGATCGCGGCGCGGTCGGTGGCCGTGCTGGAGCAGTTGGAGACCATGACCCGGGAGGGCGTGCGGCTGTCGCCGGAGACGATCGCGGCGATGGGGCGGGCGGAGGGTCGCAAGAGCCGGTGGCGAACCATTGCGCTCTGGATCATCGCCGCCACGTTTATCGGGATTTTGGTGGCCATCAAACAGATGTGATTGCAATGCATGCAGGATGTGCTAGCATTGATATCAAATTTACTGGGGTGCGCCCATGGCCAGCCTGACCATCCGAAAACTCGATGACGCGGTAAAGGCCTATCTTCGGCTGCGTTCAGCTAAAAACGGCCGCTCCGTCGAAGAGGAGGTGCGGGTGATCCTGCGGGAGACCCTCGAGGGTCGCGCTGAATTTGCCGCCGCTCCCTCGCGTGCCGTCCCGCCGCTTGAGGACGCTCACGCCCGCGCTATCAGGCGCACCGGTGCGATGGATCATTCCCGCGTCACCCTGATCATCGGTGGCGGCATCGCCGCCTACAAGGCGCTGGATCTGATCCGGCGGCTGAAGGAGCGACACATCCACGTCCGCTGCGTGCTGACCAAGGCCGCGCAGCAATTCGTGACGCCGCTGGCAGCCAGCGCGCTGTCGCATGAGCGTGCCTATACTGACTTGTTCGATCGCGAGAGCGAGTTCGACGCCGGCCATATTCGTTTGGCGCGGGAGTGCGATCTGATCGTGGTGGCGCCGGCGACTGCGGATTTGATGGCGAAGATGGCGCAAGGTCACGCCGACGATCTCGCCAGCGCCATTTTGCTCGCGGCCAACGGTGCGATCCTGTTGGCGCCGGCGATGAACCCCTTAATGTGGAACAATGCCGCGACCCGCCGCAATGTCGCGCAACTGGAACGCGATGGCGTCGCCATGGTCGGTCCCAATGCCGGCGAAATGGCCGAAGCCGGCGAGGCCGGCGTCGGCCGGATGGCGGAACCTCTCGAAATCGCCGCGGCCGCCGAGCGCTTTCTGCGCCCACCGCAGCCGCGCCCGCTTGCGGGAAAACGCATCCTGGTCACCGCAGGCCCGACGCGCGAACCGATCGATCCGGTGCGCTACATCGCCAATCGCTCTTCGGGCAAACAAGGTTTTGCGATTGCCGCTGCCGCACAAGCCGCCGGCGCGGATGTCACCTTGATCTCGGGCCCGGTCGATCTCGACGATCCGGCCGGCGTCGCGGTAAAACACGTGGAATCCGCGCGCGAAATGCTGCACCGGGTGGAGGCAGCGCTCCCCGTGGATATCGCGGTCTTCGCGGCCGCGGTTGCCGACTGGCGCGTCGCCAATGAAGGCGAGCAGAAACTGAAGAAGACCGCGGCCGGCATGCCACAGCTTGAGCTCGTCGAGAATCCCGACATCCTCGCTACGATCGCAAATTTGCCGGAAAAACGTCCGTCGCTGGTGATCGGCTTTGCCGCCGAGACGGAACATCTGATCGACAACGCCAAGGCAAAACTGGCGCGCAAGGGTTGCGACTGGATCGTCGCCAACGACGTTTCGCCGGCAACGGGCGTGATGGGCGGCGACCGCAATACGGTTCATCTCTTGACCCGCGACGGCACGGACATCAGCGTCGATTCCTGGCCGGTGATGACCAAAGAGCAGGTCGCAATCGCGCTGGTGGCGCGGATTGCCCGCGCCGTGGAGAAGCGGTCTTGAGCTCAACCGTGAAAGTCGAAATCCGGCAATTGCCGCATGGCGCAGGCCTGGCGCTGCCGGCCTATCAGAGCGCGCACGCCGCGGGCCTCGACCTCTTGGCCGCCGTTCCCGAAGAAACACCTCTGACTTTAGCCCCGGGACAGCACGCCTTGGTGCCGACCGGGCTGACCATCGCGCTGCCGCCAAGCTATGAGGCGCAGGTCCGGCCGCGCTCGGGCCTCGCCGCCAAGCATGGCGTTACCGTATTGAACTCGCCGGGCACGGTTGACGCCGACTACCGCGGCGAGATCGGCGTGCTCCTGATCAACCACAGCGCGGTGCCTTTCGTGATCCGACGCGGCGAGCGTATCGCACAGATGGTGATCGCGTCCGTCATCCGCGCCGAACTCGTTCCCGCAGCCTCGCTTTCCGCAACCGACCGCGGCAGCGGCGGCTTCGGGTCGACCGGGCGCTAGAGTATGATTCAACTTCGTTGATTCAGACTCTAGCGCTATCTTTTTGTTTGAGCATGATTTTTTCGGGAAACCGGTTTCCACTTTTCCGGACCATGCTCCGATCCCCGTAAAGAAACGGATTCATTTTCGCGAAAAGTCGCGTCGATAACGTTGATCACCGCAATTTTTGGCGAGGAGATTCGCGTTCACGGTCTGGACTCTTACCCGTCGACTCCAGTTGGGGATATTGTCTTTCGATTCGCGAACGGCGGGGGTCATCGCCGGGCGTAAAGTCGTGCGGTTTGGGGCAAACCATGTCGGGCGTGATCGTGGCGATGCGTCGGACCCTGCTGTCGTGCACTTCACTGGCACGTAACGGCCTGATCGGTCTTGGCGCAACCCTGGTCTCGATCGCGCCGGCGTCTGCCAACGATTTGCCGCTGTGGGATGCGATCTCGGCCCATCTGGATCTGAATCATCAGGAATTTGCGGTGCTCACCACCGCGCTGGCGCTGGTCGGCTTTTCGGTGGTGGCCGCGATCCTCTTGATGCGCACCCGCGTGCGCGCGGCGAGGAGCGAGGCAGGGTTGCGCGCCAATATCGCCGATCTGCAAGCCCAGGCCGATCGCTTCCGCGCGCTATTGTTTGCGGAACCCCAGATCCTGATCGCCTGGCCGGCAGGCGACAACCGCCCGCAAATCTCTGGCGACACCGCGCTTTTGATGCCGCAGGAAGCCCAGCAACACCAGCGGCAGCGCATCCTCGCCTTCGGAACCTGGCTGCCGCCGGAGCCGGCACTGCAGATGGATCATGCGGTCGATGCGTTGCGCGAGCATGGCGAGGGTTTCATGCTCAACCTGACGACCTCGAATGGACGCCTCATCGAGGCCATGGGCCGGGCTATCGGCGGCCAGGCCATTGTGCGGATTCGCGACCTCGGCGGCTTGCGCCGGGAACTGGCGGAATCCAACCTTCGCTACAAGACGCTGTTGGAAGAGACCGAATTGCTGCGCGACTTCGCGGCGGCGGCGCCATGGCCGATCTGGGCCAAAAGCGCCCAGGGCGACCTTCGCTACGCCAATGCCGCCTATGCGAAAGCCACTGAGGCCGCCGGTGTCGCGGACGCGATCCATCGCAACCTCGAACTGCTCGAAAGCGACCAGCGCGACGAATTGAGCCGGGCGATGAACGACAATTCGTCCTTCACCGCGCGGCTGCCGATCGTGGTCGGCGGCGAGCGGCGTGTCTACGACGTGCATGCGCTGAACCTCGGCAGCGGCAGCGCTGGCATCGCAATTGACGCCAGCGAAGCCAGCAGCTTGCGCGCGGCGCTGGTGCGGATGGCGGAAGCGCATCGCCGCACGCTGGATCAATTGTCGTCCGGCGTCGCCGTATTCGACGGCCAGCGGCGGCTTGCCTTCTACAATGATTCCTATCGCCGATTGTGGGACCTCGACCGCGCCTTTCTCGACAGCAATCCCGACGATTCCAGCGTGCTGGATCGCCTGCGCGCCGCCCGCAAACTGCCCGAGCAGCCGGATTTCCGGGCCTGGAAAGCAAAACTACATGAGGCCTATCGCGCGGTCGAGCCCGAAAAAGACAGCTGGTATCTGCCCGACGGCCGGGCATTGAGCGTCGTCACCACGCCGAATCCGGAAGGCGGCGTCACCTATTTGTTTGACGACGTCACCGAAAGCCTCGACCTTGCGCGGCGCTTCGACGGTCTCATCAGGGTGCAGCGCGAAACGCTCGATAATCTCACCGAGGCGGTCGCGGTGTTCGGCAGCAACGGACGCGCGCAATTGTTCAATCCGGCGTTTGCCAAAATGTGGAAGCTGTCGCCCGAAGCGCTACGCGAGCAGCCGCATATCGAGACCGTGGAAGCCTGGTGCAGGCCGCTGTTCGATGACGCCAATATTTGGCGGACGATCCGCGAAGCCATCACGCGAATAGAGAACCGGGTCGAGGTGCCGCTAAAACTCGAGCGCCGGGACGGCAGCGTGCTCGACTGCATGACCATGCCGCTGCCCGACGGCGCCACCATGCTGACGTTCCAGGACATCACCGATACCGAGAATGTCGAGCGTGCGCTGCGCGAGCGCAACGAGGCGCTCGAGGCCGCCGACCAGATGAAGGTCGATTTCGTCCACCACGTATCCTACGAATTGCGTTCGCCGCTCACCACCATCATCGGTTTCGCGCATTTCCTCTCTGACCCCGTCACCGGCCCCTTGATGCCGAAACAGGCCGAGTATCTCGGTTACATCACCGCTTCCACCAACGCGCTGCTCGCCATCATCAACAACATCCTCGATCTCGCCACTATCGATGCCGGCGCGATGTCGCTCAATCTTGGCTCGATCGATATCCGCAAGACCATCGAGGCCGCCGCCGAAGGCATCCAGGACCGGCTTGCCACCGACCGCATCCAGCTCAAGGTTGACGTCGATCCCAATATCGGCAGTTTTGTCGGTGACGAACGCCGCGTAGTGCAGGTATTGTATAATCTGCTGGCGAATGCCGTCGGATTTTCGCCTCAGGATGGAACTATCGGCCTCAGCGCCAAACGAACGGAGCACAGCGTCATTTTCACCGTAACCGATTCCGGCCCGGGCATTCCGCCCGACGTCAAGGACAAGGTATTCGACTGGTTCGAAAGTCATTCCCACGGCTCGCGCCATCGCGGCGCCGGCCTTGGGCTGTCGCTGGTGAAATCATTTGTCGAACTGCATGGAGGCAAGGTGGACGTCAATTCAATCGTCGGCAAAGGCACGACCGTGACCTGCAATTTCCCGATCGATCAGGCCGCGCATCGCAACGCCGCGGAATGACCTCTCCCACGACATTTTCGCTGGCGCTATCGAACGAGACGGCAACCGCGCATTTGATGGCCGATCTCGCTTTGCTGATCGGGCCCGGCGATGTCATCACCTTGTCCGGCGACCTCGGCGCCGGCAAGACCGCGGCGGCGCGCGCCCTCATCCGCTATCTCGCCAGCGACGACGCGATTGAAGTTCCAAGCCCGACCTTTACGCTCGCACAAGCCTACGACCTGCCGCCCTATCCGCTGCTGCACGCGGATCTCTACCGCATCAACGATCCGCTCGAACTGGAAGAGATCGGTCTGTCGCCACTCCCGGAAGGCTCGGTGGCGCTGATCGAATGGCCGGAACGTGCACCATCGGCTTTGCCCTCCGACCGCATCGATATCGCGCTGAGCCATCGGCCGGCGCTGGGCTCGACCGCGCGGGCCGCCGAAATCACCGGCTACGGCAAAGCAGCCGCACAGGTCGCGCGGCTGCAAGCGCTGCGGCAATTTCTCGAGAGCGCAGGCTACGCAGAAGCAAAACGCCTGCGCATGCCCGGCGATGCCTCGATACGTTCCTATGCGCGGCTGGTCCGCGACGATGGCGTCGTGATCCTGATGAACTTTCCACGGCGCCCTGATGGGCCGGCGGTCTATGATGGCAGATCCTACAGCGCGGCCGTGCATCTGGCCGAAGACGTCAAGCCGTTCGTCGCCATCGATAATGGCCTGCGCGAGCGGGGTTTCTCGGCGCCGACGATCCATCACGGCGACCTCGACAATGGTTTCCTGATCACGGAAGATTTCGGCAGTGTGGGTTTTGTCGAGGGCGATCCGCCGGCGCCAATCGCGGAGCGTTACGAGACCGCGACCGACGTGCTGGCGGCGCTGCATCGCGAAGCGTTGCCCGAGATTCTCCCGTTGGCGCCTCATGTCACCTACGCCATACCCACCTTCGACACCGATGCACTGCTGGTCGAGGTCGGCCTGATGGTGGAATGGTATCTGCCGGACCGCGGGGTTGAGCCGACCAACAATCTGCGCGCCGAATTCGTCATGATGTGGCGCGATCTCCTGAGCAAGCCCGCTTCCGCCCCCAGGCCTCTGAACAAGACCTGGGCGTTGCGGGACTTTCATTCCCCCAACCTGATCTGGCTCGGTGAGCGATCCGACGTCGCAAGGGTTGGCATCATCGATTTCCAGGACGCCGTGCTCGGCCCCGCCGCCTATGATCTGGTGTCACTATTGCAGGATGCGCGGGTCGACGTGCCCGAATTGCTCGAGCTTTCGCTTCTGACGCGCTACATCAAGGCGCGGCGGGCATTCGACGACAGCTTCGATCCGGCCCACTTCGCCGAGCTCTATGCCATCATGTCGGCGCAGCGCAACACGCGGTTGCTCGGCACTTTCGCACGGCTCAACCGGCGTGACGGCAAGCCGCAATATTTGCGCCATCAGCCCCGGATCTGGACCTATCTCAGCCGTTCGCTGTCTCATCCGTTGCTCGCGCGGGTCCGGGAATGGTACGCCGCCAACGTGCCCCCACCGCTCCCGTAATTTACCGGTTGTTAGCCAGCTTCCCTTTAATCTGCCGCAGACCCTGCCTGCGAGCGTGGGGCGGCTCATTTGAGGCTGGAGCGAAACCATGGTGTCGGAGCGGCGCAAGGGCGAACGCGTCACATTCGAGCGCGGGATCGGCGCGCATATGATGGGCATCGACGGCACCTGGCGACGCGAATGCACGATGGAAGACGTCTCGGAGACCGGCGCGAAACTCACCGTTGAAGGCTCCGTCGAGGGCCTGCACCTGAAGGAATTTTTCCTGCTGCTGTCGTCCACCGGCCTCGCCTATCGTCGCTGCGAACTGGCCTGGGTCAATGGCGATCAGATCGGCGTCAATTTCCTCAAAACCGGCGACAAGAAGAAGAGGGCAATGCGGCGTGGCGCAGCGCAGGCGGCCGAAGTCTGAAGCCATGTCCTTTTCCGCCGTCGTGCCGCCGTCATATCAGGGCGCTATGGCGTCAAGATCAATGCGCCGCACGAATCACCGTGATATGATCGGCAGCAACCGCATTTTTTCGAGAAATTCCTGACATGTCCGTCAAACCTGCCAAAGCCATGGTCCTCGCCGCTGGGCTCGGCGTGCGCATGCGCCCGTTGACCGATCGCATACCAAAGCCGCTGGTGCGCGTGGCGGGCCACCCGCTGCTCGATCATGTGCTCGACAAGCTCGCAGACGCGGGCGTCAGTGAAGCCGTCGTCAATGTGCATTATTTGCCCGACCAGATCATCGAACATGTCGCCGATCGGGCGCGGCCCCGCGTCATCGTCTCGGACGAGCGCGACCATGTGCTCGGCACCGGTGGCGGCGTCGTCAAGGCGCTGCCTCTGCTTGGGCAAGCGCCGTTCTTCCTCGTCAATGCCGACACGATGTGGATCGACGGCGTGCGGCCCAATCTGGCGCGGCTCGCGGAGGCGTTCGAGCCGTCGCGCATGGATATCCTGTTGTTGATGGCGCCGACCACGAGCAGCATCGGTTATGGCGGCCGTGGCGACTACGCGATGCTGCCCGACGGCGCGCTGCGCAAGCGCCGGGAACATCAGGTCGTGCCGTTCGTCTATGCCGGCGCGGCGATCATGTCGCCGTCTCTGTTTGCGGAAGCGCCGGCGGGCGAATTTTCGCTGACCAAAATGTTCGACCGCGCCAACGAGCAGGAGCGGCTGTTCGGCCTGCGGCTCGACGGCGTCTGGATGCACGTCGGAACCCCCGACGCGGTTCAGGCGGCGGAAGAGGCCTTTCTCGAGAGCGTCGCGTAAGTCGCGCGGTCGTAGGGCGGGCAAAGCGAAGTGTGCCCACCATCTTAGGTTAATGTGAACCGGTTAGGGTGGGTACGCCTGCGCTTTGCCCACGGGCTGCGGACATCGCTTGCCCATGCCATGATGCAGTCTGATCTCCGAATCAGGAAGCCCATGCGCGTTTTCAGCGTTCCAGTCTCAGTGCCGTTCCTGCGCACGGTCATCGCCGCGCTGGTCGACGGCCGGCTGGTCGATGGTTTTGCGGTCCGCGCGCATCCAGAAAAGCTGGCGCAGGCGACGCTCTATCTGCCGACCCGGCGCGCCGGACGCATGGCGCGGGAAATCTTTCTCGATGAATTGAAGACCGACGCCGTGGTGCTGCCGCGCATCGTCGCGCTCGGCGACATCGACGAGGACGAGTTGGCGTTCGCGGAGGAGACCGAGCAATATGGCGGCGCCGCTCCGTTGGAGATCCCGCCAAAACTCGGAGAGCTCGAGCGCAGGCTGACGCTGGCAAAACTGGTCGCGGCGTGGGCCAAGAGTCCGGTGTCGGCGCCGCTGGTGGTCGGCGGTCCCGCCTCTACGCTTGCACTGGCGACCGATCTGGCGCGGCTGATGGACGACATGGTGACGCGAGGCGTCGGCTGGGAGGCGCTCGATGGGCTGGTGCCGGATCAGCTCGATAAATATTGGCAGCACTCGCTCGAATTTTTGCGGATCGCGCGGCAGGCATGGCCGGCCCATCTAGAGGAAATCGGGAAAATCGAGCCGGCGGCGCGGCGCGATCTCCTGATCGAGGCCGAGGCCAAGCGTCTGACCGCGCATCGCGACGGTCCGGTAATCGCGGCAGGCTCGACCGGTTCGATGCCGGCAACGGCAAAATTCCTCCACGCCGTCAGCGCGCTCTCGAATGGTGCGGTGGTGCTGCCGGGGCTCGATACCGATCTCGACGATGAAGCGTGGCAACTGATCGGCGGCCTCAAGGACGCGCAAGGTAAATTCACCACGCCCCCGGCGTCGAATCATCCGCAGTTCGCGATGCACGCGCTACTGCGTCGATTTGGCATCAAGCGCAGCGATGTCGAAATTTTGGGCGAGCCATCGCCGCATGGACGCGATGTGCTGGTTTCCGAAACGATGCGGCCTTCCAACGCATCCGCGCAATGGCATCAACGCCTGGGCGAGCCCGAGATCGCCGCGAAGATTTCGCTCGGCCTGAAAAATCTCGCCGTGATCGAGGCTGCCAATCCCGAGATGGAGGCGCTTTCGATCGCGGTCGCGATGCGGGAAGCACGGCATCTCGGTAAATCGGCGGCGCTGGTGACGCCGGATCGCGCGCTGGCGCGGCGGGTGATGGCAGCACTTGACCGCTGGAATCTCGCCTTCGACGATTCCGGCGGTGACGCGCTGATGGAGACGTCCGCCGGAATTTTCGCCCGGATCGCGGCGGAAGCGGTGGCAAAACAGCTTGAGCCGCCGACATTGCTGGCGCTGATAAAACATCCGCTGTGCCGTCTGGGTGGCGCGCAGGGCGCCTTCAAGGCCGCCGCCGAGACACTCGAGCTGGCGCTGTTGCGCGGCACGCGGCCGCAAGCCGGGAGCGGCGGACTGACGCAGGATTTTGCACGGTTTTGTCAGGAGCTTGCCAGACTGAAGAATGGTGAACCCTCCTCGCTGCATGGCTCCGAGCCAAGAACCCGGCTTCGAGATGAGGCGCTCGACAAAGCCCACAAGTTGATCATGGCCTTGCAGGTGGCGCTTGCACCGCTCGAAAATCTCTCCTCGTCGAAACCGTATGATTTTGCCGAGCTTGCAAAAAGCCATCGCGATGTGCTGACGGCGCTGTCGCGCGATGAGCACGGCGTTGCGATCATGTTCGATGGCCCGGAGGGGTCGGCGCTTGACACCGCGTTCCACGATCTGCTCGGCGGGCGGGCGCGAAGTGGCCTGATGGTGCAGCTCGGCGATTACCCCGAAGTGTTCCAGACCGCCTTCGGCGACCGCACGGTGCGGCGGCCGGAGGCGGCAAACGTCCACTTGAAGATTTATGGTCCGCTGGAGGTCATTGTCGGCGGGCTGGTCGAGGGCGTATGGCCGCCTCAGCCGCGGACCGATCCCTGGCTGAGTCGGCCGATGCGGCACGATTTAGGCCTCGATCTGCCGGAGCGGCGCATCGGCCTCTCGGCGCACGATTTTGCGCAATTGCTCGGCGCGGACGACGTCATCCTCAGCCATGCCGCGAAAGTCGGCGGCGCGCCCGCGGTGGCCTCGCGTTTCCTGCACCGGCTGGAAGCGGTCGCGGGCGAAGCGCGCTGGCAGGCCGCGAAGGAAGCGGGCGAGAAATATGTTCGCTTTGCAAATGAGCTCGACCGGCCCGCCAAGATCGAGCCGATCCCGCAGCCCGCGCCAAAGCCGCCGCGCGCGACACGGCCCTTAAAACTGTCGGTAACCGCGATCGAGGATTGGCTGCGCGATCCCTACACGATCTACGCCAAATACATTTTGCGGTTGGCGCCGCTCGATCCCGTCGACATGCCGCTGTCGGCCGCCGATCGCGGCTCGGCGATCCACGATGCACTCGGCGAATTCACGCAAACGTTTGCAACGACACTTCCCGATAACCCCGCCTTGGCGCTGCGCGGCATCGGCGAAAAATATTTCGCGCCGCTGATGGAGCGCCCCGAGGCCCGGGCGCTGTGGTGGCCGCGCTTCCAGCGCATCGCAAAATGGTTTGCCGATTGGGAAATCGCGCGGCGTGGCAATGTCGCTGAAATCGACGCCGAGATCAGGGGTGAAATTCCCATTCGCCTCGACAATGAGCGCACCTTTGTGCTCTCGGCGCGCGCCGACCGGATCGAGCGCCGCCATGACGGCAGCTTTGCCATCCTCGATTACAAGACCGGGCAGCCGCCGACCGGCAAGCAAGTGCGGATGGGGCTGTCACCGCAGCTCACGCTGGAGGCCGCCATCCTCAGGGAGGGCGGTTTTGAAGGCAT
>WNFM01330206.1_pt1 | contig 10986 bp, 6 predicted proteins | sample 5400271 | NCBI WGS metagenome assembly WNFM01 (sample SAMN13153352, study PRJNA577476) | soil metagenome | isolation source: 60 cm saprolite on Douglas fir-dominated hillslope | place: USA:California | collected 2013-09-17 | reverse complement strand
ATGGACAAACCTGCCGAAGTGGTGAAATTGGTAGACACGCAACGTTCAGGGCGTTGTGCTCTTAAGGGCGTGGGGGTTCGAGTCCCCCCTTCGGCACCCTATCCCCTGAAGTCAGGATACATGTCATTGGAACCATAAATTTGCAGCCACTGCAAGGTTATGCTTCCAATTTTTTTCTGCAATTTTATGCTTCCGAAAAACTACGACAAAAGATGGCCTTAAGGTTCCCTAATTTCCAATCCCAGATCTTGTAATGCCTCGTGCCATGCAGCAAGTGCTCCCAGTTCTTTGATAGACCCCGGTTTTGTAAGAAGGAGCCTTACTCGCTCCTGGCTGGGATACAGATTTTGGTCATAGACTCTGAAAGTCGCCTGGCGTACCTCGTCAAGTATCTTTTGCTTCCTCTCCTCTCGTTTCCTCTTTCTGTATTCTCGGCAACGGGAAGAGATCGCACGGCAGATTTCCGGGAAGTGTTTATATAAAAATGACTGATCATATCCCAAGCACTTAGCTACTTCACTCATAGGTGCAGGTGGCTCTTTCTCTTGCTGCAATTCAGCAATTAATTTCCCCTTGATCTTCTCAACGTCTAAAACCCGGTAGAACTTCTTGGCCCTTTGACTCAGATTAACGGCTGTCCCAACTCCATTTCCTTTGCTTGCTCTGACGCTCCTGCAATCTGGGGAGAATACTTGAAGAGGTGATATTTCGAGAATCGAACAGAGCCGTAACAGAGTATCTAATTGGGGTACCTGGGCCCCCTGCCTCCAATCGCGAATAGTCCTCCGTGACACTCGCAATTTCCTGGACACTGCAGAGACATTCCCATATGCCTCATCCAAACACATCTCCACTACTTCGGCAAACTTCTCTTTCTGCAATGAAGCATCCACATGTGGTGCAGCAGCCAGCATTCCTCCTACTTCACCTGCTATCCAGTACTGCCACCGATACTCATCATCCACCACAGAGCACTTGAAACCTTGTTCCGACACCTCTCCCAGCCACAGTTCGCAATAGGAACAGTATCCGGGCCTAGCATAAGGGGCAAGGAAGAATGAATCCCGATTGCAGTGAGGGCAACGCATTTCCAGAGGACATTGATGATACTTGCATACTGTAACAACCTCCAGCGACCAAATCAACGGTTCATACAGTCTCAAATTGTGCCGCCTCCACTCAACGTAACATAGAGGGCACCATGCCTTCTTTCTGCGTATGAGATTTCGCGGAGATAGAACCTGAGCCCAGGGGAGCATGGTTAAAAAGTAGCAGCCTTGTTGCAAAGTCAAGCTCATCAGCAAATGAACCCAATCGAATGTGGAGGGATTCAGACTATTTATCGCCGACGCATCTTTCCAAAAAGCTGACCGATTGTTATCTTCCTTACTGAGGAGATATTCTCGACCAAAGAGAGGCAGTAACTCACGAACTACCAAATCTTTCACGGCAACGCAATGTTCGTAGGCTAATCGAGAAATATAACTGGTGAGGCTCTCCACTAGAGGGGTACCTATACCAACTGGTTCCAGATGGTATAGCCGACTGCGCGGCATTCTCTCTAACACACTGCTATTCAGCGATATTTCTGGAGAGGTGTTCCCAACCATCACTACACTTTCCCTGAGGACACGTGATATCACCTTTCGTATCCCAATTCATTCATTACCTCTCGCAGCGCCTCACGCGCCTCAGGCATTCTAAAGCGTGCCGGCGAACTTATGATATCTCCTACGCGCGTCTTATCTGGACGTATCCCCTGAGAGTGAAGCAATAAAGCGGCCTGCCTGATTTCTTCTCGTATTCTTTGGATCCTTGTGTGCCGCCTTTCCCTGCCATGATCCATATATCTTCTAGAAATTGAGCGGCTTAGCTCAGGAAAACGCTGCCTTAGGGATGCAATAGAAACACCGAGCCGTCTCGCCGCTTCGCTTTGCGATATGGGTTCTTCAGCGGCTAAGAAAGCCTCCAGCGCCTTCTGGAGCTCACTTACATTTGTGGCCTCCCTGTAGCGACGGGCAATTGCCTTGCACAAATCAGGGTAGTAATATTCGATGTTTTTTGAAGGGCACCCTAATCGCCGTGCTACCTCCTGAACAGTCGGCGGCGGTTCTTCCACTAAGGCGGCTTCTAAGGCTTGGCGCAGCTCATCCTTATTAGATAAGCTCCAGCGCCGCTCGGTAATGGCCTGGCAGAGTTCTGGGAAACGCGCGTAGAGAACAGAGCTAGAGCAGCCTAAATGACGTGCAATTTCATTCACAGACAGAGATACTTGTTCTGCCGCCGCCACTGCTGCCAATGCTTGTCGCTGAGCTTCTAGTTCATTTAGTCGCCTATGACGTTCTATGATCGCTTTACAATGATCGGGGAAGTAATATCTAAGAATGGCGGCGGAACATCCCAAGCGACGAGCAATTTCGCTAATAGAAGGCGGAATATTAGCACTTCCCAATATTGCCTCTAGCGATTGTTGAAGCAGGGATAAATTCGGCCGGTGCCGCTTCGCTATGGCGTGGCACAGCTCGGGGAAATGATCGTAGAGAATCATGGCATTACAATCCAGCCGCTTTGCAACCTCTTGCATCGTTGGGAATGGCTTCTGATCGCTCGCTAACACTTCCTCCAATGCGCTTTTTAAGTGTTGTAACTCGTGGCCTTTTTGTTGCTTATGCTGCATCGCAATTGTGCGACATAGTACGGGAAAGTAGTGATAGAGTGACGAAGCCGAAAATCCTAATTGTTGAGCCACCTCTATCATAGAGGGGCAACTATCTCCATCTAACACATTTTCAAGTGCCTTTTGTACCTCGTCTAAATCTTCCCGCTTTTTCTGCTTACCCGCATCCTTAACTTCTCCAGTAATCCATGTTTCAGGCTGCATCTCCGGTACTGGACACTCACACAGCACATCATTCCTACGACGCTCTACAATTGCACGACATAAATCAGGAAAATGACGGCGAAGAGATGCCTCGGAGTAATTGACACGCTTCCCGATTTCCTTCAAGCTCGGGAGGGGTCCATCCTGTTGAGCCAAGATTGCCTCTAATTCTCGTCGAACATCCTTCAGGTCTATAACCCTGTATGACTTCCTCGTAATGGCATGGCACATTGCAGGGAAATAGTGATAGAGGGTAGAGCTATCATACCCGAGCCTTCTAGCTACCTCTGTTATGGATGGAAAAGGCTCTTCATTACTTGCTAGCACGCCTTCTAAAGATTGCCGCAGATTATCCACATCTACATATTTTCGCTGACCTCCTGTTTTCGCAGCCATCACTGATTCCGCCGAAAGAGGGTGCTTACTATCAGACATCTCCACAGCTTTCTTCTGAGGAGAGCCATCTTCCGCGAGTTGATGCAACTGTCGCTCTGTAACTGAGCGCTTGGTAGCCCCAGTAGGTACAACCTTCTGCCTTGTTGGCTCCTGAGCAACTAGCCATTCCTGGTATTTCCGCGAAATGATATGGCAAGCTTTAGGAAAGTGGAGATAAAGAGTAGAACTAGAGCATCCGAGGCGCGACACGGCCTCTCTCATACTTAGTGGCGGCTCTTGGGGAGTGGCGATGATCTCATCGAGAGCAAGCTTTATACTTGGCAAGTCTAATCTTCTTCTATGCCGCTGTCCAATTTCTTTACAGAGAACAGGGAAACGATACTTGAGTAGAGTAACGCGGCATCCTAAGCGCCGTGCTACCTCATTTAATGAGAGATGTTTCATTTTATCTTCTACCAGCACCCTCTCCAGAAATGCTCTTTGATGATCTGCATCTAATTGTTGTTGATACCTGCGGGATATTGCATCGCATAGTTCAGGAAACTTGTGTTCCAGAACCTGAACCGGAGATTTTAACCGCTTAGCTACTTCTTCTATGGAAAGGAAAGGAAACTCCTCGCTCTTGAGTACCACTTCCAGTCGCTGCCGTAACTCTCTATCATTCACTATACAGAAGCAGCCTGCTAGGCTCGTCCTCAAGGGGTCCACAGCCATTTCTTCCCCACCCTTCGTAAGGAAACTCAGCGGGGACATCCCCATACGTTTACACAGTTGTAACAATGTACTGAAATGAGGGAGGTACGACCCTTTTTGCCAGTCCCTTAATTTCGCACCGCTTACGCCTAAAGAATGAGCTAAGGACTCAACGCTACCTCCTGGTGCTCGTTCTATATAAGCAGTGATGCCCGACGCAATCATTTCTCTTCCCGGTGGATCTCCTAAACTAGGTGCAGCAGCTATTAATTCGCTCGCTGCGATACTAACCCACCTGTTCCACTCCTGCTCCTCTAGATCCATCCCCGTTTGTTGTAGCCTCTCCATACAAGCAGCAGTGCCGAGGAAACGATCACATTCAGGACAGCATCCAGGCTCAGACCAATCTACAAGCAAAGGAACGGGCTTCTGACAATCCTGGTAGGGGCAACGACAAAGCAAATTACACTGATGTCTGGGACACTTCACAATGACCCGAAGCGTCCAAATTAGTGGCTCATAAAGCTTATATCTATTTTTCAGCCATTCATCATAACATTCAGGACACCAGGCGCGTGTTTTACGCACCACGCCGGACGGATCAGCGACACCAGACCAGGTAAGCATCGTGAGAAATCTTAAGGTATTCCAGGAAGTTAACTGCTCTAAAGCCTGCACCCAATCTTCTACCAAAGGAGTCATTCCATTCAGCCCTGTAGACCCCTTGAGCCATGCAAGGCGGTTTTCTTGCTTCAAACTATCCGATATCCTGAGAAGAGGTAACACTTCTTGTAGTATCAAAGCTCTAGGCTGTACACAGTGAAGGCGCGATAAGCGAGCTATATAGCTCGTTAAGCTCTCTACCAAAGATGTTCCTAAGCCAATAGGTTCCAGGTGGTATAAGCGACTGCGAGGAGGCACAGAAATTTTTTCCAGATCCTCCAGGCCATAAATATTCATTGCTTCAGCTAGCATTTTATCTCCTTCTGATAGGATCCCGTTTTGGTAGACGTTCTCCTGGTCTTCGATCCTTTTTTGGCTTGAGTGCAGTTGACTTTTCCGATTCAGGTCTGGCATCACCCCGTTTCTGCTCGCCTGGAGTATCTGTTTGAGCCTCTACAGATGTTTCGCTCTCTTTTGTTTTACTCTTTGAAGTTGACCGTGGTGCCGTTTTTAGAAAAGTACGCAGTTTGACTAACTGCTCATCAGTTCCCGTGAGAACCATTTCTCCTTCGGCTATCTCATCGCTCATTTGCACCAAATCACGAAGTGGGGGAGCGCTATTCTCTAGCATCTCTTCTGTAATAATTTCATCTTTACTACTCAGTGCCATAGACAATGCATCGTTCAACAAGGTTTTCAGCACGCCGATACAACCAAAAGTCTTTTCATAAAGATGGTCCTCGTAGCTCAGTAAATCAGGAGTTTGGGCCAGCGGTAGATGTAGCTGGAATGACTTCAACATACTGGCGAAAGCAATTTGGTCGTCATCATCATGATTGCTATATCGTGAGAAATGTATATTGGTGCTGCGTCGGCAGAGTTGGGCACTTAAACCCGCCAATTCAAGAAGCTCGTAGGTTCCAATTAACACATGTATTGCACCCGTTGTCTCAGCGAGCGATTTGATCGTGTTCATCTGATCGCGGAAGTTACGCTCCCTCCCTACCCTTTTTAGGTGTTGAGCCTCGTCAACAATGACAAATTTCGTGCGACGCTGATGCAAACATGACTCGACCGACCTGCGGAGAACCAACTCGGTGTCGTTTATTTTTCTGGTTAGATCCTTTCCTTGAGACTGTTTACGTACCTCAGGATTGATCTTGTTGTTTATGAGCGGCTCATTGGCAGTAATGAGGACGCGAATGAGATGCTCTCTCCAATCATAGCTTCTTGATGCAGCAATAGCCTCCATGCTCACATAGGGCAGATAGCCGGGATCCTTCAGCATGGCTTCCATCTCTAGCTTGAGCAATGCCTGCTCGATTCGCGTACGCAATGTTGTCTTTCCCACACCAGTAGGACCATAGACAAGGATAAGCGAATCGCCCGTAGGATAGAGGAGAGCGCGCATCAGCTGGTCGTGAACATTCAAGAGCCGATCGTGACCAAGGACTTTATTCTTGAAATAATTAAAGCGCTCTTGCTTGGATCGCGAGAGCAGGTCGCGCGGGAATGTCTTTTTCTCCTGATCCATTAATAATCCTCGTATATCTTTAAGTTCCGCACTTTCTTCTCCGACTGCATACTCGCGTCCAGCACAGAGGCCGGACGCTCCGCATTCAAGGTTTGAGTTGAAGAGCCAGCATCATTATCGTCTACTTCTTGAGCTGGGATACTATTGATCTCTGCTAATACGCACTTCGCTTCCGAATCTCGCAGTCGCTGCATCAGCAGTATTTCCGCGGCCTCGGGAGATCTCAAAAAGAGGGCTAGCTGCTTTTGGGACACATTGAACTGTTGTCCATGCCGTTGATTGCGCTTGCGTAGTTCTGCTGAGGCCAGCTGTATTTCCCGCTCAGAGCGCCCTTTAAAGTCATGGCGGTAATCTGAAACGCAAGGCTCCCACTTCTTGTTTACATAGGCATAGGCTACGCTTGCATCGAAAGGGTCGTAGCGAACCTCCACCTTGGTACCTCTGACTCCAGAACGGTCAAAAGCTTTTGTCCAATAAGAAATGTAGTTGATTGTTATCACGCCAGATTCCTTCCCGACCTTTGCCGTTCCTTTAGTTGTCGTTGGTAACGTATCCTTGATGAAATCATCGTTATACTCGATGCGCGTGTGTTCCCTTGTTCCGTGCATTGCGAACCCGGCCGCGAAAGCTTCAGCTGGAGTTTGGCCCAGGGCGGGATGCTCTCTGTTGTCATAAAAATCGTAGCACCACAGGCATAGAAGCCTGTAAAAGCTCTCAAGGGTCCAGATAGCCAGTCCCTTTGGGTTGACATCTTTTGTCACCTGTCGGACATTCTTCATGATTTGCGTATTGCCAAGCAGGTTGTGAATAAACTGGGTGTTCACGGTACCAAATAAGCGCTCGCAGACAGAGCCAAATCTCGGCTCACTTCCAGGCCGCACTTTGTGTGTGCAGTTATTGCTCGCAAGTAATGACTCAAAATAGGTGCTGTGAAATTCAGCACCACCGTCATACACCATAATTTGCGGTAAACGATTGTGTCTCCGCACACATTCACGCAAGACCATCATACAAGAACGGTAGCTTGGTTTATCAAATGTTAAATAGATGGCCAGGATACGACGAGAATATGCGTCAGTGAGAAATGTTACCCATGGGCGACCCAGGTTCTTCTTCGTCTCGGAGTGGATCAATTCTATTTCGAGCTGCGTGTGATCGATATGGCCTATTTCCCAGGGGCGGTCTCCATGCCGCGGTGTCTTATACTCAAGTTCCCAAAACCACAGTTTCTCGTTATAGGCAGCTTTACGGCCCTGGCGCTTTTTCGTCTGTCTATAACCAGAACGCTTTTTGATCTCACGGATAAAAATTTTGTACGAGACCTCAGGGACATGGTTCTCTTCGCATCTCGCCACGAACTTGCCGTAGACAGTCGCCTTATTCATTTGCTTTAAGTTTTGATAATCGTTTTCAATAAACTCCTCAATGAGTTTTAAAGTGTCCTCCCCGACTTTCCTGCCACAATTCCCACGATCTTTCGTCTTTGGGAGAAGCCCTACGTAGCCGCTACCATGTAGTTTCTGAGCCCTCCGGTACGAGCTCACCCAATTCCACACGGTACGCTCAGACTCTGCAAAATCCCCAGCAGACGCCTCCTTTTGCAAAACAGACATGACAATCCCGTGCTTGTAGTTAGCTACCCTGCGATCTTCATGACCTGCACCCCTGAGAAGTTCTCTGGCCTTCCCTACATCCATCGCAACCTGAGCTTCGCTTTTTAAGCTGGTCAAGACCCCACTATTGATCAGTCCGTAGAATCTTTCATACAGAAGTGCGGCGACTGCTTGTCGCTCATCTTCGGATATGAGGGTCAGCTTGGTCTCGCCCAAATTGACAATTTTCCAGGGTTTGTTATCCCAAAGGACGACGGTTTCAGGAGCGACTCTTATTCTGCCAGCATTTATTGCGGGAGGACTGAAAGGAGTCTCAAACATAATAGAGAAAGCGTCAGCCGTATCTTTATCTTGATAGAGCCTCGCATGCTTAGATTCAGCCAGCGGGGCGGTGTATAAATTGAAGTAGAGCAGCTCTTTTGCAATAAGGATATTGATATCATCACTGCTCGCTTTGTCCGCAAGCTGCCTTAGCTCATGAATGGTTATGCCCGGCTCCTCTTCAACGATGCGCAGCACCTGTTTCGCTGCTTCCTGGTCGGTAGAGCAGTTTTCATCACGAAGATACTGATCCAGATAGACGATGTTACGCTTAAAGTCTTGATTGATTGACGCTGATGAGACCACCTGAAAAAAGAAGCCAAACGGGCTGGCGTACTCCTCGCTTGGCGGACAATGCCATTGGCCATCTTCTCCTAGCACATATCGTTCTGGATAATCTATTGCCAGGCGTTGTAATTCCTCTTCCGTCTTACATTCAACCCAGCCTGCCGAGTCTTTTTTGATCACAAAAAAATCGGGCGTATAGTTGAATCCTACATGCTTTTCCTTACCATTCTTGTCCCGCATTGTGTAGCTGAGTTTAATGAAGGGAGGTTGATCATAATATTCCAGCACGTCCTCATCATGCTCTATCTGGTAGATAAATGGCAATTCATTCTCATGGCTTTCAAATTGAATAGTAAAGCCCATTGTAGCGCTTGGATAACCGCCACTCATGTTCCCCCTGGCGCTTCTCACACGACGGGATGGTTCTGAAGAACGAATACGCTTGATCTCAGCTTGAGCCTTTTGGGAAAAGTCGCAACTCTGGAAAAGTTGTAAGAGTTCGTAGTCCTTGAGCATAACGACCTCCTCCTTCTCCCGCAATCGCAGGGAACACGTGCCAACAATAAAGTACAGCTTTTATCTATTCTCCGTCCCGTTTTGGTTTACGCTCTGTCACCCATAAAGCCGATTGCTGCCTGGTAGCCACTTTCGCTGTGAGAAGTTTGTCTAAGGTTATTCCCGGCTCGCTCGTGATTCTCGCTAGAAGCTCATCAGCAACTTCTTGACCTACAAGAGGATTGTCGAGGTGCAGATAGTCTTCTAGGAAGAGCATACTCTGCTGGTAGACCTAGTTTATCTTGGCGGATGACAGTATACGGAAGAAAAAACCAAACTGCTTAGCGTATCTTTCTGCAGGCGTGCAGTGCCATCGACTATCTTCACCCCGGACATACCGATTAGGGCTTTCCTCTGCAAGCCTCACTAGTTCCTCTTCCAGCTTCCATTCCTCCCAGCCTGCCGAGTCTTTTCGTATAACGAAGTAATCCGGCGTATAAAGTACAGCAACCTTTCGGCCACTTTTCGCATGATACTCAAGTTTTATAGGGGGAGGTTGGTCATAGTACTCCAATGTATTTTTATCGTGCTCCTTCTCACGAACTCCCGCCAACTCGTTACGGTGGCTTTCTGCCTGAATTGTCCGAAGCATTTTATTGCTTGCATAACGAACGGGGACGTTGCCTGCTCTTCCCTCAACTCTACGTGAAGGTTCAGAAGCACGTATATTTCTGATTACGGCTTGTGCTTCCTCGGAGAATTCGAGACGCTGACATAGCGAGTACAACTCTTGCTCACTGAGCATAACAATTCCTTTCCTCAAGTGTTAAAAATCTCTTCACTAAGAGGCAAAACATTTTAACTTTCTGGGATTATAAACCTTCTTTGTAACTATTCAGGTGCCCTCTACAAGCCTCTTCTAATGTCTGATAAACCAAGTGCGGTATCAACGACGATATCTTATGATTTGGCTTAGGAGCACTCTTCACCATGGTCTCTATCTGAGTAGTTACCAAATTTTTAATATTATCCTCTAATTAAGAAAGAATTTCAAGAGACTTATTACTTTAGTACTACCCTATTACAAAACTGAAAATATACTATTAATCACATAAAAAATGCGAAAAATAGCGAAAAATATAATAAAATTCACATAACTACTCAGATGATAGGACCCCATTAACCGATGGAAAGGAGCGAAAACGGGCTTGAAAGAAAGAAATTCATCTGTAAGCTGTGCAAATGAAAACAACCATAGAACAGATGAATACTTCGAAGTATTTTGTCCGCATCCGGAGTGCATGGCAAGAGGGAAAATCGTGCAAGGGAATATCCTGATCCATGGACGCAAACGCCCACGCTATCGTTGCAAGGAGTGTGACAGAACCTTTAGTGCCCAGGTAGAGACGATGTTTGCAGGATTACACAAGCCCACGGACTTGATCGTGATTGTCGCGACGCTGCCGTCCTATGGATGTCCTCTCTAGGCGATTGTGCATGCGAATGGGCTGGATGAACGGACGGTGGCGAGTTGGCGGTTATATAGGGATACATGCCCCAAAAGGCGATCATCCTATATACTCACCGACATCGCGACGGGGTGGACCGAGTGCCTGCCACTGCTTCATCACGGCCAGGATGCAGTCTTGCTGGCCCTTGACCGGGCAAGTCAGTTACTTCCCTTTCCTCTCTTGGGCCTGGACACCGATAATGGAGTGAGTTCATCAAGGCCGCATTACTGGCCTATTGCGAGCGGGAACATGTCACCTTCACCAACTGACGCTCCCATCGGAGCACCTATCAGTGCTTTGTCGAGCAAAAGAAGGATCATCCTTGCATTTGAAACGTCATGCGCTGCCAGCGCACCACTCCGCATGAGAACGAGTTCTCAGAAGAGTACCAAATGCAAGGAGGATCCTCTATCATTATAGCGTTTACAACGTTACAAAAAGAGCGGAACACTTCTGACAAAAAGCGCTTTATGCTTCGCTCCCTTCATCCGTGATACCCTGGCGGTACTTCTGTATGATGAGTTGCAGCGGTACCAGTTCGGTGACCAGGAAGCGGAACGTGCCCAGCATGTCCAGGATCTGGGGTCCATA
>WNFM01298799.1_pt1 | contig 10986 bp, 12 predicted proteins | sample 5400271 | NCBI WGS metagenome assembly WNFM01 (sample SAMN13153352, study PRJNA577476) | soil metagenome | isolation source: 60 cm saprolite on Douglas fir-dominated hillslope | place: USA:California | collected 2013-09-17 | reverse complement strand
GCGGAGCCGCCGGCGCCCACGCTCGTGACGGTCACCTGCGAACGCACGAAGGACGCGGTCACGCGCGCGAGCGTGCCCGGCAGGAGCGAGACGTTGGCGAGCGACGTCGAGCTGGCGGCCGACGCGCCGGTGAGCGCGCCGCTCGCGCTCGAGACGACCGTGTCGGCCGTGAGCACGCCGCCGACGTTTGCGGTCTGCGCCGTTGCGCCGGCCCAGCCGCCCTCGGACGGAATGCTGCCCGTGTCGGCGATCGAGACGGCCGTCGCGCCGAGCGAGGGGACGTTGACGTACGCGGCGAGCGCCCTTCCGGCGACGCCGCCGGCGCGCGCCGGAGCGGCGATCAGAATGGAAACGAGCGTGAGTGGAACGAGTAGCTTCATAGGTCCTCCGTGGGTTGGTCGAGTCTCGAAAACGCGCGTCGGGAGCGCGCCAGATCCGCCGTCACGCGACGGCGGGTATAGCGGCGTTGCCCGGTCAGCCGGATGATGTTGGGGCCGCCGAAATCCCGGAGGGCGTTGCGGGTATCGACGATCGGGCGTCCGCAGGACGCGAGCGCGGCCCAGTCGAATCGCGCGTGGTCGGTGCAGACGATGAGGCAATCGGGCGAGCGGCGGAGCGCCTCGGCTTCCTCGACGGCGTCGAACGCGCGGCCGCCGTGCGTGAAATGCGCCACGAACGGATCGGAGTACGACAGGACGGCCCCGCGCCGCGTCAGCAGTTCGATGATGTCCAGCGCCGGGGACTCGCGGATGTCGCCCACGTCGCGCTTGTAGGCGACGCCGTACATGTGGATGCGCGAGCCACGGAGAGGCTTGCCGGCGTCGTTCAGCGCCTCCGCGACGCGATCGACGACAAACGGCGGCATCGAGGCGTTCACGTGTCCGGCCAGCTCGATGAACCGGCACTCGAAGCCTTTCTCCCGCGCCTTCCAGGAGAGATAGAAGGGATCGATCGGGATGCAGTGGCCGCCGAGGCCGGGGCCCGGATAGAACGGCATGAAGCCGAATGGCTTCGTGCCGGCCGCGTCGATGACCTCCCATACGTCGATGTCGAGGGCGTGGCACATCTGGGCGATCTCGTTGACGAGCGCGATGTTCACCGCGCGGAACGTGTTCTCGAGCAGCTTCACCATCTCCGCGACGCGCGTCGAGCTGACGGGCACGACGGTCGGGACGATATGGCGGTAGAAGGCGACCGCCGCCTCCGTGCTCGCCGGACCCTGGCCGCCGACGATCTTGGGGATCGTGCTGGTCGTGTGCGTCGGGTTGCCCGGATCCACGCGCTCGGGCGAGAACGCCAGGAAGAAGTCGCGTTCGACCTTCAGGCCGCCCGCTTCGAGCCGCGGCTGCACGACCTCGTCGGTGGTCGCCGGATACGTCGTCGATTCGAGGATCACGAGCTGGCCCGGCGAGAGGTGCTCGGCGACGGCGTCGATCGCGCGCACCACGAACGAGAGATCCGGATCTTTCGTCTTGCGCAGCGGCGTCGGCACGCACACGTCGATCACGTCGAGGCCCGCCAGCGCCGCCGGGTCGGTGGTGGCGCGCAGACGCGCGCCAGCTACGGCGTCGGCGAGGTGCGCCGGGTCGACATCGGGGATGTAGCTGCGGCCCGCGTTGACCTCGCGGACCTTGCTCGCATTCACATCGAGACCCGTCACGTGGAACCCTCCGCGCGCGAGCTCGACGGCGAGGGGCAATCCCACGTATCCGAGGCCAATCACGCCGACGCGCGCGCGTCGATCGCGGAGGCGGGCGAGCAGTGTCACGAGCCGGCTGTTGACATGCGTCATGCGGACCCCAATCGATAGCGGAGACACCATTCGCCCTCGAGGCGGGACAGGAACGCGTCGCCGCGCTGGACGGCGTCGACTGCGCCCTTCACACGCGCGTGAACCAGCACCCATTCGCCGCGGTGGTGAAAGAAACCGGACTGGCGGGCGATCGGACCCATCAGCGCCGGATCGAGACGTCCGCTGAGCGCCGTCACGCCGTGGCGGTGCGCGTCCGCGAAGAGATTCGCGAGCACGCTCGCCGCGAATTCCGGTCGGGCGCCGACGTGCACGACCTCGCCGACGCTGCCGCGCGTGGCGTGGTAGAGGTACCAGCCCGCGCGTTGCCCGCGCGCGTCGCGCAGGACGGCCCGGCGCAACTCGCCGGCGCCTTCCTTCCGCGACACCGCATCGAGCACCGTACTGGCAGAGCGATCGTCGTAGCACGGGCGAAGCGCCAGTCCATGCGCGGTGTCACTGATGCACGCGTGCAGCGCCGCGCCGTCCATCGGTGCCGCGACGAGCGCCGGCGCCGCGAGGCGGAACGGGCCCGGCAGGCGAGTGGCCGCCGCGTCGACCGCGCGGCAGATCGGCGCCGCGGCCCGCGCGGGCAGCGCGAACGCGCCGGACCGCCGGGCCCGCGAGGCTGCGAATGCGGCGGGGCGCAGCACGCGCACCCATGCGAGGCTGAGTAGCCGCGCCGTCTCGCCGCCGACGCTCTCCCAGAGCGCGCGCGCGCGGTCGGTCGCTTCGTCGGCGAGCGACAGATCCTGCGGTCCGTCGAGAAAGGCCTTCAGAAGCCGCACGGCTGCGACCGCGGATCGCGGTGTGGAGTCGACCATGAACTGCGAGCTGACGGCCATCCGCAGGGGACGGCCGTTGAGCGCCATCCGGCGCGTGGCGACGCCCACGAAGCCGCGTCCACATAGACAAGCGACGGACACTCACCGTCCTGCCACGGACCGTCGAGGAACGTGCTGCGGAAGTACGCGCGGTGCTGGGCCTCCGCTTCGTTCGAGAGCGGCGCGCCGAGGCGGAACACCCGCCGATGAAGGTCGGCGACAGGCGCGACGTCGTCGTCGGTGAAGGGCCGGACTCGGGACTTCACTTTTCTCTTTTCACTTTTCTCTTTTCAGTTTCAGAACGGCAGCTTGATCGGCGGCAGGCCCAGTCCGCCCGTGGGCCGGTAGACGCGGATGTCGACCGCGGTTTGTGGCGCCCCGCCGGTGCTGAAGCTGGCGACTAGCGCGCCCGAGCTGAGATTGAAGCGGTGCGCATCGGAGGAGAAGTAGTCGAGCGCCCAGAACGTCCCGTCGCCCACCAGATCGAGACCCGCCCAGTACTGACTCTGGCCAGCGATGCTGTACGTCTGCGTGAGAGTGCCCGTGGCGTTGAGACGTGCGATCGCGGCGCCGCTCGAAACCAATACGCCGCCGTCAGGCAGGGCGACGAGTCCCTGCGTCTGACCGCCCGGCAGCGGCGCATGATTGAAGTTCGCGAGCTGACTGTTCGCGCAGACGTTGAACTGCTTCACGTCCGGTCCCCACGAGGTGTAGAGCAGCGTGCAGCCGTCCGGTCTGAGGTCGACCCAGAACGCTCCGCGGGTCTCCGGAGCGACCGCGTACGAGGCCAGAGGCTGACCGCCCGACGAGAACTTCAGCACCGTGCCGGCGCAGTCGGCCTGGCCGACAAACGCGTTTCCGCCGCCGTCGAATGCCAGCGCGTGCGGGTTGCAGTTGTAGCCCGACCCGAACGCGCCCTGCGAGACGCCCTGCGCGTTGAAGCGCTCGACCGTATTGCCGCTCGCGCACGCCGGATCGGCGCACCAGTGGCTCACGTACAAGTTGGCGCTCGTATCGAGCCGCATCCCCTCGCTTTTGCCGGGCACGCCGCTGACGAGCACGGCATTCAGCGAGCCGTCGGCATTGCGCCACTGTACCGGTCCCTGTTCGAACGAAACGAAGATGTCGCCGGGTGCGAACGTGACGTGGGCGAGCTGCGCACGCGCCGGCGTCAGGGTCAGCGCGAGGGCGGCGAACGTGAATGCGACGCGAGTGAGTGAAAGGTGCGGCTTCATGTGTCACCAGCTCTCAGTTCCGGCTTCGAGTTTCAGTCTCAGTTTTAAGTTTTCTGTTTTCACTTTTAAGTGTCAGTTCCTGGTTCCCGTCAGGCGCGCTCCGGTGGTCTGACGCACGAACGTGATCACGGGCGACGCGTTGTTGAAGTCGTCTGGATACGGAATCAGCGCGGAGCCGTCGACCCACAGGCCATGCGCGAAGTACTCAGCGAGGTTGCGCGTGCCGCTCGGGCACGCCGTCCCGTTGACGCAGATGGCGCCGACGTGCATCAATCCGGTCGCGGCGGCCTGCGAGAAGGTGGGAACGGCGGCGAGCGCGTTCTGCGTCTGCGCGAACATGACCTGCCAGTGCGCCGCGGCGTCGAGATTGCTGGACGCCGACGTTCCCCACCACGCAATGTTGACCTTGCCGGCGTCGCCGGCCTGCACCCAGGGCGCAATTGATGTCCTGCTCGACGGACCGTTGCTGACGCGAACGGGCAGCGTCCACGTCGCGCCGCTGTCCGCCGAGCTCGTCAGGAAGATGTTGCGGCCGTCCGAGTACGCCACGTGGAGATTGCCGCCGCCGTCCACGCCGAGCGACGGGAAGACGTTGCCGAGCGACGTGCCCGACGCGGCCTGCAGCGCCAGCTTCAGGTCAAAGGTGCGTCCGCCGTCGGTCGATCGCGCGAGATACAGCTGGTTCTGCTGCGCACCGACGAAGATGTTGTAGACGGCGCCCGATCGCGGATCGACCTCGATGTTGCCCTGCAGCCCGGGCTGCACGCCGAACGCCGGCGTCGTCACCTCCACTAACTGCGGGAAGGTGAGGCCGCCGTCGACGGATTTCGCGACGAAGATGCTCTCTGTGTTCGCGAGCAGCACGCCGAGCTGCTTATACGTCAGGTACAGTTCGCGGTCGCCGTGCGCCGCGATCCACTGGCGATCGACGAGCGGCGCGTCGGTCGAGAGCGGATTCACCGTCCAGGTCGCGCCGCCGTTGGACGACGCCGCCTGCGTTGCCGATCCGAGCCAGAGCGACGTGACGTAGACGTTGCCGGACGATCCGGCCGCGAGATCCTCGTCGCCGCCGCCTGCGCCGCCTCCACGCGCGATCGCGGCGGCTGCCTGCGCGCCGTCAGGCTGTCCGAGGTAGGTGAACGTCAGTCCGCCGTCCATCGATTTCCACGTGTCGGTTCCGGCGGGGATGCCTTGAATCGCGGCGACGTAAATGTTGCCGAGAGGGTCCGTGACGGCGCGCGGTTCGACGCCCTGCTGGTGGAAGGCGAGATCCGGAGGGCCAGGCAGCACCTGAGGCGTGCTGAACGTGAAATCGCCGTTGCGGTACCGGGCGCGGCCGGTTGTCGTCGTCGGCTCGGGACCGAGCGTCGCCGTTCCGGTGTAGGTCGCGCCGACCGCCGCGAACGCGACGACCTGCACGCGGTACGTGCCCGGCGGGAGCGCGCCGGCATCGGCTTCCTCGAACGTCGTCCCGCCCTGCGCCGACGACGCGACGAGCGTGCCGCTCGAGTCGTAGACGTACAGATCGAAGTCGTTCGTGCTCGAGGCCCAGGTGATCCGCACGCGCACTGCGTCGCTGGGGTTCGACGCGTAGAACGTGGACGGAACGTTCACCGTCAGCAGAAAACCGTCGCACGTCAGCGTCGTGCACGCGGACGGATCGGCCGTGGCGCCGGTGTACGGCCCCCCAGTCCACGCAATCGAGGACGTCTGACCGGCCGGCGGCGCCGTCAGCGTGCCGCTCGACGGAACGGCGGCCACGAGATAGAGCGCGCTTCCGAGCACTGCCGCAACGAATGCCGCGAACCAACGCCTCATTTCTTAACCTTGACGTCGACGGTGGTGAACACCGGCGCGCCCGTGCCGAAGCTCTGCGTCAGCGCGCCGGTCGAGAGATTGAACCGGTGCAGGTTCGACGTGTAGTAGTTGACCGCCCAGAACGTGCCGTCGCCGACGAGGTCGAGGCCTGCCCAATACTGCGGCTCAGACGCGATGCTGTAGCTCTGCACGACGATGCCCGTCGCGTTCAGCCGGGAGACCACGGCGCCGCTGGAGACGAGCACGCCGCCGTCGGACAGGATGGCGAGGCCGTGCGTTTCGCCGCCAGGCAGCGGCATGGCGTTGAAATGCGGAAGCTGTGTTCTGGTGCACGTGTTGTACCGGAGAATGTCCGCCCCCCACGACGTGTAGAAGATCGTGCAGTTGTCCGGCGCGAGATCGATCCAGAACGATCCGCGATTCTCCTGCGCCACGCTGTAGGCGGTCGGGGGCTGGCCGAGTGTGAACTTCAGGACGTCAGCCGTGCAGTCGGCCTGGCCCACGAACAGGTGGCCGGCCGAATCGAAGTCGATCGCGTGCGGGTTGCAGTTGTAGCCGCTGCCGACGGCGCCGAGCGACCGGCCGTGCGTTTCGAACTCTTCGATGGTGTTGCCGATGGTGCAGTCGCCGTTGACGCACCAGTGACTGACGTACAGGTTGCCCGCAGCGTCGAAGCGCATCCCTTCCGCCTCGCCGGGCACCGTGCCGTTGAGGGTCGAGTAGAGCGAGCCATCGGCCCTGTGCCACTGCACGGAACCGTCTTGGAAGGACACGATGACATCGCCTTTCGTGAACGAGCGAAGCTTAGCGGCGTGCGGCTCGCCGACAGCGAGCGCGACGCCGATGGCCGCGGCGCCAACGGTGGTGAGCGCAGCTCCGGATCTTGATGACATGACTTGCCTCGTCTATCGGGGTGGCGAGTTGCGGCGGAATCATGTAAGGCCAGGACGCGGCTGCCGCCGCTTATCGGGAACGGCGCGCAGCGCGCCCTGGCGTTCGGTCGGCAGGGGGCTGACGACCGACTGGCTCGATGTGACGCGCCGGACTAGAAACCGAGCCCGGAGTCGTCGCCGCCGCAGACCTGCCAGTCGAGCGGAGGCACGGCTGGGCCTGTCGTTGACGGATTGGGATCGTGCAGCTGGATGTTGCCGCCGCCGTTCGCCACGTCGGGGCCAAGTTGACGCGTCGTGACGAGGTACACGACGACGCCGTTCTGCATGAGCTTGATGCCGAAGCGGTCGTTGGCGCCCGGCTCGCCATTGTCCTGCGTCCGGACCCTGAACTTCACGTCACCCCACATGTTCGTGCTCGCCGTGCCGCAGATGTCGCGGAACGTCGAGCCGGAGGGAATGGGGTCGAAGTAGCCGTCGATGCTCGTGCTGTGCACGTGAAGCCCGGGTGGTCCGAAGTTGTGGTCGATGTAATTCACGTCGCCGAAGAACCCGTCGTTCTTGCAGCCGCCGACGAGGCCGAAGTTGGCCTGATCGCCGCCTTCCTCGGGAATGACGATCCAGCCGCCGCCGGTCGTGAAGTCGCACGGCTTCGGCACGACGTGCGCGCTCGCGTGCTGCACGGTGAGCGCGACGACGGCGACGACCACCGCCACCGCCAATCCATCAACCACATCCGAAACTGAGCTGCGCATAATCGATCCTCCTGTCATCGGGAAGCTATGACCTGCCATGCGGGACATTCATAGAGGCGTCGGATCGGCCTTCTCCTTTCTGGCTGGGTTGGGCAGCGCGCGCGGGGCTTCGGAGCGACGTGCCCGCGCGAGCGCGCGTTCATAGAAGAGTTCGGTTTCGCGCACCATCCGGTGCAGCGAGAAATGCTCGGCGACCCGCTCGCGCGCGCGTCCGCCGAACGCCGCCGCGCGCTCGGGCGACTGCAGAATCGACGCGATCGCGAGACCCAGCGCGTCGGGGTCGTGCGGCGGAACGAGCCATCCCGTGCCGCCGTGCTCGACGACCTCAGGATTGCCGCCGACCCGCGTCGCGACGACGGGGACGCCCGCGGCCATGGACTCGAGCAGCGTGTTCGACAGACCCTCGCTGAGCGACGGCAGAACGGAGACGGCGACCTGCGACAGCAGGCGCGGCACGTCCATCCTGAATCCGGTGAACACGATGCGCTGTGAAAGTCCGAGTTCCGCCGCCCGCGTTTCCAGATCACGGCGGTAGCCGCCGCGGCCGGCGGACGCGGCATCTCCGATGATCAGGAAGTGCGCGTCTGGGACCTGCAGCGCGACCCGCGCTGCGGCGTCGAGGAAGTCCTCGACGCCCTTCTGGCGATCGAGCCGCGCGAGCATCGCGACCAGCGGCGCGGCCGCCGGCACGCACAGTTCCTTCCGCAACCCGGGGTTCGGTTCCCGGACGGCGAAGCGCGACAGGTCGAGGCCGTTGCGGATGACCGTGATGTTCTCGACGGCGTAGCCATCGCCGACGAGCCAGCGCTTCACGGCGTCGGCGTTGACGAGAATGTGGTGCGCGAAGCGGCAGGCGGCCCGCTGCGCCACGCGCTGCCGGGCGTCAGATACGGGCCCGTGTCCCTGATCGAGGCGATGACCACCGGCGTGCCCGCGAGCCTCGCGGCCGGCAGCGCGAAGACGTTCGGATAGAAATTGTAGGTGTGCACGATGTCGACGCGCCCGCGCCTGAGATCGCGCGCGAAGCGCAGCTGCTGGCCGAACGCGCGCGCGCCGAACAGTTTCCGCACGCGGTACTCGTGCACGCGGAGCCCGCGCGCCTCGACCGCCGGCAGGAATTCGCCCTCGCGCTTCAGGCATCCGAACTCGAGATCGAAGCGCGCGTGATCGAGCCCGTCGGTCAGGTTCACCAGGTGCCGCTCCGTGCCGCCGATCGCGAACAGCGTCGTGAATGTCAGAAGCCTGACGCGCGCGGACGGATCGCCCGTCGCGCCGCGCGTCCAGGAGAGCCGGGCCGCGTCAGATGGCCAGGCGGCGGCGTTGATTGGAGGCGGCAACGAAGTCAACGATGTGCTCGATCGTGCGGAAGTGATCGATCTCGAGATCGTCGAGCGACACGGTCACGCCCAGCCGCTCCTCCAGCTGGAGCAGCAGCTGCACGAAGGCTAGCGAATCGAGGACGGCTGTGTCGAACAGATCGATCCCGGCGTCGGGCGCGTCGATGTTGAGGTGCTCGAAGATCGCCAGGACCTGCGCGTGGATGGCCGTGTGATCAGACATCGTTCATCAACCGATGCTCGGACGCGAGCAGGTCGAAGAGAATGCGGTCGTAGTAGCGCCCGTCGATGCGATGGCACTCGCGCAGGCGGCCGACCTCGCGGAAATGCAGGCGCGGCGGAATCGACGCGGAGACGTTGTGCGCGACGACCCAGGTGTTCACCGAATGCAGGCCGAGTTGTTGAAACCCGAACGTGAGGATCGCGGACACCGCGCGCGTCGTGTAGCCCTGCCGCGCGAACGTCCGGTCGCCCAGCACGGCCCACACGGTCGCCGACCGGAAGTGCGGGTTGACGTGATCGAGGGCGACGATGCCGATTGGCCGATCGGCCGCGTCCTCGGTGAAGACGCGAATCACATGGGTGCGCCGCTTCGACATGATCTTGAGCCACGACGGCGTGAAGCTGTTGGAGCCGTCGCCGACGTCCAGCCACTGGCTGTTCGTCTTGTCCTCCAGCCAGTGCGCGGCCTGCTCGATTACCTCGACGCGTTCAAGAGGCTTGAGCTGCACGGCGCAGGAGTTCCTCTCGGAGCTTGGGCCGGTCGATTTTGTCGTTCGCGTTCTTCGGCAGGATGTCGAGCGGGAGCCAGACCGAGGGGAGCATGTAGCCGGGTAGCACGTCGCTCAGCGCCTTGCGGAGTGTCAGCGGCGTGACGCGCGTTTCCGGCATGCGCACGTACGCGCAGCCGATGACGGTGCCCTCGAACTCGGTCGTCGGCACGGCAATCACGGCGCACTCCTGAACGCAGGCGAGCGCGCTGACCGCGGTTTCGATCTCTCCCAGCTCGATGCGATGTCCCCGGCTCTTGATCTGGGTGTCCGCGCGCCCGACGAAGTAGAACAAGCCGTCTTCGCCGCGTCGCGCCAGGTCGCCCGTGCGGTACAACCGTCCCGCCCTGCCAGGCCGCCGGTCGGGCACGAACGCGGCGCGGGTCTTGTTCGGATCGCGCCAGTACCCCGGACTCACACCGGCGCCGCCGATGTGCAGGTCACCGACCTCGCCCGGCGCCGCCGGCTGACCGTCGGCGTTCAGGACCACGAGCTCCTCGCCGGCGCACGCGGTCCCGATCGGCACCTGACTCCGCACATCGTCAGGACAGGCGGGGACGGTGTAGTAGCTGCTGGCAATCGTCGCTTCAGTCGGGCCGTAGAGATTCGTGAAGCTCACATGCGGCAGGCGCCTCATCCAGTACGCGAGCGACGGCGTCGGGAACACTTCGCCGCACCAGAGCAGACGGCGGAGCGCGGGGAAATCGTTCTGGCCGACCGCGTCGAACTTCGCCATGTACGAGAGCAGCGACGGCACCGAGAACCATTGGGTCAGGTGCCGGTCGCGGATGAACTCGGCGAGCCGATTCGGCAGAATCTCGAGACCGCGCGGCACCATGTGCAGCTCGGCGCCGGCCGCGAGACAGGTCGAAGTGCAGCGGGGAGTGGCCCGAGTGCCGGTCGCCGGCGTGGATGTTGAAGTAGTCGATCGCCCACGTGATGAACGCCGCGACGTTCCCGTGGGTGATGATGACGCCCTTGGGCACGCCGGTGGATCCGGATGTGAAGAGGATATGCGCCGGATCGTCGCCGGCGTTGGCGGACGCCGGCGCGACCGTGGGATAGACGCGCAAGTCTTCGCGGGTGAAGTCGACCCGGAAGCTGGCGTCGCGCGGGACCCTCCCGTACAACCACCCCAGGCTCATCGCCGGCGTCAGAAGGCCCAGCACCGACAGCTCGTTCAGCCGCTCCGCTGCCGCGCCGCCGGCCAGCAGGCAGCACGGCTCGCACGAGTCGATGATGTGCTTCAGGCGCGCCGCGGGATTGCGCGCGTCGAGCGGCACGAAGACGCAGTCAGCCTTGTAGCTTCCGATCACGGCCACGATCGCCGCCGGGCACTTGGGGCCGAGCCAGCAGATCCGATCGCCGCGTCGGCAGCCGCCTTCGCGGAGCACCCGGGCCAGCTGCGACGATTGCGCGTCCAGCTCGCCGAACGTCAGCCGCTCGTCGTCGAAGACGACGGCCGTCGCGTCGGGGCGGCGGTCGGCCTGCCGCGTCACGAAGTCCTGGAGGCGCGCCGCCATGCTACGTCGCCCTCGCCGCGACCCGGCCGAACACGCCCGCCACAG
>WNFM01167861.1_pt1 | contig 10988 bp, 13 predicted proteins | sample 5400271 | NCBI WGS metagenome assembly WNFM01 (sample SAMN13153352, study PRJNA577476) | soil metagenome | isolation source: 60 cm saprolite on Douglas fir-dominated hillslope | place: USA:California | collected 2013-09-17 | reverse complement strand
CCTTCGAGACGAGCAAGCGGACCATCTATCGCGACATTCAGGCGCTGTGCGAGGCGGGCGTCCCCCTCGTCGCGACACCGGGGCGCGGGTACTCGCTGATGGAGGGCTATTTTCTGCCGCCACTGAGCTTTAGCGCCGACGAAGCCGCGATGCTGCTGCTCGGCAGCGACTATATGGCCCAAAACTTCGATCAGCAATATCATGCCGCCGCCGAATCGGCTAGCCGCAAGATCACGGGTGTGCTCCCCGAGAAGCAGCGCGCTGAGGTGCGCGCTCTGCGGGGCAGTCTCCACTTCATCGCCCCGCGCTCGCCCGCGCGAGCGAATGAGCAAGCGAAGCTCCAGGTGCTCCAGCGCGCCCTCACCGAACAGCATAGCGTGCATTTTCAGTATCAGCGGCGACACGAGCCGGAGGGTGCGACCACGGCGACTGCCCGCGACGCCGACCCCTATGCCCTGACCCATCTTGGCAGCGCGTGGTACCTGACCGCGTACTGCCATCTGCGGCGTGATGTGCGCTTCTTTCGGCTGGATCGGATGGACAAGCTAGCCGTGCTCGATCAGGTCTTTACACGGCCCGCCGATCTCACGCGGCACCTGTCCGGACCGCGTGAGCGTGGCACGCTGATCGTGCGTGCGCTCTTTGCGAGCGCAGTAGCCCGTTGGGTCCAGGAAGCGCCCTCATATTTTCTGGTCGCTCAAGAGGAAACACCAGCGGGTTGGCTGGTGACCCTTCACGTCCGTCACGAGCGCGACGTGCTCCAATGGTTGCTCAGCTGGGGGCGGCACGTGCAGGTGTTGGAGCCGCCCTCGCTGCGTCGGCTCGTCGCCGCGGAGGCCGAAGCGCTGTGGCGCGCGCACCAAGGCGCGCTATCGCCTCACGCTTGAATGGTGAGTGGCTGGCGCGATGCCGCCCCAATTTGGGCAACTTTGCCATTCCCGGTGACGCTGCTGACATACTGTTGTCACTCGCCTCAGGCATACTGGATGTAGACCGGACGACGCCTCTGATTCCGAGGCGATAAGTAAGAAAGGGCAAGGACCGATGCTAGGCGACCTGAACTTTGTGATCCTGCACGTGCGAGATGTGGCCGCGGCGCGTACCTTTTACACGAACGCCTTGGAGTTGACCGTCGCTGCTGAAAATCCGACCTTTGTGCAGCTCCAAGCAGCGAGTGGCGCCACTTTGGCGCTGCAGCACGACGAGCTGGCGGCGCCCACTGGAACCATCGAGCTGTGGTGGCAGGCGCAGGATGTCGATACGGCGTTCGCGCAGTTGCAAGCGCGGGGTGTCGAGATCGTGAGTGGGCCTGCCGATCAGCCCTTTGGCCGCACGCTCTCGATCAAGGATCCGGAGGGTAACGTGATGGCGATGTACCAGCCGCGGCCTGCATAGGTGGCATCGGCGCTGGCGCTCTAGCGGCGGCTGAACCGGAGATGGCCACGCTAGAGCGCCAGCGCGTGCTCGGCGCTCGTCTGGTGAGTCGGCGCCACCGTGGACAGAGCCTCCAGGATCTCTGGCGCGCCTTTCGCGAAGGCGACCTGCGGCGTCACCTGGGCGCGGAAGTCGTCCACATTCACGTCGTCCAGGAACCGCGTGCCCGCATGATCGAGCAGCACGCGCGGCAGGAGCACGAGATCGTCGGGCGTGAAGTCGGCGCAGCGCATCTGGACCTGCTCCAGCACGTCCTGCCCGCAGAGCAGCCCCGCGACGGTGGTCGTCGGCCCGAAGAAGCGATTCTCGATGGGCACCAGCCGCACCTCCAGCCCCGCCACGCGGCGTAGATCGGCGGCGACGCGCGTCATCACCGGCGCCGCCATCGTGCCCGTCACGAGCGCCAGACGGCGTGGCGCCGGCAAGGCGGAGGGCAGGGAACGCCGCGCCCGACCCCAGGCATCGAGCAAGTGGCGCGTCATGCCGACGCCATTCTCGATCTGGGCGTACGTGCCGTAGTGACGCGCACGGGGGAACGGGCGCCGGGTCAGGTAATACCACTCGTCCGAGAGATAGACGAAAGGGTTCCCAAGCTCCCGCTCGAAGCGGCCCTGCCACGGCTCGACGCGCGCCATCACCGCGAGCGCCTCTGGCTCGGTGTAGAGCCGCATCGGGGGCAGGTCACCGACCTTGAGCAGGTTGTTGTATTTGGTGAGCCCGACCGGCACCACCGAGATCGATTCCACGATAGGATGCAGCGCGGCCAGCTCGCCGATGCTGCGCTCAAGCTCCTCGCCGTCGTTGATGGGCGGGCAGAGGACGAGCTGTGTGTGGCAGCTGATGTGCAGCGCTCCCAGCCGCTGGATGTGGTCGAGAATATCCCCGGCGCGCGGCCCGTCCACCATCTTGCGCCGCAGGTCCGCATTGGTGGTATGCACAGAGACGTAGAGCGGGCTGAGCCGCTGTTCCTCCAGGCGCTGCCAGTCCTTCTCCTTGAGATTGGTGAGCGTGATGAAGTTGCCGAAGAGGAAGCTGTAGCGGTAATCGTCATCTTTGATGTAGAGCGACTCGCGCATGCCGAGCGGCAGGCCGCGCTGCGGCTGATGGCGCGCGGGCAGCCCCTGAATGAAGCAGAAGACGCACTTGTTCGCGCACTGGCGGATGAACGGCGCGGGCTCCTCGCCGAAGCGGATGCCCATCTCTTCATCGGCGCCCTTGGCCACCAGCACCTCGATGTGCCGGCCGTTACGCTCCACGCCGAGCAGCAGCTCCTCCTCTGACCCATAGAACTGGTAGTCCACCAAATCGCGGACCGGCCGCCCGTTGAGAGTCTGCAGCAGATCGCCCGGCTGCAGCCCAGCCAAATCCGCGGGGCTCTCGGGCACCACTTCGCGCACCCATCCGTACAGCTTGGGCATCGGCTCCGCTCTCGACTACCAGGAATCACGGGCGCGCGTGGCGTCACGACGCCTCGAGGAACAAGGTCAACTTGAGGATTATAGGAAGGTGTAGCACGCCGCGTCAAACCACACTCAGCAGAGAAGCTAGAGCATTTTGCGACCAGCCCCCCAGATGGCGGCTCAACGTTGCGTTCCGCGGTCGGCTGGCTCTCGCGTGATGCTTCCCAGTAGGGGGGCCGAATTCGGGGGCTCGTCTGGACGGCTCGACCGCGTGGCGCCAGCGTGGGATGGCTTACGGTTCACTGTGAGCCGCCCGCGCCGCCTGCAATGCCGCGTCGTAATCGGGCTCACGCATCTGGTCTGGCACATATTCCACGTAGACCAGGCGGCCATTACTGTCAATCACGAACACGGCCCGCTGGAGGAGGCGCCATTCCTTGATGAGCACGCCATAGTCGCGGCCGAATTGCTCGCTCTTGTGGGATGAGAGCACCTCGTGGGTGACGCCTTCCGCCGCCTTCCAGCGTGCCTGGGCGTAGGGCAAGTCCATGCTGATCGTCTGCACGACAACGTGGGCAGGCAGTTGAGCGCGCAGGCTGTCCCAGCGCCGGGTCTCAACATGGCAGACCGGCGTATCGAGCGAGTTGACGACATTGAGGACACGCACCGAGCCAGCCGTGTCTGCCAGGCGAACGGTTCGGATGGCGCCCGCCTCCGTGTCGAAGGTCTCCAACGCGAAGTCGGGCACGATCTCGCCCAGCTCCAGCTTACGACCGACTACGGTGAGCTGCTCACCAAGCTCGAACGCCTCTCCGTGCCGCTCCATGGTCGGCTCCTCCATCGCCAGCGCCTCCGAGACTCCGCAGCGCGACGATCAGCCAGCGAGCGCTGCGGGGGCAGCGTAGCACACACCTCTAGCAGCGTCAATGTGGAAACAGGCGCATACGCAGAGCCACTGCTCGGGGGCTCGGCCTGGCGGGGAGCCGACCCAGGGGGTGCTTTGGCGCTGGCCGCCGCGCCTCCACGGTACGCTCGGCTCAGGGGCGACGCGGCGTGCGGCGCGCGGTGGCGGCGCGCTCACGCCCCAGAGTCAGCGCCAGGCTGAGGAGAATCAGCGCCACGAAGACCGCGCCGCTCACGAGCTGCCGCGCGCTGGCCGGCAAGATGGCTTCGAGGGCGGCGGCGAGCACGAAGGCCACCGCCACGCCCACGAGCACGATCGGGTCGCCCGAGATGAAGTTATAGGCCGCCTTCAGCGCACCCAGCACGCGTCCAGTCACATCGCTCACTCGCCGCCTCCGTAGCCCGCCGGCTGTGGCCGGGCGCCTGGCTTAATCGACCACATCCTGCAGAGCCGGGGATTCAGGCCGGGCGACCGGCAACGGCGCCGCGCGGCGCGGCGTGCCATACGGACGCAGCCACAGCACGAGCGCGCCCGCCACCGCCAGGTTGAGCGCCACCAGCACGAGGATGAACAGGTCCTCGCCGCGCCACTGGATGCCCACGCCCTCGCCACCCCAGAATATGCCAAAGCTGGTGAGCATGATGCCCACGACGAACTTGAGGGTGTTCTCGGGCACGCGCGCCAGCGGCCCACGGATCAACGCGCCGGCCGCGACCACCAGCGCCAGCGCCGCGCCCGCGCCGATGGCCGCCGAGCCGATGCTGTTGCCATGCCCACCAGTGGCCGTGGCGGTGGCGCTGCCGAAGGTGATGACGATGAACGCGACCTCCAGCCCCTCCAGCAGGACGCTCTTGAACGAGGTGACAACGCCGAAAGGGTCCAGGCCCGGATGAGGCTCCTCGCCACGGGCGCGCATCGCGGCGAGCTCTTCTTCATAGATCGCCTCTTCGTCGTGCGTCGCTTTGAGGCCGGCGTAGCGCAGGATCGCCTTCTTGAGCCACTTGAGGCCGAAGAGCACCAGCAGGACGCCCACGACCAGCCGGAGCGCGCTGAGGGGGACGAAGATCACCAGCGCGGGGCCGAGCGCCGCCACGATCACCGCCAGCGCGCCGGAGGCGAGCGCCGCGCCCAGCAAGGAGCTGCGCCAGTTGACCGTGACGCCGATCACCAGCACGATGGTGAAGGCTTCCACGAACTCCACGGTCGAGGCCAGAAAGGCCGCCGTCAGCACGGCCCAATTCGCCGTCATGAGCACCCCTAGCGCGCAACGGTCGCAACCACGTTACCTTCAGGTAGCGTATTCAGTGTAGCGCATTGCGGCTCATCCCGCCACTGGCTGGGGAAGAGGCCAGACAAAGATGCGGGCCGATAGGACGCGACGTCAGCGCTCGCACGTCACCACTACCGCCGTCATATCGTCGGGCTTGGCGCGCAGACTCATGCCGCTGGCCTGGCGTGAGCGTTCCAGGGCGCCCTGCACGAGCGCCCCCGCGACCGTGGTGCGTGCCCTGTGGCGCAAGATCGCTTCCAGCTCCTGCTCGGTCAGGTTGTCGTGAATGCCGTCGGTGCAGAGCAGGACGCGATCGCCTGGTGTAACCGTGACCCGCCCGACATGGATGGACGGCGGCAGCGCCCCGCCCAGCGCCTGTGTGATGCTGTTGCGCTGATGGAAGTAGAGCAATTCTTTGTGCGAGAGGGTTTCCGAACGTGTCGCCTGGTCGATCTGCGCCGCCGCCGCCGCCGTCAGCACGCGTTCGCGGACCAGCCGAGTGAGCAGACCGTCATCCCGCGTCAAGCGCCGCAGCGGCTTGGTGGCGCGCAGCAGGTAGATGCGGCTGTCGCCCACCCAGGCGTAGGCCATGATGTAGCCCCGCGCACCCGGCTTCCGGCAGAACGCCGCGAGCGCCACCGTCGTGGCGGGATGCGTCTCGTCGAAGGGCACTGCCACAATGTTGGCCTGTCGCAGTCCCTCGGCGCGAATCTGCGCATGAGCCTCTTCGAGCATCGTGCAGAGCGCGGCGCACACATCCACGCGCTCATCCAACTGGAGCAGCGCGGAGGCTTGCGCGGGCTGGTACTGCCGCAGCACGCCGCGCCAGCCGCGGCGGATGATCCGCACCGCGATCTCGGCCGCGACCGCGCCGGCGACACTGCCGCCGACCCCATCGAAGACCGCCGCGAGCCTCCGTGTCCGGTCCACAAGGACGCGGTCTTCATTGCGCTCGCTGTGCCGCTCGCTGGGCCGACTGCGGCTCGCGAAGACGAGCGCAGGGCGCCTGTCCGTGGGTGCGGCTGGGGCGCCACCCGCTGGGCGCCGGGCTTTGCTCTGCGGCATGGTCGCCGTCTCTCCTCCGTGCTGGCTAATCTCTCGCCGCGTCACCTACTCCACCTGGGCGGTGAGATCGGCTGCGCATGTCGTTCGTTACAGTCTCGTAGGGTATAGGATGTGCGTTGTGAAACTCCGCATTTGCGCGATGCAGCGGCCGTCGGTGCTGACCGCCGGCCTAGCGAGACTCGGTGCGCGGTTGGCGTGCCGTCAGGCAGGAAAGCGTCATGAGTAGTCTGGAAGCCAGGGCGTTTACGTTCGTCAGTGGGTTGGTGAGCGCCCTGGGGTATTGGGGCGTCATCGTGGCCATGGCGTTGGAAAGCGCGGGTATCCCGATCCCCAGCGAGATCATCATGCCATTGGCAGGATATCAGGTAAAGCTCGGTCACTTCAACTTCTGGGCAGTGGTGCTGGCCGGCACGGCCGGCAACGTGCTGGGCGCCATGGTGGCTTATGGCATCGGGCGCGGCGGTGGCCGGCCGCTCTTGCTGCGCTATGGCAAGTACATCCTCATCTCGCGGCACGAGCTGGAGCGCGCCGAGCGCTGGTTCGCACGCTATGGCGAGGTCACCGTGCTCGTCTCGCGCGTGCTGCCCATCGTGCGCACGTATTTCTCTTTCCCAGCCGGCGCCGCGCGCATGGACTTCAAGCGCTTCTGTATCTACACCTTCCTGGGCTCGCTGCCCTGGTCGCTAATGCTGACGTATCTGGGCGTTGTGTTGGGCGAGCATAATAGTCAGCTCACCAGCATCTTCAGCGTGCTCAACTACGTCGTCGCCGCGGCGATCGTGGCCGCGGTCGCGTGGTACGTCTACACCCATCTGAATCGCCGCGTGGCCGCCAAAGGCGGGGCGAAGCCAGGCAAGTGAGCTTGTCGCGGCTCAGTGACGCAGCCCAAGCACGGCGAGAATGACCTCGACCAGGATCAGCGCGATCACCAGCACTTCGAGGAACGAGGTCCATGCGGCCTCGGCCTCGTCGTGCAGCAGGCTTGCCGTTTCGCGCAGCACGCGCAGCCCATCGGCGACACCCGTGCGGAAGACCTCCACACGCAAAACGCTCAGGGCCGCGGTGTACACGCGGTTCCAATAGACGTCCTCGGTCACCTTGAGCGCGTTCTCCACGCGGGCGCTCGTATCGGTGATATCGGCGATCAGACTGTGCACCTCGCTCAAGAAGCGGCGCGAGGAGAGCACCACGGGCCACGGGAAGCGCCGCATGCGCGCCACGCCCGGCGTGAGGGCGGTCAGCTCGGCATCCACCCGCGCGTCGTAGGTGCGAAAGGCCAGCAGCTGCGCGTTGGCAAACTCCAGCAGCAAGGCGGCATCCTCGCGAGCGTCGGCGTCGGGATCAATGATGATGGCCGTATTCCAGGTGAGCACGATCAAATCGTCGTCGTAGTAGCTCAGTGGGGTCGCCAGCGCGGCGGCGGCGGCGCTCAGCGGTCTGCGCTCGCCCAGGGCGGTCTGCAGCAGCGCGGGGTGACGCGCCAGATGTGAGGCGGGCACGCCCTCGCCCAGGCGCTCGACGACGAGATGGGTGTAGTCTTCCTCCCGCACGGTGGCGTTCGGACGCAGCAGCGCCGGCGCAATGGTAGCGCGCAGTCCGTCCAGCCGCTCGCGGAAGAGGTCCAGCATCCAGGTAGGAGGGGTCTGCACGCCCGCCAGCAGGTCGGCCGCCGCGCTCCAGCTGAGTGGTCCGGCCAGCGGCACATTCAGGCACAGCGCGACGATCCCCAGGTCATACAGGCGCGCGTCCAGCCGCGCCGCGCCCGTGGCCTCGCGCAGAGGGACCCTGGTGCTGACAAGCTCCACCGCCAAAGGGAGCTGCGGAATCTCGATGCTGCCCCCGCGGCTGATCACGGCGCGCTGCGAGACGGGCGCCGTCGCCAGGCACTCGCGGGCGCGGGCGATGTCGATCGCGTCGGCCAGATCGAACAGGCGATAGAGCTGCAACACCGCGCGCAGGATGGGCGGCGCCTCCACAGGCGGAGCCGCCGTGGCGTCGGCGTCGCGTGGGGACTGCCTCTCACGATCAGCCGGAGTGGTTAGTGGGCGCGTCATACCGCCATTGTAGCATCACGCGCGGTGGCGCCGGATCGTCCATCTATGCGGTGAGCGGCGTGCGGCACTTGGGGCAGTACTGGGCGTCAGGCAGGCACACGGTCGCGCACTTGGGGCAGATGCGCGGATACTCGATGACGGTCTCGCCGCAGTAGGAGCAGAACTCCGCGCCCACCTGGAGCGGACGGCCGCACTTGCGGCACGTGCCGACGGTGGCGGGCATGATGCCCAGGCGCGCTTCGAGCTGGGCGACCCGCGCGGCGTAATAGGCCATGTAGACGGGCGCCGTGGCGACCGCGAGAATGGCCAACAGCGTTCGGGTGCCGCGGCTCAGGCGCAGCCAGGGGATCTGCCCACGCAGCGAGGCGACACCGTACGCATCGATCACCAGCGCGTAGATCGACGTGAGCACGAAGATGAGCGCTGCGATCCAGGTAAACGGCGCGTGCCCACCCGCGAGCCACACGGTGAGCGCCAGCACGTCTGCGACCACCAGCGCCAGGACCTGCCCCTGGGAGTAACGCCGCACTTCGGGTGCCAGGGACTCCAGAGCTGTGGGTAAAGGGGGCGGCGTGGGCGCGCCCACGCTCTCGCGGCGGTAGATGACGGTCGTCGCACCGTGCTCGCCATGGCGGTCTGCGATATGCCAGCCTTTGCGGGCAAGCTCGCGTGAGTCCTGGTCATAGACCCGCGCCATATTCGCCTGTCTGTACGTCCTGACGAGCTGTTCCTGCGCCATGGTCTCGCCCCCCCATTGATGAGCAGCACGGCGGCCTAGAAGAACCGGCTGATAGCAAGGTACACCAGCTGGATATTGTCGGGATTACTGTCGAATTCCTCGCCTCCCGAGGCCTGGGCGATGCGCTGCAGGCCGCTCTTATCCGCATCGCTGCCGTACGCGATGGCGAAGACTTTGAGCCCCGTGCCGGCGTTGACGCCGCTCCCGCTCAACCGATTGCTCAGGTCGCTGGCGCTGAGTTGGCTCGCATTGTCCAGGCCGTCCGTCAGCCCCACCACCGCCTTGATGTTCATGTCGGGCAGCGTCTTGAGCGCGTTCACCTGTTCCGCCACGGTATCGTAGAGACGCGTCGAGCCATCCGCCTGAATCCCGTCGATGAGCTCGTTGAGCTGGTCGCGCTGGCCGCTCAGGGGCGCCACGGGAGCCAGCACCTGCGCCGACGTACTGAAGACGGTGACGCCCACCGCGTCCGCATTGCTCAGCAAGCCGATAAACGCTTTCATCCCCTGCTTGGCACCGTCGATCTTGCTCTTCCCGTTGACCGCGTCATTCATGCTGCCCGAGCGATCCAGCACGAGCATGACCGACACCTTGCGCCGCTGCTCGTCCCAGGAGCTCTTGATCTGACGGATGAGCTGCGCGTCGGGAATCTGCAAGAGGCTGGCTGGCTGGTGTGGATCGACTCCGTGCGCCGCATCAATGGGCGCGGCCAGCGGGACGGCGTTCGTCAGCGCGGGTCGGAAGCCGTATTGCAGCGCCTTGGCCTGCTGTGGCTTATCCAGCAGGTAATCGCAGAAGAGCTCGGCCGACGTCCGCTTGGAGGCGCTCGCCCACGACGCCTGGGGAATCGTGTACGGGTGATCGCTCATGAAGGTGCCGTCTTTGGGATAGATGGCGACCACCGGCGCGTAGTTCTTCACGTTGGGGAACTGCGCGGCGTCGTACGACTGCACGACGAGACTCTCGTACATGACTGCCGCGCTGAGATAGCTTGGGCCGCGATTGAACATCTCGTCGGCGAAAAAGCCCGTGCTGTCACCGTAGTGGATGACCGAGGATTCCACGCGCGCCACGAAGGCACGCGTCTGGCTGTTGGAAATATCATCTGTGGAAAGATCGCGCGACTTGCCCGCTCCGGCATAATACTCGGCAATAACGGCATCCAGCCCGGAATTGGACGTGTCGGGATGGGTGTGCCCGAACTTGAAGGTGCCATATTCCGGGTGGCCATACGCAGCCCACCCCTTGGGGTTGGCGCCCACCGCGGCGAGATCGGCCTACCCCAGCGGCTTATTGGGCCAACCGAGCGCTTCCGCCAGCGGCTGCCACATGGCGATGACGACCGGGCTGGTGACCAGAGAGAGCGCGTCCGTCGCGCCGGAGCCGACGAAATCCTTGCCGTTCTTCGTCCGCCAGGCATCGTTCAGCAGGGTGATCCACACGCTGCCCGCTGGGCTCCAGATATCCGGCCGGATCGTGCCTGCCAGAATTCGCTCCATCGAGTCGCCGGAGCCGATGGGGACGGCCTTGACGGTGATCGGCCCATCGCAGGCCACATACTGCCGACTGTTGAACGTCTGCACCACGTCCTGGATCCAGGCCTGCTTCTCGCTGCGGGTGGAGGTCGCGGTGGTGCTCACAGTGCTGCCGTTCTTCGTGCTGGCGGTGGTCTATGCGGCCCACCCGCCGCCTCGACCAGGAGGCTGCGCTTCACCCCGCGTTTGCCGCGATCGGTCGGATGGGGACCGATGAGATCCCCCCCAGCCGCGCCTTGCCCATCATGCCGTCGGCGGCTTGCCACTCCCACTCCACGCCCCCCAACTCCCCGCACGCGGCGACGAGCGTGGCCCAGATGCGCTCGAAGACGCCCAGACGCACCCAGCGCTGGAAGGTGCGGTGGACCGAGCTGTCATCGGGGAACCGCTCGGGCAACTGGTTCCACTGGCAGCCGCTGCGCATGCGGAAGATGATCGCATCCAGCGTCCGCCGGGCATCCACGCGCGGCCGACCCGTCCGCTTGGGCGGATCTAGCGCGGCGAGGATCGGCGCGATCACCTGCCACAGCTCATCTGAGACCGTCCAGATCGTCGCCAGTTCATCCCAATTGGGCCGGACTTTGCGT
>WNFM01003536.1_pt1 | contig 10988 bp, 10 predicted proteins | sample 5400271 | NCBI WGS metagenome assembly WNFM01 (sample SAMN13153352, study PRJNA577476) | soil metagenome | isolation source: 60 cm saprolite on Douglas fir-dominated hillslope | place: USA:California | collected 2013-09-17 | reverse complement strand
TCACACGATGGATAAGGAGGCGGTGTGCACCGTGGATTGGGGATTTACCGATACGCTCCGGCTGCTCGAGCGCGGCCAAGTCCCAATATGCGTGACGGCGGATCCGGTGAACGAGGAGGTTCGCCGCGCCGCGCTGTTTCAGGTGTCCCAGCCGGGGTATGTGTTTTTGACTCATACGGACGGCAATGAATCCTTTCCCGGCGTCACGGCGCGCTTCGTGCAGTTCGCCGAAAGGAATGGATTTCGGCGCATTCATCACCGGGTCTTTGCAGATACCAACGAACGCGATACGGTGGAGGTTTTCCAATTCGCGGCGGAGCGGCGGTATTAAGCTGATTTTCCCCCGTTCTTCGCTCGCTTAAGTACGATGAAACTTTACGTCTTGCCTTTCCGATGATGGCGCAACCGATTTCGACGGTCGCTGGAACTGGCGAGCGGAGGTTCAGCGGCGATCACGGTCCCCCAAGGCGGCGTTGCGGGAGTCCGCCGGCGCGGCCGTGGATTCCGCCGGCAAGCCTCTACATTTCAGATAGCGGGAATCACCGCGTACGGAAGGTCACGTTTGCCGCGGAGTAGAGCTCAGAATCTCAGGTAGGTTCATCGAGAAGGCCGAGCGTGGCATGACCTGGTCACAGCCTGCTTCTTGAGCCTTCATTTTCAACTCAGTTTGCACATGCGACAGATAGCCGATCAGGCTGATGTGCTTCAGGTCCGCATTCCCCTTGAGCTTGCCGATCAGCTCGACTGGGCGCACCGCGTCGAAATTCAGATCGAGAATAATCAACGCCGGATTGGACCGGGCTTTCTCCAGAACATCCTTCTCCGCGGTGACGTATTCGAGCGTCACACCTGCCCGCTTGGCGGCTTCGTTGATCTTGGCCGAGAAGAATAGGTCGCTAACCACTGCTAGTACAGTAACGTTGGCCATAGGGCTACTTCTCTAATGTTACGATTGAGCCATGGTTGGCCGCCTGGCGCCGATTCTGGCCGCTGCAACGCTCGTCTTCGGACAAGCGCCGAAATATGTCCCGCCGGCGCCGGAACAGCCGATCCCGTTCAGCCATCGCGCGCACCTCGCCAAGGGACTTGAATGCAAAACCTGCCATCCCGTGCCCGAGCCTGGAGATTTTGCGACGATTCCCGAGACCTCGACGTGCATGGGCTGTCACCGCACGGTGAAGAAGGAGAGCGCCGCCATCCAGCGCCTCGCCGCACTTCACGAGCAGAACAAGCCGGTCGAGTGGCGGCGCGTCTATCGGCTGCCGGATTACGTCTTCTTCAGTCACAAGGAACACATTACCAAGGCCGGAGTGACGTGCGAAAACTGTCATGGTCCGGTGCGCGAGCGGGATGCACTGCGGAAAGAAAAAGATATCTCTATGGCAGGCTGCATGGATTGCCATCGCACGCGGCAAGCCTCGCTCGCCTGCAATTTCTGTCACGACCAGAAGTAGTCCGGCATCACTTCTTCGGTTTCAGCTCGGCGTCGAGAATCGGCTTGAGCATACCCATCTCGAGCGCCCCATTGTAGCGCTTGCCATTGATGAATATAGTCGGAGTGCCGGAGACGGCCAGCTTCTCTCCATCGGCGACGTCTTTGTCGACGGCCGGCTTGAACTTGCCCGACTTCAAGTCCGCCTGAAAGCGGGCCATGTCGAGACCGATGGCTTTGGCCACCTCGGCGATCTTGCCGGGCGAAAGCTGGCTGGCGTTGGCGAAGAGGTGGTCATGCATGGGCCAGAACTTGTTCTGCGCATGCGCGGCCAGCGAGGCCGCGGCGGCCATCGCGGCGTTGGGATGCGTGGGGATCGGATATTGCTTATAGACCAGCCGGGCATCGTTCGGGAAGGCCTTGAGGATGTTGTCTACTTTAGCTGCGGCCTTGGCGCAGAACGGGCACTCGAAATCGGAGAATTCCACCAGCACGATGCGGGCCTCGGCGGGCCCCCTGGAGGGCGCGCCCTGAATGGGAATCGGTATGGGCTTCTCGAGAATGTTGGGAGCGCCAGTGCGGCGGGCGACGAGGTCGGAATGAGTCACCGCGTACTGCGGGTCCCGCCCGTCGCGGATCGCTTTGACAATCACGTCCGCCAGGCCGCGGCTGTCGCCGCACTGAGGATCCTTCATGCGGCACTCGGCGATCTTCATGCCGCATCCGCAGAGGCATGGCTCCGCGCGAAGCTCCTTCAGCGCAGCTTTCTTTTTGACGGCCGAGAGGCCGGAGAAATCCACCTTGTCCAGCTCCGTCGCCGTCTCCCAATCGGCCAGCTTTGGGGGAGTCTGCGCGGAGGCAGCCATCAGGCATAGCAGGGCTCGCGCCACCGGGATTCGCATACCTCTCTATTATGGCTGATTCCGCTTTTGTGATGTCACGCCGTTGGGGCGCTCAACGCAGCATCTTTTCGGCTGTCTCCAGCGGAAGGAACAGAGTGCGCGGCTGGCTGTCCAGCAAGCGGAAGCCGTGATGCCGATAAAAGGAGGCCTCATCGTTCTCGGCGTCAACGAGGAGCGTAAAGACAGCCGGCGGGGCCTGCACCGTGCGCCGGACGACATCGGCCAGTAATGCCGCTCCAAGGCCGTGCCCGCGAAACATTACGTCCACGGCCAAACGGCCGATGCGCACGGCCGGCAAGGCCGGATAGCGCGTCAAGCGTTTGATCATCTCGGGCGGGAGAGCTGTCGGTTTCCATCCTTGTTGTTCGAGGTAGGTGAGCAGCGGAATCCTCAGCCGCAAGCCTTGACGACGATCGCCAGGGACGCTTTAAGTTGTACTCCGGATACTTCCAGAAGATCGTGGCGATGATTTTTTGCCATTCCGAGAAGAAGATCTTGCGGAAGCGCTCCGTTCGCCACCAATTCTGAGGTTCAAACTGGGCATCCGCTGCCCCGACCGAACGAAAGCTGATTCCCGGACAGAACAGGCGGAAAACAAGGTTGGCTCTTCTCGAGTGATACAAGGCGGTGACTATCAGGACGCTCCGGGCACCCAAGCGGCGTAGCTCGGGGCAGACGGCAATCGCTTCCTCGACGGTTGAGCCGGCGGTTATGGGGAAGCTTGCAAAGAGTTCCTGGGGATATCCTTTTCCGACCAGGTACCGGATCGCCAACTCGCTTTCCGGTTGATTGTGGTACGGCGGTCCGCTAATCATTACTTTTTGGGCATAGCCTCGGGCGCCGAGTTCGGCGCCCAACAATGTCCTCGGTCCGTAGAAGTCACCTCCCAGAACCAGAATGAGGTCCGCCCTCTCGGGTTGTTGGGAAACGAGAAGGAACCTCGCCAGCCAAGTGAGAACTTGCGGATAGAATATCGAAGCAAACAAAAGGCCGAATAGCAGGGCGTACGTTATCCCTGATCGAATGGCTCGTCGGCTTCTCACATCGGGGAACAGGAACGATTGAATAGGCGCCAGAGGTTTAAGTGGTTAGAGGCTGCGAGGCAAAAAAACGGAGGTCCCAAAAGGGGACCTCCGTTCGATAATCCAAAGATCGAAAGTTGTTAGTTTTGGACAACCCGGAATCGGCGCGCGACGAAGAGGCCAACTCCAAAGAGAGTACCGAGCAGCAACCCTACGGATCCCGGTTCAGGTACCGTGGGTTGGTAAGACAGAACAGGAGCCGCTGTTACATTATCGATGACACCGGAGGATCCGATGAGGGCTGCGAACCTTGCTTCCGCCACTCTCACCACAAGAACGACCGTTTCTCCCCCGGCCATGATGTTCGGGACGAAATTGAAATTTACGGTCGCGCCGTTACCGCTCCTGTTAATGTTGTTGGGAAGTGTCGCAGCTAACGCCGCATAATTCGCAGAAGGCGCGCCGGTGTCGAATCCGACATCGGTCGTCCAGCCTGTGAAGTTAGTCACGGCTAGAGTTGCAATATCGCTAGTAACCCCACCCGTGACCTTGTATTGATACACGAAGTCAAGCCCACCCAAGATGGACCTGTAGACGCCGACAACCAAGTCGCCGGTACCGGTAACGTTGCCCAGCGCATCCTTCACCTGAATCTGATTCCCGCCAGCGGCAGTGTACTTTACGTCCGGTAAGAACTGAGCGCCGACATCAGCGGTGAAATCGGTCCCGGCAGTGGCAGTAGCGCCTCCCGGAATGAGTACCGTGGCATGAGCGGACGGGATACTGAGTGCTATTACAGCGACCGCCAGAACCCAGAGCCCCCGATTATATAGTTTTCGAATTTCCTTCATTTGATTATCTTGCCCTCCAAGCTTACGAAATTTGACGAAAGGCCCAAGGCCGGCGTCTAAGGTATACTACCGAAACCGGTGTTCAAAGTAAAGTACCTTCCAAGTAGGAAAGTACCAAGTACCAGAGTGCGCAGTCCCATCCAAGCTCCCATTCAGGTTGGCTGCCTTGGCGGTGGCCGCCGATGAATATCTAAATAACAGATTCTTAAGAGCTTTGCTTATCAGAACCAACCAAAGCATTGTGGTTGGAAACAGCGGCTCCTCTTCTGTTACTCAACCATGGCCCTTTACCCGGCGCCATGCTTTATCGTACACTAACCTCAAGTAACTTGCAGCCCTGAATTTGGCGGCCGCTGGACCTAGCTATTTTGATGCGAAACTTTGAAATTTCTCTCGTAGTCCCGTTCCTGCTGACAATCGGCGGATGCAGCCACAATCAGCGGTACTACCTGGACAAGGGCAATGTTTTCTTCACGGAACGCAAGTATGCCGACGCTGTCCTGAACTATCAAAACAGCATCAAGCGGGATCCGACGTTCGCCGAGGCGTTCTACCGGCTGGGGGTGGCTCAACAGAAAGTAGGGGACACACAGCAGGCCTATCAGGCTCTCCACAAGGCTGTTGAGCTGGCGCCCGACCGGGATACCTTTCGGGTGGAACTCGCTGAGATGGTCTTGGAGTCCTATCAGCGCGACCGCCGTAAACCGAAGGTGCTGTACGATCAACTGGCGGATAATGCCGAGTACCTCCTCAGAAAGAATGCGAATTCATTCGATGGTTTACGGCTCAGGGCCGCGGTGCTGAGCATCGATGGCAAATTTCAGGAGGCGCTACTTGCGCTTCGAAGAGCAAATGAGGTTCAACCGCTCGATCCCAAAGCCGTCTATCCGATGGTCCAGGTCTTGTTCCTGCAGAATCAAGCGGAAGCCGCCGTTCAGCTCGGCAAACAACTGATTGAAGCCCACAAGGATTTCAGCCCGATATACGATGTGCTAGCCATTTACTTGAGCCGGAACAATCGAATGGGGGAGGCTGAAGCCCTTCTGAATTCTAGAGTAGCCAACATCCCAAACGATCCTTCCGCCCGTCTGCAATTGGCGTCGTTCTATCTGAAGCTTCAGCAGGAACCCATGGTGCAGCAGGCGCTCCAGGGAATCCTCAACAAACCCAAGGACTTCCCGCTGGGTCACCAAATCGTTGGAGACTTCTTCGCGAACCATGCCAGGCTGGATGAGGCGGTGCGGGAGTATCGCGAGGGCTCTCGGGCCGATTCAAAAAGCCAGGTTACGTACCAGAAGCGAATCGCTAAAGCATTAATTTCACAAGGGAAACGCGATGATGCCATCGAGGAGCTCAACCAACTCGTAAAGGTGTCTCCCGAGGATTGGGATTCGCGCCTTGCCCGTGCCATTCTGCTCCGCGAGACCGGGGATCCCAAGAAGCTTGAATTCGCGCGGGCCGAGCTGAACGCTCTGGTCGCGAAGATTCCCGGTGACGAGGTGGCGCAGTATAACCTCGGGCTTGTGTATGTAGCCCAGGGAGATAACAAGTCCGCTCACGTGCGTCTACAGGAAAGCGCGAGGCTGCGCAGGGAATATCTCCCTCCGTTGGCGGAGATGGCTCAAAAGGCTGGAAACTATGATGAAGCGATCCGGGAAGCCACGGAGATCCTGGCTGTGGATCCAGCGAACACCGATGCAAGACTTTGGCACGCTGCCGGTCTGCTTGGAAACAAGGCCTATCAGAACGCGCGACTGGAGCTGAAAGCGCTCTTGAGAGAATTTCCCGATTCTCTAGATATAAACCTGCACATGGCCGTGCTCGACGCAATGGAAGCGAAGTATCCCGAAGCCGAGACCCGCTACCTGCGATTTTATAAGCCGGGACAGAAGGATTTGCGGCCTATGGAGGGGCTGATTCAGGTTTTCGGGGCGCGGCGACAGTTTGAAAAGAGCCTGAAGTTGCTCGAAACCGAACGCAAACAGGCTCCCGATTCGCGGCCTGTTCATCTGCTCTCCGCCGCAGTCGCGACCAGCGCCGGCAAACTGGACCTGGCCATTCAGGAATATCAGTGGCTCCAGGCGAATCACTCGAAATCCACGGATGTTTACACCTCCCTCGGCGATGTGTATCGTTTGAAGGGCGATATCACCAGCGCTCTGGCGAGCTATCAAAGAGCCAAAGAGCTGTCACCAAACGATTCGAAAGTCGTCGCCATGGTCGCATACCTGGAAATGGCTGCCGGTCAAAGCAAACAGGCTATCCCAAACTTTCAGCGCCAACTAGCCCTTGATCCCGAAAATGCCGAGGCAATGAACAACCTAGCGTTTGCTCTCGCCGACACCGGGAGCGACCTGGACCAGGCGTTGTCTCTCGCCGAGAGAGCTCAGCGGAAGCTCCCGAACAACGCGGCGGTCGCCGACACGATTGGGTGGGTGTACACAAAGAAGGGCCTGAACGACAGCGCCGTTCAAGTCTTCAATAACCTCATCAAGAAATACCCCGACGTGCCCACGCTGCGCTATCATCTGGGGGTGGCGTTGCTGCAACAAGGGAAACGAGAAGAAGCGAAGACTCAGTTTATTATCGGCTTGTCGAAAAAGCCTCCGAAGGAAATACTCGATAAGATCACAGAACTCGTCGCAAAGCTCGGTTAAGTGCCCGCCCCAAGATCGGGTTGAACCTCGTGTTGGAGTTTGAAGTTCCGCTCTCGTTGGTGACGCTTACGGTCAGTGAGCCGACACTCTCCAGCACAGAATGTCCGGCCGGCGCCGTGCCGCGGAAAATGAATGGGACTGCTAAGGTGAACTGACCTCCGAAAGCCTGCGAGCCACCGGTCTGGAACCAGGCCGACGAAGCTTGGCGAAGGTCCACGGTGAATTGCGTCTGCGGAACCGTAAACCCCGCCGTCGCAGCAAACTGCGCATTCAAGCTGGCGATAGAGCGAGTCGTCGAGTAGCCCGTGAAAACCACCGAGAACCCGTTCGCCGTCGGGTTGGCCACGCGTCCCGAAAACAGGACAGGAGCAACCGAGGGTACGTCGAACTGAAGGGACCGGGGGGAGTCTGGCGTCAGTGTTATGTTGCTCCCTTGCACCGAAAAAGAAGGAGTCAATACAATTGTGCCGGCCACCGTTCCGGTCTGTAGCCGGGCCTGCGGACCTTGGCCCGTGAAAATCGCATCGGTACTGTTGGCTGGAATCAGGAACTGCGCCGTTCGGCCACCCGTCGAAAACTGTACCGCTGGGTCAACCGGCAGATCGCTCGAAACACTCATCGTCAATGTGCCGGCTACGGAAAGCGGGTAAGGGCTCGACAGGCTAAGTGTCACGGCGGGTTGCGATTGCGGGTCAATGCGGCCGGTGGGCCCTTGCAGGGTGTAACCGGGTAGAGGCGGAGGGGGCGTGCCCGACCCGGTCAAGCCGACGACTACGGCATCTAGCCGAAGACTTCCACTGGAGAATCCTATCGTTACCGGTTTAAAGATGACAGTGAAATGGAAATCCGCGTTGGGAGGAATCGTCACGGGTAAGGCCGGCAGATCGGAAATAGAAAAGGGACTATTCGGCTCGACGACGCCGATATTAGCGAGGGTTGCCGGAAGCGTGCCTGTGTTGCTCACGACGAAATCGGATCGCGCTGACGTGCTGATCATGACCGGGCTGAAGAACAAGACTGGATTCGTTGACGTTAGGGGAATCATCGTATCGCCCGAAATATATGAAAATGCCAGATTGGGTCCCAAACCCCGAGCAAGGAGGCTGAATGAGTCCGAGCCGATCGTAAGGCGGCCAGTGAAATTCCCCGGCCGCGGCGGCAGGAACGTTACCGTGAACGTAAGGCTGGCATTCGGCGCCAGGGTCGGGAGAACTCCCGGCAGATCGCTGAGCTGAAAACCTGCTCCCACCAGGCTCAGCGAGGTGATCGGACCGGGAGCGTTACCCGTGTTCTTGACCTGGATGGCGAGGCTGATCGATTCCCCGACATTCGTATCGGTGAACGCAGAGATGGCCCCGCCCGGCTCCAAAGGCGAAGACGTGGTTCCCTGGATCACGGAATAAGCAAAGGCGGACGCCGTGGACATACCAGTGCCTTGGAGACCTACCGTGAGAGTTGTGTTCGGATCGATCGTGATTTGAACCTGGCCTGTATCGGAGCCCGCCACCGTAGGCGCGTACTGAATGAGAACCTGCAGGGTCTGGTTGGCGGCGACTGTGGTAGGGAAAAGCGGTAGTCCGACGGGCTTGAAGGCGGCGCCCGTGATCGAGATGGCGTTGATCGCCCCCGGTCCGCTGCCTCGATTCGTAATATTGAACGTCGCCTGCGCGTTGGTGTTGATCGGCGTTGGCGGAAACACGATGGACCCGCCCGGCGGCACGGTAACGACATTTTGATCGGTCCGCAGGATATAGCTCAACACGAACGATGGAGAGGATCCCTGGAGCGACAGATTGATCGAGCCGTTCACGAATGTGGGAGCGAACGTAGGGGGACCACCCGACAGCGTTTCAATATAGGGCGCGGCGAGCTGAGCGTTGGATTGCGTGGCGCTGTTGGGACGGAACGTAATATCAAAAGCGAACCTGTCCCCGTTGTTCAGCGTCAGCGGCAGCTTGGCAGTAAAGCTCAAAGTGAACGCGGGCGAGCCGAGGATTTGGGGCGCCTGGCTGATCGCTACTTGACCGAGGCCCACATAGATAGCCGTAATTCGGACCGTTTCGGACTGCCCGACGGGATCGGAGAATGCCAACGACGAGCCGTTGGTAATGACGAAGGCGTTCCCTCCCTGGGTCACGGTCAGTTGAAAAGGGGACGTCTGCGCCGCGGCAAGGCCGGCAAATACAATGCAGGAGAGTCCGGCGCACAACAACCTCGAGGGACTCATTTTACTGCGCTCCCCTCGAATCGGCCGGTCCGGCCGGCACGAAATAGACAGCTTCCCGTAGAGTGGGTGTGAACAGCCACAATGGATCTTCGCTCCTGTTGCGCGTCGCGACGAGGAAGGTGTTACGGCCCAATTCCATGAGCTCGGTCGGCGCAAAGTCGAGCGGAATATCCGCCAGGATCTCATGGCTGGAGACATCGTAGGCTCTAAGCAAGCGGTCGTTCCCGCCGGCTAAATACAACACGGACTGGTTCGCGGCGTCGCGGGTTGCTTTGATCGCCATTGGATCCTTCAAACCCTCGAGGGAAAACACTTGGGAGGTCAACCCGCTGAGTTGAAGCTCTGTCAGGCGGGGCGCGAACGCGTCCAGCGCGTAGAGCCTGCTTTCGTCGTCGGAGAACGCCAGCGCAATCGGCTTCGAGCCGGCCAAAAGAGGAACAGGGTCCCCTCCATCTGTAATCAGGTACACCCCGCCGGATTCACCGGCGACTCCGATCGCAATCCGCCGCCCTGTCGCGTCCGTAGCGATTCCGGAAAGGGAACCACCCAGTACGGAGAGATCGACCGATAGCTGGGGCGCCGCGGAATCGGGTATGCCGGCAAATGTCTGAATCCAGTTCCCAGTTCGCGAAAAGAGAAGAGCCAGGGAACCATTGGCGGACCAGACGACCCCTTCCGCATCGGCGATCGCTCCGGGCAGAGCGTACGCGGACGCGTGGACGGAGCCCAAACCGGAAACGAAAGCGCATTTACCATCCTTGAAAGCGAGTCCGTAGTCCTTTCCCGGAGCGACCGAACCACGGCCGTAGCCTTCCAAAATGGAGGGGCCCAGCGAGGCCGAGCCCGGTAACCCGATCACGGCCCGAAAGCTGCCCGTTGGCGCATCGAAGACAAAGCCTGCGAGGGGTCCGCTCAGTTCGGCTTGTTGCGCCGTGAGAGAACCGCCCGAGAAGGACATCACCGAAAGCAACGCCAAAACGCGACGCATGGAACCTATTGCGGGCCTCCTACGGTGGGGCCGCCTGGGGTTATCGTCACCGTCGGCGGTGGAGTACTGGCGGGTGCGCTGCCTCCGCCACCACCACCTCTTGTAGCCAGAACAACGCCGGCCGCGATTGCGGCACCTCCAGCGATAACGGCGATTTTGAACTTGCGGCTGGACCACCAGCTCTTTTGCTTACGGTTTTTGCTGACGTCCTCGACGATCCTGGTGACGTTGGTCATCGAAATCGTCTTCTCTCCCATATGATTGCCGTATGTGGCGGTCGCATGCACCTGAAATGTCCCCACCTCGCTATTGGGTGTCCAGCCTGTTGCGGCTGCCTGGCCCTGCGAGTTCGTCCGCATGGTTTGCGATGTCCCTTGATTGGCAAACGCGGCGCCGGGGCCTTTCAGCGGAAAGCGGAACACGACGTCGGCGCCTTCGACCGGCCGATCGTTCGGATCGAGTACTTGAACCACCAGGGCCGTCGTTACCGGCGAGAGGGAGAACTCTTAGGTCTTGCACGATCGGGAGAGGCGCCATAGGCTTCGTCTGGGGTGGCGTCGCCTGCTGCCCGTAAACTCTTGGCGGCAAAACAAGAAAGAAAACGAGGATTTGCGGCAACCATTGCCACCTGGGGAGACTCCTGTCGGTCGAGATTCTCATGCTCGAAGCATCCGTATTAACCCTGAATCCTTCCGAAGCCTTGCAGCCGCTGAATCGCAATCAACGAAGACCCAAGAGGACGACATAAGGGATGATTGGAAGCGCTATTTGCCCTAGGGTTGTCCAAACGGTGCGTCTATAGGAACGGGTCACGTATAGCACGTCCTTCGGCAACAAGGGGAAATCATTCTCTTTGCCCTCGAATATACTCTTCACATCCACATCGATTTCGGCGCGCCTATTGCTGTT
>WNFM01349871.1_pt1 | contig 10992 bp, 11 predicted proteins | sample 5400271 | NCBI WGS metagenome assembly WNFM01 (sample SAMN13153352, study PRJNA577476) | soil metagenome | isolation source: 60 cm saprolite on Douglas fir-dominated hillslope | place: USA:California | collected 2013-09-17 | reverse complement strand
TGGGGGCGTTGCGGGGGCGGCGGGAGCCCCCGCACGAGCGTAGCCGCGCAGCGGCGGAGCGCCCCAAGAAAAAAGACATCTCGATCCCTGTGCCGTCCGCTGGCGAGTCAACGGCGCCCGCACGCGTGCTAGCTCTCGCCTGATGATCTTCCAAACATCGAGGTGCGTTTCGGCTTGACTCGAGGGTCCCAACACAATATATCCCTAAATCATGGGGACCGCAGTCCAGCGTCAGCTTCCCTTCCATGGCGGTCCCCGTCCCAACAGTGGGCGGCCGAGGGGAAACCGCACTTCGCACGCGTCCCGGCCGCGCTTCGAAAGGCCGACGCCCGTCCACGTCACGCTGCGGATGAAGCCGCACGTCTGGAACCTGCGCAGCAGCCGCGCCTACCGGCGCATCCGCGCCTGCTTCGAGAAAGCGCGGGGCCGCTTCGGCGCGCGGCTCATCGAGTACAGCGTGCAGGGCAACCATCTCCACCTGATCGTCGAGGCGGACGACACCGAGGCGCTGAGCCGCGGCATGCAGGGGCTCTGCATCCGCCTCGCCAAGGCGCTCAACGCCATGATGAGGCGCGCCGGCCGCGTCTTCGACGACCACTACTTCTCGCGGCTCCTGCGCTCACCGACGGAGTTGGTCCGCGCCATTCGCTACGTCCTGCACAACGCGGCCCACCACTTCGGGATCTCTGGAGTGGATCTCTTCAGCTCCGCTGCCTTGCCCACTGACGCCCTCGAGGTGGCCCCACCGCGCGGCTGGCTGCTGCGGACAGGCGCGCGGCGAGTCGATCCTCTTCTCATACTTCGCTGGTGACGCAGGTGAACGAGCAGACGGCGGTTGACGCGCCGGGAATGCCCTGCTCTGCTCCCGTCGATGGCGGACCCGCGCAAAGACCAGGCGTACTTGCAGAACCTCGTCAACACCGAGCGGCCCGCTCGCATGATCGGCCTCTTCACCGGCCATCAGCTGAAGCCGCACGACGTCGAGCGGCTCACCAACGCCTGCCTGCAGGCGATGCGCGAGGAGGATCAGGGCGCCTCGCTCACGCTCTCGCCCGTCGGCGACCCGTCGCCCAAGGAGCTGGAGCTGCAGCGCACCTGGCGGCTGACGGTGGTCGATTACTCTGACGCCGCGCCCCACGACTGCCTTGTGCAGGTCTTCGACATGCGCGATCCGGAGAGCCCGCATCGCGCGCTGCTCGATCACATCGGCACCATGGACGACGAGCTGTCGACGGCAGCGAGCCATCTGCAGCAGACGGCGCAGACCTACCTGACCATCGCGAGCGGCAAACTCGACGACGAGAACCGCGTTCACCCGTTCCAGAACCTGGTCTCGCTCTTCGCGAGCGCGCTGGGCGCGGCCATCGTCGATCCGGCGGCGGCCATCGTGACTTCGGACCCGGGCGAGTGGGCGGACGCGATGGAGCAGTCGCTGCAGATCGAGAAGGAGATGGGCTCGCTGCGGCGGTAGGCGCGGCCGCTTCGCGCTAGCGCGAGAGGAGGTCGTCATGCTGGAGCACCTCCTCGCGGCGGCGCTGAAGCTCGCGCCCTCTCGCGGTCCCGGAGAATCGCGAGCAGCCGGGTCGCGCGATCGAATTGAACGTCGTCGTCGTCCCCGCAACCGGGCCGCGCACCCTGCCGCCGCTCTACTACCTCGATGGCGGGCCCGGGATCGCAGCCAGCGACGGCGCCGGGTTCTGGGCGACCGCCGGCGCCCTGCATCTACAACACCGCGACGTGGTGCTGGTCGATCAGCGCGGGACCGGCGGTTCGGCGCCGCTGCATTGCCCCGAGGATGTTCAGATCGGCAACCCGTTGCTCCCGACGCTCGACGCGGCGGCGGTCGCCAGGTGCCGCAATCAGCTCGCGGCCTACGCCGATCTGTCGCGCTACTCCACTGCCGACGCGGTCGCGGATCTCGACGACGTCCGCGCCGCGCTGGGGCACGAGCGCGTGGATCTCATGGGCCTCTCGTACGGCACCCGCGTCGAGCAGGAGTATCTGCGCGCGCATGCGGACCGGGTGCGCGCCGCGGCGATGCTGGGATCGCTCCCGCCCGGCGAGAAGCTGCCGCTTCCGTTTGCGCGCACTGCGCAGCGCGTGCTCGACGTGCTCGCGCGGCAGCGCCCGGGCATGGCCGAGGACGTCGCGGCCCTTGCCAAGAAGGAAGGCGGCCAGTTCTGGGAAGCGGTGCGGCCGCTGCTCACCACCACCGCCTCGCAGCGCCGGCTGCCGTCGCTGCTCCACCAGGCGGCGCAGGGACACATGGACGCGATTCTGAAGGCGATGAAGCGCCCCCCGGCAGGCAGCGACGGTCTGCTCCTTTCCGTCTCCTGCGCCGAGGACACGCTGCACATCACCGAAGCTGACATCGCCGCGCAGCCGAAGACGGTCTCGGGGCGCTACCGCGTCGACCAGCAGATCGCCGCGTGCAAGGCCTGGAAGGTGCCGCCGCGACAGGTGGAGCGATCGTTCGTGAGTGCGGGCACGCCGGTGCTGCTCCTGGCTGGATCGATGGACCAGATCACCCCGCCGGAGTGGGCGGAAGAGATCGCCGCGCACCTGCCCGCGTCGCGCGTGGTGACGATCCCGCTGCTCGGCCATTTCCCGGACGGGCTCTCGCACATGGAGTGCTACGACGAGATCCTCGCGCAGTTCTACGAGGCGGGCGGCGCCGCAGGCCTCGACCTCGCCTGCATGCGGACGATGCAACCGCCGCCGTTCGCGCCATGATTCACCAGCGGTGGTAAGACGCGGCGCATGACGACGACCCTGGTGAACGCCTCGAAGGCCGAAGGCGTGATGGTCCTGGAACTCTCGAACCCGCCAGCCAACACGTACAGCTACGAGATGATGCGGGAGCTCGACGCGCACGTCCTCGACGCGCGCTTCGACGACAGCATGCATGTGCTGCTGATCACCGGCGCGGGCGAGAAGTTTTTCTGCGCGGGCGCGGACATCAAGATGCTGGAGGGTGCGGACCCGCACTTCAAATACAACTTCTGTCTGCACGCGAACGAGACGCTCTGCCGGCTGGAGCAGACGCCGAAGCTGGTGATCGCCGCGATCAACGGGCACTGCGTCGGCGGCGGACTCGAAGTCGCGCTCGCGTGCGATCTGCGCATCGCGCGCGCGGGCGCTGGCAAGATGGGATTGCCTGAAGTCGCGCTCGGCGTTCTCCCCGGCACCGGCGGCACGCAGCGGCTTGCGCGCGCGCTCGGGCGATCGAAAGCGATCGAGCTGATGGCTGAGGGCGCGACCTTCTCCGTCGAGGACGCGAAGTCGCTCGGTCTCGTCAATGCGGTGATCGATGCGCCGCCAGCGGCCTTCCGCGAACGCGCCATCGAGTATGCGAAGAAGTTCGTGCCGCCGAACAAAGCCTCGCGCGCGGTGGGCTTCATCAAGCGCGCCGTGACGAGCGGAATCGAGATGAGCCTCGGCGATGGCCTCGCGCTCGAGCGCGAATTGCAGCAGCGGCTGTTCGAGGGGCAGGACGCGAAGGAAGGAATCGCGGCGTACAACGCGCGGCGGCCGCCGGCGTTCACGGGGAAGTGACGACCACGTCCACGTCCACGACCACGTCCACGACCACGTCCACGACCACGTCCACGACCACGACCACGACCACGACCACGTCCACGACCACGTCCACGACCACGTCCACGACCACGAACGCGACCACGACCACGACTGCGACCGCGACCTTCAGCTCAATCGACGCGCGATCTCTTCGACCGCTCCCGACACTCCGAGCCGTGAGGTGTCGACCGCCAACTCCGCTTGCGCATAGAGCGGCTCTCGCGACTTGAGCAGCGCGCGCAGCTCCTCCTGCGCGTGCGGACTCGCAGCACCGGGCCGCACGTCTCCCTGCTGCAACACGCGCTTCCAGTGATCCTCAGGAGTCGCCTGCAGCCACACCGTGCGCGCGCGCTTCTGCAAGAGCTTGAACGACTCGCGATCGGTGACGATGCCGCCGCCCGTCGCCACCACGGCCGCGTCGGTCGCCGCGAGAAACCGCGTCAGCACTTCGCGCGCGAGCCGTCGGTAGTACGCCTCGCCGTGCATCGCGAAGATGTTCGCGAGCGAGAGCCCCGCCTCCTTCTCGACCAGCGCGTCCAACTCGACGAACGGCACGCGCAGCTTCGCGCCCAGCGACTTGCCGATGGTGCTCTTCCCCGCCCCGCGCAGCCCGACGAGCGCCACCACGCGCCGCTGGGCGTGATCCGGCTGCGCCGCGAGCAGCACTTCGCCCGCCGAGGCGCCGAGTGCTCGCGCCACTTCGTGCAGCCGGACCACCGAGATGTTGCCCTGCCCCGTTTCGAGATCCGCGAGGAAGCGCTCGGAGACGCCGCTCTTCTCGGCCAGCTCGCGCCGGGTGAGCCCGCGCCCGTCGCGCAGCCGTCGAACGGCGGAGCCGGCAATATACTGCATCAATACTGCGTTGACAAGCAGCATAGTGCGTGCTACTTTGCCGCACGATGGACACGCCCGCCGCCGCCCCCAAAGTCACGTTCGACGTCCACCCCTCGCGCTACCGCCACTGGACGCTGTCGGTGGAAGGCGAGATCGCGCGCCTGGTGATGAAAGTACAGCCCTTCGGCGGCCAGAGCAGCGAGCTGGAGCTGAAGTCGAACTCGTACGATCTCTCGGTCGACATCGAGCTCGCCGACGCCGTGCAGCGCTTGCGCTTCGAGCATCCGCAAGTGAAGGCCTGCGTGATCACCAGCGGCCACGAGAAGATCTTCTGCGCGGGCGCGAACATCTACATGCTCGCTGCCTCAGAACAGCGGCATCAAGTTCCTCGCGGCCTGCAACGGCGCGACCGCGGGCGGCGGCTACGAGCTCGCGCTCGCGTGCGACGAGATCGTGCTCACCGACGACGGCAGCAGCACGGTGAGCCTCCCCGAAGTGCCGCTGCTCGGCGTGCTCCCCGGGACGGGCGGACTGACGCGCGTCGTCGACAAGCGCAAGGTCCGGCGCGATCTCGCCGACGCTTTCTCCACGCTGGCTGAGGGCGTGAAGGGCAAGCGCGCCGTCGAGTGGGGCCTGGTCGACGCGGTGGTGCCGCGCAGCAAGTTCGCCGACACCATCGCGCAGCGCGCACGGGATCTCGCTGCCAAAGCGCCGCAGATCGATCGCGGCCCCGGCCTGAAGCTCGATGAGATCACAGAGTACAAACACGTCGCGCTGCAGGTCGACGAGAAGTCGCGCGTGGCGACGCTGACCGTGCGCGCTCCCGGAGGTGACGTGCCGAAGACCGCGGCCGAAGCGCTCAAGCTGGGCGCGCAAGGCTGGGCGCTGCGCATGGCACGCGAACTCGATCACGCGCTTCTGCGGCTGCGCTTCGAACACGAGAGCGTCGGTCTGGTCATGGTCCGCACCGAGGGTGACCGTGCCAAAGCGCACGCGGTGGGCGAGTTGCTCGCCGGACCCGAGAAGGATTCCTGGATCCTGCGCGAAACGCGCCTTCACCTCGCGCGCGTGCTGCGGCGCATGGACGTCACGGCGCGCAGCTTCTACGCGGTCGTCGACGAGAAGTCCTGCTTCAGCGGCCCGCTCTTCGAGTTGCTGCTCGCCTGCGATCGCCAGTACGTGCTCGACGCGGACGGCGTCGAGGTGTGGCCCGGGTCGCTCAGCGCCGGTGCCCTGGCCGGCTGGAACGGCCTCTCGCGCCTCGAGACGCGCTTCCTCGCAGAGCCCGCGCGCGCCGGTAAAGTGATCGCCGCGGGCAAAGAGGGACCGATCGACGCGGCCACCGCGAACAAGCTCGGCCTCGCCACCGTCTTCGCCGACGACATCGACTTCGAAGAGGAGCTGCGCGTCGCCGTCGAAGAGCGCGCCTCCTTGAGCCCCGACGCGCTCACCGGCCTCGAGCAGAACTACCGCTTCGCCGGCCCCGAGACGCTGGCGACGAAGATCTTCGGCCGCCTCTCGGCCTGGCAGAACTGGATCTTCATCCGCCCCAACGCGACGGGCGAGCGCGGCGCGCTCACCATGTACGGCAAGCCCGAACGCCCGCAGTTCGACTTCCGGAGGACTTAAGTGGCGCAGGCACTCGAGACGATTCCGAACAACGTCGATCTCTCCTCCGACCGCCGGCTGCAGCGCGCGCTCGAGCAGTGGCAGCCGAACTTCCTGCAGTGGTGGAACGAGGTCGGCCCCGACGGTTTCCAGGCGCACAAGATCTATCTGCGCACCGCGATCAGCGTCGAAGCCAACGGCTGGGCGCACTTCGACTACGTGCGCATGCCGGAGTACCGCTGGGGAATCTTCCTCGAGCCGCACGAAGCAGAGCGGAAGATCGGCTTCGGCGACGTGATGGGCGAGCCCGTCTGGCACGAGATCCCTGGCGAGCACCGGAATTCACTGCGCCGCATCATCGTCACGCAAGCAGACACCGAGCCCGCTTCCGTCGAGCAGCAGCGCATGCTCGGCAAGAGCTGCCCGTCGATGTACGACTTGCGAAATCTCTTCCAGGTCAATGTCGAGGAGGGCCGGCACCTCTGGGCGATGGTCTATCTGCTGCACCGCTACTTCGGCCGCGACGGCCGCGAGGAGGCGGACGAACTCCTGCAGCGCCGCAGCGGATCTCTCGACAAGCCGCGCATCCTGAATGCGTTCAACGAGCCCATCGACGACTGGCTCAGCTTCTTCATGTTCACCATGTTCACGGACCGCGATGGCAAGTACCAGCTCGCGGCGCTGGCGCAGAGCGGCTTCGATCCGCTGGCGCGCACCACACGCTTCATGCTCACCGAGGAGGCGCACCATCTCTTCGTCGGCGAGACCGGCGTCGATCGCATCGTGCAGCGGTGCGGCGAGCTGATGGCGGCCGGCAAGGATCCGCGCGCTGAAGGCGCCGTGCCCTTCGAGCTCATCCAGAAGTACATCAACCTCTGGTTCTCGCTCTCGCTCGATCTCTTCGGCGGCGAGGTTTCATCCAACGCGGCCGACTTTTTCGCGTCGGGCCTGAAGGGACGCTTCCGCGAGGACACGCTCGCCGAGCACAAGGCGATGGGACAGATCTACAAGCTCGAAGTCCCCGAGGGCGGCAAGCTGGTCGAGCAGGAAGTGCCGCTGCGCAACGCCATGAACGAAGTACTGCGCGACGAGTACGTGAAGGATTGCCAACGCGCGGTCGATCGCTGGAACAAGACGCTCGCCAAAGCCGGACTGACGGGCGTCGAGCTGCGGCTGCCGCACCGGCGCTTCCACCGCGGCGTCGGGCCGAACGCGGGCCTCTGCTTCGATCCCCAGGGCCGCATGATCGGCGAAGCAGAATTCAAGGCGCGCGAAGGCGAGTGGCTGCCCACCGCGGCGGACCGCGTCTTCGTGAAGTCGCTGATGCACGCCGTCGTCGAGCCCGGCAAGGTGGCCAACTGGATCGCGCAGCCACCGAAGGGCATCGACGGCAAGCCGCTCGACTTCCAATACGTGAAGCCTCCGGCGGCGTAGACGCGGCCGCCGGAGGTCGCTCGCTTCTACAGATGGTGCGGCACGCGCTGCGATTTTGCCGTCGGCGGCGGAGCGCGCCGCGGATTGCGCGTCACCGTCGTCCCCTGGATGTTGTTGAACGGCACCGTCGCCGCGAAGGTCGGCAGGTTGTTCGCGCGCACGTGCGTGACCGCCTCGAATCCAGAGGCCAGCCTGATTAGCGTCGGCTCGCTGAAGGCCGAGCCGAAGAAGCTGATGCCAAGCGGCACGCCGAAGACCATGCCCGCCGGCACTTGCGCGATGGGATACCCCGGACCCGCCGCCATGCCGGAGGTGCCGAAGATGAAGTGGTCGCCGTAGATCAGGTCAGTGGACCAGGCAGGGTTGTCGGTCGCCGAGAGGACCGCGTCGAGGTGGAACTGGCTGAGGGCCGCGTCGATGCCGTTGACGCCCGCATTGTGATCGATGGCCAGCGCCTGGTTGTACGTCAGGCCGCCGAAGATGGGCTGCGGGTCGTCGGCGCCCGGAGCGAGCGCTGCCGTCAGATCCCAGATGTCCTGGTTGAAGAAGGGCATCTCCACGTCGGCGTGCGCGTTGTTGAAGTCGATGCCGGTCTGCAGCGTTCCGCCCGCCACCGGCACGCCGACGCGCGTGGCGAAGTAGGCCTGCAAATCGTTGCGGAAGTCGAAGACGAGAACCAGGAACTCGCCGTCGGCGGTCGCAAAAGTAAAGCCCGCCGCATCGAGATCGATCACGTTCGCGCCCGCTGCGACGATGGCGGAGACCGCCGCCTCGAAAGCGTCCAGCACTCCAGGCGGCGTGGGCACGAACGGATCGAAGCCGCCCAGGCCGACGCGGGTGACGCCGATGGTCGCGCCCTTGAGGCCGTTCGCGTCGAGGAACTGCGTGTAGTCGGAGGGAATGTTGTGCGGCCGGGACCTGCCCGTTCCCTGCCAGCCGAGCGGAACGCCGCCCGTCGCCGAATCGCGGCCGTCGGAGTTTCGGCTCTGGATCACGCCGAGCGCAGCCGCCGCATCGGCGACCGTGCGGCCGTGCACGCCGACCGTGTCCTGCGTGTGCGAGATCGGAACCACGCCGGCGCGGCTGGTCAGTCCGACCGTCGGCTTGATTCCAACCACGCCGTTGGCGTTGGCGGGGCAGACGACGCTGCCGTCGGTCTCGGTGCCGAGGGAGACGGCGGCAAAGTTTGCCGATGCAGCCGCGCCGGAGCCGGAGCTGGATCCGCACGGATTGCGATCGATGCCGTACGGATTGTGCGTCTGCCCGCCGCGGCCCGACCATCCGCTGATCGATTCGAACGAGCGGAAGTTCGCCCACTCCGAGAGGTTGGTCTTGCCGAGGATGACCGCGCCTCCCGCGCGCAGGTTGGCAGCGACGGTCGAGTCGCGCACCGCGGGCTGTCCGGCCAGCGCGAACGATCCCGCGGTCGTTTGCATCTTGTCGCCGGTGTCGATGTTGTCCTTGAGCAGCACGGGCAGGCCGTGCAGCGGACTCAGGATCTTGCCCTTGGCGCGCAGCTCGTCGGCGTGTTGCGCCATCGAGAGCGCGTCTGGATTCAGCTCGATGAGGGCGTTGACGCCGGGCCCGTTCTGGTCCAGCGCGAGGATGCGGTTGATATAGAAATTGGTCAGCTCCACCGAGCTGAGCTGGCCCGAGGCCATCATCGCCTGCAGCTGCGCGACGGTGGCTTCGTTGAAGCGGGTGGGCGCGGTCTGGGCGAAGGCGGTGACCGGCAAAAGGGCCGCGACTGCGACGAGCAGACGTCTCATGTAGAACCCCTTGTGGGAGTGAGGCCTCGCAGACAGACGCGCGGCTCCCGTGAAGTCAACGCGCGCGCTGCCGTGCTGCCGGGCGCAAGACAATGTTCGATTGTCGCTTGACGGCGCGTGAGCGCCCGTGTCACCTCGCGCACTCATGCCCGACACGCAACCAGCCGTCGGACGCCTCGAGTTGGTGCGCGTCATTCCGCGGAAGCTGAGCTGGCTCGACCTGGCAGTTCTGCTCTTCCTCGGACTCTGCGCTTACGGCATCACGCGCGTCTCCGGCGAGTGGCGCGCGCCGCTGCGCGAAGCGGTGGTCATCGACCTCTCGCTGCGATCGCTCCCGCTCTACACTTTTTTTTCACTCTGCCGCGGCCTCGCCGCCTTCGCGCTCTCGTTCTTCTTCACGCTCGTCTACGGCTACGTCGCCGCGCGCGTGCGCCTCGCCGATCGCGTGCTGCTGCCGCTGCTCGACATCCTCCAGTCGATCCCGGTGCTCGGGTTCATGCCCGGCCTGGTGCTGGCGCTGGCCGCGCTCTTCCCGCACTCCAACGCCGGCCTCGAGCTGGCCGCCATCCTCATGATCTTCACCGGCCAGGTGTGGAACATGACCTTCAGCTTCTACCATTCGCTGCGCGCCATCCCCGACGAGCTGCTGGAAGCCGGCAGCATCTACCGCTTCGGCTGGTGGCGCCGCTTCACGCTGGTGGAGGTGCCCTACTCCGCCGTGGGCCTGATCTGGAACGGCATGATGAGCATGGCGGGCGGCTGGTTCTTCCTCACCATCAATGAAGCCTTCCGCCTCGGCGATCGCGACTACCGCCTGCCCGGCGTCGGCGCCTACATGAGCGTGGCCATCGACGAAGGGAACAAGGGCGCGATGGTGGCCGCCTGCGTGGCGATGATCGCGATGATCGTCGTGCTCGACCAGCTCTTCTGGCGTCCGCTCGTCGCCTGGAGCGAGAAGTTCAAGTTCGAGGACGTGAGCGGCGGCACGCCTCCGCAATCCTGGGTGCTCGATCTGCTGCGCTCCTCCGAGTTGCTGCGCGCGGCGGATCGCTTCCTTCGCGAGCTGGCGCTGCGCACGGCCGCGCTGGCGCCGAAGAGCGCGCCGAAAAATCCCTCTGCCGCGCCCGAGCCGCGAGTGTCGCGCGGCCTCCTCGTCATCGCTGCGCTCCTGGGAGCGGCGTGCCTTTGGGGCACCTTCCGCCTTGTCGAGCTGCTGGCAAATCTGCACGCGCAGGCGTGGGTGGAGATCGCGGGCGCCTCCGCTTTGACCCTGCTTCGCACCACCGTCGCGGTCGCGCTCGGATCGATCTGGACCATCCCGGCCGGCGTTTACATCGGCACCCACCCGCGCGCGAGTCGCATCCTGCAACCCATCGTGCAGATCGCGGCGTCGTTCCCCGCACCGATGCTCTTTCCAATCGTGCTGGCGCTGCTCGCCGGCGCGCATGTCGGGCTCGGAGTTGGCTCGGTCGCGCTGATGGTGCTCGGCACGCAGTGGTACATCCTCTTCAACGTGATCGCCGGCGCGATGTCCATTCCACACGAGCTGCACGAAGCCGCGCAGGTCTACAGCTTTCGCGGGCTGCAGAAATGGAAGCGCCTCTACCTGCCGGGAATTTTTCCTGCGCTCGTGACGGGCTGGGTCACCGCGGCCGGCGGCGCGTGGAACGCGAGCATCGTCTCCGAATACGTCCACTCCGCGGGCGTGGCGCGCAGCACCAACGGACTGGGCGCGCTGATCAGCGTCGCCGCCGAGAAAGGCGATCTG
>WNFM01285653.1_pt3 | contig 10992 bp, 9 predicted proteins | sample 5400271 | NCBI WGS metagenome assembly WNFM01 (sample SAMN13153352, study PRJNA577476) | soil metagenome | isolation source: 60 cm saprolite on Douglas fir-dominated hillslope | place: USA:California | collected 2013-09-17 | reverse complement strand
CGATCATCTTGCTGCCGGTCTCGACGTACTCGCGGTAGTTCGGGTTCCACTTGTCGCCGTTGCCCATCACCTTCCACTGGAAGAAGCGCGTGGTGCCCGAGGGCGCGTGGCCGTAGGTCTGGATCGGCTTGCCGGCCCACTCGCCGCCCACGCCGAGCTGGCCCCAGGTGCGGATGTTCTTCTCGGCACCGCGTCCTTCCGACGGCGTCCACTTGAAACCGCCCTGCATGCCCGCGGTGCGCTCGGCGCCGAAGATGCCGTCGAGCTCCTCCATCGAGACTTGCGTGATCGGGTTGTCCTTGTGAACGAAGATCACCGGTCCGTTGGACTTGCCCTCGACGTCGAAGGCGCCCGAGGCGACGGTGATGTCGGTCGGGTGGTAGCCGTAGACCTCGAAGAACGACAGCGCCTCGGTGATCGCGGGCTCGCCGCCGTCGGGTGCGAGGTCGGTCACCCCGGTGACCAGCGCCGGTATCGCAGCGTCGCTGGTGGGCAGCTTGTCGTCGAAGGAAATGCCGGGATGGATCTTGCGGAACTCGTCCTCCCAGAGCTTGAGCACGCCGCCCAGGCCGAAGCCGTAGTTGCGGATCACGCCGGAGACCGGCTGCTCGGGCCGGTACGCGGGAAGTTCCGCGGGGCGGAATTGCGCGTGCGCGTGCCATGCGCCGGCCGCGATCCATGCCCCGAGAATGATTCGTATGTTCGTCACCGTACGCGAGATTAGGTCGGCAACCTCAAGCCAACCTGAAGCGATTCTGAAAGGCAATTCAGGCAGCCGCGAATGGGGCGGTGATTGTAACGAACCGTGTGCGCGATCAGCGCAGGAGTTGCAGGCCGAGATAGAAGACGAAGCCCTGCGGGTCGTCGCCGCGCGGGCCCAACTCGTGGCCCGCCGAGGCGAGGAGGGCGAGCGAGTCGCTCAGGTTCCAGCGCATGCCGAGGTTCACCAGCAAGTGCGACTCGTGGGGCGCGTACGCCTCGTGCAGCTCGAGCAGGCATTCGCGCTGCGCTCCGCAGGCGTGCGCGACGATTCCGCCGACGACCCACTGGTCGCGGCCCGGCCGAACCAAATTGCGGCCCACCTCCGCATCGAGGCTGAATTCGCCCGCCTTCGCCGCGATCTCTACCGGCAGGAAGAGCTCCCGGTCGCTCGCCGCGATGTCGCGTTCTTTCGAGGACCTGGACCACGCCGACAGGTACTGCGGATAGGTGGACATCGACAAGCCTTCCTCGCCGCCGTCGAGGAAGCGCCACTTGACGCCGACGTTCGCGGTCCCGAGGCCCGACTTCCAGCCCTCTCCCGGTTCGCGCATGAAGCTCCACGGCACGTCGACCTTCAATTGGAGGCGATCGCCCCAGCCGTAATTGATGTCGGCGTCGGGAGCGCTCACCTCCCACCGGCCGGAACGAGTGCGCGCGCCCAAGGCCGCGAGGTTGATCTCCCATTTGCCCGCGCCCGGCGTGCCGGGATCGTCGGTGACCATGGGCGGCCCGCCCTGGGCGACGGCCCAACCGGAAACGGTCGCAAGGAGGATGCACGCAGCCGCACTGGCAATCGACATGCCGGGTCCCTATTCGAGCTTCTTCAACTGCGCCCTCACCATCTCCCCGGTAAGCGGCATGTAGCGCCCTTCGCGCTGCACCTCGTCCTGGCCCTCCTGGCTCAGGATGAAATGCAGGAACTCGTCGACCTTCGGGTCCACGGGCTTGCCGGGATCGCGGTTCAGGTAGAAATAATATTCGGCGTACAGCGGATAGCTGTGGTCGCGGATGGTCTCGAGCGAGCGCTTCACATACGGCCCGCCGTCCCATCCCTGGATCGCGAGCTCCTTCAGGTCGGGACTCATCGAAAGCGGCGACACGTAGAAGAGCGCGTACTTGTCCTTCGCGATCGCATCGCGCGCCTGGGTGCTCCAGGGAACGATCTTGCCGTCGGTGTCGATGTAGTTCGCGTACGCCTGGTAGCCCTCGTTCCACTGGTCGCTGCCGCGCGTGATCTTGTCGGAGAGCTGGACCGTGTTGTTGCCGCGCAATGTCTGGCCGCCGGGATGGATCGGCTTGTCGGCCCATTCGCCGGTAAGCCCGAGCTGGCCCCAGGTGCGGATGTTCTCATCGGCGCCGCGCTTGTACGGATAGTCGGTGCGCCACACGCTCGCGTCGTAGCCGCCGTTGCGCTGGCCTCCGAATACGCCGTCCAACTGCTTCATGCTGATTCTCTCGAGTGGGTTGTCCTTGTTCACCACGATGGTGAAGGCGGGCATCCAGCCGTACACGTCGTAGGAGCCGGTGACCGCGCTCACCTCGGTGATGGGATGCTTGTAGACCTGCTCGAAGGTGAGGAGATCCATGAGGATCGCCTTGCGGCTCATCGCGACATCCGAGGCCTTGGCGGACAGCGAGGGAATGGCGATGCCGGTGGTGGGCAGGTTGTACTCGATCTCGATGCCGGGCTGGAATTTCTTGAACGCCGCGCGCCAGTACTCGCCGAGGTAACCGTCCTTGATGTAGTTGTTGCCCCAGACGCGCAGTTTCCCTTTCAGCTGGTGCTTGGGCTTGTAGTGGGGCAGGTCCGACAGGTCCCAATTCTTGGTGTAGCCGCCCGCGACCGCATGATCCTTGCGGAAGCTCGTGACGTCCTGCGTCCAGATGCTCTTGTTCGAATTTTCGGCGCCGGTCTTGCCGTCGGCGGCGTGCGCCGCGGCAAGCACAAGCGCGCTGCCCGCGACGGCGAGCGCGCAGAAACGAGTGATGGGGTATGTCATGGTCTTGGATCCTCGGTGGATTCGTCAGTCGAGCTTCTTCAGTTGCTCCCGCGCGATCGCGGGCGTGAGTGGAAGGTGGTCGCCCTCGCCCGCGACGTCTTCCTGTCCCTGGCGGCTCAGGACGTAGCGCAGGAATTCGCGGACCTTCGCGTCGGGCTTGGCCGCGTCGCCGGTCGGCGTGTCCGGCGCGAAATAGATGTAGGCGCTGCGCGAGAGCGGATAGCTGCGATCCGCGACGCTCCCGCGGGTGAGCTCGACGAAGGGCCCGCCCGCCTTCTCGGCGAGCGCCACCGGCTTCACGCGTGGCGTGCGGTACGAGTTGCCCGCGTAGGCGATGCCGTAGCGGTCGCGCGCGAGCGCCTCGAGCATGAGCTTGCGGTCGTCGAATTCGCGCAGGCCCTCGTTCCAGGTATCCGCGCCGCCCATGACGCGCGTCTGGAAATACGAGACCCCGCCCGGATAGAGGCCGGGAGGCCCATACGCATGGATCGGCTTGTCGGCCCACTCGCCGGTGAGGCCGAGCTCGCCCCAGGTGCGGATGTTTCCCTCGGGGCCGCGCGCTGCGGCCTCGACCCATTCGATTTTCTGCCAGCCGCCGCTGCGCGCATCGCCATAAATGCCGTCCAGCTGCGCGAGCGTCAGCTTCGCGAGCGGATTGTCGGGATGCACGAACACGCCGATCGCCGTGGACTTGCCGCGCACGTTGAAGCTGCCGGTGGCGACCTCGATCTCGACGGGATAGAGCTGCGAGCGGCGGTAGATGCCGTAGTACTCGTACGGGAATACCTCGCGCCCGGAGAGCGCGATGTCGGCCGCGTTCACGTGCAGGCCGAACTGCGCCGACGCGGTGCCCTTGAGCGTGTCGACGAAGTACGCATTGGGGTGATGGCGTTTGAAGCCCGCCTCCCAACGTTTCATGAGTCCCGCCATGTGCTCCGAGCCCCAGCTGCGGATCACTCCGGAAACGATCGAGCGCGCCTGGTATTCGGGGAGGTCCGCGGCCGATGCCGCGCCGCATGCGGCGAGCAGCAGGAATACGAGCAGCCTCACCGCAGCTTCTCCCGCTCGATGCGTGCCGCGTCGGGATTGAGCGGCAGGTACATGCCGTCGGCGACCACGTCCTGCTGACCCTCGCGGCTGAGGATGTAAGCGAGGAATTCGCGCACGCGCGGCGAGATCGGGTGCCCGGGCGCGCGGTTGACGTAGATGTACACCGCGTTGGCGAGCGGATAGGTGCGCCGGTAGTTGGACTCGCGCGTCGGCATCACGAATGGCGCGCCATCCTCCGCGGCAATGGCGATCGCCTTCACGCGCGGCTCCTTCTCCACGACACGCATGAGATTGAACCCGATGCCGTACCTGTCCTCGGCGACCGCCTGCACGATCTGCGCGTCGGCGGGCGCCTTGCTGCCGCCGCGCACCATTTCCTTCAGTGCCGGGTTCCACTTGTCGCCGCCCTTGAAGACCACGCGCTGGATCAGGTCCGACCAGTTGCTGAGCGTCGCGTCGAAGCCGTACAAGTGGATCGGCTTGTCGGCCCATTCGCCTTTGAGACCCAGCTCGCCCCAGGTGCGGATGTTGCCTTCGGGACCGCGTGCGGCGTCGGTGGACCACGCCGAGCCCTTCCAGCCGCCGGTGCGCTCGGCGCCGAAGACGCCGTCGAGCTGCTTCAGCGTGACGCCGCGAAGGGGATTGTCCTTGTGGACGAAGAAGATCGGCGCCGGCGTGTTGCCCTTGCCGAGGTTGAAGCCGCCGGTGGCGAACATGATCTCGAACGGCGAATGGCCCCACACGCCCTCGAAGGCCTTCAGGTCCGAGCGCCACGCGGCGTGGCCCATCACGTTGATGTCGGCGGTGCCGACCGTGAGCCCCGCGAACCCGCTCGGCACGAAGTAATCCTGGTAGCGGATGTTGGGATGGAGCTTGAGGAAATGGTCCTGCCACAGATGCACGAGGTGCTGCGTGAGCTCGGTGCCATGGATGCGGATCACGCCCCACTCGCCGTCGCACACCGCGCCGTGGCAATGCTTGCCGCGCTCGTATTCGGCCCCCGGCTCCCACTTGTACGCGGGCAGCGACGAAAGATCGTAATCCGCCGCATGCGCGCAAGTCGCGGCGATCGCGAGGGCCAGCGAGAGAACGAAGCCTTTCATTCAGTCGAGCTTCGCCAGCTCGCGCGGCACGTCGCGCGGGTCGATCGGCACGAAGCCGTGCGTGACCGTCATCGAGGCGATCAGGTCCTGGCCTTCCTTCGAGAGCGCGAGCGCGAGGAACTCCTTCAGCCACGGATCGAGCGGCTTGCCGGGCGCCTTGTCCACGACGAAACGCAGTCCGCCCGCGAGCGGATAGACGTCACCCACGCGCCCGCGCGAGACGCGCGAGTGCTTCTCCCACGCGAGCGGCATGAATCGGATCTTGTCGCCCAGCTCCACCGCGCGATCCCAGCCTTCGTCGGTGGGCCACCAGCCAATGAGCGCGATGCCGAACGGATCGGTGGCGACCGCGTTGATCGCGTCCTCCATCATCGGCAAATGTTCGATGCGCTTCGACCAGGGATTGCCGCCGAGGATGATGCGCATCGTGGAAAGGATCGGCAGGCGCTCGAGCTTCGGCATGTACGCATGGATCTCGCGCTTCGCGTAGTCCGCGCCGTTGCCTCCGATCGGGCCTTCGTGGCCCTCGAGCTGCCCCCAGAAGGTGTAGTCGCCGTTGCCCGCGCCGGTGGTGAAGATCTGCGCGACATCTTCCATGGTGAGCGACGGCGTCGGGTTCTTCACGTTCACCCACACGCCCGGCGGGTACTTGCCCGGCGGCTGGTGCTCGGCGTCGGGCGTGTTGTCCCAGCCCACCTGGATATCGGTCGGCGGATAGCCGTGACGCGATTCGAACGCCGCGACTTCCTGGAAGCTCACGTCGCGCGCGATCGGCCCCAGCGCGGAGCGCCCCGCGTTGATGCCGGAGACCGAGAGCCCGGAAGTCTGCAACTCGAGCTGGAACCTGAATTCGGGATGGGTCTTCCTGAAGAGCGCGATGAGGCGCTGCATGTACGGCACCATCAAATCATTGCCCGCGATGAGGATGGAACCGTCGGGGCGAACGTACTTCGCGTCTTTCGACGGCAGCGGCGCCGCGGCATTCGCGAGGGCGGCGACGAGCGATAGGGCGATGGCGGCGATGGCGGCGATGGCTTTCATATCAATCGAGCTTCGCGAGCTCTGCGGAAATTTCCGCGGCATTCAACGGCAGGTAGCCCTTGGCGTCCGCGGCGATCGCGTCCTGCCCTTCATTCGAGAGCGCCATGGTGAGGTAGGCCTTCACGAACGGATCGACAGGCTGTCCCGGCAGGCGGCGCACATAGACGTAGACGAAGCGGTCGTAGGGATAGCGCCCGCCCTGGATGTCTTCCTTCGAGCCGCGCATCGGAGTGCCCCACTCGCCCGGCGTGACACCGAGCACCTTCACGCCGGGCGTCACGCGGTTCACGGTGGTAATGCCGACGCCCGCGGGATCCTCGGCGACGCGCTGCGTCACATCGGCGTAGGTCTGCTGCATTCGATAGTTGCGCGCGTTGTGCGCGAGGCCCCACTTGTCGCGGAACAGATAGACGCCGAAGCCCGGGTCTTCCGAGGGATAGTGGTCCGACTCCGGCAGGCCGTAGCTGTGAATCTCGCTTTCGCCGATGGGACCCTTCACGCCCGCCTGCTTCCACCACACGATGTCCGGCGCGCGGCCGCCCACGGTGAAGATGTGCAGCAGCTGCGCGGGCGACAGGCGCTCCACGGGATTGCTCGGGTGCACGATGAAGGCGAGCGGCGAAAGCTTCGCGTCTCCGGCGACCGCGCCGTGCGCGATGCGGATCGCGTAGGTCGGCGCCTTCACTTGCGGCCGATAGGCGGAGTTGAGGTTGCTCGAGAACTCCATCCCCATCGGCGCGAAAGCGGTCTCGCCGAAGATGAGCGAGTGCTGCGGCGCCATCAGGTTGCCCGGCACGTACTTGAACTTCGTTCCCGGATGCGCACGAACGTAGAGCGCGTTCAGATTCGAGAACATGCCGGCGAGGTCGTCCCAGCCCACGATCTGGATGGTGCCGTCGGCGAGCACGTAGCCCGCGTCCCTGGGCGGCGCCTGCGCAACGGCAAGACTCGAGACGACCGTCAGCAATACGGCGACGCCAACCCTCACTGGATGTCCTTCATCGCTTTCTGCACGAAGCGGTTGGTGTACAGGTCGGCTTCATGCACCTTCGACTTGTCGCCGGTGGCGCGCCACTGGCCCTCGACGCTCTTGTCGAACTCGGAGGTCAAGTTGATCTCGGTGACCAGCTTCACCTCGGCGGCGGAGAACGAGTAGTCGCCCTTGGCGAAGGTCGGCAGCGTATCGCGGATCAGTTTCACCTCGGCGGCGCGATCCTTGCCGGCGAAGTACTCGGGCGGCAGCTTCGCCGCGATCTCCTCGGCGGAGTGCGAGTTGATGAAGCGCATCGAGCGCACCAGCGCGCTGACGAGGTGCTGCACGGTGTCGGGATGCGCCTCGATGTATTTCGGGCTCATGAGGAGGGTCTGCGCCGGAAACGCGGCGCCCAGCACCTTCGCGGTCGTGTCCTTGCTGTTCAGGTCGTAGAGAACCGAGACCATCTTCGTGCCGATGAGGGCGGAGGTGACCGGCTCCTGGAACGTCATCACGTCCACGGTGCCGTCCTTGAGCCCCTGGATCACCGCCTCCTGGCGCCCTTCCTTGCCGAGCATCACCGGCGTGTAGCTGTGCGGCGGGAGGCCCGCCTTGCCCGTGAGGTAGTTGGTGATGACCGCCTTGGTGCCATAGCCCGCGCCCTCGGCGATCCTGCGGCCCTTGAAGTCGCCGACGCCGCGCACTTCGCCCTTCACTCGGTTGGCGACCATCACGGTCATCCCGGGCGCGTCGTTGAACACCATGACGGCCTTGATGGGGAAGCCGTGGCGCGCGCCGAAGATCGCGTGGTTGAACCAGTGATAGGAGGCGTCGATCCGCCCCTTCATCAGCGGCTCCTGCATCAGGTAATCCTCGCCGGCGAGCTTCTCGAGGTCCACGGCGACGACCTCGATGCCTTCCTGCTTGAAGTAACCGAGGCTGTTCGCGAGGCGGATCGTGATCGGATCCTCGTCGATGCTCATGCGGACTTGCGTGGTCTTCTGCGCGGCGTACGGCGGCAACGCGGCGAGGAGCGCGGCGGCGGCGAAGCCGGCGCAAAGGGCTCGTTTCATCATTCGTCCTTCAGCAATCTGCGCTCCGGCGGCACGCCGTCGAAGTCGAGTTTCTTCAGCTGGTCGTCGGCGACCGCGCGCGGGAGCGACAGGTAATTGCCCTCGTGCATCACCGCCCGCTGCCCTTCCTCGCTCAAGACGTAGCGCAGGAACGCCCTCACCTTTGGATCCACGCGCGGGTTGGCGATCTCGGTCTTCGCGTTGTCGACGGTGTAGTAGACGTACACGGGACGCGCGAGCGGATAGCTGCGCGCGGCCACACTCTCGCGCGTGGGCGCGACGAACGGGCCGGCGCGCGTTTGCGCGAGCGCCACGGTTTTCACGCCGGGCGTGCGATAGCCGAGGGCGCCGTAAGCGATGCCGTTGGGATCGCGCTCGAGGTCGGCGATCATGCGCTTGCGATCGGCGTACTCGCGCAGGTCCTCGTTGAAGATCGCGCCGCCGCCCATCACCTTCTGCTGGAAATAGGTGATGGCGCCGGCACCGAGGTTGGGCGGACCGTAGACGTGGATCGGTTTCGCGGCCCATTCGCCCTTCACGCCGAGATCTCCCCAGGTGCGGATGTTGTCGGACTTCGCGTGCGCGGCGCTCTCGTCCCAGGTGAGTGCGTTCCAGCCGCCGCCGCGCTCGGCGCCGAAGACGCCGTCGAGCTGCTTCACGGTGAGGCTCGCGAGCGGATTGTCCTTATGCACGAACACCGTGTACGCCGGCGACTTGTGCGGCGTGGCGAAGCTTCCGGTCGCGACCTCGATCTCGACCGGGTAGACCCAGGCGCGCTCGTAGATGCCATAGCGCTCGTAGGGACTGATCGGCCGGCCCATGAGCGCGATGTCGGCGGTGCGCATCTCGAGGCCGTACATGCCGGAACCGCTTCCCTTGAGCCACGCCTCGATGCGCACGTCGGGATGGATCTTGTGGAAGCCGCGTTCCCAGCGCTTGAGGAGCCCGGCCATCTCGTCGCTGCCGCTCACGCGCAGCGTTCCGGAAAGAGGCTCGCTCGCCACCCACGTCGAGGAAATCAACAACAATGCAGCCAGGATCGTCTTCATCGGTCGAGCTTCCTCAATTCGGCCTTCGCCTGCTCGGCGCTCAACGGAATGAAGATGCGGCTGTCGGCGACGATCTGCTGGCCCTCGCGCGACAGCACGAAGCGCACGAACTCCCTGTCCCGAGTCGGGATCGTCTCGCCCGGCTTGCGGTTGAGATAAAGGTACGCGCCGTTATGCATCGGGTAGCTGCCGTCGAAGAAGGTCTGGGGGCTGGGCGTGACGTAGGGGCCGGCGGCGGTGCGCGCGAGCGGCAGCACCTTCACGTCGGATTTCGCCTTGTCGATCACGCGTTGGAACATGAAGCCGATCGCGAGCGGGTCGTCCTGCACCCCTTCGATGATCTCCTGGTCGCGCGTCTTGCCGTGCGCCTTGAGGCCGATGTCGGCGCGAGGTCCCTCGATCAGCGCCGGATTCCACTTCTTGCCGCCGTGGCACGCCTCGCGCTCGATGAGATCCGCCCAGTTGCTGAGCGTCACGTCGGAGCCATGGGGATGAATGGGCTTGTCGGCCCACTCGCCGGTGAGGCCGAGCTGGCCCCAGGTGCGGATGTTCTTCTCCGGCCCGCGCGCGGCGGCCGTGGACCACTTGGCGCCGTCCCACGCGCCGCTGCGCTGCGCGCAGAAGATGCCGTCGATCTCCTCGAGCGTGAGTCGCGCGAGGGGATTGGTCTTGTGCACCACGAACATGAGGCCCGGCGTCGAGCCCTGCGGATCGTCATAGGAGCCGCTCGCGAAACGGATTTCCAGCGGCTCGTAGCCGAACGCCTTGTTGAACGCCATCACGCTCGTGTGCCAGGTGCGGTGTCCCATGAGGCCGATGTCGGCCTTGCCGGTGAGCAACCCCGCGAACGCCTGGGAAGTGTTGATGAGGTAGGCCTCGAGTCGAACGTGTCCCTGCTTCGCGCGGAATGCGCTCGCCCACTGCCCGACCAGGGATTCGAGCGGCGTGCCGTAGACCCGCACCACGCCGAGCGCCATCTGCTCGGACTGGTAAGGCGGCAACGCGGAGAGGTCGTATTGCGCGGGCCTGAAATCGGCCGCCGAAGCGGCCGCGGCCGCGCACCACAGCGCGGCCGCGAGGGTGAATCGCTTCATCAGAGATCGACCCGGATGCTCGCCTTGATGCTGCGGTCCATGCCGATGCCGTACGTGCCGGTCTGCACCGAGTTCCAGTAGCGCTTGTTGGCGAGGTTGTCGCCGTTCACCTGGATCGCGACGCGCTTGCCGTAGATGCGGGTGATGTAGCCGATGCCGGCGGTGTAGAGCACATAGCTCGGGATCGTCGCCTGCTCCTGGTTGTTCACGAAGCGCTCCGAGATGTAGGTCGCGCCGCCGGTGACGGTGAGGCCGGCGATCCATGGCGGACGATACGCGAGCGACACATTGCCGAGCTTGCCCGGGGTGTTCTCCGGGGTGAACCCGTTGAAGGTGGGATCCGGCGACTTCTGCTTGGCCTTCAGGTACTGGCCCGCGGCGGTGAACGTCCAGCGGCGCAGGAACTCGTAGCTGAAGGTCGCTTCCACGCCCTTGTAGTCGATGTCGCCGCTGTTGCCGAAGATGCGCGTCACCGGATCCGTCACCGCGTTGGCGCGCGTGATCTGGAAGTACGAGCCGGAGAGCGACATGCCCTTGATGTGCGAATCGCGGATGCCGAATTCCTTCTGCGTCGACACCGCCGAGGGCAGGATCTCGTTGGCGTTGATCGCCGTGGCCGGCGCCGTGCCGCCGGCTTCCAGCCCTTCCATGTAGCTCGCAAAGAGCGTGAGGCTCGGGATCACGTCGAAGAGGACGCCGTACGCGGGCGAATTCACCTTGCTGGACGAGGCCTTGCCGCCCGTGGACTCGTCGTCCTTGGTGTGGCGTAGCCCCAGCAGGACCTTCCACTTCTTGCCGATGGAGATGGTGTCGTATCCATAGAAGCCCACGTCGAAGCTCGACTGCA
>WNFM01251428.1_pt2 | contig 10993 bp, 8 predicted proteins | sample 5400271 | NCBI WGS metagenome assembly WNFM01 (sample SAMN13153352, study PRJNA577476) | soil metagenome | isolation source: 60 cm saprolite on Douglas fir-dominated hillslope | place: USA:California | collected 2013-09-17 | reverse complement strand
CGACCATTTTGGGCACCAGCGGCTCGATGTCGCAGATGACGATGCGCTTCGTCTCGGGGTGGGTGACGAATGATCCAGCCGTGACGCCCGCGCCGCACGCGACCACGAGCACCGATTCCGGCTTGGCGTGTGCGAGCGCAGAAAGGTGTCCGAGCATCCGTTGGAGCCGCATGTCACGCGGATCGGTGGAGGCCTGCACTTTGCCGGCAGAGTGAAAATTGCGCACGCCGGACCGCAACTGGGTCACGGCGATGGTGCCGTTCAAACCTTCACCAACGTAGGTGCAAAAAATGTCGCGATGACCGTTACTCGTCGGAATGTCCTTCTCCGCCGTGAGGCCAGGCGCAAGCCGGTCGCCATAGGTCGGCAGGAATCGGCCATAAGCAATGATGCCCCAGGGCGCGGGCGATACACTCCATGCGAACAGGGCGGCGAACGCCAGGATGGCGGTTACCAGGGAAGCTTTTCCAAGTCTGAGAATCAATGCGCCGGAGACTTGGCCGGGTTCACGAGATGTCGTCAAGGTGCTGCCGGTTGAAGCCAGCAATCCGCGCGGAACTCCGGGTTCGAATGTGTCTAATGCGCTGGGATCTTCTCCCTCTCCTCCAGCCGAGGGAGGAGAGGGTTGGGGAGAGGAGGGCCGTCTTTCTAGGAGCTGCACCCGTTTGTCAGCAGTTGGAAGCCCCTCTCCCCGTTCGTTCCTCACGGGGAGAGGGTGCGCTGTTTGTGCGCTAAACACCTTCCCAGCTTTGGCCGGCAGCAGCCGCCAAAACCAGGCGCCGACACCTGCCGAATGCGCCAAGGAGCCTTCGCCAAGGTTGGTTCGGCGAAATAAGGGCGCGGCGAAGGCGCAGAGCGCCGCGACCGCGGCAATGCCGATCAATATCCGTTGCGCGGTTTGCGTTCCCACCTTCGGCACGATGATCAGACTGAAGATGAGCGCGCCCAAAATGGCGCCGACCGTGTTTGCCGCATAAACGCCGCCGACCAGCCGGCCTGTGTCCTGGCCTCGCGCGGCGACCGCCGCCAGGGCGAGCGGGAAGCTCGCACCCCAGAGGATTGCCGAAGGCAGCACGGCCCAGAGGGCGCGCAGGAGGTCGAGCTGGAACGTAAACCACGGACTGCGGGTGAGCGCGGGATTGATTGGCCAATACGGAAGCGAGTGCGCGATCATCAGCGCCGCCCAGGCGATTCCCGCGAGCAAGAGGAGCTGGCAGCCCGCCAGCGCGAGCCGGGGCCGCTTCATCGAGCGCGCGAGAAGCGAACCAGCGCCGCTGCCCACACCCAGCCCAACCAGAAACACCGCGAGTATGATGGAGAATGTGTACACTGTCGCTCCGATTAAGAGCGAGAGCAGCCGCGTCCAGACGACTTCCGCCCCCAGCGCCGACATGCCGGACAGGGCGATCGTGAGATAAACAGGCCAGGTCCTCGTGGCAGCGTTTGTGAAATCGCCGCTGAGGTTTTGACCGGGTTCCTCCACTTTGCCGGCGACGGCCGGTGAAGGCGTCGTTCCGTGATCGGTGGACTTTGCTTTTGCTGCGAGCGCCAGGGCGACGAGGGCCACGGCCACGTTGATCGCCGCTGCGGCGTACGTGGCGGTGGCTGCATCGTGAACGCGAAGCAGATAAAAACCCGCCAGCAGGCAGCCGCCCACCGCGCCTGCGATATTGCCGCCGTAAAAGAACCCTAGCCACGACACGCCCTGGCGCGTCGTCTCCATCCAGCGCGCAATCGCGGGCAAGGTTGCGCCCATCAGCAGCGTCGGCGGCAACAGACAGAGGGCCGCGAGGATTCCGCGGACCAGAATTCCGGACAAACCCGATCCGGCGTGTGCGGCGTAGAGGGCCGAAACCCGCGGCAGGAGAAAAAGAATCGCTATCCCGATAACCGCGATGCCGAGTTCGAGCAGCGCGTAAACGCGCAACGGATGATGCTTGGCCGAGATCAGCCTCGGCAGGAACAAACTGCCCAAGCACATCCCGCCCATGAAAACTCCCAGCAGCAGCCCCAGTGACACGTTCGTCAACCCAATCACGAGCTGCAGCACCTGGAACCAGACGATTTCGTAGATCAGCGCGGCGCAGCCGCTGCCAGCGAAGATCAGCAGCAGCCAGGGCAACAGGTGGCCGGCTCCAGGCGAGGACGATGGAACAGACCTTGCGGAGATTGATGTTGCGTCGCGCATTGACTTCGCGGCGGTCAGCTTATTTTGAGCTTCCACGGCGCATCATCCTGGAAAAAGCAGTTGGAACCACGAAATACACCAAATACACGAAACGGGAAATGAGTTAAATGGGTTAAATGAGTTAAATAGGTGACTGCGTAGCCCATCTTTTCGTGTGTTTCGTTGTATTTCGTGGTTTGAATCGCCGTTTTTAGGATCATAGCGTGTTGGGCGTCGCTGCGCGAGACAAGAAACGCGATGAAACCTTGAATCTCGTTCACTTACCAGCAGCGAAACACCAAAGCGCCTTGTCGCTGCGAAGGAAGAGATCGCCGTCGGAGGCGGCCAGGGAGGCGTTGGTCGGTTCCTTCACCGAGTTGGTGGACAGGATTTCGAATTTCGGAGCTGCGCGTAGGACGAAGGTGTCGCCCGATTGATTCGGCACGTAAATTTTGCCATCGGCCAGCAGCATCGAGGACCAGGAACTGCCCCGCGCGCCAGGTCCTTTCAGGCGTTCCTCCCATACCGTGCTGCCGTCCTTCAGGTCAAGGCACACGGCGATGCCCTCTTGGCTGATTGTGTAAAAATACCCGCCGTGAATGACGCCTGAACCCATGCCGCTCTTGACTCGGTCGAGTTTCCAGATGCGCTGCGTTTCCGAGACATCGCCGCTGCCCCCGGGACGGACGGCAATCGCGCTGCCCGCGCCCATACCGCTGCTCATCGCGACGAGCACTCCTTCGCCGCGGACTGGTGTCGAGTAAATTGTGCCGCCGAGGCCTTTGCTCATCCAAAGCTGCTTGCCTGTCACCGGGTCGTATGCGGCCAGGCGGCTCGGAAAATTGATGAGCAATTCGTCATGGCCTCCGGTTTTCACGATGATCGGTGTACTCCACGATCCACCGGGCCCGCCGCCACCCGCAAAACCACCGCGCCCACCGACCGGTCCGCCCGGCCCGCCAAAGTTTGGACGGGGCAAGGCGGCGTTGAGTCCTTCGCGAAGCTTGTCTTCATTCAGCGAACCGCTTTTGTCCGTATCCCAGTCGGCGGCCCACTTGGCGAAGGTCGCCTTTAGTTCGGCGCGCGTCAGCGAACCATCTTTGTCGGAATCGGCTGCCGCGAAAAGACCTGGGCCGATCATTCGACCGGGACCGAACCCGCGTCCACCGCCCAGCCCGCCGCCACCACCCGGAGGGCCGAATCCGGGGGGAGGCGGCAGCACCTCGCCGATTTTCGCGGTGAACTGTTCCTGGCTTAACTTGCCGGTTTTCTCCGCATCGAGCTTGTCGAACCACTCGTCCGCGAGAGCCGAGAATTCCTCCGGGCTGAGTTTCTGATCTCTATTCTTGTCGCCTTGGGAGAGTATTTGCGGGGCAACCATCATGCCGGGGCCGAAACCACCCCGCCCACCCGGTCCGCGTCCCCCGCCGAATCCGCCGCCCATGGGTGGTTGCTCGCTTGGGTCCACCTTGGGAGGATCGATCTCCCAGGCCGTTTCGCCCGAATCCTTTTTCAAGGCGACCAAACGGGCCTTCTCATCCGGACCAAAGTTGAGAATGCACAAATTGCCGTGCAGCACGGGTGAAATGGCATTTCCGAACATGTGGTTCAGCTTGCCCAAGCCTCGATGCCAGATTTCTTTGCCCGCCAAATCATAAGCGAAAACTCCCGCCGAACCAAACGACACGTAAACGCGCTCACCATCCGTGGCGGGTGTGCCGGAGCAATACGGATTGCTTTCCTGCGTCGGTTCACTCTCGGTGTAGGTGATGCCCGACTGCCAGAGCAGTTTGCCGTTCGCGCGGTCAAAGCACATGAGTGTGCGCCGGTTCTCCTTCTCGACGGCTTGGGCGACGAACACACGGTCGCCCCAAACAATCGGCGAGGAGTTGCCGGGTCCGGGCAACTCGACGCGCCAGCGGACATTTTCCTTGTTGCTCCACTTGAGCGGCAGATTTTTGTCCAACGAGACTCCGTTGCCCTCCGGCCCGCGCCAGTTCGGCCAACTGCTGGCGAACGCAGGAACTGTGATTGAGATGGTGGCTGCGATAAGCAAGCCCGATGCGAGTGATGTATTCATGTTAATTGAGCTTTTAACAAACATGCGCGAGACCGCGACAAAGTCCGCCAGGATTTTTCCCGGTAGCTGCCAATCGAACCGCATCTCGCAAGCCGTCTTGAAGCGAAACCTCACGCCGCGCTTCCTCCCCGGTAGAGCCGGGGCACGCGGTAGGTGATGTTGGTCAACACTTCCCAGGGGATGGTGCGGCACCATCGGGCCAGGTCGTTGGCGGTGATGGTCTGTTGACCCTGGCTGCCGATGAGCGCGACTTCGTCTCCGGCTTTCACTTCGGACAGGTCGGACACATCGACGAGCAACTGGTCCATGGTGATGCGTCCGAGCACGGGACAGCGTTTGCCGCCGATCAAGACCCGAGCGCGATTGCTGCCGGAGCGCAGATAACCATCACCGTAGCCGGCGGTGAGAGTGGCCACGCGCATAGGGCGGGGGGCAATGAAAGTGCCACCGTAGCTCAGAGGGGGGCCTGTGTGGATTTCCTTCACGAGACTGACGCGGCATTTCCAGGCTAGGGCCGGACGCACCTTGTCTTTCAAGGATGATCTGGTCCGCCGCTTCCCCGGCGGCACCACCCCATAGACCAGGAGGCCAGGCCGGACGGTGTTGTAGATGCTGGCCCGCTCCAATAGCAATGCCGCGCTATTGTTGACATGCACGAACTCGAAGTACCGTCCATGCTGGCGAAGCGATCGCAACGAACGGCTAAACCGGGTTCTTTGAAGGCGGGAAACGGCCGCCTCGTCTTCCACCGAAGAGTAATGTGTGTAGAGGCCGACGATTTCGATGGCGGGCAAGCGATCCGCTTCTTCCAGAAGCTTGCCCATATCTTTCAGGGACGCTCCCAGCCGGCCCATCCCCGTGTTGACCTTAAGGTGGACCCGGGCGCGTTTGCGCAGTTTGATTGCGGCAGCGGAGAACAGCTTGGCCTCTTCCAGGCTTGAGATAGTGGGCATGACGTCGTCGCGCAGAACCATTTCCACTTCGTCGGGCAGGGTGGCGCCGAGCATGAGGATGGGCCAGCCTTTGCCGACGCTCCGAATAGCCTGTCCTTCAGCCAGGTTCGCCACTCCAAAAATATCCGTTCCGCTTTGCATGAGGAGCGCCGCGATTTGCTTCAATCCGTGGCCATAAGCGTCGGCTTTTACCACGGTCATGATTTTCACCTGCGGCCCCACCCGGTGCCGGATCCAGGCGAGGTTTTCCCGCAATGCGCTTAAATCGACTTCTGCCCAACATCGGTAAGGAGTGTTCATGGTGGAACTCGTGGGGGTGGAGCTTTTACGAAATTGGTTTCACGGAGGTAGATCGGTTCGAGTTTTTCCCCGCTCACGAAGTCGGTGCGGCCTGCGGCTAGTTTGGCGAGCGATCCAGCCTCTGGAGACAAGACTCGGGCTTCAGGAAACCAACGGTCCGCCTCCGGTCCAACCAAGAGTGAGCCGGCTTTGGATAAAGCTGATACCTCGCTGAACGTGGCGAGGCGCAACGGCTCAATCAACCGTGGCCCAACGGCTTCGATTTCGTAACTAGCCAGATAGAATTCATTCCGTTGCGCATCGATCACTAGATTGACGTGCCCAATAATCCCTTCCGCGTGGGCTCGCACAGCAAGGCAATCCACGCTGCTGATGGCCAGCAGCTTGATCGCGCGCGCGATCTGCCAGCCCTGCGCGATTGAAATGGCGGCTCGGATACCGGTGTAGCTGCCGGGGCCGACTCCGACCGCGAGGCATTCGATTTGTTCGAGTCGCAGGCCGGCTTTGCCCAGGGTGGTTTCGATCAACTGGAACGCGTTGAGGGTTCGAGGGGCAGTGCGGCTGATGGAGATGACGGGAACAGGCGAGACGCCTGCGCTACTGCCTGGAGGGTCATCCTCAGTTTGGAGGACGGCGACGCTGCGGTGCTCGGAGGAGAATTCAAGGGCCAGAATCTTCATAAGTGATGCGGCGCTTGTTCTCAGTGAGGGTTTCGATGGCGACGGCGCGATAAGGATGGGGTGGTAGGGCGCGTGAGGATTGAGCATCGCTCCAGCGGTCAAACCATTCAATGACCGTAATTCCAGGTGGATTGTAAAAGTATTCTTCCAGCCCCGCGCCGATGATTTGCGACGGGGATTCCAAGCGATATAAGTCGATGTGGAAAAGCGGGAGCCGTCCGCCGGGATATTCGTGGAGCAGGGCGAAGGTGGGAGAATGGACGTGTGCCTTGATGCCCAGGCCGCGCGCGAGGCCTTTGACAAGCTGAGTTTTGCCGGCCCCTAAATCGCCCGTCAGACCGATCACCAGTCCTGCGTCCGCCGATTGGCCCCAGCTCTCGCCAAGCATTTGTGTCTCCTCAGGACTCCTGGAAATGAATGTAGCCATGAGCGGTTAGCGACCGGACTCCTGTCTTGTCCCGGATTTTCAGGCCTGGCTCGGGCGTGATCTTGCCCAGGCAGGTTAAGCGCAGTTTGGGGAATTGTTCCTTCCAACCATCGAGCACCCGCACGGCGTCCTTGCTCGCCACGGTGAACAGCAATTCAAAATCCTCGCCATCACTGAGCGCGGCCAGGAGCGGCGGCTTCCGCGAAGATTCATGCTTGGCCTGCAACCGCGCTGCCCGGCTGATGGGAACGGCCTCGGCCCGCAGTTCAGCGCCAAGCCCGCTGGCGCGCAACAAGTGGCGCAAGTCGCTGGCCAGGCCATCGCTGATATCGATCATCGCATGAACGTGGAAATGCTCCGCCAGCCACCGGGCTTCGGCCAGGCGCGGCTCAAAAACCAGGTGCTTGCCTGCGCGCGAGCCGCCCAATTCACCAGAAACAAAAATCGCATCCCCGGCCTTGGAGCCGGATCGGAGCACGCACTTCTCACTCGCGACCGTTCCGATCAGCGAGACGGAAATGAGAATTCGTTCTGGATTGGTGGTGGTTTCGCCGCCCGCGATGGCGACTTGATGGCGGCGCGCCAATGCACTGATGCCTGCATAAATCCCTTCGACAAAGCCCGGCTCGAATTCGCGCGGAAGGGCCAGCGTGATTAAAGCCGCGGTGGGCGTGCCTGCCATGGCGGCGATGTCGCTCAGGCAGCGGGCGAGCGACTTGTGGCCGATTTGCTGCGGCGGATCCTCACGAGTGAAATGAACTCCTTCCACCACCGCGTCTGTTTTGAAGAGGAGCCAATGGCCAGGAATTTTCAGGTCCACCACGGCACAATCGTCGCCCGCGCCCACGATGACGGAATCGTTGGTGGGCAGAGAACGGGTCAACAATTGAATCAACTCCAATTCGTTCATGTTACCGTCCAAAAAGGGAGCCGAAAAAATTGACCACATTAAACAAGACGTGGATGGTAATGGGGGCCAGCAGCTTGTCCGTTCGTTCATAGACCAACACCAGGACGACGGCAAAGAAGGTCAATGGCAGAAAAGCAGTCAGGCTCAAATGGATCGCGCCGAACAAGAGTGAAGTCCCCCAGATGGCCAGGCGGGGGTAGCCCAATTGTTTGATGAAAGGATAAAGAATCCCGCGAAACAAGGCCTCCTCCGCCAGCGGCGCCAACAGAATCGCCGCAATGCCGAAGCAGATGCGTTGTCCGAGCCCAACCGTCGATTCCAAGACCCGGATGGCGGGCTGCGGCGCCGGTTGCGTTCCCAGGTAATTCATCAACCACGTCAGACCGTCATTCAGAGCCAGCACGACTGGCAAGACCAAAATGCCCACGAGGAAGGCGAGGAGCATGGCCCGGGTGAGATGCGAGCCGGTCAAACCGAGGAATTCCCGCCAATTCGTCCCGCTCTTTTTCAGGAATTGATGCACCAGCAAGATCGCCGCCACATGGAAGCTGAGGGTGCCGATGACGAAGTGATAAAAGGTTTTCTGGGCGACCGCGTCCAGCGGAAGGAATTGTTCGAGCAGGATGCCCAGGAGCATCCCCGAGGACCAGCAGATCAGCAGCCCCGCCAGGAGCAGCAGAAACACTTCTCGATTCCAGGGTTTTTCCGACAACATGGCGCAGATGCTATTACAGGCGGATGGGAGTGACGATTCAAAAAGTTTCCAGCAATTCATAATGACTGCTCGCCTGTCTTTGGGCCATAATGAATTGCTGAAAAGTTTACCTTTGCCCTCACCACACAGCGGGCTTATGATTTCCCGTGTGCCGTGCGTCACAAATCGGATTCCACTCGCCCTGGCTGGGCTTGCTCTGCTCGCCGTTTCGAGCGGGTCTGGCGGATCAGCTCAACCCAAACTGACACCGACTGTGGCAACCAATCGTCCACCCTCTGCGCCCGCTCACACCAACCGGCTGGCGCGCGAGAAATCCCCGTATCTGCTCCAGCACCAGCACAACCCGGTGGATTGGTATGCGTGGGGGCCGGAGGCTTTTGCCAAAGCCCGAGCGGAGCACAAGCCCCTGTTCTTGAGCATCGGCTACTCGACTTGCCACTGGTGCCACGTGATGGAGCGGGAATCTTTCGAGAAGCAAGACGTGGCGGACTATCTGAACGAGCATTTTGTGAGCATCAAGGTGGATCGCGAGGAGCGGCCGGATGTGGACAAAATATACATGACATTCGTCCAGGCCATGATCGGCCAGGGCGGCTGGCCGCTGAACGTTTTTCTCACTCCCGAACTCAAGCCGTTTTATGGCGGCACCTACTGGCCCCCGGAAAGCAAGTACGGACGCCCGAGCTTTCTGCAAGTGTTGCAGCAGGTTTCCACCGCCTGGCGGGATCGGCGCGAGCAACTGACCAGTTCTTCGACCGATTTGCATCAGCGGCTGGTCCAACTGACCGAACGATCCGCCACGAACGGTCTCATCGCCACGAAGACGACTTTGAGCCATGCCGGCGCCCAGCTCAAGGAAGGTTACGACGCGAAGCACGGCGGCTGGGGCACGGCCCCCAAGTTTCCCACGCCCAGCCATCCAGCCTTCCTGCTCCGGTACGGGACGCGTTTTAAAGACGAGAAGGCCGTCCAAATGGTGCTTCACACTTGCGAGAAAATGGCCGCAGGGGGGATTTATGATCAAATCGGCGGCGGCTTCTCCCGTTACTCGACCGACGCAGAGTGGCTGGTGCCCCACTTCGAGAAAATGCTCTATGACAACGCCCAGTTGCTCGATTTGTATCTCGATGCGTACCTCATCAGCGGAGAGGCCCGGTTCGCAGAAACGGCGCGGGACATCATTCGTTACGTCCTGCGTGACATGACGACTCCGGAAGGGGGGTTCTATTCGGCTGAAGATGCGGATAGCGAGGGCAAGGAAGGCAAGTTTTATTGCTGGACGCGCGCGGAATTATCCAAACTCCTTACCCCGGAGGAATTCAACCTGACCGTGAAGTACTTTGGCGTCACCGAGAACGGCAACTTCACGGACCATAGCGATCCTGAACCTCTCCCGCATCAAAACGTGCTCAGCATCGCCGCCCCCAAGCTTTCCAAAGCGGACGAGCCGCTTCTCAAATCCGCCAAGGACAAAATGTTTCAGGCCCGGAGCCGGCGCGTGCGGCCGCATCGTGATGACAAAGTGCTCGCTTCCTGGAACGGGTTGATGCTCGGCGCGCTGGCCCGGGCCTATGCAGTGCTCGGCGATGAAACGTATCGGGCGGCCGCGGAGAAGAACATCGCTTTCCTCAAAGCGAAACTCTGGGACGCCCGGACGAAGACGTTGTATCACCGCTGGAGGGATGGGGAGCGGGATTCGGTGCAACTGCTGGAGGCCTACGCGTTTTTGCTGGGCGGCGCGATTGAACTCTACCAGGCGACGTTGGATGAGAAGCACCTGCAGTTCGCCATCTCGCTGGCCGAGTCAATCCTGGCCAAATTTTACGACCGTGAGGAGGGCGGCTTTTGGCAAAGCGCGGCTGGAGCCGCCGATCTGATCCTCCGCGTCAAAGAGGACTACGACGGGGCAGAGCCGTCGGGAAACTCCGTCAGCATCTTGCGCCTGCTCCAACTGAGTGCGATTACCGAGCGGAAGGAGTTCAAGGAAGCTGCGGAAAAGAGTCTGCGGCTTTTCTCTGATCGTTTGCAAAAAACTCCGCAGGCCGCGCCCTACATGTTGCTGGCGCTGGACTTTGCGCTGGAAGAACCGAGGCGGGCGGTTTTGGCAGGCCCTCTGGACGCATCTGCCGCCACGGCTCTGCTTCGGGCCGCTCAATCCGTTTATCAACCGAACAAGGTCGTTTTGGGGACGATTGGGCCCGTTGAACCGTTCGCCAAGACCTTGCTGGCCAAGGAGGGCCGACCGGTGCTGTACATCTGCACGGGCACGGCTTGCCAGCCGCCGACGCGGGAGACGGAAAAGGTCCGGGAAATGCTAAGATGACCTCGATTTTATCAGCATGCACTCGATTCTGGTAATTGAAGACGACTCAGAGTTGCGCCAAGTGCTTAGGCTGACCTTGGCCGCAGCGGGTTACGAGGTCAAAACCGCCATCGACGGCAAGGCGGCAGAAAGTCTTTTCCGCAGCCAGCCACCGGATTTAGTCATTACGGACATCTACATGCCCAACAAGGATGGTCTGGAGGTGATCATGGAATTGCGGGCCAGTTTTCCGCAGACCCAGATTATCGCCATCTCCGGCCAGGTCAGCACAAAAAACATGCTGTCGGTGGCGGGCGCGCTGGGCGCCGTGCGCACTCTGCGCAAACCCTTTTTGCCTGAGGAACTGCTCCAACTGGTCGAGGAAGCCCTAGCTTCGAGCAAGGACTGACAAATCCCTGAAACACGACTTGGTCCGCCGACGCGATAGACGGCGAAACC
>WNFM01250544.1_pt1 | contig 10995 bp, 7 predicted proteins | sample 5400271 | NCBI WGS metagenome assembly WNFM01 (sample SAMN13153352, study PRJNA577476) | soil metagenome | isolation source: 60 cm saprolite on Douglas fir-dominated hillslope | place: USA:California | collected 2013-09-17 | reverse complement strand
AAGCAGGAGAACGTCACCATCTCGTCGACCGAGCTCGCCCAGGAAGTCGCCCTCACGCCGCTCGCGCAGCAGGATCCGAACGCGCTGCGCAACCCCGCCGTCCTCGGTGCGCTCGCGCGCTCGATGCGCAACCGCAAGCTCGTGGACAAGCTCATCGGCCTCGACTCCCCCGACGCGGAGCGCACGCTCATTCGTGCCGCCGGTGGCCCCGAGGACCTCGAGCTCCCGCATCCGTCGACGGCGGACGAGCAAGCGATCATCGTCCCTCCGGCGCAGGCGCCGGTCCCGGAGAAGAGCGCCGAGAGCCGCGAGGCCATCCGCGCGCTGCTCAAGGAGCAGTCAGGCCAGTAGCAGCCCGTAGCATCGTGGGCCAATGACGGCCCTCCAGCTGGTCCAGGACGCGAACAACGTCCTATTCGTCGGGATCTTCGTCCTCGTCGCCATCACGGCCTACCGCAGGCGGACGCGCATCGACGTGGACGCGGCGTTCCTCTTCGGCGCACTGACCCTCATCCTCCTGGTCAGCCCGGTCGCGCAGCTGCTCGGTATCGCGCTCAACGGCGCGCTGACCCTCGGCATCGTCGTGGTGCTCATGGCCCTGCCGTATCTGATGCTGCGGCTGCTCATCGACTTCGCCGACGTGCCGCTCCTGGTCCGCGCCGCGACGCTCGGCGGGCTCATCGCGTCGGTCATCGTGTTCGCGACGGGTGGGACCCCGCTCGATCCCGCGGTGACGCTCTTCATCGTCGGCTACTTCGCTGCGGTCTCCCTCTACGCGGCGTTCGGCTTCGTGCGGCTGGCCCGACGGTCCTCGGGCGTTACGCGACGCCGCACCCAGGCGGTCGCCGCGGGGATGGGCTTCTTCGGGCTCGCCATCCTCGTGGTGGCCGCGAGCACCTTCGCACCGAGCGCCGCCGGCCTCGTGTCCGGCGTCACCCAGGTGCTCGCGCTCTTCGCCGCGCTGTCGTGGGTCCTCGGGTTCGTGCCGCCGGCGCCGCTCCGCCGGTACTGGCAGCAGCCGGAGCTGCGTTCGTTCCTCGAACGTGCCGGAACGCTGCCGCGGCTCCCGACGACCGACGCGATCCTGCGCGAGCTCGAACGCGGCACCGGGGGGTCGTTCGGCGCTCGCGCGGCCATCGGCCTGTATCGCCCGGACGGCGGCGTGATCAGCTTCGCCAACGCGTACGGCGCGATCCCCGCGGACGTGCCGATCGAGGGGATGAGTCTCGCGGCGCGGGTGTTCCGGTCGCAGCGCGCCGAATACTTCCGCGACGCCGCGCGGGCCAACCCCGATAACGCCGCCGCGTACCGGAAGGCCCAGGTCGGTCCGGTGCTCGTCGCGCCGATCACAGCCGGCGATCGGCGCATCGGTGTCCTCGAGGCCTTCGCCACCCACCAGCTCGTCTTCTCGAGCGACGACGTCGCGCTCATCCAGCTGCTCGCCGACCAGGCCGCGGTGATCCTCGAAAGCCGAGCGCTCATCGACGAGGCGGCGCGGGTCCAGGCCGCGGAGGCGACCGCACGGCTGAAAGAGGACTTCGTCTCCGCCGCGGCCCACGACCTCAAGACGCCGCTCACGACGCTGCTCGGGCAGGCGCAGATCCTCGAGCTCCGCGCCGGTCGCGACGCCAACCTGGCGCCACATCAGCCGGCGATCTCTCGGATCGCGCGCGAAGCCCGCCGGCTGTCCGCGCTTGTCGAGGATCTGCTCGACGCGTCGCGGATCGAGGAAGGGAAGCTCGAGGTCCGCCGGGAGCCCGTGGACCTGGCTGAGGTGCTGCGGCACGTCGCTGACCGCGCCCGCCCGCAGAAGGACCGGATCGTCTTCCATGCGAATGGTCGGTTGACCGGCAGCTACGACCGGCGGCGGATCGAGCAGCTCGTCGACAACCTCGTCGAGAACGGCCTCAAGTACAGCGTCGGCGACTCCAAGGTCGAGATCCGGGCCTGGCGCGACGATGGCGAGATCCGCATCTCCGTCCAGGACCACGGCATCGGGATACCGGCCGCCGACCTGCCGCACGTCTTCGACCGCTTCCACCGGGCGTCCAACGTCGACGCCCGCAGGTACGCGGGCATCGGCCTGGGTCTGTACATTTGCCGCGGCATCGCCCAGGAGCATGGTGGTCGCATCTGGGTCGAGAGTGCGGTGGGCCAGGGCAGCACGTTCCACATCGCGCTACCTGGCGCCGGGGAAGAGAGGCCGAATTGATCGCGACGCAGGCGTTCGAGCCGATGGTCCTGTCGCCGGACCGTCCGCCTGCTCCCGAGCGTCGCGACGCCTCGCACGCCCGAGCCGACGCGATGGCGTCGGCGGCGCGGCCGATCCTCGTCATCGACGACGACGTCGAGATCCTCGCCATGCTCCGCGACTTCCTCGAGGGCGAGGGGCTCACGGTCCGTACCGCGGGGAACGGCGCCGAGGCGCTCGAGATGCTCGACGAGGTCGCGCCCGCGCTCATCCTCCTGGACATGCGGATGCCCGTGCTCGACGGGTGGGGTTTCGCGGAGCGGCTACGCGAGCGGCGCTCGAGCTATCCGATCGTCGTGATGACCGCGGCGGAGAGCGCGCGGCGGTGGGCCGAGGAGATCGGCGCGACCGGCTACATCGCGAAGCCCTTCGACGTGAACGAGCTGCTCCAGCTCATCGAGCGTCATCGCAACAGGGACACGAAGCCGAACTAGCCCCGACTACGCTGGCCGCGTGCGCGCACTGAGGTTCCGGGTCGGCATCGCGCTCGCGCTCGCGACCGCCGCCGCGATGTCGTGCGCGCCTGAGACGGTGCCGCTGACGCCATCCCCTCGCGCATCCGCAGCCGCCACGAGCTCGGTCACCGCTTCGGCCTCGCCAGGGAGCCCGACGCCGGGCCCGCTCCTCGAGGTACTTCCGGGCCTGCGCCTGGCAGCCGTGAGGACGATCCCCCGGGACTTCCTCTACGCGCGTGTCATATCGAACGGCATCGAGCACATCTACTTGCTCGATCTGAGCGGCGCGCGCGAGCCGGCGGAGGTCGCGCAGCGTGATGTGCCGGGCCTCGGCGCTGCAGTCGGACTCCTTCAGCTCAGCGCCGTGACGCCCGATGGCGAGCTGCTACTCCTCGCGTCGACTCCGCCGGGTCCGCAGCGCACCTACGCGATCCGGCCAGCGACCGGTGACGCCATGCTCGTGTTGGAGCAAGCGGATGCCCAGGAGCCCGTCTTGTCACCCGACGGCCGATGGTTCGCGTTCACGCGCTTCACGCAGAGCATCGGCACGAACGGCGTGTGGGTCGAAGCGATCGCGGGGGGCGCGCCACGCCTCTTGGTGACTGAAGATCCCTCATGGAATGGCTCGCCGCCGCGGGCGATGTTCTGGGCGTCGGAGCGCCTCGTGGCGGTCAACGCTTCTGTCGGCGAAGCCTCTTCTCTCGTCGCGGTCGTCGACGTCGATGCCGCCGTCGTCACGTTCGACGCGACGCGCGCGATGTTCAGCGGTTCGGCCCGGCTGCTCGGCCCGGCGTTCGGCGCCGACCCATCGCGTGGCGATGCCGACCTTCTGCTTTGGTACACCGTCACGCCGTTTGGGGGTCGCACCTCGGTCACGGCCTACGACGTCCAGTCCGGCCGATCGCGCCAGCTCTACGTGCCGGCCGCCCAGGTGGGCCTGAACGGCGCGCGCTGGCACCCCGACGGCACGCGCATCGCGACCATTGAGGGACTGTTCCCGGGCGGCGGCGTCACATCGCTGTGGGTGCGACAGTCCGATGGCGTCGCAACGCGGCAGCTCGAGGACAGCGATCTCGCTGCGGCCTGGTGGTCACGCGACGGACGAGCGCTGTTCGCGCAGCTGACCAGTCACGTTGGAGCGCGCACGATCCGCATCGATGACCTCACAAACCACCGCACCGTGGCCACTCTCTGCGAACAGGGCGCTGGTCGAGCGTGCGCCGCAGTGACGCCGACCCCGACACCGAAGCCGACGCCGGCACCACTCGCCGGTCCGATCCCCTGGCGGGCGATCGGCGGAGTCGAGGCGTGCGGCACAGTCCGCTCGTTCGCCGCGCCCACGTCCTCGGCTGCGGGCCAGTTGTCGATCGGCTCGCGGACGTTCGGGCTCGCGCCCGGCTATGGGTACCGAGGCACCGGTTTCGTGCCTACGTCCGGCATGGACATGTGCGTGTGGGGCGGCCTCGGCGATCCGTCAGGTGTCGAGAGCGGCGCAGGACCGCTCGACCACTCGACGTGCGGTTATGTCGTCGATCGACCCGCGCCTGATCGTCTCGTGCTCATGACCCGTCGGGACCGTGGCCTCCTCACACTTACCGTCGCGGCCACTGCGGGTATCGCTGCTGATATCTCCCGGACGCACTTGCGCTGCTTCGACGTCGCCGTCGATCCCAGCGGCGATGCCCAGCTAATCGGTCGTACTCCGAGCTCCACCCTCACGTCACGGGAAGAGGTCGGCTGCGGCACGGTCAAGCTCTACGTTCCGCCGACGGTGTCGAGCGCCGGGTCGATCAGTCTCGGCAGCCGGACGTATCCGATCCGCGCGGGCGTCAGCTATTCCGGTGATCCTGCCGGCCAGCGCATTGATCCGGTCCGCCCGGGCGTCGCGCTCTGCCTGAACGCCGTGATCGAGGATGACGAGACGATCTCCGCGCACGGGCCCGATCGGGTCCTCGGGACCGCCGGGTCGCTGGAGTGCGGCCAGGTCGTCATCTATCGCGCGCCGACGACGTCGACACCCGGCGAAGTTCGCCTCTACGTAGGATCGTCGACGAAGGCGATCCCGATCGGCGTGGATGTCCTCGACGACTCGCCCTCGTATCGCTGCTTCGCCCTGGAGCTCGACGCACGCGGCGACCTCGTCGTCGCGCGGCGGACCGATCGGCTACCGCCGGTCGCCACGTCGACGCCCTGGCCCACACACGCTCCCTGAGCTAGGCGAGGTACTTCCTGAACCACTCGATGGTGAGGACCCAGGCATCCTGGGCCGCGGCCGGCCCGTACCGTGTCGGCCCGTTCGTGTCGTTGTGGAACGCGTGCCCGACGCCCGGCTCGACCTTCGTCGCGTAGGGCGCCCCGCTCTTCTTCAGCTGCTCCTCGGCCTGCGGCCACGATGCCGTGATCCGCGTGTCCTGCTCGGCGTAGATCGCGAGCACCGCCGCCTTCGTCTTCGCGAGCCCGCTCGGATCCGATGGGAGCGGGCCGTAGAACGGGACGGCCGCGGCGAGCGGCGCGCCGGCGATCACGACGTTCCAGGTCGTGCCGCCGCCGAAGCAGAAGCCGACCGCGCCGACCTTCACGGACTTGCCCGCGGTCGCGGCTTTCGCCTGGATGTACGTGATCGCGGTCCCCAGGTCCGTGTTCATCTGATCCACGGTCGTGTTCGCGAGCGCGCCGGAGTAGCCACCACCCAGCTTCTCCGCACCGCCCTGCCGGGAGAGCAGATCGATGCCGAAGCCCATGTACCCCGCGGTCGCGACGCGCCGGATGACATCTTGGATGTGCGGAGTGAGGCCGGTGTTCTCGTGCATGACGAGGACGCCCATGCCCGTCGGGTTCGCGGGGTACGCCTCGTACCCGATGAGCGTTGCCCTGCCGTCACCGGACGGGATGCTGACCGCGTTGGCGGCGCGGAGGCGCGGATCGTCGGGCCGGACCGTGACCGGGTTCGTCGTCGCGGCCGCCGGCGGTGTGGCGAACGGGACGTTCGGCTGCGGCGAGGTCGGATTCGGCGTAGCCGCCGCCGATGCGGCGCCGGTCGCGAGCGCCCGGGGCTGATCCACGTTGCATCCGAGGGCGGAGAGCGCGGCCAGCGAGGCCGCGACGCCACCGGTGATGTACGAGACCCGCTTCAGCAGCTCTCGCCGCGAGATCCGCCCATCGGTGTAGTCCTCGAAGTGCTCCTCGATCACGTACCGCTGGAGATCGGTCCACTGCTGGCTCACTTCTCCACCTCCGCCGAGCGCGAGAGCCACGATCGGACCCGCGCCCGCATTTGCGCCACCGCGAACGGCTTCGTGATGTAGTCGGTCACGCCCTCAGCGAACGCCGCCTCGATGTCCTTGTCGGACGTACGCGCGGTGAGGATGACGATCGGGATCTCCGCGAGCCTCGGCTCGCGACGGAGCCGCCGTGCGGCCTCGAGCCCGTCGAGCTTCGGCATCTGGACGTCGAGCATGATGAGGTCGAAGCCATCGCGCCGCGCGGCCTCGAGCGCGGTCTCGCCGTCCTCGGCCTTCACGACCTCGTAGCCGTCGCCGCTCAGCACGGTCTCGAGGACCTGGAGGACCGAGGGGTCGTCGTCGGCGATGAGGATCCGCGCGCGGGTCTGGATCTTCGGGGACTGCGGTCCCTCGCCCGCGGCGCGCGCCTCGCCCGCTGCCTCAGGCAACACCAGCTCGTCGCCCTCGGTCGCCGCGGTGACCTCGAGGTCGCCGGCGATCCGCCGCCCCTCACGAGCCAGCGCGTCGATGCCGGCGTCGTCGCGGTTCGGGTCGTGATGGAACAGCACGAGCCTCGTCACGCGCGCCGCTCGTGCGAGCTCGACGGCGTACTCGACGGTGCTGTGGCCCCAGCCGGCCTTCGCCGGGTAATCGGCCGCGCGGTATTGCGCGTCGTGGATGACGATATCGGCGTCGCGGAGGAACGCCGCGTGGCGCTGATCGCCCGCGTGGAGCAGGTCCGCCTCGTCGAACGACCCGTCGGCCCGGCCCGGGCGCCACGTCGCGCCCTCGTGGGCCTCGTGGTCGGTCGCGTACACGAAGCTCGCGCCGCCGGCCGTCACGCGATACCCGAGCGTCGGGGCGGTGTGGTTCATGAACTGCGTCCTGATGCGGAGCGCGCCGATCGCGAACTCGCCCTCGCCGAGCTCGACGATCTCGACCTTCGCCGGCAGCTGCTCCATCGGGACGGGGAAGTACGCGTAGTCCATCTGGCCGCCGAGCGCGGCGGGGAAGGAGCGATCGATCCCGGCCGGCCCGTACACCGTCAGGTGCGACCCGGCGAGGAACGCCGGGAGGAAGAACGGCAGTCCCTGGATGTGATCGGCGTGGGTGTGGCTGATGAAGAGATGCGCCCGCACCGGACCGCCGCGCGCGAGGGCGATGCCGAGCTTCCGCGCGCCGGTCCCGCAATCGAAGATGAGGAGCGTGCCATCGTCGGCCCGCGCTTCGACGCACGGCGTATTACCGCCGTAGCGCGCGGTCTCAGGACCGGCCGCGGCGATGGATCCGCGGACACCCCAAAAGCGGATACGGATGGGCGGTTTATACCCTCCCGGCGGCGGGCTAGTGCTGGACCGGCGCGGCGACGGTGATCTGGGCGGCGAAATCGCGGACGGCCATCGCCCCGACGTTCGAGGGTGTGCTCGACACGAGCGGCTTGCCGGAATCGGCCGCGTCGTCGAACGACGCGGTGAACGGGATGATCACGTCGGGCTTCCGGCCGAAGAACCGGGTCACCTGGTCGGTCTGGAGGCCGGCCTCGGTGACGCGGTTCAGCACGAGGAGGGTCTTCGCCTTCGGGATGCCGAGCTTGTCGAAGACCGAGAACAGGTCGAGCGCCGACTTGAGCGAGGCGAGGTGCGACGACGTCACGACCGCGAGCAGATCCGCGCCGTCGATCGCGGCGAGCGTGTGCTGGGTGAACGTCGCGGCCGTGTCGACGAGGACGTAGTCGGAGGTCGCCTTGAGCCGGTCGATGGCGTGGTGCACGGCCGGGACCGTGACCAGCTCGGCGTGCTCCGGCCGCTCGGATCCGGTGACCAGTCGCACGCCGCTCGCGTGGCGCGCGACGAAGAGCTCGAACAGGTCCTCGCTCATGTCCTCGATCCGCACCGACGAGAGGTCGGCGAGGGTCTGGTTCGGCCGCAGGTCCATGAGCATGCCGGCGTTCGCGAACTCGAGCGAGAGGTCGAGCACCGAGACGCGGTAGATCATCGTGCTTGCGAGGGCGAGCGCGCCGTTCACGGCGAGCGTCGTCGCGCCGACCCCGCCCTTCCCGTGCAGCACCGCGCAGACGCGGCCCTGGGCGACCGGAGCGCCGGATGCGACGTCGTCCGAGCGCACCCGGCGCAGGAGGAGCTCGACCTTCGCGGCGAGCACCGCGAGCTCGACCGGCTTCGCCACGTACTCGTCCGCTCCCTGCGCGTAGCCGGCAAGGATGTCATCGGCCTGCTTCTTCGCCGACAGCATGATGACCGGCATCCGTGCCGTCGCCGCTTCAGAGCGAAGGCGGCGGCAGAGCTCGAGGCCGTTGAGGTTCGGCATGCTCACGTCGGTGATCACGAGGTGCGGCTTCTGGCGCTTGATCTCGCGCAGCGCTTCGAATCCATCGTTCGCGGTCGCGACGACGTAGCCGCGCTTCGTGAGGAACGTCTGCACGAGCTTGCGGATCTGCCCTTCGTCATCGACGAAGAGCACCCGTTCACCGGCCATCGCTCAGCCCGCCGCCGCGAGCAGGTCGGCCACTCGCTTGCGAAGCTCGGCCATCGTGAACGGCTTCGGCAGGACGCCGGCACCGCCATGCTGCTCGGCCTCTTCGATCTGCGCGCGCTGCACCGACGCGGTCACGAAGATGACCGGGATCCCCGCGGTGTCCGGTGACGCCTTGAGCGCGTCGCCCATCTGGAAGCCGTCGAGGTTCGGCATCGACACGTCGCTGAACACGAGATCCGGCTTGATGCTCCTGATGAGGGCGAGCCCCTCGGCGGCCATGAGCTTCTGGATCATCGGATCGTCCTCGCAGAACACGATCTTGGCCATCCCGCCTCTCCTTATACGCCGTCGGCCACGAGCGGCAGCGTGAACTGGAAGACCGACCCCTCGCCCGGCGTGCTTTCGACCCAGGCCTTCCCGCCGTGCATCTCGATGATCTGCCGTGAGATCGGCAGCCCGAGCCCGGTGCCCTGGATGTAGCGGGTCGCGCCCGACTCGAGGCGCGAGAAGCGCTCGAACACCTTCTCGAGCGAGTCCGCCGGGATGCCGAGGCCAGAGTCGCGGACGAACACGTGCACCTGGTCACCCTCGACCCGGGTGGTCACGGTGATCGGCCCGCCGCCGGGCGAGTACTTCACCGCGTTGCTCAGCAGGTTGAGGAGCACCTGGTTCACCTTGTCCTTGTCGATCTCGACCAGCGGCAGCTCGGGATCGCACTTCAGGTGGATCGGATGGCGCGGCGAGTTCGGCGCGAGGCGGCCCGCTGCTTCCGAGACGATCGCGTTGATGTCCGTGAGCTCCCGGTGCAGGGTCATCCGCCCCGACTCCATCCGGTCGAGGTCCAGCATCTCCGTGATCATCCGATTCAGGCGCTGCGCGTCCTTGTTGATGTCGGACGCGTATTCCTTCATCTCCTCGGGGGTGAGGTCCTCGTCTCGCATGAGCTCACTGAATCCCTGGATCCCGGTGAGCGGGGTGCGGAACTCGTGGCTCACGATCGACACGAAGTCGCTCTTCGCGCTGTTCAGCTGCTCGAGCTGTGCCACCGCGCGGCGCTGCTGCTCGACGAGCTCGGAGGTGGTGAGGGCAGCCACCGCCTGGTCGCCGAACAGGCCGAGGAGCCGCGCGTCGTCGTCGTCGAAGCGCGTCTGCGGCGACATCGACCGGACGGTCAGGGCACCGAGCCGCTGACCGGCCCGGGCGAGCGGGACGGAGAGCGCGGCCGTCTGGCCGGCCTCTCGGGTGGTCTTCACGGCGTGCTCCCACCGGGGGTAGTCGTTCACGATCACCGGCTTCTGGGTCAGGAACGCCTGCCCGGACACGCCCTCGCCTTCCCGCAGGAGCTGCGGCGCGTCCATCGCGGCACGCTCGGCGCGCGCGGTCTCGGCGAGCCGGAGCACGCCGGCGTGCTCGTCCCAGCGGTAGAGGGACGCCGCACCACGACCGAGCAGCGACGACGCGGCCTCGAGGACCTCGCGCACGACCTCACGGGGATCCGTCTCCGCGGCGACGAGCGCCGACGCGCGGTTGAGCGCCATCATTCGCTCGTTCTCGCGCTGGCGCGCGACGAGCAGCTGCGCAGCTTCGAGCGCGGTCCGCAGCTCGTGCGCGACGCCCTCGAGCAGCCGGACCTCCTGCGAGGTCCAGGCCCGCGGCGCCCCGACCTGATCGAGCGCGAGGACGCCCGCGAGCTGCCCACCGAGCCCGATGGGTGTCGCCACGGCGGCGATGGTGCCGCCCTCGATGAGGGCGTGGCTTCCGAGGCTCGAATCTTGGAGGCGGGCGTCGACCCGCGCGTCGCGGACGGCGATGGTGCGGCCTTCGCGGATCGCGAGCGTGGAGAGCGGCAGCTGTCCGCGCGTGCCGATGACGACCGGCGCGACGCCTTCGGCGTGCCATTCATGCAACACGGTGAGGTCCGCGCCGCCGGCACTGCTGATCACCACACGCGACACGCCGAGCTCGGTGCCCAGCTCCTCGAGCGCCGATCGCACGACCGAGTCTGGATCGAGGTTGGAGTAGATGCGCTGCGCGATCCGGTTCACGACCGCCTCGCGATCGGCTCGGTCGTCGGCCTCGGCGATGGAGAGCGCGTTGTGGAGCGCGCCAGCGACGTACTGCCCGAGGAGCGCGAGCAGCTGCAGCTGGTCGCGATCGATGCCCTTCGGCTTCGGATCGATGACGATGAGCGCGCCGATGAGCCGCGAGCGCGAGACGAGCGGCAGGGCGCCGAAGGTTCGCGCCGCCTTGAGCGCGGGGATCGCCGCCACGAAGGCCGGCCACTCCGGATCGGAAGTGGTGTCGTCGAGCACGAAGCTGCGCTGCTCGCCGATGAGTCGTGTACGGAGGCCCGGCGCGAGCGCGCCGATGGGGTAGCTGATGCCCTCGCGCGGGAGCTTCGCCGCGCCCTGCTGGGCGAGGATCCGCACCGCACCGGCGCTCTCCTCGTACTGCAGGAGGGTCGCGACGGCCGATCTGGGGAGCGCGCCCTTGATCCCGTCGAGGAACGCGTTCGCCACCTCGGCCGGCTTCAGTGGCCCTGAGAGCCCGGCCGACAGGCGGCCGACCAGCGCGA
>WNFM01232470.1_pt2 | contig 10998 bp, 13 predicted proteins | sample 5400271 | NCBI WGS metagenome assembly WNFM01 (sample SAMN13153352, study PRJNA577476) | soil metagenome | isolation source: 60 cm saprolite on Douglas fir-dominated hillslope | place: USA:California | collected 2013-09-17 | reverse complement strand
GGCGTGCAAGGTGCCTACCTGCAGCAGCACCGGGGAGTTCAGCGGTCCGGCATCGAACAGCAGCCCGGAAAGCTTGACCCCGGGCACGTCGGCGACCGACATGGCGACGACTCCGTTATTCGGCACCAGCGTCGGGAAGCCCAAGCCCAACACAACCGTGTCGGGGCGCTTGACCACGATCGTGCCGTCCAGGTAGTAGATGCCGGGGGTGAAGAGCAGGTTCAGGCCTTGGGCGAGTGCGCCGTTGATCTTCTGCACGCTGTCCGTCGGCTTGGCGACGAAGAAATCGTCGATAGAGATGGAAGAACCTGCAACCGGCCCACCGCCCCACGTCGTGCCCACAGAATTGCGCTGCACCGAGGGTACGAATACCTTGTAGTGCCCACGAGCGTCCACGTATAGGTATGGCGCTTCTCGCGTCACCGGGCTGCTCGCGAGCGTGGTATACGGACCGCATACATTTGGCTGAGCGGGGAAACACTGGGCCGGTGCACCCACGACGCCCGAGAACACCTGGTTCCAGACGCCGTTGGTCCAGCCATCGAGCTTGCTGTTCCTGACCAGCCATTGCTGCTGCGAGACTCCGAATCGGCGATGAAGCCGCCGCTGGCGAACGACGGGGGTGAGCAATAATCCATCAGGGTGACAAGCCCGTTGATGTGGACGCGACGCATCGGCGCGGCCTGCGACACGGCCCAGAATTCGCCGGTGTGGCAGCCGAAGGTCGGGTTGGTCACGTTTATGGTCAGGTTCGACAGGGAGCGCCAGAAGTTATTGAGCGCGACGCAGCTGCCGGAGGTATCGCACTGGTTGTACACGTCAATAGACCCGTTGATGACAACGCCGTTCGGGGAGAAGCCGAGGCCCGCCACGGCTGTGTAGTAGCCGACCTGAAAATTAAGGGGGGTGTCTGAGCTTCCATATGTGCCGGGCATGAACAGGAGTGCGTAGCGCTGCGACCCGAACTGGTTGGAAATCTGCTGGTTGGCGATTGCGTCTACGGCCATCTGGATCTGGCTGGTCGGCATGCTGGGGTCAAAGATCATCACGTTCGGTCCGAAATCAGGCGGCGTCGCGCGAACCAGACCGAGCGCTCCAATAGAGAACAAACAACAAAGGGCAAAGCGGGGGGGCAGATGCATAGTTTGGGGGGAATGAGTTGCAGCGCCAAGATCTACAAGGGCGATGAGGGCGGTTCAAGAATGATCTTGAGGTATGGCAACGATTCGCCGGAATAAACATGTTACGGAATTTATTTTCGCAACTTTAAGTGCAAGACATTCGATCTTACGAAGCATGATTGTTATGACTCTCTGCGAGAAACCGAACACAAGGTTCGATTCCCACCGAGCCATGAGTGTTACCACCTACCTTGCCTCTAGCTAGTAGGACACGATTCGATCGGATAGTTTAGTAGATGGCTTTTTTCGAGCGTCTACCGTGAGTCGGAAGCGAGACCGTTTGCGTCAATGCGGAGCGGCAAACCCTGCTTAGTCTTCGCCATTGAGGCTGGGGTTGAAACGTGGCGCCTGGGCCGCGACCTCCGCGGCAGCCTGGTGCATCTCGATTAACTCGGCCTCGCTGACCATCTGGACTTTCTCGTCGGCCTTCAGGGCTCCCGAGATCTTGTGCCGCTGGACAGTGAACAGAGCGAATTCTTGAGGGAAGTTGCGTTCGAGTAGCCAGGCCATGGCTCGCCAGTCACCGCTCGCGTTGGCGAGTTCCTCGAGTTTTGAGAGCCAAGAGACCTTGCACTGTCTTTTTAAAACGTCCTGTTTGTCGGGATTGCGGGCCAAGTAGTCGTATACGACCGATCTCGCGAATCCCGTAGCCTTAGCGGCCATCTCGATCGTCAGACCTTTATTGATGCCCCCAAGGAGTTTCTGGAATTCCTGGTTCCCGAATCGGTGTGCGATCCTGACCGGCGAGCGCTTGCGCTTACGTCCTGTTTTATGCTGTCGGGCCACGCTCACAATAGGTTGGCGAATACTCGTTGTTGTAGCCCTTTGTCAAGCCTACAAGGCGACGCCCCTCAAGATACGAAAAGCCCTCGCGCACGTTTTTTATTATGTCCGGTTTGTCCGGGCCACGATTCGTTCTATAAAACGCTCCGGTATCAACTCAACGTTATGCAGGGCGTCGGTGTAATCTATTTTTTGCTCTTCCGATCCGCTCCAGCAAAGCGTTCGCGTGCCAATGTTTGTCATTAGTGGCTGCTAACACGTTAGGGAGATCTGTTCACAAGTAGGCGGCAAAGACTTCAATCAGCGCTTACCCGCCTTATTCGGGTTGCCTACCGCATCCAGCATACTTCCGCCTAGTCTGATCATCTTTTCTTCCCAGGTTTTATCGTCGTCTTCTTTATTCACCAGCGCGGCGACAAACGCCTGTTTAATTAGATATGCTCCGTCAGCTTGCCTTTCCCCTCGGGCTACTTCATCCCTTTCACGGGCGGCTTCAGACTGAAGCATGTATGCAAGCGCCAGCCCGAGTTGATTTTTCCTGTCGATTATTAGCCTGTCGTATTCCTCGGCTGACTCCTCCACCTGCTCTTCTGGTGTCAGTGCCGCAAACCGCCTGTCCCATTCCTCAGTCGGAGATGAACACGTTCCTTTGGCTAACGCTTCTTTGCAGGCTGCGCAGTAATCCTCAATATCCCAACGCCTCCTAGCCTCTTCATCACCCCATAATGAAAAATCTTTAAATTGAACCGGCTGGCCGCAGAGCCTTTCCTCGCCTTCGGAGTCAATAATGTAATTTTCGCATATGACCGCTATCAGCGGGAGACCGTTCTCTGTTACTATTTCAATGCTCATTTATTTTGGTGTTGTTATGTGTTTGGTGTTTCGTTCCCTGAAACGTCCGGCGGGCCGCGGCGCCGCCCCGTTATCACGATGTTTCGAACTTTCGCTGGTATAATTTGAAACCTCCGCCGTCAAAAATGCCCAAAAGTCCCGCTCACCATGGTTTCGAATTGTTGCGCCGCTCTTGCTCGAGCCGCTCTTTTAGCTCGAACTCTCTCTTGATCATTTCAGCCCGCTGGGCCAAACGTTTATCAACTGTCGGGCCATTCTCCTCGCTCAGCGGCTGATCGATTTTGTTGAACCAATTGACTACAAACTTCGTAGTAAGTTTCCGATGAGGGTTGGCCAGCAACCAACCCAGGATCCTTGATTTCTCTGTCTGGATGTCGACCCAAGGATAGATCGGCTTCAATTCTTGCAAAATGGAATCAAGAGTTGGAGGAGTCGGCGCTTTCTTTGCCGATTGCGGTTTTCGAACGTTCTTTGGTTTCTTTTCCGAATTAGTAGATTCAGAAGAAAGAGAGAGAGGCGAAGCGTCAGCGCCTACTGATGGTTCTTTTACTGATGGTTCTATTATATGATGGATCTCTCTGCGAGCGATGTCAGGGTCGTTCGACTCGGATGTCAGGGTCGTTCCGACAGCGATGTCAGGGTCGTTCAATACTGACGAGGCTGACACTGTGTCAGGGTCGCGTCTTGCTTTCGAGGGTGTCAGCCCGTCAGGGTCGTTTCTCTTTTCGGAGGGCTGAAGCTTGCTCAGAATAATTCGATATAGGTTGCTGCGTCTGTCATTCCTGTTATTGCGTACTGGCCCACCCTTTTCGGTGATTTGGATAAATCCGGCCTTCAAAAGCTTCGGCCTTATTCGGTACCAGTGTCTTTCCGATATCCTGGCTTTTTGGCAAAGCTTGGCTATAGACGGATAGGCCTCTCCATCGTCACTAGCCCAGTCCGCAAGAGCCAGCATGACCAACAGTTCCTTGCCGTCTTTTGTGCCGAAATGCTCGCACGACCAAACAAGATTCAGCACTCTGTTGCTCATCGTCTTGGCCTCTTTCCCACTGTGTAGCCACTTGGCGGGGGCTCGCTGGGAAAAAGCTCGGGCTGTTCTAGTTTTGGTCCCGGCCTTGTGGTCCGGCGTCGCGCTTCAGGCTTAGCTTCTGGCGATCGGGTCGGAGCTACAGGTTTTGCGTCCGCCGGTCCATCGACCATCTGGAGCAACTCAAAGTAGGCCTCGGCGTTCGAGATACCTTTGATCTTTGCCAGAAAATCAACCGCATCTCCCCCCTCATGATTTGCGTTATCGAACCATCGCCGATCTTCTTCATATATCGAAAAGCTGGGCGAGCGATCCTCTCGAAACGGCGATCGGCAGGAGCGAGCTGGTTTGCCAGGAAGGCCGAACATCCTCCAGAGGATCGGGATCGTAAAGCGGGCCTTCGCTTCCTCGATCCGATTCCGCGGCGTCGCTGATATGGCAGCCGCGCTCATCGCGTATCTTCCGCAAGGTCCAGCACCCGGGCCCGAGACCCTTCCCCTCCTTCAGCTTGGCGAATTAACTGTTGTGAAGTGAGATTCTTGCCTTCCAGAAGTCCGGTAATCTCTTCGATCTTGATCGGCAAAATCAGACTGGGGATCGTCGGCAACTCGGCAAAGAACCTCTTTGCTTCCTCAGTCACAAAGCCATGCGAGAGAATCGATAGCTGGACCTGAGCGGATTGGGCTTCGAGCCCTTCTAGCCGGCTCTTTACCATTGCGTCAATCTGAGCATGAGCCAGGCGTCGCAGTTCCGGTCGGAGTTTATCGAAACATTGTTGGCCCCCATAACTCCAGAGGGGCTTTTCGATACCGGGTCGGAATCGTTGCGGGATACCGCGTTCAGCCGAGCGTTTATTGATCCGGTCTTGCCGTTTTTTCCATTCGACTAGCAGTGCCTTATATTCCTCTTCCCAAACCGGATCACCATCGGGCGGATATTTGGTATTAAGTTGAACCTCGAATTCGGCTTTGAGCTGGGCGCCGAGGTTAACAACGGAAGTTTTCGCCGCCTTCGCGTTAAGCTTGATAGCACGAAGCAAGTTCTCCAACTCGCTCTTGGTCATCTTACCATTCGGCTCGGTTTTGGCTTTCACTCGCCTCCTTTCCGGCCGGCTCGGCGTTCGACCTGGTTAACGCTTATTGTCCCGGCCGGCCCGCTCGCTTTGCGCTCAGCGTCTTTAACCCTGTTCCTATTCGCGATTTGAGGCGCCTTAGCCAACTCAGCGGCCAACGGATCGCGGTGCGAGTTGTTGGTGTAGTTCCAAGCCAACTCTCCCCAATCGCTAGTTTTGGCAAAAGCTTCACGAGGCGGGTAAAAGCTACCGTCAATTTCCTGGCCAGGAAGAAGCTGAACTTTAAAAACCTCGTACCGCCGTTTGGCTTCAGAGAGAAATTTCCGGCCAGTGCTGCCGGCGTCTTGGCCGCGGAGCTCGCGAGCGAGAAACCGGAGATAGCTGGGCAGGTGAGCGTCGGCTAACGTCGATCGGCGTTCGGTGAGTTTTGGATGGCACCCGATGTTTTTATCGAGTAACCTCGACTCGCTTTTTGATTTTTTGTCACTTCCGAGATGCCCATGGCGTTGCGCCCGCGGCGCCAGGGCTCTCCTTCGAGGAGGCGATGTTGGGTCCATGATCTCACGCCCCGACTCCCTCTTGCATCGACGCAGGCGCGACCGTCGCCTCCTGCTCGGCTTTCAAAATATCTGAAAGCCTTACGCCAAGGCTACGCGCATTGAATTTAACAATCGGCAGACCCAGCCGCTTGGCTCTTTGCAGAGCGACTTTGGGGTGAATGCCAGACCATCTCTCACCAAGCATCGCCATCGAAAAGATGCAGTCTTGGTGAGGCTCGATAATTACAGAAGTTTCAGTAACCATTCGCAAATGGTTACATCCGCGTTAAAAGCGTGGCATTTCCCGTTTTGAAAAATCTCAAAAAAGGAAACCGTGCGCGTCCTCCAATCGACGTCGCAACGCGGCACTCTCTTCCTTTATGATGGCCTTGGTCTTATCGCGTGCCCGATACCAAGCATCCACTTTTTTTAGCGGGACTCCCCCCTGTTTGAACTCGTGGCAGAATGCCTTGTGCGTAAAGTGACAATTGTCTTGATTGGCTCGAATAAGCCGAAACATCCCGAGTTGCCGAAGCTGCATACGTCGCCTGAAATCAGGTTCTCTTTTGCCGGTGTACCGAATAGGAGAATCAGGCTCCATCGGCCTAAATTCCTTGAGGAAAGATTGAAACGCCTCAACTAAGACCGAGTCTGGCCTTGCCCAATGAATGCGGAGAAGAGCGAGTTCCATCAGACTACCTTTTGAATGAAACCGAGATCGTCCGTGTTTGCGCAAGGAGGCGGCTAGTGCTTTGCCTATCCCCTTTGGTAGTTCGCGGGGCACTAGGGAATTAGCCCTAATCTTTTGTTCTGTGTATAAACGGGCCCGTGCTATGCACTTGTGCCGCTCTTCCTTTGAAATTGAAAGGTAAGGCTCTGACGGCCACTTAGGAAATAGGAGGAACGAATAGAAGGTGTCGTCATGCGCCAACTCTTCGAGCTTCCTTGCGTTCTGGGTCGCCACGAAATCCGGTAGCCAATCGACCTCGCGGGCGAACTCATAAAGCCAACAGTCAAAAAGCTCTTCCTTTGGACAGGCTTCAAACTTGTATTCAAGCTTGTTGACCGGAACCGGCTCTCGCTGCGTAACTTTCAAGCTCCGCTTGCTTCTAGGCTGCGACATGCTTTTCTCCCGCAGCAGCAGCAAAGGCGGTCACATTGGAATCTTTGAGTAGGTGTCCCAATCCGGAAATCGATCGCTTCTTTTTGTCCAGATAATGCTGGCTAGTGATTCCGATATCAGCGTGACGAAGAGCTCGGGAAGCGGCATAAATTCCGTCTCGGTCACAAATCTGGGAACCGAACTCCTTGCGCAAGGAGTGGAGAGGAGTCTTCGCCTTCACACCTTTTTTCCGGAGCCATTCAGAAAGCTTTTCAAAGTGAGACTGGCAGCGGTAATGATCGTAGGTCGCGTCGGGCCGAGGATCATTGCGGGATTCAATAACGAAGCTTCCGGTAGCCTTCGCCCGGTAACCTCGGAAGATCTCCATCAACTCTGTATCAACCTCCACGTCGCCGAGCGAATCTTCGCTCTTTGGATGAAACCACCTAGTTGCCTCAATGCGAATTATGCCCTGTTCCCACCGGAACGCATGCCACTCGAGCTTATCAATCTCGTTGCGGCGCAGGCCGGCCATCACTGCCAAAACGAAGATCTTGAATTGTTCGGGTTTTTCGGTGGCAAGTTCCTTTCTGGCCTTTTCGATCAACTTAACGACGTCAAAACTTGAGCGGTATTTCATACTCTGCCGCGGCTCGAAGTTGATTCCGTCAAAGGGAAGGGGACTCGGCAGCTTGACCGACTCTACGTGCTTGGTGACGTCGGCACTAAACAGGCTCTTCGCCCGCCGTAAGAAGCTGTTGACCGAGATGCTGGCCGAGCGCTTTTCTCTCTTATCGCTGCCGGCCTTAGCTAAGAAAGCTCGCTTCCATGTCTGGATCCGAACCGGAGTGACGTCGGCCAACTTAATCGCATGAATTTTCTCGAGCCATCGCTCGCGTCCGCCTTTTTGGTAATCGAACCGCTCTTTCCCACCGTCGATTTCAAAAGCATCGGTTAGGATTTTTCGGAACGCGATCGCATAGCCTTCGAGTGTCTTGGGATCGAGCTCCGCTTTGGCTTTGAGTTCGCTGAGAAAATCGCCAACCGTCGCATGAGTCTTGATGGCGATCTGCGATTTCGGTTTGAAGCGAGCAAGTGTAGCGTCCCAGCCGTTCGCGGTCAGATGAACATAGATGTCCCGCGCCTTTGCTGCTGCCGCTGCCCCGTTTGGTGTACCGAGGTTGAAGGTTTCCCGCCAACCCTTGTGCTGAATCTTTATGGCGTACTGATCCAGTTCACGTTTTTCGCCGTCTTTGGTGTACCACGGTTTAAAGAGCTTTGACTGCCAGTAGCGCACATCCGTCTTGCCATGGTGCTTGGACACTTCTTGGACACTTTTTTGATTCCGAACTATGCTTTTCTGTTCCGACATATTCTCTTTTTGTTCCCAGTAGAACAGCTGTTAATCAGCTTCTACAGAGGATAGTACGGCATTTTTGGGAATAGTTAAGTGGAAAGCACGGAGTGACTCTTAATCACTGGGTTGTAGGTTCGATTCCTACACGGTGCAAATCAAGTACCAGAGCCGATCAGCAAGCAATTTACGACCTTTAAAATCGCTCAAAAATCCGAGGTATACCCACTACATACCCACTTTTGAAGTTCATCAGGAAATAGCGGATTTTTCCGCATTTTGCCGCACATCCGGAAGTTGACCACCCCAGCGGCACTGGGCTAAGAGTGATGACTCGACTTGTTCGAGCGAATGATCTTGGTCTGAAAAGAGACTGGCCAAGCCAACCCCTCCGGCACTAGCGACGATTGGTCACGAATCAACGAAAACAGGCATCAAAACGGCGAAGATCGATTCTTGACGCTTCGCTGATTGACCCACCGCAGCTTTCTCGCAGCGGCGCGAACGTGACCGGCGATGAAAGGCAAATTCACGTTTTCCAGCAGCTACTTGAACACTTAGAAGTGCGCTATTTTGCCTTGATTTCCAGCTTTGAGACACTCAGGCCACTCTGGAAAAACAGAGAGCTCGAAAAGCAGCTAATTCGACAGGGCAAAATATGGGGTGCCTACGTTGTCGGCCATACTCTTTTGGACGCAAGTATCATCTATTGCTACAGCCTCCTCAAAGACGGCAATGCAAGCAACCCGACGCTCAAAACTCTAATTCGCCCATTCTTACCGAAAAACCAAGCCAAGAACACCGGACTTCTCCAGAGACTCGCCTGCCTCTTTATAGAATCGCAAATGCGGGAACATGGTGCAGGATGGCTTTCACCTGCGAAAAAGAAGATGTCGGCATTGCAACGCGAAAAAAACGCCGAGCGATATCGGCGCGAATTTTTGCAGATGATAGATACGCTCGCAGAGGATTGGGCGTTGCTGGAAAAAGCATCCCAAAAGTTTGGCAAGTATCGTGGAAAATGGATCGCGCACTTTGAAGTCGAGTACGATGAGAAGATGAAGAAATTTCGGATGCCAAAATTGCCGACCAACCGCAAGTTTTACGCAACCCTTAGCCAAATAGTCCGAGTCGTATCTCGGTCTTTCACCGATTTGCATTTCGTTCTAACAGGCGTTGGTACGTCCGCAAAATTTTATCAAGACGACGCAAGGCGAGATGCCGAGAGATACTGGGGTCTCCGCAAAGATGTTTGGGTTAGGGAATAGCGGATTAAAGAAGCGGATATCGGCATGGTCTCGGAGAAAAAAAGAGAAAATAAGCTTCTCGGATCGAAGGCCCGGCAATCTTTGTGTACACGATGCCACAATCTAAAGTTTATATCCTCGGCGCCGGCTGTTCCAAACACTGTGGCTATCCCTTGGGGCCAGAGATGAAGAATGATCTGGAGCGTTTCGGGCAATCACTTGATCCGGCGACTTCGCCTCGTCTCCTAAAAGCAGTCACGGATACCGTCGTGCTGATGGGCGGAAGCGTCGCCACTATCGACACGCTGGTTCAAAAGCTTTATGGCGGGCAACTCGACCAGCAGATAGGAGGCGCCCAATTCCGCCACCTACGCGCGCAGACCGCTGCCATGGCAATTACCACAGCATTTTTGGCTAAAGAAAAAAACGTATGGGAACATGGCTTTGCGCGTTATCGAGATTTCCTCTGCCGCCTCTTCCCTGGTGCAGAGTCTAATTGGTCCGCTATCCAAAAATCGAACCGGCCGCACGTGTTAACATTCAATTATGACCAGGCCTTTGAAATAGCATTCCTGGACCGGTTTAAGATCGCTGGATATTCGCTTTATGGACAGCTGGTCTTGAACTCAGGCCTAAACCTCAATGGGATTGGGTTTGAGCCTAATGCGTTTTCGTTTCTAAAGCTCCACGGCTCTGTCGGCATGTGGGTGACCGATTTCCCAATATATCAACAGCGAGAGCCTAGCGATAGACGCCCTCTTGAAATCGACGATCGCCTGTTTTTTCCTGAGTCTCCGGATGCCGAAGGCTCGAACCAACCAACAGGGGAACCAATCCTGTTTTTCCCGAGTCAAAGGCAAGCTATTTTGTCCCAGCAGACGGGCTTTCTATTCCGCGAATTCGCCAAAGCTGTTTGGAATCGAGCGACTGAACTCATTTCAAATGCGTCCGAGATTCACGCAATCGGCTATTCATTTAACGGGATTGATCGAGGACCAATACTAGAGATGCTCGGCCAAGCCCGCAATTGCCGGCGCTTCGTAGTTCAAAGTCCTGATGCAGATGAAATCTGTAGCCGGCTCAAATTGGATAGACCAAAGCTTCAAAGTCGGATTGAAAGCGTGTCGTTAACTTTTTGATTCAATCGTTAACCCGATTTTTGGAAGGCTGTTTAGCCGCCGAGGATCGGAAAGGAAGCGAACAAGTCTTGTTCCGGGTCTACGAAAAAACGTGGCCCCAAAATACTCTGGCCAACGGTGGCCAAAGCAAAGCCGCCCAATGAATAAACCGGATTTCAGCTTAGAAAACTGGCAGCGCCAACGGATCAACGAAAAGCCGCTTTTGATCAAATAACTCATGATATCCAGACCGATGTAGAGCTTCTAGTTGCCGGATTAGCCATTGGGATGATGATTGAAGACGATGGTCCAAGTGTGCTGACTTATTTTCATGAGGAATTAGGCATTCCAGTAGCATGGTTAAGCGCCTGCACGAACTACATGGAAAGCTGTTTCAAAGACGGCGGAAAATTGAAGTTTGGCCCTGAAGAGACAAAGCCACCAAAAGGCTAATAGCAAAGTAGCGGGCACCCTCATCAAAGGCGCCTATATCCAATCCTGGGAAGCTTTTCAATTAGACTTCCTAACGACCGGAAGTCAAAAGCAACCTGCCCGAGTCCAACCTCGAGCAGGACCTCGCGGTCGCCCGTGCGGTGCGCAAGCGGCTTCCCGACGCCATCGAGCTGCCGGTCGATTACAACCAAGCGCTGACGGTGGCCGAGGCGATCCGCCGCGGACGCGCGCTCGAAGGCGAAGGCGTTGCGTGGCTCGAGGAGCCGATCC